>FWPU01006613.1_pt1 | contig 16098 bp, 12 predicted proteins | sample 2228361 | NCBI WGS metagenome assembly FWPU01 (sample SAMEA103939777, study PRJEB20133) | metagenome
CAGATCGATTAATAAGATCGTAATTCTTAAAGTGACACATAAGAAGTCCTTGGAGATCAACCCAGAAAAGCGAGGTGCCGCGCTATGGGAAAATGGAGAGCAATTCTACCGATTCTACTGGCAGTGATCATTGCAGTGGGAGGAGGGCTTGCGACGTACAGGTGGGCAAAAAGGAACCTTGTGCCTGCTCCACGAGAAGAGGCAAAGGTAGGTGCTGAGTCAGTGCTGATCGCAGTAGCAGCAGCAGACCTGCCATGGGGCACCAAGCTCGACAGCACAAAGCTCAAGCAGGCACCATATCTCAAACAGAGCCTTCCTCCAGGTTGTTTTCAAGATCTGGCGTCCTTGGAGGGCAGGGTTGTTGTAACCCCACTCAAAGAAAACGAGCCTGTACTGGAATCCAAGCTCGCGCCTATGGACCTTGCTACAGGCGGGGTGTCGGCAGTGCTCAAGCCAGGCAAACGGGCCCTTGCGGTCAAGGGCGATAAGGTGATAGGTATCTCTGGATTCATAAAGCGATAAGGTGATAGGTATCTCTGGATTCATAAAGCCCGGCGATCGAGTAGATGTGCTTGTCACGCTCAACGACCCTACGAGCCAGACCCAGAAAGAGGTGACAAAGATCGTGCTTCAGGATATACCTGTGCTTGCCACTGGCACAGAGCTACAGCAGAATGCAAAGGGAGAGACCTATCCTGTCGACGTGTATACGCTCGAGGTTACACCTGAAGAGGGCGAAAAGCTCGGCCTTGCTGCCAGCGAGGGCAAGCTCCAGTTTGCCCTGAGAAACGCCATGGATACAGAGAAGGTTTTTACCAATGGTGCTACCATCCCGAAGACACTAGCTTCGTACACAAAGACACAAGCAGCACCGAAAACAGAGGCTATGCCAAAGAGGACGGCAAGGCCGTCTACGGTTTCAGTGACATTGATCAATGGGTCCACGGTAAGCCAAGTCACATTTCCCGAATAGCCGGGAACCAAGGAGGGGGGACATGAGCGAATCGCACATGACGAACCTGAAGAGACTGGCCTTTGTTGTCGTTGCACTCTGCGTCGTACTCAGTGTTTCAGTACCATTGTCTCTGGCGCAGGAGTCAGCGATCCAGAAAGAGAGGGTCAAGATCCTTCCGTTTTACACTGAGGTGAGAAAGGCTGCTATCGACGATCCAAAGGTTGCCATTGTTACAGCCAGGTCGCCTCGCGAGATCGCTGTCATAGGCAAGGAGCCTGGCAGTACCAGACTCACCCTGGTCTTTGCTGACGGCGACCGAAGGATCTACGATGTAGAGGTTACTCCTGAAGACATACAAGTGATCGAGGCAAGAGGGTACGACATATCAAGGCTCAAGCAGCGGCTGAATTCCTTGCTTCCAGAAGAGAGAGAGATACGCATCATAGCCTCGGAAGATTCCATAACCCTTGCCGGCAGGGTGTCCAGTGCAGCGAATCTGTCGCAGGTGCTTGCCTTGGCAGAGTCGCACGCGCCAAAAGGAAAGGTGCACAATCTGCTCGAGGTAGCTGGTGTGCATCAGGTGATGCTGGAGGTGCGTGTTTCAGAAATGTCCAAGAGCCTGACAAAGAGATTGGGTGCCAACCTTATGTACGCAAGGGCTGGCGATTTTGGCATTATGCTGCCTGGAAAGCTTGCAGATCTCGCTCAGAGTGGTGGGGGTGGGGGTGGCAATGCAAACCTAAGTACTGGACCGCTTGCTTTTGCTGTTTCGCCAACAGTGAACACCCTTTTCAGGTTTCATGACGGCTCTGCTGAATGGACAGGCCTTATAGACGCCCTGAGGGAGGACGGCCTTGTCAAGGTGCTGGCTGAGCCGACACTTATTGCCCTGAGCGGCCAGACTGCAAGGTTTCTTGTGGGAGGCGAGATCCCCATTCCCATTCCCCAGGGTCTGGGAACAGTGGGCATAGAATACAAGCCCTTTGGCGTGGAACTTGCGTTTACGCCTACTGTGCTCAGCGAAAAGAAGATAAGTATCAATGTCACACCATCGGTCTCAGAGCCTGACACCACCTATGCGATAAACGTCTCAGGGTATGTGGTGCCTGGCTTTACTACTCGCAGGGCCTCTACTGTTGTAGAACTTGCAGATGGGCAGAGTTTTGCCATTGCAGGTCTTTTGAACGACAGGGTCAGGGATACGGTCAACAAGTATCCTTTCCTTGGTGATGTCCCTGTGCTGGGCAACCTGTTCAAGAGCCGCGAGTTCAGGAAGAACGAGACCGAGCTTATCATTGTCGTGACACCCCATCTGGTAAAACCACTCGATGCCAGAAGCCAGTCGCTACCTACGGATTTCTTTGTCGAGCCGAATGACATTGATTTCTACGTGTGGGGTTCTTTGCAGGGTTATGGCCGTTCGCCTGCACCGGTCAGGACTGCTTCCTCTCAGGTCAAGACCGAGATGGAAGGTGATTTCGGCCATGAGATACCTCTGACAGAAGAATGAAGCTCGAAAGGGCAGCTTGAGATAGAAAAACCACTAAACTCCAATGGAGGATACACCGATGTTAAAGATATGCGTCGTTGCGTTATCCATTGTTGCGGCAGTGTTCGCAGTTTGCTCTTATGCGATATGCGGCACGCTGCTCGATGAAAAATGGGGATCCTCGTTCATGTCAGCTCGCGACAGCCAGATCCTCAACCCTGAAGCCAGACACAACCTGGGATGTGTTACCGGCCTTGACGCTGTTGCTGCTGGTGCTGTAATGGAAAGGTACAGGGCCTCGTTCAAGACCCAGTCAGGTGCAGGTAGTACAGGCGGCCAGACACTCGGTACTATCACGCTTTCAGGCCGTCCGTAGGGATGTGCACAGCAAGGGGAGCAACGTTTCCGAGGTAAAGGAATGGTCGACGACAAGGTTCTGGTAAGGATCGAGGTGAAAAGCCCTGAAGCAAAGAGGGTCTTTGAGAACATCATCTCTTCTCTCGAGGGGTTTCACATTCAAGGCCCTGACGATCCAGCTCATCCAGAACTCCTTATTTTCGAGCTGGGGAACAATATGGAAAGGGATTTCCGTTATGTAGAGTCCCTTATAATGACAGGTGCGGTCGGAGAGGTCTTTCTTACATCTGAGCGTCAGGACCAGGATGTGCTTCTAAGGGCCATACGAACCGGCGCCAAAGAATTCCTTCCGCAGCCACTCGACGAAAACGAGGTGAGAGCTGCCCTGGAAAAGGCTAGAAAAAGGCGAGAGATATTCAAAGCCAGGGAGGTACTCAAGACAGGCAAGATCATCGATATGATAAGTAGCAAGGGTGGTATCGGCAATACGACCCTTGCGGTGAACCTTGCAGTAAGCCTTGCGCAGAAAGACCCAGCCCCGTCAGTTGCACTCCTGGACATGAATACCTCCTTCGGAGAGGTTCCTCTGTTCCTGGATATACAGCCGAAGTTCCACTGGGGAGAAGTGGTAAGGAACATCAACAGGCTGGACTCCTCGTTTCTCATGAACATCATGACACGACATGCATCCGGTGTGCATGTGCTACCTTCGCCGAGCTACTTCGATTACGAGGAGAGCGACAGAGCCACACCCGAGGTCATAGCGAGGCTTCTCAGCCTCATGAGAAGGATGTTCGATTTCGTCGTGGTGGACAGTGGCCAGCCAGTGGGCGAGACGCATTTGAAGACACTCGAGATGGCCGACATGGTCATTTTGACGTCTATACTTACATTTCCCTGTCTGGCAAATACAAAAAAGCTCTTGGACTCCTTTGCCACCCTGGGGTATCCTTCCAAAGATGCGGTCAAGATCGTGATCAACCGGTATTTGAAGAATTCTGAACTTTCCCTCAAGGACGCAGAAGACACCCTAAAGAGACAGATCTTTTGGACCATTCCCAACGACTACCCGAGCACTATGTCAGCGATCAATCGGGGAAAGGTCCTGGGAAGCATAGCACCTGATGCTGCAATCACCAAGAATCTCGTGGATCTGGCAGGCCTCCTTATGGGAGAAGAAAAGAAGCCCGAGAAGAAAAAGCGGTGGCCTTTCTTTGGAAAGGCGCTTTCCTAATAAAAAGTGGTCGCACGTATGTGGAGACTTCCATGCAAGAAGCAAAGAATCCATTAGCAGGCTTGAGAGACCCTGCACCGCGAAGGCATATCCCTGAAGAATATTTTGAACTCAAGACGAGGATCCATGACAGGTTGCTCGATCTTGTGGATCTTTCCTTGATCGACAGTCTTGATCGAGAGACCCTCAAGGCGCAGATAAAAACACTGGTAGAGAGGATCCTGGCTGAGGAAGGCTCTTCTATTCCTCTCAATGCAGTAGAAAGAAGACTGCTCATCACAGAGATCCAGGACGAGGTCCTGGGATTGGGACCACTCGAGCCGTTTCTTCAGGACCCTACCGTATCGGACATCCTGGTCAACACCTACAAGAGGATCTATGTCGAGCGATTCGGCAAACTTGAACTCACCGATGGAAGGTTCAAGGATGATGCCCACCTCATGAAGATCATCGACAAGATCGTCTCTTCTGTAGGTAGAAGGATCGATGAATCCTCGCCTATGGTGGATGCGAGACTCGAGGATGTCTCACGGGTCAATGCGATTATCCCACCATTGGCACTGGATGGTCCCATACTTTCTATTCGACGCTTTGCTGTGGATCCCTTGGAGCTCGAGGATCTGATAAAGTTAAAGACCTTGACACCGCAGATCGGAGAGCTTTTAAGGGGCATAGTGAGGACAAGGCTCAATGTACTGATCTCTGGTGGTACTGGCAGTGGAAAGACGACACTGCTCAATGTGCTCTCTCGCTTCATTCCCCACAATGAGCGCATCATTACCATCGAGGATACTGCTGAACTTCAGCTCAAGCAGGAGCACGTGGTGAGGCTCGAGACACGGCCTCCGAACATAGAAGGCAAAGGAGAAGTTACCCAGAGGGATCTTGTGAGGAACAGCTTGAGGATGCGTCCTGACCGCATTATCGTGGGCGAGGTCCGGGGTGCTGAATCGTTCGATATGCTCCAGGCCATGAATACAGGCCACGAAGGATCTCTTACCACCATTCATGCGAACTCGCCTCGAGATGCCCTGATGAGGCTCGAGACCATGGTCACCATGGCAAACCTTGATATCCCGCTTGAATTCTTGAGGAGATACATAAGCTCTGCCTTGGATGTGGTCATACACCTGGCCAGGCTTCCTGACGGCACCAGGAAGGTCATGAGCCTGCAGGAGATCACTGGCATGGAGGGAAACGTGGTGACCATGCAAGAGATCTTTTCGTTCCAGAAGACGACAATAGATGCAGAGGGCAAGGTCAGGGGAAGGTTCGTGTTCCACGGCGTGCGGCCCAAGTTCATCGAACGATTCATTGTCTCAGGCATCAAGGTGCCTCCTGAGTTGTTCGACGCGAGCAAGTACGTCGAGGTCTAGATCCTGGAGAAGCAAGCATGAAGGCAGCGTTCATTGCAGTGGTAGTTTTTTCGTTCATTATTCTTGTCTTTGCCATAGAACTCGTTCTCTGGGCGGTAAGGATCCTTCGCGGGTCAGAGCAAGAAAGGCTCCAAAAACGGCTAAGAAAGATTACTGTGACCGAGTCCAAGGCAGGGATCCCTGATATCGTCGTAAAAAAGGAATTGAGCAGTCTGCCGTTTTTGCACAAGCTCCTGACTGTCACACCGGGCGTGCAGCGTCTTGACCGCCTCATCCAGCAGGCTGATGCGAACTACACACCGGGTGTGTTTCTCCTTCTTGCGCTCGTGCTCGGGCTGGCTGGATTTCTGGTGTGTGAACTGTTGCGCATAGGGTTTGTGGCTTCCCTTGCGATAGGCCTTGTGTTCCTTGCCTCGCCGTTTCTGTATTTACGATACAAAAAGAAGAAACGAATGGAGAGATTCCAGGCCCAGCTTCCTGAGGCCCTTGAACTTATTGCAAGGGCACTGAGGGCAGGCCATGCGTTCACGAGCGGCATGAAGCTTGTGGTGGACCAGTTCGAGGATCCTCTCGGAACTGAGTTCGGCCAGACCCTGCGGGAGATAAACTTTGGCGTAAACGTTCACGATGCCCTCAAAGACCTGGCAGAGAGGGTCGACTGCCCTGATCTCAAGTTTTTTGTGGTATCGGTCATTCTTCAGCGAGAGACAGGGGGCAACCTTGCTGAGATCATCGAGAACATCGCACGGATCGTGCGCGAGCGATTCAAGTTCCAGGACAAGGTAAAAGTTTTGGCAGCAGAGGGCAAGTTTTCAGCGCGTATCCTTTTGGCGATTCCGATTTTTATCGTCGTTGCGCTGCACTTCTTGAACCCTGAGTACATTCACCTTTTGTTTTCAGACCAGGCCGGCAAGATCATGGCAGGCGTAGCCGTGGTTATGATGATAATCGGAATTTTTATCATCCGACGAATGATAGATATCGAGGTCTAAGTGCGGCCGGTAACACACTAAACTAAAGGGGTGACCGATGTCGCCTGAACCAGAACACATTCAGGTTCTCGTTTCGGTAGCTGCGTTCCTTGCAACAGGACTCTTTCTCACTGGTATTATCCTTTTGTGGCGGGATTACGCAACAAGGCGCAGGCTGGTAAAAAGGGTAAAGGAATCAACAGAAGACTGGGAGGTGCCTGAGCTTGGGAGTCCTGTTACGCTGACACCTGGTGTTGAAGAAAAAAATCCAGTCCTACGACTGGTGAGTGCTCTCGGAGCAAGTGTTCGGCCCAGGGAATCCCACCAGTATTCTGCAATGAGGCTCAAGTTCTTGAGGGCAGATGTGCGAAGGTTGAATGCCCAGGCGATCTTCTGGGGATCCAAGATCCTACTTGCTATAGTGCTTCCTGTGGTGTTTTTGTCGTTGAGGATAGCTTCGCTTAAGACAGTGACTCCTGCTTTCACTATGGCTATATGCGTATTGCTGGCACTCATAGGCTTTTATCTGCCTGATGGCTGGCTGGAGCGACGGATCAGGAGGAGAAAGGAAGTTATTCGTAAAGGACTTCCAGACGCACTCGATCTCCTTGTGGTCTGTGTTGAGGCTGGAATGGGGCTAGACGCAGCCATGAACCGTGTTGCAGAAGAGATAGGGCTTACCAACAAGCCCTTGAGCGACGAACTCAAGCTCTTTGGCCTCGAACTTCGCGCAGGAAAGCAAAGGCAGGATGCAATGAGGAACATGGCAGCGCGTATCGATCTTGAAGATATAAACAGCCTTGTCACCTTGCTCATACAGACAGATAAATTCGGCACCAGCCTTGCCCAGACACTAAGAGTTTATTCTGACACCTTCAGGACCAAGAGATTCATCAAGGCAGAAGAGATCGCAGCAAAGCTTCCGGTAAAGCTCATGTTTCCCATGATTCTCTTTATCTTCCCAGCCCTGTTTGTGGCGATCCTGGGTCCGTCTGTCGTGCGCTTGCTGCATTTCTTGAGTTCGCGATAATACGACCCATGCATACAAGCCTCCTGTTCCACAACTGGCCTCCAATCCAACCAAGTTCACAGGAAAGCGTGGAGGATCCTCGATAGATATGACGATAGATATGACGTTAACCAGGGCTGCAGCTACACTCGCGGTTGTGATTTTCTGCGCTGCAGGGTGTGCTGGAAGGAACAAGGGCACACCGGATCAGACATCGTACGAAAGATTCTTCAAGCAAAATGTCAGTGACGTTTCCAAGAAGCGCCAAGGATCTATGGAAAAGGACTCCTCTGACCTCAAAGAACTGCCTGAGATGACAAGCGAGGAGCGGGAGAGACTGGGCGATAGTCATTTCAGTAAAGGAAATCTGCGTGTGGCCTTTGTACATTACGACAAGGCAGTGCGGCTTGAACCTGATAATGTACGCCTTCGTTACAAGAGGGGGCTTCTTTTTGTCGTGGGAAGGCTCAACGATGAAGCAATACAAGAGTTTCAGGAGATTCTCAAGAAAGAGCCTCAGAATGGCCTTGCCCTGGAAGGACTGGGAATGGCCTACTTTCAGCTCGAGCGGTACGAAGATGCCGCGGGCTCTGTCAAACAAGCCCTTGCAGCAGATAGTAACCTCTGGAAGAGTCATAATTTTTTGGGAGTGATCTATGACTATACAGGCAGGCACGAGGAGGCGGTAAAGGAATATACAGCAGCCCTTGCGCTCAAACCTGGAAGCGGCCTCTTGTACAACAACCTCGGTATATCGCATCTTCTGGCAGGCGATAACCACAAAGCAGCATGGGCCTTTCAAAAGGCAGTGGAACTCAAGGCTACAGAGCCACGAGTATATAACAATCTGGGTCTTGCCTTGTCGCGGCTCGGCAGAATGGAAGAGGCCTTCGAGGCATTCAAAAAGGCAGGAGACGAGGCTCAGGCGTATAACAATATTGGCTGTGCGCATATGGAAAGAGGCGAATATAGCCAGGCGCACACATGCTTTAAAAAGGCGCTGGAACTACGACCAACCTTTTATGAAAAAGCTGACGAGAATTTGAAGAGGTGCCTCAGGACCTATCCTCTTGAAGCCAGAGCAGAGCCATTCGAAGACTCAGAGCCTACGATGTGGATCGAGATCTCTGAACCAAAGACGCAGACTGCTCATGCCTCTGTCCAGAAGGATTCGGGCGGCTACATCGAATACATAGTCAAGGAAGGGGATACTGCTTATTCTATCGCAAAACGACACAACATGAACTTCACTGAATTTCTCAAGCTGAACAATCTTACAGACAAGAGTATTATCCGTCCTGGCCAGGCACTAAAGGCCAGGCCACAATAGGGTCGTCTTACCAGCAATCCTTCTCGTGTCCCACCATTGCACATGAACCGGATAAAGTCCCTCGGTCAAAAAACATATGTTGTAGATTGGCTGGTGTTGGGCCTATTGTTTCTCACTGCTATTGCTCTTTCGCTGATACGCATCGATATGACGGACACCCCATGGCACCTTGCCACTGCCAGACTTGCACGCTCCAGTGGCCACTGGCCTACTACAAATACGTTCTCTTACACCTATCCCGATTACCCGCTGTACCAGCAGTACCCTATCTACCAGAGCCTTCTTTATGCTGCGTACTGTGTAGGGAGGTGGGAAGCACTTAGTGTGTTGCATTGTTTCTTGTGGCTGGCGGTATTCTCGATGTGGATGCTCTGGGGTGGTTCTTTCAAGAAGGCTGCCTTGCTGAGCCCGGCATGGTTCCTAGCACTATTGGGCCTCCAGCAGCGCATGATCCTGAGACCTGACGTTCTTACGATCCTCTTTGTTGCCCTTCTCCTACACAGCATTGATGGCTACCTCAAAGGCCGAACATGGCTGGCTGGATCATTCCCGGTGATTCAGCTCCTCATGGTCAATTCACATCAGTTGTTTCCGATAGGACTACTAATTCAAGCAGCGCTGTTAGCGCATCTTGGAATCGTTAAACTCTGGGCAGGGAGGCTTGGAGTTTCTCCGAGGGACAAAGATGTCCCTGTATGGCCTGTCGCCGTAGCTATTGGGTGTTCTGTGCTTGCGTGTCTTTTGACACCACTTGGTCTTGGAATTACAGGTGTAGCGACCCATACGCTCGATAGCCTGAGCAGCCACCGTGCAGATGTGCAGGAGTTCCTTCGGTTTTGGCAATGGAAAGGCTCTTATCCGTCCGTCTTGGTGCTATTAGCGGTGGTGTTGTTCGCTATAGCGCTTATTCGCTCCAGAAAATCCTGGCAGCCTTTTGAAGCTCTCTTGTGGTTGATGGGTACAACTATGGCCTTTGCTGCGGTAAGGGGTGTAGCATACTTCGAGGTGATCAGCGTCGGTATCTTTGCGAGGAGTTTCCATGGCTCCGGAGCATCATCATTGGCTGTTTCCCCTGCTGGAGCAAGTAAAGTCAAAGACCCGAGAGGTATTTTTCGCGCTGTGATCCTAGGCATATCTGTTGGCCTCTGTATTTCTGTGATTTGTCTTAGATGGGCTTGGCCCTCAAGGATCCTGGGAGGCACTCAGCCTGGCATCGGTCAGGCCCTTGGAGTGTGGCCCGCTCCTGCGATTGAATTTCTAAAAAAGTATCCGCCACCTGGCAGGATGTTGAATATCCCATGGTATTCGGGCAATCCGCTGATATGGGAGCTGTATCCTCGGTACCACGTATTTTGCGATCCCCGATTCGAAGCTTACCCGAGGAGCTTCATTAAGCAGACAATAGCTGCGGCCCGTGATCATTCTGTGCTGGAAGAATTGATTGTTCGATATGAGCCGGATTGGATTGTAGGCTGGCTCGGTGATTGCGACGTCTGGCAGAGGCTCGCTGCCCTGCTCAGAGGTGGAGAGTGGTCGCTTGTGCACGCGGATACTGTTTTTGTGGTGCTGGTGCGAAATTCTCCCGAGAACAGACAGTACCTTGCTGCTCACAGTTTACGGCCTGAGGCCATTTCGCCCCAAGACTTCCTTGAAGGCGAGCCTGATCTGCTCGCCCTGCAACAGATACGCATGGCTGGTCTTTATGGAGCGTTAGGGCTGCAGAATAAGTCTGCTGAGATGATCCGGCTGGCAGAGCCCGCGGCTGAGCGATACCCTTCGGTGCGCCATGAGCTGACGCGATTTAAGGCTCGGTATGGGACCGGCGGATTGAATTAACTTTCACTGCTTTCAGTTCAAGACACTAGAGACACAACGTAATCGAATCGTAATTTGGTGTCATTGTTGAAGATAGTTTTTGGACAAGAAGTAGGAGTACAACCGAGGAAAGGCTTGAAGGTAGTAGGATTTTGACATTTCATAGGGAGTGACTCGTCTAGTCCGTTTTGTCGGTGTTAGCCATTGAGGAAGACAGAATGTCAAATCAATCCATAGCTTCGAGATCCATTGCAACTCCTGCCCTAAGTCGCCTGTCAGCCTTGATCGTCCAATCTTTTCGTACGCATGCCGTGATTCTGCTGATCATTGGCATTTACTGCACCTGCGTACTCGTGATTGGACATATCTCTTACGCACCGGAGCGCGTTAATTTGGATCTTTACAACTGGACCTTCTTTAGCGTGAATCTTAGCTTCGCCTCGCTGTACCTGTGCGGTCGCGCCTTGTATATTATGGTGAAAAGGCGACCTGAGATGCTCTTTCAGGCGATATGGAATGATTTCAAGGATGTTGTAACATTAGAGCGCCTATTAAGTGCCATTCCCATCCTAGTTGGCTTGCCGATATTCTTTTCTGCATTCAATTCAGCCAAGAGTCTCATACCAGTAATCAAACCGTTTTCTTACGATCCAACGTTCATACGCTGCGATGAGCTGATTTTCGGTACGCAACCCTGGCGACTATTGTGGCCACTACTGAGGCATCCGGTCGCAACCTATGCAATGGATGGTGTTTACAATATGTGGTACCTAGTAATGGCAATTGTAGTGTTCTGGCAGACCTTCTCGCTGAGAGATGCGAAACTACGTCAGCAGTTCTTTTTGAGCTATTTTCTGGCCTGGGTTCTATTGGGCAGCGTAATGGCCACCTGGCTTTCCTCGGCAGGACCGTGTTTTTGTGAAAAGCTGGGCTACGAGACACAGCATTTCCGTCAGCTTTTCGACCATCTGCAGTCTGTAAGTGTTCGATATAAGCTGGCTGCGCTGACAGCGCAGGATTACCTGTGGAAATTACACCAGCAAGGTAGCACAGGTATTGCTTGCGGTATCTCGGCGATGCCCAGTATGCATGTAGCAATGGTAGTGTGTTTCACCCTGGTTGGGTGGCAGATCCATCCGACGATAGGGCTCGTGCTGGGATTGTTTGCATTGCTGTCCGCCATTTCGTGTGTGTATCTTGGTTGGCATTATGCCGTCGATGTCTTCGTCGCTGCTGGGGGCATGCTCGCGATCTGGTGGCTCGTTGGGCTTTTTCTTCGCAGAGTGACGCCCGGTCACGGTCAATAGCAACTATACATGCGGGATAGCCCAGGCTCACTGTATGGAATCATGCACATTTTCGTGACAAACCATTCCCCCGTGCCAGGGGGGCTGTGCTCTCTCCTTCTCAAGGTTACGCTCACTGTAAGCTCACGGGATGCCCAAGGCGATTAAGACATCTTCAGCGATGCAACCGCCTCGGCGATCCAGTGCCCTAGCCTTACTCTGCTGCTGCCTCGATGCAGCCAGTGAAGCTAAAGTCAGTTACTGTTGTTGTGCCTCCAGGTGTGACAACGAGATCGTTCGAGGTGATGCTCGAAGGTGTACAGTTCGGTATTGAACCGTTGAACGCCCTGGCATTGACCCTGTATATGACATCGCCCTGAGCTGGATCCGAGTATGCGGTGTCAGCCCCTGCATATACTCCCACGAGAGGGTTGCTCGCAGGTACGATGAGCGCATAGGATGCACACGCAGTATGTACCGGGCAGTGCGGACCTTGAGCGGTCGAAAGTAGAGGGGTTGAATTCTCTAAAAGAGGAACAGTTACCCAGATATCGGTGCCGCCCAGGGGCGCGGCTTTCTGGAGCGCGCTCATGGCTACGTCAGTGGGTACTGCTCCAGTGCTGTTACTGCTCGTCACCTCTCCAGTGATGGTTGCTGCTGTTGTATCGTATCCTTCTTCAGGAACCAAGGGTATGTCGCCGACCGCTGTGCCTACGGGCACTGAAAACAAGACCGTGGCATTGTAGACAACTCCCAATCCATCTTTGCCTGAGATCACTATGTCATACGTGCCTTCAGGCAGCGGACACAGTATGAAGGTGCCGTCTTGAGGGTGTGCAAGCTTCTCGAGCACTATCCTGTCCACTCCAGTCGAGTCTCTTTTCTCGGCAGCGACAACGATAGAGGCTGCTGGAGTCAAGGGCTGACCTGTGACTCTGGAGACAACACGGCCGCTTATTGCGTTTTCCGTCAAAGAGACCTGACCTGCAGTAAGGGTTGGTTTTAGCCTGAGTCTGCCATTGCCCTGCACGACAATTGATTTGCACGCGTTGAAGTCGATATTGATGTCAGCTGGTTGGCCGGCCTCAAGATGTATGGCCCCTCCGAGTATCTGGCCAGGTGGGATTTTGATTCCTGTTGTGTCCTGGCTGCTGAGCTGCAAGGTCTTCAGTGCTCCTCCTGCTATCTGGGCGCAGTTGTAACCTCCGGCAGCCTCACATTGATTAGGAGAAGGTCTTGCCTCACCTTGAGAAGGGTTATTGCTCAACAGATGCAATCTTATCTGCTGGTAATTGCCAGGAGGCAGACCTGCTGTCGAGCCAAGGGCCGTGAGCACGCAATCTGTGTCAGCCATGTTCAAGAGATCGATCTGCTTGGGATTGTCGCGCAGATCGACAAGTGTGACCCAGTCACCATCCTGGGCGCCAGCGTTTTCCGCGATGTGGGCCCTGACCAGTGTTACTGTCACCCATACGTGGTCAAAGGTTGCGCACACAGGCGGGTCGGTTATCGTCGTGGTGACCTTGCCGGTTAGGGCCTGTCCGCCGTCTTTACTGCTGCTGCAAGAAAAAAGAAATAGGGCAGGGATGAGCATCACTGCCAGTGCGGCAAGAGCCAAATGGTTTTGCTTGGAGCCTGACAATCTTCTCATAGTTGTCCTCCTCACAACGTGGTTACAGAAATCAGATCGAGACGGTAACGATCCACTGGTCCGCGCCTTGTGGTGTCTCAGCAACCATCTCGCTTAGATCCTTTTCGGTTAGATTCTTTATTGAACATTAGACGCGTGATTCAGTAAAAATATTCTAACAGACTTGGAAGATATTCTCTACAAGATGCTTGGATACCTCAAACCGCAAAGGGCGGAACAGTGACGTTCTACACCATCAGGAAACGCGTTGCCTTGGTACCTTGGAAACAAGAAGGCAGTATGGCCGTGCCAAATAGTTATATCGGCACTAATGACCACGAACTTGAACTTTGATCAAAGGATCAGAGGACAGATACTCAAAGGATGCCTGTCGCGTCACGAACTCGAGCTAAAGTGCGGTCTCAGAGATTCCGATATGATGCTGCAGGAGCACGATGTCGAGATCGCATGCCGGTTGAGGCCATGTTAAGGATAAAGAAGAGAGCTGTTTTCAGAAAGGGCACGCTCGGGTGATCCTCGCTATAGCTGAAAAAGGCAATCACGAATTCTATGCTTCGCTTCCGCTTAAGGGTAAGCGCGTTCGCGTATGCTCGCCAGCAGATGCGTCTCGCTTAGCAACAATGCAAGAGCTTGGTCTCTTATTGCTGGACTCCGGCAGTAGGACACATAAAGGTTTGAAGCTCCTAAAGGAATTGAAAACCTTGAGGCCTGATGTGCCGGTAGTGTTCATTACTGGGGACAAGTCGTTCGAGACGGCAGTGGAGGCCTTCAGGTCAGGCGCTCGAGATATTATCGGAAAGCCTATCAATCTTTCCGAATTGAGAACTGTCATAGAGCACCTGCTGAAGATAGATCGCTGGAACCAAGAACGCCGGTGCATGGTGACCATAGCGCAGGCCATTGCGAGCCAGAACGATGTTATCAGCACAACATGCGAGAAGCCGACCTTTATACTCCGCACGCTCCAATATATCGAAGAACACCTTACAGAGAACATTGCCCTTCAGGACCTCGCCGATCAGGTGAACCTGAGCAAGTACCATTTTACCAGGCTCTTTCAGCTCCACATGGGCATGAGTCCAATCAAGTTCGTCACCTTCTTGAGGATTCAGTGGGCAAAGGAATTGCTGAGAAACGGTGATGCGCGTGTGAAAAGCGTGTATCAGGAGGTGGGCTTCGGCAATGTGGGGACGTTTCTTAGGCAATTCAAAAAGCACACAGGCATGAGCCCGGCCACCTACAAACGCAGCCATAGTGCCGCGGGCAAACCAAGGGCCAACACCACGGGCTAAAATTTCCCTCTTCACACACAGATCGCTAGCGCTTTTTCCTGCCTTACAAAGGCTTGCACCTGAATTCCGTTTCTTCTTTGAGGTATGATGCTGTACTGCGCTGGCCACGGTAATGTCTATGATAATAGCTTGTACGTTAGCGCGGTTAAGCGATTGCGAACTTGATGAGGGGAGACAAGAATTGCAACTAACGCAATAATTCGTCACGAAAAGGCAATTTTTGTGTACATTGTGAGCCACATCTGTGATAATTAGTGGTACTGTGTAGCTGAAGTCTGCCACCTTTTTCGGATCGTTTACATCGTAAGATACAAGATGAGAAAGCGAACTGAAACAAGGAAAGAGAAAAGAGGTAAAGAGTCCAGAAAGGAGGTGACAGAAAAAGGGGAAGCGAAGGGGAAGAGGTAACGAGGAGGTAATGAGAAGGGTACAACATTTCGGTGTATGATTAATCAATTGTTTGGACAATGATGAGGAGGTTCATAATGACGGAAAAGAGAAAAATAAGGGCCCTGATCGTCATTCCAGCGCTTGTCGTTGGAATGATCGTGTTGGGCCAGGCCGGTAGCGTATTCGGCCATACGGATCCTCCGGGGTCAACTTCTACAGGTGTCTCTATATCGATCACGGTGTATACTGCTGACGGCGTGACGCCTGCACTGCTACTTGCGCCGCTTAGCGAGTGCGAAACGGTATATGTGCAGGTAATGCTTGCGAGAGGCCCGGCGGGTAGCGATGCAGCATTCGAGGGAGGGAGGTGGATAATAAAGATGCCCGATGGTACCGAGCTAGATGTGGACGCTGAAGGATTACCTGAGGGGGAAGAAAGGGGTTGTATAGGAGGGACAACGGACGATCCAGCAATGCCTGGTGGCCGAGGGCAATGCTTCGGGTCTCCCTCGTTTATCGAATCCGCCTTGATACCCTACCAGATAAAGCCAAGTGATATTGTCGATGGTTTTGTCACCTTCAGCACCAGCCTCGTAGGTGCGTACGCTCATATCGGTGCCAACGACCTAGCAGGCGTTAGTGCGTCCACGCCATTTATTATTGAGGCTCAAGAATGTGACGATGGACTGTTTTGCAATGGCCTAGAGACATGCGATCCTGAGCATGTGTGGGGTGATTTTGGAGAGCGCCTTGGCGGTTGTATACCAGGCGAGCCGCCTGACTGTGGGGTCTCTGACGAATGTATGAACAGAGGCTGCGACGAGGAAAACGATCAATGCTACGAGGTAGACACCTCGGGCCGATGCGGTGTGAGCGATCAGTGTACGGACAGGGGCTGCGATCCTGCCAGTGGCTGCTATGCGAACGACACCTCGGGTCGGTG
>FWPU01009060.1_pt1 | contig 16090 bp, 13 predicted proteins | sample 2228361 | NCBI WGS metagenome assembly FWPU01 (sample SAMEA103939777, study PRJEB20133) | metagenome
GGCGGTGGCCCGCCAGGGCCAGGACCGCGGCGGCCGCCGCCGGCCCCAGGATGAACGGCCACCCCTCGCGCGCGATGGGCAGGCGCACGGTCAGGACATCCGCGGCGGCGTGATCCAGCTCATCATGCTGCGCAGGCGCCGGCCGACCTCCTCGATGGGGTGGTCGGCGTCGCGCTTGCGCATGGCCAGGAAGGAGGCGCGGTTGGCCTGGTTCTCGAGCACCCACTCCCGCGCGAACTGTCCGGACTGGATCTCGGCCAGGATCTTCCGCATCTCGGCCCGGGTCTGCTCGGTGACCACCCGGGGGCCGCGCGTGTAGTCGCCGTACTCCGCGGTGTCGGACACGGAGTAGCGCATGTAGGCCAGCCCGCCCTGGTAGAAGAGGTCCACGATCAGCTTCATCTCGTGCATGCACTCGAAGTAGGCCACCTCCGGCTGGTAGCCCGCCTCCACCAGGGTCTCGAAGGCGGCCTTGATCAGGTGCGAGATGCCGCCGCAGAGCGTGGTCTGCTCGCCGAACAGGTCCGTCTCCGTCTCCTCGCGGAAGGTCGTCTCGATGACGCCGGCCCGCGTGCAGCCCACGCCGCGGGCGTAGGCCAGCGCCACGTCCCGGGCCCGGCCGCTGACGTCCTGGTGCACGGCCAGCAGGGCCGGCACGCCGGGGCCCTGGGTGAACAGGTCCCGCATGACGTGGCCGGGGGCCTTGGGCGCGATCATGGACACGTCCACGTCGGGCGGCGGCACCACCTGGTTGAAGTGGATCGAGAACCCGTGGGCCACCATCAGCGTCTTGCCCTTCTCCAGCGCCCCCCTGATGGACTCCTCGTACGTCTGCCGGTGCGCCTGGTCGGGCAGCAGGACCATGACGATGTCGGCCATGCGGGCGGCCTCGGCCACCGTCGCCACCCTCAACCCGTCCTTCTCGGCCCGGGCCCAGCTCTTCGAGCCCTTGTAGAGCCCGACGACGACGTCCTGCCCGGAGTCGCGCAGGTTGAGGGCATGGGCGTGGCCCTGGCTGCCGTAGCCGATGATGGCGATGCGGCGGCCCTTGAGCAGGCCGAGGTCGGCGTCCTGGTCGTAGTAGATCTTGGCGGGCATCCCCCTCGTTCCTTTCCCGTGAATTGGCTCAGTCCGCGAATCCCACCACCCGGGGGTCCTCGGCCGGCCGGGCCGCGGGGCCCTCCGGCGCCGGCGGCCGGCGGCGCGGCTCGGCGCTCTTCCGGCTCCTCGTCATGGGCCCGCGGGCGATGGCGATCTTGCCCGTCCGCACCAGCTCCTGGATGCCCAGCGGGCGCAGCAGCTCGACGAGCGCCCCCAGCTTCTCCTCGTCGCCGGTGGCCTCCAGCACGAAGCTGACCGGCGTGACGTCCACGACCCGGGCCCGGAAGATGTCGGCGATGCGGAGGATCTCGGCCCGGTGCTGGGGCTCGGCGTTGACCCGGATGAGCACCAGCTCCCGCTCCACGTGCCGCTCGTCGGTCAGGTCCGAGACCTTGATCACGTCGATGAGCTTGTGCAGCTGCTTGGTGACCTGCTCGATGACGAACTCGTCGCCCCGCACGACGATGGTCATGCGGGCCACCGTGGGATCGAGCGTCTCGCCCACCGACAGGCTCTCGATGTTGTAGCCGCGGGCCGAGAAGAGGTTCGCCACCCGCGACAGCACGCCGAACCGGTTCTCGACGTGCACGGCGATCGTGTGCTTGCGCGGCTCGTGGCTGCCGTTCTGCATCGGCTAGAACCCGGTCTGGGCCCGGGCGGCCCGCTCGCGCAGGGCGGCCGTGGGGTGGTTCAGGATCATGTCGGTGTTGGCCCCGCCGGCCGGGACCATCGGGAAGACGAACTCCCACTTGTCCACCCAGACGTCCACCACCACCGGACCCGGGGTGGCGAAGGCCTTCTCCAGGGCCGGCACCACCTCGGCCGGCTTGGTGGCCCGGATGCCGGCGCAGCCGTAGGCCTCGGCCAGCTTCACGAAGTCGGGGCTGCCCTTGAAGTCGATGGCGCAGAACCGCTCCTTGTAGATGATGCCCTGCCACTGCCGCACCATGCCGTGCCCGCCGTTGTTGATGATGATGGTCTTGACGGGCAGGTTCTCGTCGTAGCAGGTGGCCAGCTCCTGGCTGTTCATCACGAAGGAGCCGTCGCCGTCCACGTTCACCACCAGCCGGCCGGGGAACGCCGCCGCCACCCCCATGGCCGTGGGCAGCCCGTACCCCATGGTCCCCAGGCCCCCGGAGGTGAACCAGTGGCGCGGGTGCTTGAAGCGGTAGTACTGGGCGGCCCACATCTGGTGCTGCCCCACGCCGGTGACCAGCATGGCCTCCCCGCGGGTGAGGTCGGACAGCGCCTGCATCACCTGCTGCGGCTTGATCACCTCGTCGCTCGGCTCCCAGGTCAGCGGGTGCTTCCGCTTCCAGTCGGCGATCTGGCCCAGCCAGGCCTTGCGCGCCTCGCGGGCCACCGTGGGCAGCCCGCCCTTCGTCTCCTCCCGCACGGCCTTGATCAGGGCCTGCATCACGCGGCGGCAGTCGCCCACGATGGGAACGTCCACCTTGATGTTCTTGGAGATGGAGGAGGGATCGATGTCCACGTGGACGATGGTGGCCCGCGGGGCGAAGGCGTCCACCCGGCCGGTCACCCGGTCGTCGAAGCGGGCCCCCACGGCCACCAGCACGTCGGAGTGATGCACGGCCATGTTGGCGTAGTAGGTGCCGTGCATGCCGAGCATGTCCAGCGCCAGCGGGTGCTCGGAGGGGAAGGCGCCCAGCCCCATGAGGGTCGTGGTCACCGGCGTCTGGGTCAGCTCGGCCAGCTCCCGCAGCTCCTCGTGGGCGTCCGAGGCGATGACGCCGCCCCCGACGTAGAGCACCGGCCGCTGGGCATGCGCGAGCAGGCGGGCCGCCCGCCGGATCTGCCCGGGATGGCCCTCGTAGGTCGGGTTGTACGAGCGCAGCGCCACCCGCTCCGGCCACACCAGCTCGGACTCCTTCACCAGGATGTCCTTGGGCAGATCGATGTGGACGGGGCCCGGCCGGCCGGTGGCCGCGATGTGGAACGCCTCCCGGATCACGGGGCCCAGCTCGCGGCCGTCGCGGACCAGGAAGTTGTGCTTGGTGCAGGGCCGGGTGATCCCGACGTTGTCGGCCTCCTGGAAGGCGTCGTTGCCGATCAGGTGCGTGGGCACCTGGCCGGTGAAGGCCACGATGGGGATGGAGTCCATGTAGGCGTCCTGGAGCGCGGTCACCAGGTTGGTGGCCGCCGGCCCGGACGTCACCAGGCAGACCCCGACCCGGCCGGTGGCGCGGGCATAGCCCTCGGCGGCGTGGCCGGCGGCGGCCTCCTGGCGGACCAGGATGTGGCGCAGCCCCTCGAAGTCGTAGAGGGCGTCGTAGATGGGCAGCACGGCGCCCCCCGGCAGGCCGAACACGGTGTCCACGCCCTCCCGCTTGAGGCACTCCAGCACGATACGGGCACCCGACATCTTCACGGCGCGTCCTCCTAGAGCAGCCCGGCGGTGGCCAGCACTTCCTTGATGTCCTCGATGGCGTCGCCGTCGGGCGTGCCGAGCGGCGGCCGGCAGGGTCCGCCGTAGAATCCCTGCAGGTCCAGGGCGGCCTTGAGCCCGCCGATCCCGTAGCGTCCGGGGATCCCGCGGTCGGCCGGCATCATGCGGGCGGCGATCTGCCGCGCCTCCTCCCAGCGGCCGGCCCGCGCCAGCGCGTAGACGTCGCACCACTCCCGGGCCGAGATGTTGCCCAGGGCCAGGATGCCGCCGGCGGCCCCGATGGCCAGGGCCGGCAGCAGGGCCGAGGCGGCGCCGACCAGGACGTGGAAGGTCTTGGGCGTCTGGTCGATGATCTGCGCGCACTGCGGGATGTTGCCCGAGGAATCCTTGATCCCGCAGACGTTCGGATGCTGGGCGATCCGGGCCACGGTGTCGGGCTCCAGGTTGATCCCCGTGTTGAGCGGGAAGTTGTAGATCATGACGGGGATCGGCGAGGCGTCGGCCACCGCCAGGTAGTGCCGGACCTGGGCCGCCGCCTGGCTGAACCCCTTCGTGAAGTAGTGCGGGGTGATCACGATGGCGGCGTCGGCCCCCTGCTCGGCCGCCCGGCGGGTCTGCCGGATCGTGTGCAGCGTGGAGTTGGCGCCGGTGCCGGCGATGAACCGCTTGTCGGGCGGGATCGCCTCGCGCGCGGCCGCCAGCACCCGGTCCCGCTCGACCTCGCTCAGCATCGGGAACTCGCCGGTCGAGCCCAGCACCACGTAGCCGTGGAGGGCGGTGGCGTTGTACCGGCGGATGTTGGCCTGCAGGCGGTCGGGCGCGACGTCGTCGCCGCGGAACGGCGTCGTGAGCGGGATGTAGACGCCTTCGAAGCTAGGCATGGGCGCCTCCTGGCGCGGCCCGCTCCCGGAGCCGCGCCTGGGCGGCGGCGAGTCGGGCGATGGGGATCAGGGGCGGCGAGCAGGACACGTAGGACATGCGCACCCGGTGGCAGAACTCCACCGACGCCGGCTCGCCCCCGTGCTCGCCGCAGATGCCGACCTTGAGGTCGGGACGGGTGCGCCGGCCGCGCTCGATGCCGATGCGGATCAGCTCGCCCACCCCCTCCTGATCGAGGACCGAGAAGGGGTCGTGGGGCAGCAGCCCCTTCTGCAGGTAGTCGGGCAGGAACCGGGCCACGTCGTCGCGGCTGAAGCCGAAGGTCAGCTGGGTCAGGTCGTTGGTGCCGAAGGAGAAGAACTCGGCGTGCTCGGCGATGCGGTCGGCGATCAGCGCCGCCCGCGGGACCTCGATCATGGTCCCGATGCTGTACCGGACCGGCACGCCCATCTCGGCGATGACGCCGTCGGCGATGCGCTTGGTCTGCTCGTAGGTCGCCTGCATCTCGGCGGTGGTTCCGGTGAGCGGGATCATGATCTCGGGCTCCACCCGGATGCCCTGCTCGGTGGCCATGCAGGCGGCCTCCACGATGGCCCGCACCTGCATGCCGTAGATCTCCGGGTGGGTGATCCCCAGGCGGCAGCCGCGATGCCCCAGCATGGGGTTGGCCTCCCGGAGCGCCTCGATCTTGGCGATGCGCTGGTCGAGCTGCCGCTGCCGCTCGGGGTTCATGCCCAGGGCGTCCAGGCGCGCCCGCTCCTCGATCATCTCCCGGTACTCGCGGGGCGTGGTCAGGAACTCGTGCAGCGGCGGGTCCAGCAGGCGGATGGTGACGGGCAGCCCGTCCATGGCCTGGAAGATCCCGAGGAAGTCGTCGCGCTGGAAGGGCTGCAGGCGGGCCAGGGCCGCGCGGCGGGCGGCCGTGTCGCCGGCCATGATCATCTCGCGCATGATCGGCAGCCGCTCGGGCTGGAAGAACATGTGCTCCGTGCGCACCAGGCCGATGCCCTCGGCGCCGAAGGCGCGGGCGCGGCGGGCGTCCGCCGGCGTGTCGGCGTTGGCGCGGACGCCCAGCGTGCGGTACCGGTCGGCCCAGCCCAGGTACACCTCCAGCTCCGGGAAGGGCGGCGGCTCCACCAGCTTGACGGCGTCGGCGATCACCTCGCCGGTCTCGCCGTCGATCGAGATCAGCTCGCCCTCCCGGATGATCCGCCCCCCGACCTCGAACAGCCGCCGCCCCTCGTCCACGGCCAGGTCGCCGGCGCCCACCACGCACGACTTCCCCATGCCCACCGCGACCACCGCGGCGTGCGAGGTGCGGCCCCCGCGGGCGGTCACGATGCCGCGGGCCGCGTACATGCCCGCCACGTCCTCCGGCGAGGTCTCCGGCCGGACCAGGATGACGTCCTGGCCGTTGCGGGCCAGCTCCACCGCCCGGTCCGCGTCGAAGACGACGTGGCCGACGGCGCCCCCGGGCGAGGCCGGCAGGCCCCGGGCCAGGAGCCGGCCCTCCGCCAGCGCCCGCCGCTTGGCCTCCGGGTCCAGCACCGGCACGAACAGCCCGGCCAGCTCCCGCGGCGGCACGCGCATCAGCGCCGTGTGCTGGTCGAGCACGTGCTCGCGGACCAGGTCCACCGCGACCCGCACCGCCGCCCGCGCCGAGCGCTTGCCGGCCCGCGTCTGGAGCACGTAGAGCGTGCCTTCCTGGACCGTGAACTCGATGTCCTGCATGTCCTTGTAGTGGCGCTCGAGCCGGCCGGCGATGGCGAGCAGCTGGTCGTAGATCTCCGGCATGCGCTCCCGGAGGGCCTCGATCCGGAGCGGGGTCCGGATGCCGGCCACCACGTCCTCGCCCTGGGCGTTGGGGAGGAACTCGGCGTAGAACCGCGGCTCGCCGGTGCGGGGGTCGCGGGTGAAGCCCACCCCGGTGCCCGAGGTCTCGCCCAAGTTGCCGAACACCATGGCCATGACCGTCACGGCCGTGCCCCACTCGGCCGGGATGTCGTGGATCCGGCGGTACTCCACGGCTTTCTTGGCGAACCAGGAGTCGAAGACGGCGTTGATGGCCAGGCGCAGCTGCTCGCGGGGGTCCTGGGGGAAGGGCGCCCCGGTGCGGCTGGCCACCAGCTCCTTGTAGGTCTGCACGAGCTTGCGCAGCTCGCCGGCCGGCACCTCGGGGTCGCTCTCGACGCCGAGGCGCCGCTTGGCGGCCTCCAGGTGCTCGTCGAAGGCCTCGCGCCGGATGCCGAGCACCACGGTGCCGAACATGGTGACGAAGCGCCGGTAGCAGTCCCACGCGAAGCGCTCGTTGCTCGTCCGCGCCGCCAGGCCCTCCACGGTCTTGTCGGTCAGGCCCAGGTTCAGGACCGTCTCCATCATCCCCGGCATGGAGACGCGGGCGCCGGAGCGGACCGACACCAGCAGCGGCCGCTGGGGGTCGCCGAAGATCAGCCCCGCATCGGTCTCCAGCCGGGCCAGCGCGTCCACGACCTGGGCCTCCAGGCCTTCGGGCCACTGGCGGCCGGCCCGGGTGTAGTGGGCCCAGGCCTGGGTGGTGATGGTGAAGCCGGGGGGGACCGGGATGCCGAGGTTGGTCATCTCGGCCAGCTCGCAGCCCTTGCCGCCGAGCAGGTTGCGCATCAGGGACGAGCCTTCCGCCTTGCCGCGACCGAAGGAGTACACGTACTTGTCCATGCCCGCCCGTCTCCGCCGCCTGATCGGCGAAAAAGCCTTTCAACGCTACTGGATGCAGCGCATCACTGTCAAGGATCGGCCCTGCCCGCCCCCGGCGGACAGAAAAAAGCGAGGGCCACGGGCTGGCCGGCCCGTGGCCCTCGAGCTGCCATCGCCACGGGCCCGGCGCCGCCTGCCCGTGGCATCCTGCGCGTCGCTACACCGCGGATGCTCCGGGCAGGCCCGGCAGCGCCAGGAGAATCAGCCCCAGCGACAGCACGCGCGGCGTCGAGGTCATTGACGCCGAGTATAGGTGGGCCGCTCGAGGCCCGTCAAGCGGTCCTCCCGCCGCGCGGGCGGGCGGCGTCGCCGAGCACCAGCCGCTCCACGGCGATGACGTGGTCGCGCATGGCCTGCTCGGCGCCGGCGGGGTCGCGCCGGCGGATGGCCTCCAGCACCCGCCGGTGGTCCTCGTGCGACCGCATCGGGCGGCCCGGCCGGTGCAGCGAGGCCTCGCGGCTCTGGGCCAGGAGGTCCATGACCCCGCCCACCAGGCGGCTGATGGCCCGGTTGTGGGCCGCCGCCGCGATGGCGGCGTGGAACTCGGCGTCCTGCCCGAGCCCGGTCCCGCCGGCGGCGATCTCCTTCGCCTGGTCCTCCAGGATGCGCTCCATCTCCTGGATCTCGTCGCCGGTGGCCCGGGCGGCGGCCAGGCCGGCGATGGCCGGCTCGAGCAGGCGGCGGGCCTCGAACAGCTCCGCGATGGCCTCGCGCTGGGAGAGCAGCATGCTGGCCAGCGGCTCGACGAGCGCCTCGACCGAGACCTCGCGCACGAACGTCCCCTCGCCGGGCCGGATCTCCACCAGGCCCAGGCTCTCCAGCGCCCGCAGGGCCTCCCGCACCGAGGTGCGGCTCACCACGAACTTCTCCGCCAGGTCCCGCTCCGGCGGGAGGCGGTCGCCGCTCTTGAGCCGCCCCTCGGCGATCATGGCCTTCACCTGGCGCACGATCTCCTGGTAGATGCGGGTGGACTTGATCGGCTCGACGTGCGGCCACTCCATCGCGCTCCCTCGTCGCCTCCCGGTCAGGGCCCCCAGCCTAGCATGCCGGGGCGGCCGGGACGAGGCGGCCGCCGCGGGAGCCTGGCGTGGCCCGAGCCGGCATGCGATACTCACGCGGTTTGCTCGCACACCGCACCGAGGCCCGACGCGCGTGACGACGCCCCCGGGGGGTCCAGGCCGGCCGCCATGTGGCTAGACGTCCTGCTGCTGGTCGCGGGCCTGGCGATCATCATCAAGGGCGGCGACCTCTTCGTCGGCTCGAGCGTCCGCATCGCCGAGCTGGCGGGCGTCCCGCGCGTGGTCATCGGGTCCACGCTGGTGAGCCTGGCCACCACCTCGCCGGAGCTGGTGGTGTCGGTCACCGCCAGCCTCCGGGGCGAGCCGGGCCTGGCCATCGGCAACGCGGTCGGCTCCTGCATCTGCAACATCGGTCTCATCATCGGCACCGTCGGCCTGCTGCGGACGATCGACATCCATCCCGAGCACGTCCGGGCGCCGTTCTGGATCATGCTCGGGCTCGGGCTGCTGCTCCTCCCGCTGACCCTCGACCTCCGGATCGGCTCCGGCCGGGGCGTGCTCCTGCTCCTGCTCGGCCTCGGCTTCCTGCTCTTCAACTTCTGGCAGCAGCGCCAGGGCGACCCGATCGAGCAGCGGGAGGCGGCGGCGCTGGAGCGCCAGGTCACCGCCTCCGTCCGGTTCGTGGACAGCGGCCTGGGCGCCGCCCTGGTGTTCGTCCTCGGCGCGGCGATGGTGGTGGTGGGGAGCCGGCTGCTCGTCGACTCGGGCATCGCGCTGGCCCGGGGGATCGGCATTCCCCCGATCGTGATCGGGCTCACGGGGGTGGCGGTCGGGACGTCCCTGCCCGAGTACGTGACGGCCGTGGTCTCCGCCCGCCGAGGCGTGTCCGACCTCTCGGTGGGCAACATCCTGGGCGCCAACGTCCTGAACCTCGGCCTGATCGTCGGCGCCTCGGCCACCATCCACGAGGTCACCATGTCCCGCGTCACCCAGCTCTACAACTTCCCGGTCATGCTGCTGGTGATGGTCGTGCTGGGTGTCTGCCTCCTCCGCGTCAGGCGGCTGGGCCCGGGCGCGGGCGGGGCCCTCCTGGGCCTGTACGCCGCCTACGTCGCCGGGCTGGTCCTCCTGGCCGCGGGCGGCTACATCCGGATCACCGAGTAGGCGCCGGTGCCCTGGTACCGTCTCCTCGACCCGGCCCTCGAGCCGTGGGTGACGCTCGCCGTCTTCGTCCTCTGCTTCGCCCTGATCCTCCACCGCCGGATCAAGATCGTGTACGTCTCGCTGGCCGCGGCCGCGACGCTGATCCTGCTGGGCATCGTGAATCCCCGGGACGCCCTCGTCAGCATGGTGGACTGGGACGTCCTGGCCATCTACTGGGGCTACGGGATGCTGGCCCTCCTCCTCGGCGACAGCGGGCTGCCCGCCCGCGTGGCCGCCTGGGTGCTGCGCCGCATCCGCCGGGAGAAGTACGCGCTGCTGTTCCTGTGCGCCCTGGCCGCCTTCCTGTCGTCGTTCATGGCCAACCCGGTGGTGGTCATCATGCTGGCCCCGCTGGCCATCGAGATGGCCGAGCGCCTGCGCGGCTCGCTGTTCCTGTACCTGGTCGGGCTGGCCATCAGCTCGAACGTCGTGACCACCGTGACCATGGTGGCCGACCCGCCGGCGCTCATCCTGGCCATGGCCACCGGCATGGACTTCCTGGACTTCTACTGGTTCGAGGGCCGCCCGGGGCTGGGGACCCTCTCGGTGGTGGGCGTGGTGGTCGCCCTGCTGACGCTCCTGTGGCAGTTCCGCCACCTGAACGCCGGCGTGGACATGCCGGAGGAGGCGGTCCCCGTCCGCTACACGCCCCTGGCCCTGCTCGTGCTGAGCGTCCTGGCCCTGGCGGTGATTCCCATGGAGCACCCGGGGATCGTGGGCCTCCTGCTCGGGCTGGCCTCCCTGGCCGCGGGGCGCCGCATCGCCCGGCGCATGCTGGACGAGGCCGACTGGGAGACGCTCGTCTTCCTGGTCGGCATCTTCATCGTGATCGGCGTCGTCCAGCAGGTCGGGCTCCTGCGCGCCTTCGCCGACCTGCTGACGGCCAGCGGGCTGCAGAGCCCCACCGCCTACCTGCTGATCCTGACCTGGCTGTCGGTGGCGCTGTCCTCCTTCATGGACAACGTCCCCTACACCGTCCTCATGATCCCGGTGTGCGGGTACCTGGCCCAGGCGCTCGGCGTCAGCCCCTGGCCCTTCTACTTCGGCATGCTGGTGGGCACCGGGATCGGCGGCAACATCACGCCGGTCGGGGCCACCGCCAACGTCCTGGCCTGCGGCATGCTCGAGAAGCGCGGGTACCGGATCGCGCTGGGGGCCTACCTGAAGCTGAGCGTGCCCTTCAGCGTGGCGGCCGTCCTGGCCGTGCAGCTCCTGCTCCAGCTGTTCTGGCTCTGAGACCGGCCCTCAGATCTCCCGGGGGGCCGAGGACGCCGTCACCGGCGGCGCCCCGCGCAGCCGGCGCCACCAGGGGGTCAGCACCGGCAGGACGAAGAAGAAGACGGCCACCGCCGTGACGGCGGCGGCGATCGGACGGGTGACGAAGATCTCCAGCGAGCCCTGCGACATGATGAGGCTCTGGCGCAAGGCGTTCTCCGACATGTCGCCCAGGACCAGGGCCAGCACGAGGGGCGCCAGCGGGTAGTCGAGCTTCTTGAACAGGTAGCCGACGACGCCGAAGATCAGCATGTACCAGATGTCGATCATGCTGGTGTGGACCGAGTAGGCGCCGATGGCGCACACCACCACGATGAGCGGCGTCAGGATGGCGAACGGCACCCGCAGGATGGCGGCGAAGAACGGCACCAGCGTGAGCACCAGCAGCACGCCCAGCACGTTGCCGGTGTACATGCTGGCGATGAGGCCCCACACGAACTCGGGGTTGTCCACGAAGAGCATGGGGCCCGGCTGCAGCCCCCAGATGATGAGGCCGCCCAGCATGACGGCGGCGGTCGGCGAGCCCGGGATGCCCAGGGTGATCATCGGCAGCATGGCCGCCACGCCGGCGGCGTGGGCCGCGGTCTCCGGGGCCACGATGCCCTCCAGCTCCCCGTGGCCGAAGCGCTCCGGGTGCCGCGAGAAGCGCTTGGCGAAGGCGTAGCTCATGAAGGAGGCGGGGGTGGCCCCGCCCGGCTTGAAGCCCATCCAGAAGCCGATGACCGAGCCCCGGACGAAGGTCCGGAAGTAGCGCGGCAGGATCTTCCAGGTCTGGAACACCACGCGCGGGTTCATCCCGGTGCGGGCGCCCCGGAAGCGCAGCCCCTCCTCGACGCTGAGCAGGATCTCCCCGATGCCGAACAGGCCGATGACGGCCACGATGAAGTCAAACCCCTTCATGAGGTCCGTGAACCCGAAGGTCAGCCGCAGCTGGCCGGTGACGATGTCCAGCCCCACCGAGGCCAGGATGAAGCCCAGGAGGATCGACACCAGCGACTTGAGCGGATTGCCGCCCCCCAGCCCCACGAAGGAGGAGAACGTCAGCAGCTGGATGGCGAAGAACTCCGGCGGGCCGAAGCGCAGGGCCACCTCGGCCAGGATGGGGGCGAAGAGGGTGATCAGCACGATGGAGAAGAAGGCGCCCACGAAGGACGAGGTGAAGGCGGTGGTGAGCGCCTGTCCGCCCTGGCCCTGCTTGGCCAGCGGATAGCCGTCGAAGGTCGTGGCCACCGACCACGGCTCGCCGGGGATGTTGAAGAGCACCGAGGTGATGGCGCCGCCGAAGAGCGCCCCCCAGTAGATCGAGGTCAGCAGGATGATGGCGGAGGTCGGCGGCATGGTGAAGGTCAGCGGCAGCAGGATGGCCACGCCGTTGGCGCCGCCCAGTCCGGGCAGCACGCCGATGATCGTGCCCAGGAGCACGCCGACCAGGGCCACGAAGATGTTGAACGGGCTGACGGCGACCTCGAAGCCGAGCAGGAGGTTGTCGAGGCCCATGCGCCTAGTACCCCAGCCACTCCTCGATCGGTCCCTTGGGCATCGGGACCAGGAACCACTGCTCGAACACGACGAAGGCCACCACCGGGACCAGGACGGCCACCGGCACGATCAGGGCCCAGGAGTGCCGGCCCACCCAGCGCATGTAGAAGGCCAGGTACAGGCCGGCGGCCGCGTAGAGACCCAGGCCCGGCCACGGCCCCGGCGGGTCGGTCGCCACGATGAACCCGGCCAGGGGGCCCAGCACCTTGAGGACGGGGACGAGCTGCGCGCGGGTCGCGAACGGTCGGGGCCCGGCCCGCCGCCAGGCCTGCACGAAGATGGCCGCGCTGAAGAGGACCAGGAACACGGCCAGCCAGAACGGAAAGAACCCGCTCCCCGGGCCCTCCAGCCCCCAGCCGATGCCGAGCCGGACGGCGTCGTGGAGCACGACGCCGCCCAGCCCCATCAGCGCGGCGGCCGTCAGCAGGTCAGCCAGCCGCATCTACTTCTTGATGAGCCCGCCCTTCTCCATCAGCTCCCGGTGGAGCTTGTCGGCCTCCTCCACCCACGCCACGTACTCGGCGCCGGTGGTGAAGGCGCCCTTGAGCGCGCCCTTGTGCAGGTAGTCCTGGAAGTCCTTCGTGTCGTAGACCTTCTTCAGGAAGCCGATGTACCAGTCCACGGCCTTCCTGGGCATGTCCGGCGGCCCGAAGATGCCGCGCAGCATGTTGTAGGAGATGTCGGCGCCCAGCGCCTCCTTGACCGTCGGGATGTCCTTCCAGTCGGGGTCCGGGACCCGCTCGGGGTCGAACACGGCCAGGGGCCGGACCCGGCCGGCCTTCCAGTGGCTCACGCACTCGATGGGATTGTTCACCGTCGAGTCCACGTGCTTGCCGACCAGGTTCACGCACACCTCGCCGCCGCCCTTGAAGGGCACGTACGTGAACTTCACGCCCTGCGACTGCTCGAGCTGCACGGTGATGATCTGGTCCTCCTGCTTGGAGCCGGTGCCGCCCATCTTCATGCCGGGATTCTGCTTCACGGCCGCGAGGTACTCCCTGGCCGTCTTGTACGGCGTCTCGGCGTTCACCCACAGGATGAAGCGATCGAGCGCCATCCGGGCGATGGGGGTGAAGTCCCGCCAGCTGAAGGGGGTGCCGGTGGCCAGCGGCGTGGTGAAGAGGTTGCTGAGCGTGATGATGATGGTGTGGGCGTCGCCCTTCTTGCCCTTGACGTGCAGGAACCCCTCCGCGCCCGCGCCGCCCGACTTGTTGACCACCACCAGCGGCCGCGGGGACAGGTTGTGCTTCTCGGCGATGCCGGCGATGAGCCGGGCCATCTGGTCCGCGCCGCCGCCGGTCCCGGCGGGGATCACGAACTCGATGGGCTTGGTGGGCTCCCAGGCGGGGGCCGGCGAGGCCGCGACGCCGAGCAGGACCAGGAGCGTGAGCCAGCGGGTGACGCGCGCCAGGTGTGTCATGGTCTCTCCTCCCTCAGCCCGGTGAGCCGTCCCCGACGCACAACGGGGCCGGGCCCCCCGGGCCCGGCCCCGTGATGGCGAGCCGGAGTGACGACCGCTCCCCCTCGGGTTACTTGACGTCCAGAGCAGCCTTCGCGGAGTCCAGCCGCCGGAAGGGGATCACGCCGGGGATCTCCCATCTCTCCCACATCTCGTCGATCCTGGCCTGGAAGTAGGCCAGGTCCTCCTCGGTGAAGTGCGCGAAGCGGCCCTGCTTGAGCAGGTACTCGCGGACCGGCTTGCGGGGCCGGCCCTCGACCAGGGCCTTGGTCTTGCCGTAGTACTTGACCACGCCGTCCTCGACCTCGTAGAGCGGGAAGACGCCGCACTCGATGGCCAGCTCCCCGAGCTCGTGGGAGAGCATGGGGTCGTAGTCCCAGCCCTTGGGGCACGGATCCAGCGAGTGAATGAAGGTGGGCCCGCCGATGCTCAGGGCCCGCCGGACCTTGTTCATCATCTCCACCGCGTAGGAGCCGCACACGGTGGCCACGTAGCGGCACTCGGGGTGCCCGGCCGCCAGCATGCCGGCCATGTTCTTCTTCCAGCGGGTGTGGATGATCCGCTTGACCTTGCCCGGGGGGCTGAAGGTGGTGTGGGCGCCGTACGGCGTGAGCCCCGACAGCTGGATGTCGGTGTTGGCGTACGACTCGTTGTCGTAGAGCAGGATCAGGCAGTTGTACTCCTTGTGGGTCAGGGTGGCCGAGATGGCGCTGATCCCCATGTCGGCGCCGCCGCCGTCGCCGCAGAAGGCGATGACGTTGATGGGCTCGGCCTTCATCTTGCCCTTGCGCATGAGGGCCTTGAGGCCGGCCGCCGTGCCCAGCGCCGCCGAGCCGGACGAGCCGAGCTGGGTGTGCATCCAGGGGACCACCCACGGAGTCGTGTAGTAGGTGGTGTTGGCCACGTACATGCAGCCCGTGGACCCCAGCACGATGGTCCGGGGCCCGGCCGCCTTCACCATCAGCTTCATGATCAGCGCCGACTCGCAGCCCTGGCACGTCCGGTGGCCCGACGTGAAGTACTCCTCCAGGGTGACCTTCTTGATCCCCCGGAACGGCTCCAGGACCTGGGTCGCGTTCGTGAACGTGTCCGCCATGGGCCGTCCTCCCTATTCCCGGACGCCGAGCCAGTGCGTCCGGGCGTCGGACTTGCCGGAGTTCGCGGCATTGTAGCACAGCTCGGTGGCGCGGTAGACGTCCTCCAGCATGACCTCCCGCCCGCCCAGCCCGGAGATGAAGCTCAGCAGCGGCGGGCGCTCCCGGCTGCTGTACATCGCGGCCCGGATCTCGTTGGCCACCACGCCCGAGCCGAACGGCGAGCCGAACGAGTAGTCGCGGTCGATGACGCCGATGGCCCGGGCCCGGGACAGGGCCGCCACCAGGCGGTCGGTCGGGAACGGCCGGAACCACCGGAGCCGGACCAGCCCCACCTTCTTGCCCTGGGCCCGCAGGTTCCGGATCCCCACCTTGATGGGGAGCGAGATGGTCCCCATGCCGACCAGGATGACGTCGGCGTCCTCGGTCATGTACTCCTCGAACCAGGGGTTCTCGGGACCCCGGCCGAACACCCGGCGGAAGTCGGCATAGGCCTCCTCGATGACGGTGGCGGCCCGCTTCATGGCCTCGTCGTTCTGCCGCCGGATCTCGATCACCCAGTCCTCGTTGGCCTGCGGGGCCACGGTGATCGGGTTGTCGGGATGCAGCAGCAGGTCGCCCCGGTCGTAGCGGGGCAGGAACCGCTCCACCTTGTCCCGGGGCGGCACGAGCGTCAGGGCCTGGGAGTGGGTGAGGAAGGCGCCGTCGGCCGAGATGGCCAGCGGCAGGAACACCCGCCGGTCCTCGGCCACCCGGTAGCCGATCAGGGTCGTGTCGAGGGCCTCCTGGGAGGAGTCGATCCAGACCAGCATCCAGCCCAGGTCGCGCACGAACAGCGCATCGTTGTGCTCGACGCCGAAGGCGCCCGGGTCGTCCAGGGCCCGGTTACCGACCAGGGCCAGCATGGGCACCCGCAGGGGGGGAGTCACCACCAGGCACTCCATGGCGTAGGCCCAGCCCACTCCCGACGAGCCGCAGAAGACCCGGGCCCCGACGGTGGAGGCGTGCTTGACGATCTCGAACTGGCTGTGCTCGCCCTCGGCCACGATGTACTCGGCCACCAGCTGCCCGTTGGCGATCTTCTTGGCGATGGCCTGCATCACCGTGTCGTAGGGGCGGATGGGGTAGGCCGTGACGACGTCGATGTCGGCCAGGGCCAGGGCCTCGGCCACCGCCTCGCTCCCCGAGATCAGGAGCTCCTTGTCCTCGCCGACGGCCGGTGCCGTCCTCGTCGCGACTGCCATGGTCGTCGCCCTCCTTTGTCAGGGCATGGGCCCCCGGGCTGGCGCCCGCCCATGCCCCGCCGCGATCCCCCGCGGCGCTCGCTCCCCTGCCCGATCAGCGTCCCGACTCCGCGCGCCGCCTCACCGGGTCTTGCGGG
>FWPU01009061.1_pt1 | contig 16088 bp, 9 predicted proteins | sample 2228361 | NCBI WGS metagenome assembly FWPU01 (sample SAMEA103939777, study PRJEB20133) | metagenome
GCGCTGACGGCGAACATTCCTGGCACGATTGCGGCGCTCGGTCGCGCCGGTGCTGCGGGCTACTTCGGTTACGAGATGGCGCGTGGGGCGGTGGAAGCGGCGCGACGCGCCGTTGGCAGGAGCGAAATCAGCCCGCTGATTGGCGGTGCCGACCCCTTCGGTGCGCTGCCGGAGCTGCTGAGCAGCGCCCTCTTCGCCCGCGAGTCGTTCCGGCACGCTCTGCGCGAGGTGGGCAAAGCGCGGGCGCAGATGCCAGCATTGAAGCGTGCGCCTGCGCCGAAGGCAGAACAGAAGCCCACAGCGGCAGAGGAAGTGATTGAGAGCACAACTTCAGTGCCGACCGTCACTGCGGAGTCCGCGCAGAAGCTTCTGGAAGCCTTCGAGGCGGAGCCTACGAAGTTCCGCACGGGCGAAGTGGTCACCCGCGTAGCGCGTGAGGCAGAGGCGACTGTTCGGGCATTGGAAAGCGAGCCGCTGAAGACGCGCCTGCCCGAAGAACTCAAGCAGGCGGTAGACGAAGCCGCGGCGCAGTGGCGGGAGGCGATGGGCGGCAAGACGTCGGCGGAAAGGCTTGCTGAAGTCACTGCGAAGCTCAGGGAGACTGCCGACGCGTTAACCAACCGCTCAGCGGAGATGCTGAAGCAGGATTTGGCTTCCGAAGCCGGGCAGGTGGCATCTTTCTACGGCAGATTGGTGGACAGGCTGGCTGCGGAAGTAGAGGGTCTGGCTTCGCGGAACTGGCGGAACATTGTGGAAGCGGAATCGCGGGGCGGGTCGCCGACCCTTTGGGAAAAGTTCAAAGCCGACCGCCGGTTTGCGAATTGGGCGCAGAACTTTGTCCGCATCCGGGAGAAAGACCCGGCGCAGACGGTGTCGGAGGCGCGCGCTGTCGGTCAGGCATTCGGCAAGGTCATGTCCCGCGTTGCGGACTATCTGAGCGAGTTTGAGAAGGCTGCGCAGATAGCCGATGCTGTCCAGAAGCGCGATGCGGTGAAGAAGACGGTAGCGACGCGCGAACAGCTGTTGCAGGACATTGCGAACGCGCTTGCGGACGTGGAGGGTTCGGCGGTCACGCGCACGCTACGTCCGCGTTTGCGCACGTGGGTTGAAGAGCTGGAGCGCGACACGCGGGGAAGACTGAACCTGACGGAAAATGAACTGCGCTCGCAGGTTGCCAAACAGCAGAAGCAGCAGAAGCAGCAGAAAGTGGAGACGCCTGAGCCTTCTCAGTTTACGGGACAGCAGGTGGTGCAACAGGCGCCGGCGCAGGCAGGGCGTCAGCAGCAGAAGCTGCAGGAGCGGCAGGCTAAGCAAACTGAGCGGGTGCGGCAGGCTGCTGAGCGCAAGTCGCGTACCGAGCAGGCGAAGAAGGATGTCGCCATCGCGCGCAATCTTGTGGCTCGTACGCTCGATTTGGTGCTCGGCACGCGGCGGGCGCGGGGCGAGTTGCGCAAGCTCGAAGACCTCTCGCCGCAAGACCTTGCGGACATGGCGGAGATAGTGAACCGCGCGCAGGAGCGCGTGAAGCAGATAGGCGAGAAGTATGCGGATATTCGGCTTGCGCAGGCGGCGGTCGCGGACATGACCCAGCAGGTAACGCGGGCATTGGAGCGCATTCGGCAGTTCGCGCCGCACGGCGTTACGCCTCAATCCGAGCGTGTGAACAAGTTCGTGGAGAAGCCGGACATTCACAGCTTCGGGTTTGAGCGCCGCGTGGCATCGCGGCGCAAGGCAGAGCAGGCTGCTGAGCAGGGGGTGGCGACGAACGTCGAGCCGCGTCGTCGGCGCAAGCAGGCAGAAGAAGGAGCGGAACCCGCGCCGCGACGTAAGCGCGAAGGGCGCCGCAAACCGGAGCCAGCGCCGCAGCCGGAAGAGCAACCTGCACCGCAACCTGCACCGCAACCCGCACCGCAACCGGCGCAGCGGCGCAGGACGCCCATGTTCATTGAGAACACGTTGAAGGAACAGCGCGTTGCGCGACCGAACGCCGACCTCGAAGATCTAGCCGATGCGGTGGAAGCAGCGAAATCGGCATACCTGAGGCAGAGGCTGCAGACAATACTTCGCGAGGAAACCAATCCGTCGAGGCTCGACCAGTGGGTGGAGTGGTACCGGAGCCTGCTCGAAGAAGCGCGCGCGGAGCGGGCGGTTACTGCGGCTGACGTTCTTCACATGGCGCTTCAGACTGTGGAGCGCATAGTGGCTGAAAGAAAGGGTGAGGCTCCGGCACAACCATCCGATAGACCCCGCGCACCAGCCGAAGGAGCAGCTCCCCCTCTGGTGGCGAAAGTTCTCAAAGAGAAGGGCATCATTTCAGACGACGTTGACCTGAGCAATCTGCAGAAGGCGGTGCGCGCGCTCATGACTATGCAGTCTAAGGGCATAGTGGAGAGCGTCGCGCAGCAGATGAGTGACGCAGAAGCACAGGTCTGGGTTGAATGGCTGGGGAGCCTCATCCATCGTGCGAAGCAGCAGAACCAGACGGTGACTGCTAACTTCCTGGCGGCTGTTCGGGACAAGTTCAGACAGCCACGCGCTCCGATTCAACAAGGCGAAGAGGCTTCTGCCGGAGGGCAGCCCCAGCGTCAACCGATAGACGTCTCCGAGCTGCTGGCGTTGGGTGAAAAGGCTGGACGCGGGCGCAGCGACATCCTCGAATCGCTGAAACAACGCTGGTTAGCAGAAGCAAAGCCAGAGCAGGTGCAGAAGATAGAAAAAGCGTGGCAAGAGAAAGCCATCGGCCGCGAAATCGGCGAGCTCGTGCTGCTGTCTTCTGAAGAAGTACCGGGGCACGGCGTCACTTCGCCCCTAGGGCGCACACTGCTGGAAGTCATCCCGAAAGACTATCCCGGCAAAGAACTGCCTCGTCCGGTTGCGGAGTTTCTCGCTGCCGTCTCGACCTATGCCGGGCACCACATCTTGCTGAATTACCTGAACAAACTGGGCTTCAAAGACCGTCCGGGCGGGCACAGCTTCGCCATGCGGATAAGCGACGCCTTTTACGAGATTGTCCAGAACATGAGGGCAACGCTCGCGAGGGCTAAAACGTCGCACCCACGTCTGGCGAAGGAAATGGATCGCCTGGTTGACGATATCGAACAGGTCGTTGCGAAGCCGCGCGTTCAACCTGCCGAGATAGCCCGCGCTTTCTTCGAGCACCCCGCGGTGAAGAAGATACTGAGCGGGCTGGGCGTGTTCCTCGCCTACAAATACTTCGGCAGCACGGAAATCTTCCATAGCGTGATGAACGCCTTGAGTTCTGGCGACAGGCACGCGATCGAGATGTCGATGTCGCCGCTGACGGGTCTGGCAAGCACGCTCGGCGTGGGCGCTCTCTTCGCGCTCAAAGCGATGGCGCGACTGTGGGCGGGCAGGCGCACGCCTGGTTACGAGAGGCGCGTGCGCGAGCATCTGGTGCGCCGGAGCAGCGAAGTCACCGCGAGATTGACCGAGCTGCTGGACAACGTGGGCAATCTGCAGAGGCTGTCGCCGGAACTGGAAGAGGCGAGGATAGAACTCGGCGAACTGCTTCAGGTCAACACGGCGCAGAACAACCGGCTGTGGGCGTGGGCGGGCGATGTGGTGGAGCGCACCCGCACCACAGGTGAAACAATCGCAGCGGGCAAGGAAGTCAGCGCGGTGGAAAAGCAGCTGAAGCAGTGGATTGAGAAGAACAACGACGAGTTCCCATCGCCGAAGCCGAAAGACCCGCAGTGGCTGAAAGACGTGCGCGAACTGGACATCAGTCCCCGTCAGGCATACAACGCTATACAGATGGTCAAGATAGCGAAGTTCATGAGACCAGCAGGCGCAGATGTTGGGCAGTTGGGCGAAGAGCCGCGTCTCTACGAACTGCTCTACATTCTGAGCCGTGTGAAGGAAACGCCGACGGGTTACGTCTTCCCGAGCAACATCGCGCAGCTGGTGCAGGAAGCCCGCAGCCCGCAGAGCATAGGCGAAGTGGAAGCGAAGGCGGACGTTGCCACACTGCGGCAGGTGTTGGAAGGCGAAACGCCGCCATCTGTGGCGGTGGTGTGGCTCATCAGGGCAATCAATGACCAGGCGCGGCGCGCTCAGCAGGGCGAGGCGGTGACGGTTCTGGACGCCGAAGGTAACCGCGTAACGCTTGAGGGCGACCAGGCGAAGGAAGTGCACAACGCGGCGGCGCTCCTGCTGGCGACGGCTTACCAGCACACCGTATCGGAAGCAGGTCGCGCTCTGGCGATGGTGCGCTGGGCGAACCGGGTCACGCAGGTCATGAACGAAGACCTGCTGAACGAACTGAGCCGACATATCCCGCGCGAGCGTTTGCGCCGTATGACCATCGGCGAGATTATCACCGAAGCGCAGAGACTGCGGGAGTCCAACATTGTGGATTGGATCGTGGCGTATATGTATCACAACATGCTGTTCCACCCGCAGCCGGCGTTCCTCATACAGGCGGTGTCCAACGCTACCTTAGGCATGCTGCGCACGCTGGGCATGAAATGGGACATTTTCGTGACCCAGCAGAAAATCCTGAACCAGATGGTCAAAGAAGGTCACACCATAGAGAAAGTGAACGAATACTTCGAGCAGCACATTGGCACCGCTCTGCGGCAGTTCCAGCAGGTCGTTGAAGACACGCTGCGGCTGGAGTGGAAGGACGTGGTGGATGTCATGCATGGGCGCGTGCCTGAAGACATCCTGCTAGGTCTCGATAAGATAAAGACCGAAATCATGCCAGACATCGTGCAGGTAGCGACGGAACTGCCACTCGGCTCGAAGTCCAATGTGGTAGCCCTCCAGTTCCTGCGCCATCTGCTGCTGACTTCCCGCCGCATCATCGTGCTGACCGACGCCTACTTCCGGCGCAGGACGGCAATATCCACCCTGCCGGCGCTGCTGATGTATCGCGCACTGGAAGAGGCGGCGCTGAGGCTTCAGCAGTCGGGTGTTTCCGTGGAGTTCACGCGCGAAGGCGCCGCAAAGGGTAACGTTGCCGCTTTGGTGAACCAAGCCGGTGGTGTGCTAGCGGAAGCCATTGAAGCCTGGCAGCGGTTTAATGCGACCGGTGAGTTCCCACGCGGCAGTCGCGGGCACATGCTTGTCATGCGCGTGCTGTCTGATGTGAAGGAACTCGCCTCGCAGGACGTGGGCTATGCCGGATACAACACGCCCTTAGCGCGTAGCATTAATGCCGTCGCGAGGTTACTGCGCCCGCGAATGCCTACGGAGGACACGCCCCGTGCGCGGGTGCAGCGCGTTGGCGCGGGATTCGTGCGCGTGCTAGCGACGGCGGTTGTGCCGTTCTTCAACATCGCGCTCGGCGTTGCATATCAGGGCATGTGGCGGTTCAACCCGATCAGGGCATTGATTATGCCGCTGGCGCGGGATGGTCTGCTCCCACGTCAGGCTGACATGGACAAGGCGCTCGGTTTAGCCGTCTTCCTTGCCGGTCTGATGTGGGGCGCTGGCGGTAACGTGACCTTGAAACCAGAAGGTGGCGAGCTGGAGACGCTCTATGACCGGCAGTTAGCCCCGTACATGGTGCGCGTGCCGGGCACGAACCTGTGGTTGCCCATGTACTGGATGGGCGCGCTCGCCATCCCGTTCGCAATGGGCGCAGCTGTCGGCAACTACGAGCATCGCCTGCGCCTGCGCTACGGTCACAGATGGCAGAAGGAGCAAACCATCAGGGAGCGCGTCGGTCGCGCCATCACCGCAGCGGTGGGCGCTTGGACTGATACCTTCAACCGCTACGGCTTCAACAACGCGCTCGCCTCCATCATGTCTGCGGTCGGCGAAGCCCGAACCGAAAAGGCTCTCTCAGAAGCGATGTCGGACATCCTGAGTCCCTTCGTCCCGTTCAGCACGCTGGTCAGGCGGGCAAAGGCACTCTTCGACCCCGCCGTTGCCGATGCCGACGACGAGCAGTGGCTCGTAGAGGGAATGAAGCGTCTGGCTGGCAGTTATCCGGTGACGGCGCGTCGGCTCCCGAAGAAGCGGCGCATCCTGACGGGCGAGGTGGCGAAGCAGGATTGGCACGCACTGCTGTTCCTGATTGGTCTGCGGCGGGAGCACAAAGACCGCATACGGCAGATGCTGACCGAGATGGATATCCATCCGGAGCGCACGCCACGCACGCTGAAGGGAGCGTTCGGTGACTATGAGATACCCGCAGAAGAATACGAGAAGCTGACCGAACTGCAGGGCAGACTGCTGAGGTTGAACCTGGAGTTCGGACTGCCGGTGTATTACCAGATATGGAAACAAGCCCGCGATAGCGGTAACGATGTGTTAGCCCAGAAGCTCAGGCAGGAAGTGTCTGACAAACTGATTGGCGAAGCCCGTGAATCGGGTCGCGACATGTGGCGCGGGCTGCGTCTGGCAGACTTCATGGCGATAGAGGAGAAGTGGAAGCCGAAATGATGCGCGTGGTCGACCTAGATGGCAACTCTGTCAACGAGACGCAGCTGACCATCGGCGAGGTGTACATCGTGCGCCGTCAGGTGCGCGGGGCGGTCACCACCACGCGCGACCTGACCATCACGCCGAGCAACGGCGCAGAACTGGTGGATATGCGACCGTTCGGAGCCTTAGACTTCAACTACATGATTGACACGGTGGCTCTGGACGGGAGTATCAACCCATCGGGCGGTCTGGTGGTCTACGCGGGCTTCTCGTGGAAGGACGCCTATGTTGTTCGCCCGTTAGGCAGCGCGTTCACGCTACAGGCGGGGAGCGACATGCTGGATTGCGAGGCGTCGAGCCCGCCCACGCAGAACCCGCCCAGTTACACGGTCTCAGTGGTAGAGGTGTGGAAGTCCAAGCTCAACCCGCACACAGAAGTGGCTTCTGTGGTGCTGAGCTTTTCGGGCGAGCTTGCAGACACAATACCGGTAGATGTGCAGGCAGTCGCGGGCGTCGTGCCGCGTGTGGTCTCTGTGGAATCCACAGCGGACTACGATTTCGCCTACGACTATGCACTGCAGGGCGTTGCGGTTTATAATAAAGACGGGACGCGGGTGTCTGGCACCAACGTGACCATCCCGCGAATACGACTGAACGTGTTCGGGAGCAGCTTATGACTCTGCTGGAAGCCATGACGGAATTAGACCGCCTGCTGAAGTATGACGCGCAGGTTCTGGACGCCGGCGATGTGTTCGACAACCGGAAGCCGACGTACCGGCAGTTGCTGACGCAGGCGCGTTGGCGGTGTCAGCGGTATTGTCTCATCCCGCCGCCGACGCTGCAATCGGTAGCGGTCAGCGCGGGCGAGTTCCGCATTGACCTCGAGGCGTCTGGCGTGTGGTGGATACTGCGGGCGTGGTGGGACGATTATGAGCTAGGCATAGACCGCCCCGGTGTGGATGAGCGCTACATCGACTTCACGGTGACGGGCAGACCGACTGAGATGTGGACGCAGGGCGGTCTGGTGCGCGTGCATCCCATCCCGCAGGAGGGCGGCACGCTGAAGGTGTACGCCTACGTGCTGTCGCCCGCGTTCACGTCGGCTGACGATAGCGCGCAGATCGCCGATGTCCCGCCGGTGTTGCACCAATCGCTATGCCTCGTAGCGGCGTCTTTGTGGTTGCGTCCGTATACGGAGCAGGTGGCGAAGGCGCAGCAATATGAACTGCTCGCCGTTTCGGACTGGAACACGTGGCGGGGCGAAGCGTTCATGGCGAGGCGTCGCCACAGGTCGCCCGCATTCTCAGGTTGGGGGCTGATGCCGTAATGCAGCGCGTGGAGTTTCACGGCGTCCGTGGTCAGGAAAGCGTGCTGCACCCGCACAACGCGGTGGTGCGGGCGCGTGACGTGGAGATAACCGACGGGGTGTTGCGTGCGCGGCGGGGCGACGTCACCCTGAGCGGTTTCAGTCAGCCGGTGCGGCGCATACAGGTCTTGCCCGACGGCACAGTGGTCGCCGATGGCACGGCGGAATACAGCGCCCTCTGGCAGGACATGGCGATATTCATCCGCAACGGCGAGTGGCGATTAGTGCGGAGCAGTGGCGAAGCCACGCTTACCGCCATCACAGGCAGCAGTAAGCCCGAAGTGCTCAACGTTCAGGTGTCAAACGCGTCGGTCTTTCTCGGCGGTCAGGGCAAGTGGAATGTGGACAGCGGCGCGGGCGGCACGAACGTAGTGCCCGGCAACGGCATCTTCAGCCAGGGGCTGCCGGGCTGGACGGTCACGAAGGGCACGGTGGTCTACAACGTGCGCGGCGACGCCGCATGGTTCATCGGTCACGACGGCAATAATATCGCCGAGATAGAGACCACGAACTTCATCACCGTCGACATCGCCAAGAGCTACACGCTCAGTTTTGACTACATTTGCGAGCCTTATGGTTACCAGTGGGGCTCGCCGCCGCCTGCCAAGTTCTTGAGCGTGTACATCGATCAGTACGACAGTTCCGATAACTTCATCAGCACGGTACTGACGGCGACCGTGCCGGAGAGCATGCTCCATGACCAGACGGGCATGGGCAACTGGCACAGGCATTTCTTCTACGGTGGCGTTGTTCTGGCGTCGCAGTGGTCGCCGAGCTGTGCGAAAATCAAGATCCGGGTGCGCACGAACAACTACAAGCGGCGCATCACCAACATCAGGTTCGAGTATGGTCAGAGCATCAGCTATCTGCAGGAGCCTGATGGTGACGTCTTGCAGGTTCAGTATATGCCGCCGACGGAAGCGGCGTTGAACCACATAGCGTGCACGCTGGATGCGCAGGACTGGCGCACTTACGGCGCGGTGCTGTGTCAGGAGATATTCATTGAGGGCGCTGCGCTGACCGGCGATGCTGGCATCTACTTTCTGCTGGAGAACGCCGATGGCGTGGTGAACTACTGCCCGCTGGTCTCGTGGAGCCAGCGTGCGGTAACGAACGGCGCATCTTCCGGCGAGACTGACGTGCAGTCGGTGCGCTTACAGGACGCGCTGTTTGACGTGACGAACGCCCCGCGCAATGCTGTGGTGAAGGTGGGCATTGCGTGGGTGATGGCTCCGTTTTCGGGTCAGGGTTCGGCGTCGCCGCGTGTGGCGCGGGTGAAGGGCGCAGCGACGGACAGTGACGATTGGGAGTTTGCGCTCAGGGCGCACTACCGCGTGCCGAAGGGGACGCATGTCTACATTGTCACGGAGCGGGTGAAGCCGTTCGCGGACGCCGATTATGCGTACGAGTCGGAGCCGTCGGAGGCGTATGCCTACACGGTGAACTCGGAATATACCGGTTTGCGCATACGCGCGAAATCGCGGAGCGGGCGTCCTGGTGCTGTGTTGCGCTGCTACCGCGCCGTTGAGGGTCGCTACCTGCTCGTTGGCGAGGCGCAGGTGGACGCCAACGGCGAAGCTGTCTTCACGGATATGGGCGAGACGGAGCCGGAGCTCTGGCTCGGCGGGCGTGGTGACCTGCCGACGGGTTCGGCGGTGACGTGGCAGGGCAGGCTTGCGGTTGCGGACAACACCGGTTGGCTCTGGGTGAGTGCGCATGCGTCGCCTCTGGTGTTCGCTTCCTATCCGGTGGAGGACGATGTATCGCCCTTCTTGGTGGTCTTGTCTGCACCGCCCGTCGCGGTGGACGAGGAGGGCGGGCGGATTGTCGTCTACACGCGGTATGGCGCGGAGGTGGTGGTGGGCACGTATCCGGACATTGTGGTCACCCGTGAGAGCAGGGACGTGCCAGTGCATCACCAGGCGGCGAAGAGCGGCGTCGTCGTGGCAGCGGACGGGATTTTCTTCAACGGCGAACGGGTGTTCTGGGGACAGTTCGGTTCGAGCACGCCTGCTGCGGTCTGCGTTGCTGGCGCGTCGCTGGCGGTAGGTGCGGGCAGTATTCTGTGGGTCTACGGTCAGCGCTACAGCGTTGACGGCTGGGTGGAGTACACCATGCCTGGCGACGTGCGGGATGTGGTATATGACGGCGCGTATTTCGTGGTGGCAACGGCATCGCCAACTGCGCCTGTGGTGCGTGTAGCGGCGGACACCTTGCGGGTTGGGAACGGCGCGTGGAAGACGGGCGCGTTGCCTCTGTCGCCCCTGATGCGGGTCAAGTGGGGCTACGTGTATGGCGCCGGTAGCGTGAATGTGATGTCGCCGTACGGGCAACAGACGCTGGCGGTGTCCGGTCAGACCCGGTTCGAGATGCCGGTACCCGGTGGCATCCTTCCTCGCGCTCTGCAGTGGGAGCTGCAGCTGAACAGCACTTCGGAAGTTCATGCGTTCGGCTACGATCTGATTGACACGCCAGAGCGGGTGAAATGAGAGACCAGCTGATTGAAGAGATACGGCGATTGCAGGACATTATGCTGGCGAAGCGGACTGCGCGGGTAACGGTGCAGGCGCCTTCGGTGGCGGCTCAGCCTGCTGCGCCTCTGGTCGTGACGACTTCTGGGTCGAGCGTGGTGACGCCGCGCCCGTCGGTATCTGTGGAGCTCTACAATGGTATACTTTCAGATGGACAGGTCGTGGTAGCGCTGCCTGCGGGGTCGCAGGTAAGCGTGGTATGGGAAGCGTTACACGACCAGCCGGGTCAATCGTCAGATCAGACTGACGTTGTGGAGATAGAGATATGGGCGTGCGACGACGCAGGGAACAGGATTTCATTGCTAAACTCGGCAAGATGGGGTGGCGTATGGGCAAGCAGGAAGGTAACTGGGGCGTGCCCGCCGCGTTCGGTGACGTCGGGTCAATTGCTGGTGGTGACGCGGGTGGTAGCCCAGAACAACCTGCGGTGGTCGCTGACTTGTCGCGCCCACATAGTATAAGGCGCGTGTATGACGTCATCGCCCTGCTTGCGCTGAACCGTACGCCTGCAGAGATTGCCCAGCAGTTGGGCTTGACGATGCAGGAAGTGCTTCACGTGCAGGCGCAGTATGCTTCGCTTGTGCCCGACGTGCAGCGCTTTGGCGAGCAGATATACAACGCGTTGTGGCGGTTAGGTCGCGTTCGGGCGATCAACATAGTGCTGGAAATGCTGGATTCGCCCGACGACAAACTGAGGCTGCGGGCAGCCGACCTGATGCTGCGGTTGCCTGCCGGTCAGAACGTTGAGGATCACGCCTTACTGAAGGCGATTCAGAAGTTGACTTCGCAGAGCCGACAACAGAAGCGCGTAAAGATAGAGCTACCGGCGGAGTTTGTGGAAGATGGAGACGAAGTCCCTCAACCTGACGAACCAGAAGTTAACGGCTGAGCTCATAGAGAGCATACTGGCTCAGGCAGGCGTCACCACGCAGCATAAGTACGCCCTCTCGGTGATACACTACTTCTTCGGCACCGCGGACAAGGTGGTGGTGGTGATGGCAGGGCGTCGGTGGGGCAAGACCTTCATGAACGCCTGCATCGTTTTGCTTCACGTGCTGACGACGCCGGAAGCATCGGTGTGGGTTGTGGCGCCGCACCACTCGCAGGTGAAGGAATGCTTCAAGTATCTGCGGCGGTTTTTGAGCGACCTTCAGATAGAGCATAAGTATACCAGCACGCCCTACGATTGCATCCAACTGGGCGACGTGTTATCGGGCGGTGCTGTGGTTGAGGGTCGCGTGACGTCGAATCGCACGGCATTGCGCGGTAGCGGTTTGACGCTGATTATCGACGACGAAGCCGCGTACAGCGACGACCCCGACCATTTCTGGTCGGACTTATATCCTGCGACGGCGGACAAGCGGGGGCGGATACTGATTACGTCGACGCCGGTAGCGAACTCGTGGATAGACGATGTGGCGAAGGCGTTCAGCGCGAAGATATTCCGGTTCCCCACGTGGACGAACCCGTTCATCGACAGGAACGAGATAGAGCGTGCGCGGGGGGCGCTGCCGCAGGCGGTATTTGAGCAGGAGTTCGCGGCGAAGCGGGTAGTGCCCGACAGCGTTGCGTTCCCGAACATGCCGATAGTGGAGAGCCGCATGGTGTTCGCGCACTATCCCATCACGGTCGGGATAGACTGGGGAATAGCGTCTCCTTTCGCTGCGGTGAAGGTCTACAAGTTGCCGGATGGCTCGCTGTATGCGCAGGACGAGGTGTATGAGCGGCGGATGACGCCGGCGGCTCAGGTGGGCTTGATACGGCGGTTGGTGCCGGAGCGTTGGGAAGATGTCCTTTTTGTTGCGGACGCGACCGTTTGGCGCACCGCGGATGGTGCGTCAGAGAGTGTGGCTCAGCAGTGGGCGAAGTATGGTCTGTACACGCTGCGGGGCACGCGCGACTTGTTGGGTTCGCTGAGCATCATGTGGCAGTTGCTGGCGGATGGGAAGATAATCGTTGACCCGCAGTGTGTGAATCTGCTGCGTGAGTTCCGGCGTGCGCGGATTAAGGTTGGTCAGGGTGGGCGGTTTGACCTTGAGGGCGAGACGCACGCGCTGGATGCGTTGCGGTATGCCGTAGAGCGTTTACGCGATGCTTATGTTCCTCGCCCGATTATTGAGGGCAGTTACGAATGGATGGAGTTGTTGATTCGGAAGAAGAAGCGTCGCGAGTTTGCGGACGCGAGGAGGTTCTGACATGCGGGTTACGGTGGAGTTTCTGTGCGACCTGTGCAGGTGGCATGACTTGCGCGCGGTGGAACACACTGTGTGGCGGGTAGAGTGTCCGGAGTGTGGCTCGCAGGCGCGGCGGCTGATACAGGTGCACACGCTTTTCCCGCGCGTTCAGCACGACCTTCACGATTGGCGTGCGTTGAACGAGTCGGTGGAGCCTGATGACAGGGTGATAGATGCGGTGCACTTTTACAATTACGGGGAATATCCCTCGAAGTCTGAGCGGAAACAGATAAAGAGGCATCGGTTGATGCATTGGTAGTTTCCCCTACACTTCGTTTTTTCTGCAGAATTGGTGAACTTCCGGAGGTGCAGATTCTGCACTTCCGGAAGTGAACTCACACTTTTGCGTGCACAAATGTATACTTCACTTCCGGAAGTGAACTCACACTTTTGAGTGCACATTTGTCTGCCTATTGCTCCGGAAGTGCATTTTTTGCACTTCCGGAAGTGCACTTTTTGCACTTCTATAGTAAGAGACTCAGATGTAAGAGATTCAGGTGGAGGGGCCCCCCCTATAATCCCCCCCAAGGGGGATGCCCCACCAACAGATTTTTTTGCCTTTAGGGGAAGGGAAAAGCAAACAGGTTGTATCGTACCGCCCGCCTGTGATATAATCCAAACAGGGGGGAACAACAGATGCTGAACGAAGTCAAAATCAGTTCCTACATGCGCGAATGGATTGAAACCCATTTGGCGCACTTACGGGACGCTCGCGCCCTTGCGCACCGCAAGATGGTCATGGACACCATTGACATCCTCGTCGCCTCGCTGATTGGCGGCGTGGATTTCCTGACCGAGCCGGACAACCGCGTTGCCGATATTCTCTTCACTACCCTGTGGTACCGGCGCGTGAACGAACTGGCTGAGCGGGCGTTGCGCAGCTGGCTGGTGACGGGCGCGGGCGGGCTTGCCATCACGCCATTGGGCATAAGCGCGATGGAGGGCGAGAACTTCGCCCCGCTCGGCTCATGGCACGAACCCATTGCGCTCATCCACAGGCGGGTGTTGCTGCTGGACGAAGCAATGCAGAGGTTCCCGCGCAAGCACCTGCGCGAAGTCGCCACGCGCTACGCAGACGCATTGCCACCGCCTGCCGTGCGCACCATGTCTCAGTTCTACAACCCACCAGTGGTGGAGATAGACGTCGCCCTGCATGAGGGCGAGTGGCACTTCTACGCGCAGGACAGATTGCTCGGCAGGAAGCCTCTGCGTAACGGCGAAGGCTTCTACCTGCTTCTGGGTGAAGCCCGCGCCGACACGGGCGAGAGTGCCCCAGAACTCGACTACCCCATCAGCATCCTGGAAAAGCTCCGCGCGAGTTTCGTCGGCAGACACGACCAAGACCTCATAGCCGATTACGAAGAGGCTCTGGAAGCACTCGTTGCGCTTGCTAAGCAGCAGTCGCTCATCTTCGTGCGGCGCGGCGCGGTGACCGACGAAGCCATGATTGACCTGCTGGAGCGCAACTACAAGGTCATCTGGCATGTTGACCAGGAGCCGCCGGTCTCCAGCATCATGAAGGCGAGCCTGCAGGAACTGCTCGCCGTGCTGGAGAAGCTCGAACAGCAGATGACCAGCCGAACGGGCGTGTCGCCCTACCAGCGGGGAACGACAGCGCCCGGCATCCGCTACGCAACGGAAGCGGCTCTGCTTCAGGGCAACACGAACATCCGCATACAGTATCTCGCCCATCGCGTAGCGCAGTGGCTCAACGATGTGGTAGAAGCGGTGCGCGAGTATTTCGTCTGGCTCGCGCCAGAGGAACAGGAGACGGTCACCTTCGTGGTGGACGGCGTCACTCACACCTTCGGCGTGGCGCACCCGTACGCGGACGTTCTGGAAGGTCTCAAGGTCACCGTCGGCAACATGGGCTTCCAGGACATGATGACGCGCAGACAGGAACTACTGCAGGCGATGCAGGTAGCGAGTATTGTGCCCACGCGCTACGATTTGGGCAAACTCGCCGATGCATTGCTGAAGACATACAGAATAGACGCAACGGAGGTACTGGCAAATGCCGGAGCAGGAGAAGCTGGAGAGGCTGGATACGCCGGAATCCCAGCAAGTCTCGCCGGACAGCGCGGATACGACGAGCTCTTCGGCGAGCTCGGAACAGCCGAGTGACGACCTCGACGCTTGGCTCGCCGAACTGCTGGGGAGCGACAGCACATCAGAAGCGGAGAACGCGGGCGAATCTGAGCCATCTGAACCGGTTCAGCAAGCCGATATTCCCGTGCCCGCGCCCGCGCCCGCACAGCGGTACGCTGAGAGCGCAGCAGGCGAAGATGAAATCCAAAAGCTGCTGAAAGACCTGTCGGACAAGCAAAAAGCAGCTTCGGTCATTCGCGGTCTGCTGGACTACGCAGAGCGCGAAGGCATCGACTGGACGGACGCCGAACCCGCGCCCGTCGAAGACCTGCTCAGCCCGACCGCACAGCTGAAACGCGAACTGCATACCATCAAACAGCAGCAGGAACAGCTGATGCAGATGCTCATGAGCTACCAATATCAGCAGGCGGTTCAGCAGGCGCAAATGATGCTGCGCACCTGGGCGCGCGAAGAACAGGTGGAGCTGACCCCCAAAGACCTGCAGAACATCCTGCAGACGGCGGTGCAGACCATCCCGGCGGGCGCGGACGCGCAGACCGTCGTCGACCGCCTCAGGCTCGCCTACGACGCACACACGAAGCGCATCGTCGCCAACCGCGCCTACCGCCCTCAACGCAACATCGAAGTGAAGGGCGAAGACGTCGCTGACGTCGACCTCTTGACGCGGATGTTGCGAGATTTGGAAAATTTTAGTAAAATGTAAGTAGAACAAGGTCTGCTATTCAAGCAGACCAATCTGAGAAGAGAGGTGAGTACGAATGGCAACCAGCAACGTCGGGGCACTGGTACTGGCAGTCCCCAAGTGGCTGAACTATCCAGAAATCCGCGACCAGGGATTTCTGAACGCGCCGACTGTGCGGGCGTTCCGTGCGCTCAACGCCATTGAGCAGACAAGGACGGCAGATGACTACCTCATCACCATCCGCGTCGGAGCGCACAACTTCGTGGAGGTCAACACCGGCGGTACGGGCGGCGCAGTCGCACCAACGTCCAGCACGTTCTATGACTTCACCGGCAGCGGTGCGACGGGCGAAACCATCGCCACCACCGAGGCGACCTCTAAACTCTGGAACGCCAAATACTCCCATGTCATGTACTACGGGCGGCTCCTGCTCGACGAGCCGATGCTCAAGAACCTGGAGCATCAGCCCGACCGGCTGACCCGCTACGTGCGTGGCATGATGGAGACCATGATGAAGGGCTGGTCGCGATGGCTCAACCGGCGCATCTGGGGCGCTGACAACAACGGCGTCATCTTGCCGCGAACTTCCACCTACCAGCCCAACTTCAACCCGCTTGCCCACCTGATTGACGCGCCCACCTGGGATACTGGAAACACCAAGTACTGGGATGGTGGCGCAAACGCGCTTACGTCGCAGACGCTTGGTAACATCCAGCGCAGTAACAGCGCCAACCAGTGGTGGAACTCCATCGTGGTGGAAGGTGGCGATACGC
>FWPU01009062.1_pt1 | contig 16087 bp, 11 predicted proteins | sample 2228361 | NCBI WGS metagenome assembly FWPU01 (sample SAMEA103939777, study PRJEB20133) | metagenome
GACCAGCGGTGGGCCGTTGGTGAATCTCAAGGGAGAGATGGTGGGCCTGACGACGGCGATTCCGGCGGCTATCGGGTTCGAAGAGTCGGCCGGCTACGCCATTCCTGTGGACGCGACGTTTCGCCGGGTGTTGGAAACGCTCAAAGCGGGTCAAGAGGTGGAATACGGTTTTCTGGGCGTCGAGCCGCGAAACCTGTGGCCGGACGAGTTGGCCCGGGGCGAACAGGGGGTGCGGGTCAATCGGGTGGTGCCGGGCGGGCCGGCAGCTCGGGCGGGGCTCCGCCCTGGGGACCGCATTACGCACATCAACCGCAAGGCGGTTCACGATGCCGACGAGTTTGTGCTTCAGATCGGGAGTCTGCCCGCAGCGGCCCGGGTCCGCTTGTCCGTGGTCCGACAGCACGATTTGCTGGAAGTGGACGTCGAGCTGACCAAATACCGGGTACGAGGCAAGAAGATCGTTACCGTGCCGGCCCCGGCGTGGCGGGGGATGCGGGTGGACTACGCCAGCGTGGCCGAGGAGCCGGGCCACCTGGTTCCCGGCCTTGTGGCCATTGCCGAAGGCGTGCTGGTTACCGATGTCGAGGCGGGGTCGCCGGCCTGGCAGGCGGGGTTGCGACCGGGCATGTTCGTAAGCCACGTCGAGGGGACGGCGGTGCGCACCCCGCAGCAATTCCGCCAGGCCGTGGCGGGGCGAGGGGGATCGGTCCGCTTGCGGGTCAGCGGGTCGGCGCTGGCGGGCCAATCGGCCGAACGGACTGTTCCCGCTTCGGGGTAATCGTCTGGGGACGTAGACTGGCCGGGCGGTCCTCTTTGCGAGCCTGGCCGGGCCCCCCTGCATGCGCCATGCGGCCATTCGTTGCCGGGTGGCCGTGCGACCGGTGATGTGAAGCGGCTGGCTGGTGGCGAGGCCCCAGGCGCGTGGGGTTGGCGGAGAGGACCGGCCGGGGGGCATAGAGCCGGCAAGTAGCCGTTACGGCGGCAGCGTTGTGCCTGCGACGTAAATCTCTCCTTCGCCCAGGCGAAGCGAATCAATGCGGATCTGCGCGCGGTTTTTGCCTTGGGGCGTGGGGAGGTGGACCTGGGCCACGGGATCGCCGTCGGCTTGGCGCCAGTCCACGCGCCAGGCCAGGTGTTCGGTGGCCCGGCTGATCTGGCGGAGCACGTCGTCCAGGGGCAAGGGGATGGCGCCGGCGCGGGCCCGGCGGATGCGCAAAGCGATCACGTTGGGGCCGGCCAGGTACACATCCAGGGTTAACGACAGGACGCACGACAGGCGGGCATCCTCGTAACGGCAGGCCAGTGCAACCTGGTGGGGCGTGATGGCGACACGAGGGTCGCGAAAAGCCGGGGGCAAGAGCCCGGGATGGTCCTTGGGCAACTGGGACGCCAGATAGCCGTTGATTTGCTCGGCGGTGAAGACGGCTTGCCACCGGCCGGGCTTGTTTGCCTCGCTGGCCAAGGCAGTGGCCCGCTGAAGCATCTGGTCGCTGGCCAGTCGCTGGGCGGCTGCGTCCACGGCGAGGGCCCGGCGATAGAACTCCGGACTATGTTGCAGGGCCTGGTACAGGGCCAGTGCGCCGCCACAAGCCGCTATCAGGAGGGCACCCAGAATCAGCCACAGCTTCTGTTTCATGCTGCCGCCTTTGCGCGCCGTGGGGGGCTTAGGGTTTCGATGCCAGAGGCATGGCCTGTTGCCCGTGGCACGCAAACCGGGGCTGTTGCCCGCCGGATCGCCGCCGCCACGGGTTTTGTCGCCACCTCGCGAAGAACCCCCTACTGTTGGACAGGTGGCAGCTCGCCGCGGTCCTCGAGGACCAAGGCCAGCGAGCCGCACGAAAACCGGGCCCTTTTGCGCCATGGTGCGGGGCGGCCCCGACGGAGCACGGCCCGCCAGAGCACCACTAATTGAAGCGCAACAGGGCGTAATTCTTCTTGCCGGCCCGCAGAACGACAATCGTGGGGCTGGCCAGGTGTTCCGTGGTGAGGCGCATATCGACCTCGGCCACACGGCGGTTGTTGACGTAGGCCCCGCCTTGCTGGATGATGCGGCGGGCATCGCTGCGGCTTTGGGCCAGGCCGGCCTCGCACAGGGCCTCGACCAGCGGAAGCCCTTGGTCCAGGCGGTTGCGCGGGAGCCGCCGGCTGGGCACGTCGGCAAAAATCTCTTCGAGTTCTTCCTCGGGGAGGGTGTCGATCTCGGCGCCGAAGAAGACTGCGGTGGCCCGTTCGGCGGCCGCCAGGGCCGGCTGGCCGTGCACCAGGCGTGTCAATTCGGCGGCCAAGGTCCGCTGGGCCTGGCGCTGGTGGGGGGCGGCGGCGTGCCGGGCCTCCAGCGCCTCGATCTCCTCCCGAGCAAGGTCGGTAAAGTATCGCAGGCATTTGCCCACGTCGGCGTCGGCGAGGTTGATCCAATACTGGTAGAAGCGGTAGGGGCTGGTCATTTTCGGGTCCAACCACAGGGCGCCCGACTCGGTCTTGCCCATCTTGGTGCCATCGCTTTTGGTCAACAACGGGCAGGTCATGCCGTAGAGCTGCACGCCGTGCATGCGCCGGGCCAGGTCAATTCCCGCGGTGATGTTCCCCCACTGGTCGCTGCCGCCGATCTGAAGCTCGCAGCCATAATGCCGGTAGAGGTACACGAAATCGTAGGCTTGGAGAAGCATGTAGCTGAACTCGGTGTAGCTCAAGCCCGATGCATCCCGTTGCAGGCGGCTGCGGACCGAATCCTTGGTGAGCATCACGTTGACGGGGAAGTGTTTCCCCACGTCGCGGAGGAAATCCAGGTAGCCGAACTGGCCCATCCAGTCGTAGTTGTTCAGCAACAGGGCGGCGTTGGGGCCTTGGAAGTCGAGGAACCGCTGCAACTGCACGGCGATGGCCGCCAGATTGGCCCGCAGCGTCTCGGCCGATAGCAGGTTGCGTTCCTCGCTCTTGCCACTGGGGTCGCCGATCATGCCGGTGGCGCCGCCGACCAGGGCGATGGGGCGATGCCCGGCCCGTTGGAATCGCCGCAGTGTCATCAGGGCCACCAGGTGGCCGACGTGGAGGCTCTCGGCCGTCGGGTCGAACCCGCAGTACACGGTGCAGGGTTTTTCGCCGAGCAGGAGGCTCAAACGGGCCGGGTCGGTGCTCTGGTGGATCAGTCCTCGCCAGCGAAGTTCTGCAAAGATGTCGGTCTTGGGCAATGGGGTCACACTCATCTCGGCAATCGCATGGCAGAAAGTGTCAGGCCGTTTCCGACGTGTGCTTCGGGGTGCGGTTTGGGCGGAGGCTTGGGCGCTTGGGGAGGGGCCCGGCGCGGGGTGGAAAGCGGGCCATCGCCCGCTCTGCCTCTTGCCGGTCCCGCCAGAAGGGCTCCTAGGGCCTTTTGGGCGACCGAAGTCCGGCCACCACTGGGCGGCACCCTGGATCCCGAAGCGCGGTTTTCCCATTCAGCGCCACATGTCATCATCGGCAAAGGGGTGGGCTGGGCCCGAAAGTTTGGGCTTGGGCAAGGCCTTCAGGGCGGCTTCGGCCAGGCGGAGGTCCTCCTTGGTCGTAATTTTCAGATTGAGGGGTGAGCCCTGGACCACCGTGACCGGCTTGCCCAGGCGCTCGACGAGTTGGGCGTCGTCGGTGGCGGCGAACCCGGCCCGCTTGGCGTAGGCCTCGACCAGCAGCGAGCGCCGGAAGACTTGGGGCGTCTGGGCCTCCCAGAGATTCGTGCGGGTGACCGTTTCTTCGATCCGCCGGCCGGCTCCCACCCGCTTGAGCGTCCCGGTGATGGGGATGGCCAGGATGGCCGCCCCGCTCTCCACCGCGGCCTGGAACACCCGGTCGATCCATTCATCCACCAGGCAGGGCCGCGCGGCGTCGTGCACACACACGAAATCGGCCTGGGGTTTGACCCGGGCCAGGGCGTTTTCCACCGAGTCGGCCCGCTCCGCCCCTCCTTCGACCACCTCGATGCCCAGAATCGCGACATTGGAGGCGAACTTGAAGTTGAAATAATCGCGGTCCTCGCGGGCAATGACCAGGATGGTCTGCAGCACGTCCTTGCGGTTGAGAAACCGTTCGGCCGAGTGGAGCCACACGGCCCGGCCATCCAAAGGCGCAAACGGTTTCTTGTAGTTCTTATCGTGATAGCGGGTGCTCTTGCCGGCTGCGGGCAAGATCACGGCGAAGGTGGCCACAGCACGACTCCCCGAGGTTGGTGGAAAGCATAATTCTCCGCAATTCGGTGGGGCCGTCAACCGCGAAACCCCCACGGCCCCGAGCCCGCGCGGTCCTTCGGCCCCGCACGGCCCCGTTGGGGCGCGGCCGGCCACCGCATCCGCCGAAGGCGGGTCCCCAAGGGGTCTGCTGCGGCCACGGCGGAACACGACCGGCCAGCGCATCCGCCGAAGGCGGGTCCCCAAGGGGTCTGCTGCGGCCACGGCGGAACACGACCGGCCAGCGCACTGCGTTGCCGCCTCCGTGCCGCGGTGCCCGGCTGCGGGCCCTTACGCCACTTCGGTCTTTTGCGGGCCCGCCTCCCAGGAACGCTCGATTTCGTCGGTCTGGGGCACGACCGTCACCCCGCTGTCGGTAACTGTAAACCCGCGGGCCAAGTCGAGTTTCGGGTCGAAGCCGATCTCCACCCCGGCCGGGATGTGAACCCCCTTGTCGATAATGGCCCGGCGAATCCGCGCATGGCGCCCGATGTTCACGCCCGCAAAGAGGATCGAATCCTCCACATGGGCATAGCTGTTGATGCGAACCTGGTGGCCCAGGATCGAACGTTCCACCCGGCCGCCGGAAACGATCGTCCCTGCACACACGATGCTATCCAATGCATAGCCGCGGCGATGCTCTTCGGCAAACACGAACTTCGGCGGGGGCAAATTGGGCTGGTAGGTGCGGATCGGCCACTCCCTGTCGTACATATTCAGTTCCGGATCGACCGAGACCAGATCCATGTTCGCCTCGTAGTAGGCGTCCAGCGTGCCCACGTCGCGCCAATAGGCGTCTTGCTTGCGGTTCTCATCGCGAAAGGGATACGCGAACACTTTACCGGTGGGCAAGATGGCGGGGATGACGTCGTTGCCGAAGTCGTGCCGGCTGTTTTGGCGCGTGGCATCCTTGCACAGTTCCTCGAACAAGAAGCGTGCCGAAAACACGTAAATCCCCATCGAGGCCAGGCAGTACTCCGGGTCGCCGGGAATGGGTTTCGGATCGGCCGGCTTTTCTTGGAACCCCAGAACGCGGTTCTCGGTATCGACCTCCATCACGCCGAACTGGCGGGCGGCCTCGGTCCGCCGGCGCCGGAGCACGCCGATGGTCGCCAGCGCCCCTGTCTCCAGGTGATACTCCAACAGCTTCCGATAATCCATTTTGTAGATGTGGTCGCCCGCGAGGATGATCACGTAGGTCGGCCGGTGTTTTTCCAGGCTGATTTCCTTTTCGATGGTATAGATGTTCTGGTACACGGCGTCGGCGGTGCCCCGGTACCAGCTTTCGTCGATCCGCTGCTGTGGGGGCACCACGTCGGCGAACTCGCCCAGTTCCCGGCAGAAATAGCGTTGCCACCCCACGGTGATGTGGCGGTCAAGGCTCATCGCCTTGTACTGGGTGAGAATCAGGACCTTCTTGATGCCGCTGTTGAGGCAGTTGGAAAGCGTAAAATCGATGATCCGGTAGGCCCCTCCGAAAGGGACTGCGGGCTTAGCCCGGTCGCGTGTCAGAGGGTCCAATCGCGACCCTTTGCCGCCAGCCAGGATCACGGCGATCACTTGCTCCTTCATCGCATGGCCTCCTGCATCCGAAACACCCGGTATCGATTGCCATTCTACTCGGCTTGGGCGATGGCCGCGAGCCGCAGTCGTCGCCGGGGTGGTGGAGGGGGGCGTTGCGTGCGCCGATGGCATGGGGAGAGTGGCCATTCGGCGCGGGAGTTGCTTGGCCGGCGACTTCGGGGCCGAGGGCCGCCAGCCGCCCACGCCGCCCGTCCCGGCTTTCAGTCCAGCCACTGGCGCTGCCACAACTCCAGGACCAACAGGGCCCAGAGGCGATAGCTGTGATCGGCCTGGCCGGCCACGTGCGACTCGACCAGCGCGGTGACGGCCTCGGGCCGAAACAGCCCGCGGCCCAGCGTTCGGCGATCGAGCAGCACCTGGCGGGCCAGCTCGGCCAGCGGCCCCCGGAACCAGTGGTCCAGCGGCACCCCGAAGCCCATCTTCGACCGCCGCCGGATGGGCCGCGGCAAAAGGTCCGCAAAGGCGTGGCGCAGGACCCCCTTGCCCCGGCCGAAACGGAACTTCAGCCGCAACGGCATCCTGGCGGCCAGCTCGACCACGCGGTGGTCCAGCAGGGGCGGCCGGGTTTCCAATCCGTGGGCCATGGCCGCGATGTCCACCTTGGTCATCAGGTCGCACGGCAGGTAGGTCAACAGGTCGGTGAGGCAGATTGCAGTAACCGGATCGCGCTGGGAGCTTCTGGTGGCGGCCGAGGCCAGGAAATCCAAGGGATCGGCGTCGGGCAGGACGCCCAGGAAGTCCTCGCTGTAGAGGGTGGCCCGCTGGGATTCGCGGAAGATGGCAATCCATTCCAGGTAGCGCCGCAAGGGGGGCTGGGCCAGGGCCTCGGAAAACCGCCGCAGCCGGCGGAGGACCGACCTCTGCCGGCCGGCACCCGGCAGCCGCTGCCACCACGGCGTGCTCAAGGCCCGCCGCAGCAGGCGGGGCAGCCGGTCCACTTTCTCGCCCAGCCACACCGCCCGATACCGCGGATACCCCGCAAACAGCTCGTCGCCGCCGTCGCCGGTCAGGGCCACGGTCACGTGCTGGCGGGTCAGTTGGGCCACATACCAGGTGGGCACCGCCGAGCTATCGGCAAACGGTTCGTCGTAGTGCCACACCAGGCGGGGGAGGATCTGCACGGCGTCGGGCTCCACGCGGAACTCGCGGTGGTCGGTGCCGAACCGCCCGGCCACCAGGCGCGCATACCGCGTCTCGTCGTACTCCGGCACCGGAAACCCGATGGAGAACGTCCGCACCGGTTCGGACAATAGCCGCTGCATCAGCCCCACCACGATGGTCGAATCGGTTCCGCCCGACAAGAACGCCCCCAGCGGCACCTCGCTCTCCAGCCGGAACTGCACCGCCGAGGTGAGCAATTCCCGGAGCTCGGCCGCATAGTCGGCCAGCGGGCGGTCTTCTTCTTGCTGGAAATCGGGCTGCCAATACGGGCGAAGCTCCAGGCGTTCGTCGCGATACACGGCCAGGTGCCCCGGCGGCAGCTTGGCGAAGCCGCGGAAGATGCAGAGGGGATGTGGCACGTACTGATACGTCAGATAGGCGTCCAGCGCCTGCGGGTCCATCGCCCGCGGCACGTTGGGAATCTCCAGCAGGCTCTTCAGCTCACTGGCAAATAGCAACCGCCCCGGCTCCACCCGGTACACCAAAGGCTTTTCGCCCAGCCGGTCGCGGGCCAGCACCAACTGGCGATTGCGGGCGTCCCAGATGGCCAGGGCGAACATACCGTTGAGGTGCTCGGCAAACCCCAGGCCGTGGTCCTCGTACAAATGGACGATGACTTCCGTATCGCTCTGGGTGCGGAAGCGGTGGCCGGTGCCCTCTAGCCGGCGGCGTAATGCCCGGTAGTTGTAGATCTCGCCGTTGAAGACGATCCAGACCGAACCGTCTTCGTTGGCCAGAGGCTGCCGGCCGCCAGCCACGTCGATGATGGCCAGGCGACGGTGCCCCAGGGCCACGCCCACGGTCCGGGCGGCCCCACCCCTTTCGCCCGACGGCCATGTTCCAGGCGGCGGGCCCGGCAAGCCGGGGGACCACTCCTCGATCCCCGGGCTGGACAGCAAGAAGCCTTCGTCGTCCGGCCCGCGATGCCGCAGGGCGGCTACCATGCGCCGAAGGGTTGGGGCGTCCAGCGCACGCTCGGGGCGGGTCCACACGCCCCCCGTGATGCCACACATGATCGGCTCGCTGGGCTTAAGAAACCTTCAACCGCCACCCGGGGTTGGTCACCGGCCGTTGCCCGGGCGGCAGCGGCTCGACGAGTTTGCCGTACAAGTCCGGGCGCCGTGCCCGCAGGTACCTCCGCCCGCCCGAAAGCTCCAACTTCTCCGGCGTGCACAAGGCTACGACCACGTCATCCCCCAACGCTGTGGATTCTACCAGAATTTCGCCGAACGGGTCGATGACCATCGCCCCGCCCGGCTTGATGGTATCGTGGTCTACCCCTACGGCGTTGCTGAACACGTAATACACCCCGTTTTCGTAGGCCCGCGCGGGGAGCCACCGCATCAGCCAACCCCGTCCTTTGGGCCCTGTAAACTCCAGTCGCAAAGGGACAGGATCGCGGTGCCGATTGTCCCAGAGGGCTTTGTCGATGGTGCCCCGGCCGGGCATCGGGCTGGGCAGCCCGCCGGTCACGTGCGGCGCGAAGATCACCTCCGCCCCCAGGAGGGTCACGATCCGCGGGTTCTCGACCAGGTTGTTGTCGTAACAGGTCAGGATGCTCGCCCGTATCCCGCACAGCTCGAATACCTGGAACTCGCTGCCCGGCTCCAGATGCGGGTTGATGAACGGATGGAGCTTGCGATGCCGGGCCACGAACCCCTGGGGCGAGACGGCGACGTAGCAATTGTACAGGTGGGCGCCGTCCCGCTCGACCAGCCCGGCGAGAATCGCAACCCCCAACCGCCGGGCCAGGGCCACCAGGTGCTGGGTGCTGGGGCCATCGGGGACCGGTTCGGCCAGTTCCCCAAGCGCCTCCCGCGAAAGCGTCTGGAGGAACGTGTAGCCGGTGATCGAACACTCGTGAAAACTGACCACCTCAGCACCGCGCGCCGCCGCCTGGCTGGCCAGGGCCTCGATCCGCTGGAGATTGTACGCTTTGTCGCCGTCGCGAGCCTCGAACTGGGCGGCCGCGATATGGATGTCTCGCATCTTGGGCCTGAGCCTTTCTTTCTGGAGCGCCACCAGGGTCCGGCAGGGCGGCGCCATCGCCTCTTGGTGCGTTTGAGTTGACAGGGATGGGCAGGTTCTCCGCCAGGTGCTGACGTGGCTGGCGGCGCGGCCACCTGGCGGCTGCATCGGGCCTGCGACCTGGCCCCGGTCCGGATCGTCCCGGCCGGCCCGGGCCAGGGACCGTGGGGCCGTGCGGCCTCCGTACCGGCCTCGCATCCGCTGCCAGCCGGCCCGCGGAGGCAACTCGCCCGCCAATTGGGCTCCCGCTAAGCTAAAGCATAGTCGACAGGATGAAAATAGCGTTCCGCCAAGGTGACCGTATGTTCGTTCGCTGGCAGTGGTGTTCCGCTGCCGTATGGGCAGTGGTCGTCCACTCGATCCTGGCCGGCCGGGCCGCCGCGCAGCCAGCCGCTTCCGACACCCGCGCCATGCGGCGCAGCCCGGTGGTCGAGGTCTTCGAGAAGTGCAGGGGAGCGGTGGTGTTCGTGACCGGGCCGATTATCCGGCCCGGCCAGTCCCCTGCCGACGAGTTCTTCGTTCCTTCGACCCCGGGACCCCAGGAGCAGAACGTGGGGAGCGGCTGCGTGCTGCACCCGGCGGGATATGTGCTGACCAACGCCCACGCCATCGAGAAGCTGATCGAGCCAGTGGTGGTGCTCTCCGATGGCCGGCGCTACCAGGCCGAAGTCGTGGCCGTCGTCCACCAGCAGGACCTGGCCCTGGTGAAAATCGATCCCCCCAGGCCGCTTTCCGCGGTCCGCCTGGGCCGGCCAGGCGACTTGATGGTGGGCGAAACCGTGGTCGTCATCGCCAACCCGCACGGCTTGCTGTACACCTGCACCAGTGGCGTGCTGAGCGCTGTGGGGCGATCGACCAACCTGGCCGACATGCCGGGAGTAGTCCTCCGCGGTCTGATCCAGTCCGATGCGGCGATCAATCCGGGCAGTTCGGGGGGTCCATGGTTCAACATTGCGGGCGAGATGATCGGCATGACTTCGTCGATGAAGCGCGATGCCGAAAACATCGCCTTCGCCATCCCCATCGCCACCCTTTGCCGGTATCTGCCGGAGATGCTCGATATCGAGCGCCGCCAGGGCATGGTCACGGGGCTGGTGGTCAAGGGGGAGGGGCCAGCCGTCGTGGCCGCGGTCCAGCCCGACTCGCCCGCCGCAAAAGCCGGTCTCCAGCCGGGCGACACGCTCGTGTCGGTCGGCGGCCGGCCGGTGCCGGGTGCGGCGGAATACCACCTGGCCCTCGTCGGACATCGCCCCGAGGAACCCGTGGCCGTCGAAGTCCTCCGCCAAGGCACGCCGCACAAGCTGGCACTTGTGCCGGCCAGGCGGCCCAAGCCCGATACGGCCGCCTTGCTCGGCCGGCTTGGCCTGGCAGCCGCCCCGCTGGACGAAACCAAAGCTAAGGCCATGCAGTTGCGCGTGGCCCGCGGCGTGGTCGTCACCGCCGTCGATGCCAAACGCTACGAGATGCTGGCGCATCGCCCCGAGCCGGGCGACGTGCTAGCCCGCATCGGCCCCATCCGCCCCCGCGACCTGGACCATGTGGGCCTCCTGTTGGAAAGGGCCCGGCCGGGACAAACCCTGGCCCTGGTCTTCTGCCGCCGCCAGGGAGATCAGGCGATCCGCATCGACATGAACGTGGTCCTCCCCCCTTAGGCCGGCCTGGTCGGCCCGACGAAAATAACCGCCCCTGACGCACCGCCGCGTCGCTGCCTGGATGAGCCGTGCACCCGATGGCTACCCTCCGCGACCGGCACTGCCAAAATACCAGCCCAAGGCCGCGTGGCTGGCAACACGCTTGTCGGATGCCAAACCGCAGCGGGTCGCGCTCGGCCCCTGTGCCACGCACCTCGCCTACTCGAACCTCAGCAGGCTGAAGTGCGGGTATCCCGCGATCCTCCGCGCGCCGCCCAATCCCACCAGCTCGATCAGAAACGCACAGCCGACCACCTTGCCGCCGGCCTTTTCGACCAGCCGGCAGCATGCCTCGACGGTGCCCCCCGTGGCCAACACGTCATCCACAATCGCCACCGGCGTCCCGCTGGGAATGCCATCCTGGTGGATTTCCAGTGTGTCTTGCCCATACTCCAAATCGTAGGTGTGGGCCAGCGTGCGGAAGGGGAGCTTGCCCTTCTTGCGAATGGGCACCAGCCCGGCCTGAAGCTCCAAGGCCAAGGGGGCTGCAATCAAGAATCCCCGGGCCTCGACCGCGGCCACCAGGCGGGCCCCTTGCTGGGCCGTCCACCGGGCAATGCGGTCGATGGCCTGCCGGAAGGCCTCCGGCGAGGCCAACAGCGGCGTAATATCCCGGAAAAGCACCCCGGGCTTGGGGAAATCGGGAATCGTGCGGATGTATCGGTCCAGTTGCAGTTCGCCTTGTGCAGCCAAAGGTCTTTCCTCCCGATCTGGCCGTCGGCTGGCTCCCCCAGCCGGCGGCTGCCAATACGGTGCTGCGGTCCACTCCGCGTCAGGCGGAGCTTAAAGCCTGGCCAGCGGTTACTCAAGCCGGATCGACCGGATTTCGACCTCGACGCCTTCCTCGCTTGCCGGATCGAGCCGCAAGCCCGTAATGCAACCCGTCCACGACGGGTTACCCCCCATCTCGAACACCACGTTCTGGAAACCAACGTCGGCACGGACCGCGGCGTGGGCGCTGGCCCATTGGCTAGGGGAAGGCGAGGTCCGCGTGGTCCAGAACACCTGGGCACGGCTGGGCCGGCTGGTTCGCATTTCGATCACCAGGCGCCGATACCGGCTGGCTCGCAGCTTCAGCTCCGGCGACACGAGAGCCGGGTCGTTGCCATCGGTACGGAACCGCAGCACGCCGTCGGCGACCTGGAAATCGGCGATGCCCATGATAGCGCTCCAAGCCGACAACGCCCGCCCCGCCCACGCCGCCGTCACCCTTTGCCCGGGCTGCGCCTGCCGGCGGGCGGCGTACCAGGAGTCATAAGGTCCCAGCCCCACATCGTCTGGGGCAAGGTCCACATGCGGCCCGGGCGATCGGCCGAAAACCTCGCGGATCACGTCCAGGTACGCGTAGCCGTAGCCCCGTGTGGGTTCGATGTAGTGCCCCTCGCCAAACTCGTTCCAGCAGCAGAAGATTAGCGTTTTTTGAACCGGGCTGGGTGGGGCGGCATCCAACGCCCGCTTGGCGCGAAGGCATAGCTCGCGGAACCTCTCCGGCGTATTGTTCGACCAGAAGAAGCTCGTCTCCTTCCAGGGACGGGAATCCCAGCCCATCATGGCGCTGGGGATGTCGGGCAGCCGACCGTGCCGCAGCTTGAACTCCCACAAGGCCTGCTGCTGGTCGATAAAACCGTCCACAGGCGCACCGAAGAATCCCTCGGTGAACCGCGTCTGGGCCGGTGGCCGCCAGCTATTGCCATAAGCGCTGGTGGCATCCCACCCTTCGCTGGCCATGCGCTCCAGCGCGGCCTGGTCCTGGGTTCCCACGCAGCCGACAATATAGAGCCCGCCCAGGCCCCGCCTGGCACAGGTCTCGCGCATTTGCTGGAAGGTGGCGCGGACCTGTTGGCTGCCGCCCAAATCGCGCGTCACGTTCTGCGGCACCCAAATGTACAATAGCGGCTTCCCCTCCACACGCAGGTACGAGGGGTGCGAAAAGTAGTTCTCAATCCAGAAGGGAAGCAGGTTGTGCAACAGGTCGTCGGACGAGCCACACCCCTCGCCGCACCCGTTTTCCCACATGATGGCGAATCGGATCATGGGGAGGTAGCGGGCCCGCATCAACCCGTCGTGGATGGCGTGTCCCAACCTCTGGCGGACCGGCGCATTCCGGTTGGTGCGATACCAGCAGTAAATCACCCCTGAAATCCCGTGTTCGCGCATCATCTTGATGTGCCAGTCGGCCACTTCGGGCTCCCCCTCGTTGTACCAGCCCAGCACCGGCTTGCGCTCGGGCCACGGCTCGATCAGCTTCCAGCCGAAATGCGTCCCCTCTTTCCACAGCGGGCAATAGTGAGTCCAAAGAGTGTACGGGCCGGTATCCAGCGGAACCGGCGGCGGCACGTAGTCCGCCTTGGTCTGCGCCAAGGGGGCCCCAAAGCGGATCTCCGCGGTGCAGAGAGTGCCTGCTTCGCCGGCCAGCGACACCCGCAGTTGGCAGGTTCCCGCCTCAGGGGCCCGCACATGCCAGGCAACCTCGGTTTCCGCCTGGAAGTCGAGAGGCCCGACCGCCTGCGCCGCCGGACTCTCGAGCACCACCCCGGGGGGCACCTCGAGCAAGGCCTGGACGGTCTCCGACCGCCCCCCCTCGTTGCGGATCCGGGCCACAATCCGCTCCGCCCGCCCGGCTCGCGGCAATGTGGCCTCGCTTGCCACCCACAGCACCTTCAGATCCGGTTCGGCCACTGGCTGCTGCTCACCCCGCAAGTAATCGATGCGGGCACGCGCATTGGCCAACTCCGAGGGGGCTAACCCCAGTGCCAACAGTTTCCCTTCCCACCCCGGCCAGGTCCAGGCTTCCAGCACATACGTATGCGGCTTGCCGTCGGCCAGCACCTCCAGCGGCACCCGCCCGGCCCCCCGCGTGGTGACATAGACCACCTCGCCCCGGGAACCGGCATCCACGGCCATGCGCAGGACCAGGTAATCGCAGGCCGCCAGGTCGGCCGCGAGCTGCCGGTGCACGGCCAGCCCTTTTTCCTTGCCGGTACGGACCACCAGTTGCCCTCCCGCCCGTTGCACTTCGGTCCCTGCAGTGCCTGCCCACCCCAGGGTATCCCGAGCCTCGCGAAACTCAAATCGGATTCTCTGGAGACCCGAAGGGCTTTGCGACGGCCCGATACCGAAGGCCCGGCCAAGGATCTCCGCTGGCGAAAGGACCCGGCGGTACAGCTTCACGTAGTCGATAGCACCTCGGATCCCTGCGCCATGTGCAGCGGCAGAAGCGATCACCAGGGGCGAATCGTTCGCCGCTGGCGGCGGCCGGCGCCGCGGGGTAACAAACGGCTCGCCATTGACCCATAAGGCGGCCTGCTGGCCATCCCACGTGGCCACCAGGTGGTACCATTGACCCGGCTCGGGAACGACGGAACTGACCCGCGGCTCCCACTGCCCACCAGCAAACACGAAAAACGACAGCCGATTGCCCTCCCGCGTCCAATCGACGCGAATTGTGTACTGGCCATCTTTGAACACCACGGTGTGGCCATCGCCTACCACGTCGAAACGGACGCGCAGTTCGATGGAAAACGGGGCCCGAAGATTCAACTCCCTGCCCGGGCGGACCAGAATCTGCTGCTGCCCATCCAGGCCCAAAACGGTCCGGCCATGGTCTTGCACCAGCCTTCCACCACGCAGACGGGCGAAGTGCCCCCGTCCGGCCAGGTCCGGTAGCTCTGCACCGATCCGGTCGAATCGCCAACCAGCTACTAGTCCCGAATCCAGCTCCTTCCCAACCGCGGGCAAGACCGTCCAGCCGGCCAACAGCAACACCACAGCCCCAACCCGAACCGGTTGCATCCGATTCCTCCGCCAACCAAACGACAAACCATTCGCAGGCCCCCGCAGCATAGGCGGTACCCCGAGATTCGGCAAGAAGTCGGCACGCCAAGTGCGGCCGGCAGGGCACACGCCCAGGGAGTCCATTGGGCCCCAGCGGGTTATCCTGCCAAAAAACGCCGGGCTGGCGACACATTGTGCAGCCATGGGTGTTAACAAGGATAGCTGGCCCGCGACGCCGCGGTGGCGTGACGGGGGACGCGGGGCTACTGTGTGGTGCTTCCGTACAACCCGTTTTGAGGAGTCTGTGGGATGAAGCAGCTTGTGTCCGTTCTGGCGATCGTATTGGTGGGCCTGTGGGCCGCCAATGTCTCGGCCCAAGAGAAGAAGGGCGAAAAGAAGCCCCGGCCCAGCCTGGAGGAGCGCTTCAAGGCACTCGACAAGAACAACGACAAGTCGCTGTCGCTCGATGAGTTCAAGGCAGCGCCTTGGTTCAAAGATCGCCCCGACCGCGCCGAGGCAGCGTTCAAACGCATGGACGCCGATAACGACGGGAAAGTGACGCTGGACGAATTCGTCAAGGCCTTAAAAGAGCGAGTCGGCCGGGGCAAGAGGGGAGAAAAAAAGAAGTAACCCAACTAACGGGGGGTACGGTGTATCGGCCGAGGGCCGCAGACCAAGTTGCCTGAAATACACGGCCTGAACACCAACTTGGTATCCGCAAGTCGCCGGGAAGGACAACCAGTTTCGCAACGCAACCGCGAAACCTTACCGGCCAGCCGGTGTTTACAAGACAGAGGGACAATCTAGCTTGTCCCCAGCTCATGGCGAAGACCCCCGACACAGGGCGGGCGGCGTCCGTGCCCGCGGTGCTCCGCTTCCCCCCCGACAAGCGGGCAACCGCTGAGGCTTCTCTCCAATACGCTCGCCCTGTTTGGAAGCCGCTGGACTCCCCGCTGGCGGCTTCCGTTTTTTCTTGGTTTAACGAGTGGCACGGCGTTTGCACCAAATAAAAATGGCCTCTGCGAGACGCAGAGTCACTCACCCCCCAATACCCCGGTGGCCCGCCTTGGGCCACCGGGGCCGGAACAGAGAAGAGGCCATGGCTGGGGCCGGCAGTCGGGAAGAGGTCCACCGAGCCTAGCGGCAGGACAACGGCGAGTTTTCTTGCTATAATGGCTTATGTGGCGCCGGAACAGATCGAGGCCTTGTTGATCGCCCGCGGAATGGGAGGAGGCAACCCGCAATGTCGGACAGGAAGAGGCACGTCTGACGACGGGTAGCGACTGCCCGCCTCAAAAACAGGCGAGTGGAGCCCGCACAAACAATTTGGGCCCACTCGCCTGTTCCTTTTTGCTGTAGCAAAATTGAACATGTGTCGCATTATGAGGCATTGAAAACCACACTATAGGGTGGTATTCTTGTAACCAATATAGGCGGCATTCCGTCCGCGGAATTGATCTTCCCGACTCCTCCAAGCGGCTGGTGAGCGTACGTCAAACGGGCTTTGCTTGGCTGCAAGCAACCACCCTGCGCTAGGTTGGCGCGCCCTGGATGGGAGGCGCGTGGGAGGTGTGGGTTGGGCCCACCGGGGGCTTACGCCCCCGGCTCGTGGTCTCGTGGTTGGCACAGGGGGCTTAGATCCCCGGCTCGTGGTGT
>FWPU01009063.1_pt1 | contig 16082 bp, 18 predicted proteins | sample 2228361 | NCBI WGS metagenome assembly FWPU01 (sample SAMEA103939777, study PRJEB20133) | metagenome
GGATAAGAATGTGTTTTGTTTTGCGATTATATTCTAGGCTGATGGTCATGGCAAGTGTCAATCTCTTTGTAGGGAGCGTTTGTGGTAAACTACAGATAGGTCAGCAGAAATGGAAGGAATGGCGAGCATGAAGAAAAAGATCGTCTATATCGAAGATGAGCCCGAGATGATCGATCTGGTGCGCTTAATTTTAGGTCGCAAAGGATATGAAGTCATTGGCGCTAACGGCGGACGCGAGGGGATGCGTTTGATCAAAACCGAACGCCCCGATTTGGTTTTACTCGATCTGATGATGCCGGATATGGATGGTTGGGATGTGTATCACCAACTGCGCGCAGATGAAAACACAAAATCATTGCCGGTTATCGTCATCACAGCGCGAGCGCAGAATATCGATCGGGTATTGGGACTAGAAATCGCCAAAGTGGATGATTATTTGGCAAAACCCTTTACCCCGCAAGAACTGTTGGACAGTGTCGCGAAGGTGTTTACAGATAGCGAAGCAGAGGTTAAGGGATAGGATGACACTCAATGGATGGGTGAAGATTAGTAAAAACCAAACAGCCCTTGAACCACCCTTATCCCTCAGAGTCTGCCGCAATTTTGGGTCTCGCTTGCGGGGATTTCTGTTTTCCCCACCTCCTTCCTATGATCAGGGTTTGTTATTTTGGTATCCTCGACCGAGCCGTTTGGATACGGCAATTCATATGATCGGTGTACCGTTTCCCTTAGCGGTAATCTGGCTTGATCAAGATTGTTGTGTAGTGGATAAGCGGTTAGCGCGTGCATGGCAAATCGCCCTTATCCCGAAGAAAGCTGCCCAGTATATTATCGAATGTCATCCCAACCGTTTGAAGGAATTTCTTGAAGGGGATGTGATCGCCTTTGTTTCGGACTAAGGATTGCAAAGATGGCGAATAAGAAACTTGGCTGGATAGGTAGTCTAGTATTGTTGGTACTCTTGTTGTTCCCGTTTTTATCGGTGCAGGCACAGGATTCGCCTAAAGGAGCAACCTATATCGTTCAAGCAGGGGATTCGCTTTGGAGCATCGCTCAGCGTTTCCGTGTTTCGGTGACCGAGTTGGCAACCGTAAACAACCTTGAAAACCCCAACCAGTTGATGGTCGGGATGGAATTGATCATTCCTGCAGTAGAGGGGTTTGAGGGTCGTCTGGCAACTATGTCGCTGCCCTTAGGGGAGACATTGCAATCGGTCAGCCGCAAGTTTCAAGTGCCGCTGGATTTGTTGCTGCGCTTAAATCACGTAATTTCTCCCAATGAGATGTTTGCTGGCGCGTCATTGGTTTTACCCGCCGACCGCATCACGGATTCTCTCCCGAGCTGTTTACTCATCCCTCAAGACCTATCCTTGCTGGAGCTAGCCATGCTTGCTCAATCAAATCCATGGCAATTGGTGAGCCAAAATCAGCTTACCCAAACGATTGGCTTTCTCCCCGGTGAGCCTTGGGTTGGAATCGATGAGGTACAAAAGGATTCTCTGAGCGAGGTTTCTTGTCCTATAATGGGAGCGAGTTTGTCTCCTCAACGTTTCTTGCAGGGCAAGACGGGTGTCATACGCCTCAAGGCGAAAGCGGGCATGAAGATGCAAGCAACTTTCATGGAGCGAACAATCCCGTTCGTTGAGGAGACCGCTCAAGAATATGTTCTACTGGTTGGCGTTCATGCCATGGCGGTGCCGGGACTCTATCCACTTGAAGTACATGTCATTTCGGATGACCAATCCCAACCTATCTTTTCCCAGATGGTCAGTGTAGGAAAAGTCGATTATCCTTATGATAATCCCCTGACCGTTGATCCGGAGACGATCGATCCTACCGTAACAGAACCGGAAAATGAGCTTTGGGCTTCCTATGCCCAGGCTTTTACCCCGCAAAAATATTGGCAAGGAGAATTTTTCTTTCCTTCACCTCTTTCGAAGGAGTATTGTCTCACTTCCGGCGATTGTTGGTCATCTCGTTTCGGGAATCGCCGTTCGTATAATGGGGGGACGTATGATTATTTTCACACTGGGCTGGATATTGTCGGGAAAGAAGGCGTCGAAATCTACGCTCCTGCGGATGGTGTGGTCGTGTTTGCCGGCCCTCTAACCGTAAGAGGCAATGCGACGATGATTGACCACGGCTGGGGGGTATACACCGGTTACTATCACCAGAAAGAGATATTTGTGCAAGCTGGGGATCAAGTCAAGGCTGGGCAACTGATTGGGTTGGTTGGCAATACTGGTCGCTCCCAGGGACCTCATTTACACTTTGAGGTCTGGGTTAATGGGGTGCAGGTTGATCCGCTCGATTGGCTTAGTCAGAGTTATCCATAGAGGAAAGATCCACATTTCCTTCCTCTGGCAAATCCGTATTCTGCTCCTCTAATTGGGCTAAAAATAACTCTAAACATTCTGTTGCTTTTGGCAGATCTTTTTTCGCGACAATGATCTCAACATCGGAAAGCTTTCCGATGTTGACTGGATAAATGTGTTGGCCGACAGCTTCTTGAGATAGATAGGCTGCAATTTGGTTTTCCTTGAGAACCTCGAGGAGAAGGTTACACAAGATGGGATTGTTGGAACGATAAAGGACAACCTGATCGGATTGGCGTAAGATTTTTCTAAAAAATTCAAGAAAGCTGAATGAATGACTCATGGATAGAGTATAATTAATTTTTGGAAAAACTGAAAGGATATTTTATCTTTGAATTGAAGAATAAGGCAAGTTGGAGATGGTCATAGCGTCAACAATCCAAAAAGAGGATTATTGGGAACGATTTGAACTGCGCGATCAGGATATCGAATATCTATATAATTACCTGTTAGAAAGCGAAACGCCTTTAACGACTGCCGAAGTGCTCTCGGTTTTAGTTGATGAACGCATTCGTCAGGAGAAGATCGCTCAAGAGCTGGAACGCAGTCAAGGATGTGATTTGTATCTACCCAAAGAGCGCTACGAAGAAGGGCAAGAATTGGTCTTCCCGGCATTAGGTTGGCGCAAAGGGAAGGTCATCGGCGTACGCCCAGGACGCAATCCAGATATTGGTCCCTTCGAGGTCATAAAAGTGCAATTCGGCCAAGGTGAGACGCGAGAGTTTGCTGCGAACTTAGAGCAACACGATCTCAATCAACCAATAGAACTTGATGAGAGCGACCCCCAATTTGACTTACCGTCGATCCTAGATACCTATGGCGATCTCCTCAGCCGCCGGGTTGAGGAAGGGTTACGAGATCATGCGGACTTTGTTCAAATTGCTGGGAAGTGGTTTCCGCGTGCCCTTTTGGTTGATATCAATATCGGGCATTTGAATTTAGCCGAGGCAGTTTTGGATATGGCCGGTGGTGTCCCTGTACCGACATTGAAACTCATCGATCAGATTGAGCTAAAGAGCAATGTCAATCCAAAATTACTTGAATTTTCGTTGGATTATGCGTTGCAGGAAGATGAACGGTTTGATGAAGTGGGAGCGGCTGGGGAGGTATTATGGTTCCTAAAACGGCTTGAACCGCCGGCTGTCTTAGAACCGCCGATACACCTCAAGTATCACCCGGTGGAAGAGGATCGATCGCTTTTTACAGAAGAGATGCTGCGCTTGGAGTCAAGTTTACAAGATGAGCTATCACCGCCTCCTGCTCAGCTTGCGAAAGTCAACGAGACTCAAATTTGTTTGATCTATCCTCATTGGCGGGTCGGGACTTTACCGCTTTCGGCCCAAACCCGTTTGCTCTTTCCGACAGCCTATGAAGCACCGCGCATCCGTTTTACCATCGTGGATGGAGAGAGCAATGAACGTTTTCCCGCGTGGGTGGTGCGGCCCTATGGTTATGTCTATGGTTTGAAAGAATGGTATGAAAAGCGAGGCTTGATTCCGGGAAGTTATATAAAAATCGAGCGTGGCAAAAAGGCAGGGGAAGTTGTCTTAACGAGACTGGCACGTCGGCCTGGACGCGAATGGGTTCGGACGGTGTTGGTAGGGTCAGATGGTGGGATTGTCTTTGCGATGTTGAAGCACAATGTGACGACCCAGTTTGATGACCGCATGGCGATTATGGTGCCAGATGTTGAAGGCCTCGATCAAGCATGGGAGAAGAATCTCAAAGAACGGGTGCCTTTTGAGAAAAACATTGTGAATATGGTGCGAGAATTATCAAAGTTGAATCCGCAAGGCCATGTCCACGCCAGCGAATTATATGCAGCCGTCAATATTCTGCGGCGTTGCCCACCCGGACCAATCTTGTCGCTCCTAAACTCCCGCCCGTGGTTTGTGCATGTCGGCGATCAGCATTATCGATATACTGAGAGCGAAGACAATTGAGTTAAGGAGGCAAATTGACTGAACTGAAACGTCCGTTGATCTCAAAACCGACTCTGCATACTCGCTTTCATATTGATTATGAATGGTGGCGGCAGAACGACCGTGACTGGCATGTGTATCTTTATACTATCCTATGCCCTGAACATCAACAACACTTTCGTGACGGTGGAGCTGAAGAGGTTTTTGATTGGGTTGATCCGCAAACTGCAGAAGTTCAACCGGTCAATGGTTTACAGCATGTCCTGATCGAGCATTGTGCAAAGCAGCCCGAATTTTTGGCGCCCGGTACTCCTCTGGTGGATTTGATCTTTCGGGTGTTTTTAGCCAACGGCAATACGCCGCTCACCCCCGTTGAGTTGAGTGAGCGATTGGGCAAGCCAGCCCAAACGATCTTGAGTGTGTTATCTGGCAGCCGCGTTTATCGAGGGCTGCGTCCGGTAATGGAATCTTAATAAAGATATGGCAATATAGAGCATAAGCTCTCTTTAGAGCCTATAAAAAAGATCATAATAAAGGGCGATATATGGCGTCTTTTTAGGCAGATACACCCGTATATAGTGGTAGAATGCCCCAGTAGCTCAATGGACAGAGCAGTAGCCTTCTAAGCTAACGGTTGTGGGTTCGAGTCCCGCCTGGGGCGCTAAGTTTAGGCGAAAAGCCTAGTTATTTTTAGACAAAATCTTATTGTTAGAAGGATGGTAAAGATGAGCACTGAGAGAAAAGGCATTTTGACATTTCAAGACAAAGATGTCACGATTGTTGGAGAGGACTTAAAAGTCGGTGAAAAGGCGCCTGACTTTTTGGTGCACACGATGGATTGGAAACAATTCCGTGGAATCGCCGACACACAGGGTAAGGTGAGGATAATTGGTTCGCTGCCGAGCTTAAACACCTCCGTGTGTGATCGCGAAACCCGTCGATTTAATGAAGCAGCCAGTGCTTTAGGGCAGGATGTGGTGATTGAGATGATCAGTATGGACCTACCGTTTACCCTGAAGAATTGGTGTGCAGCCGCTGGCGTTGAACAGGTCGTGACTTTATCTGATCACCTGTCGGCTGAGTTTGGTGAAAAATACGGCGTTCTAATCAAGGAGCTAAGAATCTTACGTCGAGCGATCTTTGTGGTTGATCGTAACGACATTTTGATTTACGTTGCTTATATGCCTGCTTTAGGTGATGAGCCCGATTATGAAGCGGTGTTGGCTCATGCAAAAGCAGCACTCGGTTAAGGAACAATAGCCTTTTTAGCGACATGGAGGGCGTCGGATGTTGGAACTACACCTAAAATCAAATCTCTCCAAGCCGGGAGTTTATATTTTAGAAGGCTATCGGCATCTCGGTGAAGGTATTCCCCATTGGCATCTTACCGTGCGTCCACATATTTGGCGACCGCCTACCGATGTGTTTGAGACCGAAGACGCCCTCATCGTGCGCTTGGAAGTCGCAGGGATGCGCCAAGAGGATTTTACGATCTTACTAGACGGCAAATACCTGTCGGTACGCGGACTGAGGGTAGATACACCCGAGCGTCGCGCCTACCACCAAATGGAAATTCGATTTGGTGAATTCATGAGCGATATCGAATTACCCTTTGCCATCGATGCTGAAAAAATTGAAGCCGTATATCAAGCGGGATTTCTACGCATCACCTTGCCTAAAAAAGCCCCGCAACATATTCCCATTCGAAAATGAGACGTTGGTTTTCGCCGGGAGCAAAATTGGGGTATTGTTTTTTATAAAAAGGAGCACATGTCTGCAACTCGTTGGCTTTCTGATATGATGGAGCTATTAGGCTACTTCGACTCAGATGAAATTCTTTTCAAAGAGATCCTCTTATCTTCCTCTGCTGACTTAGAAGAAAACAAGGAAACGTCCGCTTCTGAACCTACACCATCAGGAGAGGGGGCAAAGCAGGAAGATGACATCCCCGAGGTTTTGCCGATTTTACCGCTGCGCGGGTTAGTCGTCTATCCTCAAACTGTTGTACCGTTGACCATTGGTCAGCAACGGTCAATCCGTTTGGTGGATGATGTTGTCACCTCTGAGCAACGTATCATCGGCTTGGTGGCATCCAAAAATCCCGAATTGGAACAGCCCAATCCCCCCGATCTTTTTGAGTATGGCACAGCGGCGGTGGTTCATCGGCTATTCCGAGCGCCGGATGGAACCATTCGCTTGGTGGTTCAGGGGATTTCCCGTTTTCGTACCCTTGAATATGTGCAAGAGGAACCTTATCTAAAGGCGCGCATTGAGCTTCGCCCAGAGACGATCGAGGAAGGCACAGAGATCGAGGCACTGGCACGCAACGCCCGAACCCAATTCGAACACATTGCAGAGATGATCCCTTCCATCCCGCGCGAATTGGTTGCGGCGGTCTTGTCTCTGGAAGATCCACTGCAAATCGTCTATACCATTGCCAATTTCCAAAGGATGGATTTGAGCGATGCTGAAGCTATCCTCGAGCTGGACTCTGTTGCTCAAAAGCTGCACAAACTGGTAGCTATCTTGGCACGCGAAATCGAGGTCTTAGATATCGGACAGAAGATTCAGAATGAAGCCCGATCGGAGATCGAAAAAGTCCAAAGGGAATACTTCTTAAGGGAGCAGTTGAAGGCTATCCAGAAGGAACTTGGTGAAGCGGATGAGCAACAGCAGGAAGTAGAAGAATTTCGTCAGAAAATTGAAGCGGCAAAGATGCCAGAGGAAGCCGAGAAGCAAGCGCGGCGGGAACTCGATCGTTTATCCCGACTACCTACCGCTGCGGCAGAATATGGTGTTATCCGCACCTATTTAGATTGGTTGGTGAGCTTACCGTGGTCGATAACGACGGAGGATAACTTAGATATTGCCCATGCCCGTCAAGTCCTTGACCAAGACCATTACGGTTTAGAGGACATAAAGGAACGCATTCTGGAATACCTAGCCGTGCGTAAACGCCGCCTAGAACGAGCTGCAGAAGAGGCTGAGAGCGAAGAACAAGATGAAATCCGTCGTGTGCGGGAAGGCGCGATTCTGTGCTTTGTGGGGCCACCCGGAGTAGGGAAGACTTCTTTAGGGCGATCGATCGCTCGGGCGATGGGCAGAAAATTTGTGCGTATTTCATTGGGGGGCATGCGCGATGAGGCGGAAATCCGTGGCCACCGGCGCACCTATATTGGCGCTCTACCAGGGCGGATTATCCAAGCTTTACGCCGCGTCGAAAGCCGAAATCCGGTTTTTATGTTGGATGAAGTCGATAAACTGGTGTTCGATTTTCACGGCGATCCGGCCTCGGCCCTGCTTGAGGTTTTAGACCCAGAGCAAAATATGGAATTTCGCGATCACTATTTGGAAGTGCCGTTCGATTTGTCGCAGGTTTTATTTATCACTACCGCCAATACCCTCGACACGATCCCCGGACCTTTACGCGACCGAATGGAGGTCATCCAGCTATCGGGTTATACCGATCGAGAAAAGATCGCCATTGCCAGATATTACCTCATCCCACGCCAGATCAAAGAGAACGGATTGCGAACCGAAGAAATCTCGTTTACCGATGACGCGCTTCAGCGGATAATCCGTTCTTATACGCGTGAAGCGGGGGTGCGGAATTTGGAACGGGAAATTGGGGCAGTTTGTCGCAAAGTTGTAACCCGTATCTCGGAAGGCAAAGAAACCTCAGTTGAAGTGACAGCCGAGAGGGTAAAAGAATTTTTAGGCCGCGAAAAGTATTTCGGCACTGAAGAGATCGCCGAGCGAACCTCTATTCCCGGCGTGGCCACCGGCCTTGCTTGGACGCCGGTGGGCGGGGATATTCTTTTCATCGAAGCGACCGCTATGCCGGGGTCTAAGGGATTCCAACTGACCGGTTCTCTTGGAAATGTAATGCAAGAATCGGCACGGGCAGCACTATCTTATGTGCGTTCCCGATCCCAAGAACTGGGCATCGATCCGAAGATATTCGAGAAGACGGATATTCACCTACACATTCCTTCTGGGGCGCAACCGAAAGATGGTCCTTCAGCGGGAGTCACTATCGCTACCGCGTTGGTATCCCTCTTGACCCATCGTCCAGTGCGCCCGGATTTGGCAATGACTGGCGAGATAACCCTGCGAGGACAAGTCTTACCGGTGGGTGGAATCAAAGAAAAAGTGCTTGCTGCTCATCGCTCTTGCCTTACAACTGTGATCTTGCCATCGAAAAATCAACCAGATTTGGAAGATTTACCCGAAGAGGTGCGCAACTCGATGCAATTTATCTTTGTCGATACGGTTGACGATGTGCTAAAAGCAGCCTTGGAACTACCGATTGGCGAAACGCAACAGCCATTGAGCAGCGACGGAAAACAAACTCGACCAAAGACAAGGAAGACCCCAAGAAAGGGAAAGGAAACCGAGCAGCATGTCATCGCAAACGGTAGTTCTGATTGAAGATGATGAACTGATGCGCTCCTTATTGGGTGAATTGCTGCGCATGGAAGGTTATCAAGTGGTGTCTTTGGGTTCGATTGAACCCGAAGACACCGTTTTGAACCAATTGATCGAGCAAAAACCTGATTTGGTCTTTTTGGATGTCAATATTCATGGTCGCGATACGTTTACCTTTGTGCGTAAACTACGATCCTCTAGAGAGGGGATTCGGGTGTTAATGTCCTCCGGTATGCCTCTGGAATCAGAAAGCATAACTGTTGGAGCAGATGGCTTCCTGATGAAGCCCTTTATGCCTGACGAACTCTTGGAAAAAGTCCATCATCTTTTAGGAAGTGAATAAGTTCTGTGGTAAAAAGAAAACCCCGCGCCACAATGCAGTGGCGCACAATTGATTTACATTTGCATACTCCGGCATCCAGCGATTATCAGCAATTGGAAGTGACTTTTTTGGACATCTTGCAGCGGGCGGAGGCGCGTGGCTTAGATATCATTGCTATTACCGATCACAATACCGTCGCAGGGTATCGCCAGCTTGAAGAAGAGATCGAGCAACTTGAGTTATTAGAGAACTTAAATCGTCTCCTGCCGCAGGAAAAAGAGCGATTGGATGAGTATCGTCGTCTTAGAGAGAAAATCCTTGTCCTACCCGGTTTCGAATTTACTGCAACTTTTGGTTTTCACATTTTGGCTATCTTTTCGCCCGAGAAATCCAGCCGTGAAATCGAACATCTGCTCCTAGACCTTCGAATACCCCCTGATCAACTTGACGCTGGCTCAGCAACGGTTGGGGCGACAACAGATGTCCTCACCGCTTATCGATTAATCCGTCAGGCTGGTGGCATTGTGATTGCAGCCCATGCCAATTCGAGCAATGGGGTTGCCATGCGCGGTTTTCCCCTTGGAGGGCAAACCAAAATTGCATATACCCAAGATGAAAACCTCCATGCATTGGAGGTGACTGACCTAGAAAGCAAGAGCCGCTATTCAACCGCCGCTTTCTTCAATGGCAGTAAGCCTGAATACCCACGGCGGATGCATTGTATTCAGGGTTCGGATGCGCATCGCTTGACGATGGATGCTCAGAAGAAAAAACACTTGGGGGTAGGAGATCGAACAACCGAAGTCTTATTGCCGGAAACGAGCTTTGAAGCGCTAACGGAATTATTTGAAAGCAAAGATTTTACCCGCACGCGCCCTCATCGTGTTACCGAAGAACCCGTCTATGACCTAATTCGTGGCTTACAAGAAGAAGGCCCCAATATCATCCAAGATTTTTATGAGACCTTCGAAACCCGTGGAGGTAAATTGAACAGCATCCTCGCCGATGTCTGTGCTTTCGCCAATACCAATGGCGGAACGCTCTATATTGGAGTGAGTCGAGACGCACGCAAACCAATTATTGGAGTAGTCGATGCCGAAGCGGTCATGCAAATTCTGGAGCGCGAGATTGGGAAGCGTATCACGCCACCGTTGCAATTTACGACCGACATCATTGAGAGTGGTCATAAAAAGATTGTACGCATCTTTATCCCGCGCGGCGATGAGCCTCCCTATGCTTTAGATGAAAATAAAATCTATGTCCGCTTTGAAGCTGAAACAGGTTTGGCAGTGCGAGATGAGATTGTCAATTTAGTCAAGCGCGGATTAGAACCTATTGCTTCTTTTGCTCAAACTCCAAAAGAATCGGCCGAGCAAGATGAGCCAGAATTTGAAACTCACGCACCCAGTGGTGAAGAAGAGTCACCGCCCCGCACAGGAGTGGAAATCGTATCGATGGGCGAAAGAGGCGGACAGCGGGTTTATACCATGCGCGATCTGCGCAATGGTAACGTCGTTCACAATGTCACCTCTAAGTCAGCAAGGCGATTGTGGCAGTACGCGATTGAACGTTACTCGAAACTCCCTTCTGACCCAAATCAGATTCAATGGTTGGGAAATTTGGGTCTGTTGGCGAAACGAGGCAGAGCGGGGCAATATCGCTATGATCTCGTCCTGCGGACAGCAGATGGGTATCGGTGGTTTTTTGGAGTCACACAAGACGGGATTCATGGTAAATGGCGCAGGTTGGTGGGACAGGAAGATGAGTGAAGCCGATTTTATCATTCGCACCTTTGTATTTCCCCAAGATTATGAAAACGTGATTGAGCTTTGGCAAAATGCCGGCGATGGGATCCATCTCGGTCGCTCGGATTCGTATGCGGAGATCGCCAAGAAATTGCAACGCGACCCGCAGTTATTTTTGGTAGCTGAAAGAGATGGCTATCTGATTGGGGCGGTGATGGGGGGATTCGATGGACGGCGAGGCTTGGTGTATCATTTAGCTGTTCGCCACGCAGATCGTCAGCGTGGGGTAGCGACAGCCTTGATGAATGAATTGGAAAAGCGCTTTCGAGAAATCGGTTGCAGAAGGGTATATTTACTGGTTACCCCTGAGAACCTTTCTGCCCAACGATTTTATGAGAAAAGGGGGTGGCAGCGGATGGAGATCATAACCTATGGCAAAGATCTTGAGTGAAATACGATTTGGTATTTTAACAATTTCCGATCGTTCCGCCCGTGGTGAAAGAGAGGATGCCAGTGGGCCTGCATTGAGACATGCGCTCCAAGACCAAGGGGGTGAGGTCGTGCTAAGCGGGGTGGTCGCCGATGAGAGAGATGAAATCGAGAAGATTCTTCGGGAATGGTGTGATAGAGGCGACGTGGATGTGCTCTTGACCAGCGGTGGAACCGGCTGTGCTCCGCGGAATGTAACCCCTGAAGCAACCGCTGCAGTGATTGAGCGCCATGTGCCCGGTTTGGCTGAAGCCATCCGTGCCGAGAGTTTGAAATATACCCCTCATGCAATGCTCTCGCGAGGGGTTGCTGGTATCCGTAAGCGCACATTGGTGATTAACCTTCCCGGCAGTCCGAAAGGCGCCTTAGAGAGCTTGGGGGTCATTATGGCGGTGATCCCCCACGCTGTTCATTTACTGCGCGAAGATACTGCGGCGGAACGGGGTCACACAACTCAAATTTAAGATAAAATCGAAAGAAAAGGATATTGGTTTACTTTTATGGAAGAATTCCGTTCTGAAATTGTGCCAGATCTTCCACCCGAAGAGGAACAAGACCAATCCGGCAAGTTAAAACGCACCTTGCTGGATATCTTGGAGACGGTTCTTTTATCTTTGCTGCTCTACTTTGGCATCAATGCAGTATCGGCGCGTATCCGCGTCGAGTCGATTAGTATGCTGCCGACGCTGGAAGCCGGCAATTACGTTATCGTCAATAAACTTGCTTATAAATTTGGCAGCCCATCGCGAGGGGATATTATCATCTTTCGCTATCCTCCCGATCCGCAGCGTGAACCCTATATCAAACGCGTGATCGGCTTACCTGGCGACGTCGTAGAAGTGAGCGGTGGAATGGTATACGTCAATAACCAACCTCTAAACGAGCCGTACATCAGCGCACCTCCAGACTATACTGGTACTTGGACGGTTCCCGAAGGCTCTTTATTTGTCCTGGGAGATAACCGCAATCGTTCTTCTGATTCGCACAGTTGGGGAATGGTGCCGCTCGAAAACGTGATCGGCAAAGCTTGGATCGTTTATTGGCCACCGCAAGCCTGGAAGGTACTGGATTATCACATTGCCGTTGCTGCGGGGGATTAAGTCTTTATAATTGCTAAACGCAACACCTAAGAATCCGATTCAACCCTTCAGCAGTTGCCTAGCGATTACCAAGCGCTGAATTTCACTAGTTCCTTCTCCGATGGTCATCAGGCGGGCATCGCGATAGATTCGTTCTACGGGGTATTCGCGACTATAGCCATAGCCACCATGGATTTGGATCGCATTACGGCACACCCGTTCTGCCATCTCGCTGGCGAAAAGCTTTGCCATAGCAGCTTCTTTTGTGTATCGTCTCCCATGATCTTTTAGCCAAGCAGCATAATAAACCATCATACGAGCAGCATGGATTTCTGTAGCAGCATCTGCCAACATCCATTGGATGGCTTGCTGTTCGGCAATGGGTAACCCGAAGGTTTTGCGTTCCTTGGCATATTGAAGCGCCTCTTCTAAAGCTGCTTGGGCTAAGCCAACTGAGAGAGCTGCAATGCCAATCCGACCCCCATCTAACACTTGCAGGGTCTGTCGTAATCCATCGCCCATTTTTCCCAATAGATATTCTTTGGGAAGACGCACGTCTCTATAGAAAACCGCATGGGTCGGAGAGCCTTTCAATCCCATTTTCTTTTCAGGGGGATCGATCTCTACCCCCCGTTGATCGGTTGGGATGAGGATGAGGCTGAACGAATCAGAGTTTTCGCCAGAGTCATGGCGCACGAGGGTGATAATATACTCAGCAATCCCGGCATTGGTGCACCACATTTTCGTCCCGTTGATCACCCATTGATCGTCTTCGAGATGGGCATGACAGGTAATGGCGCGTAGATCGGATCCGGCGCCTGGTTCGGTTAGGGCTAAGGCAGCTAAGCCGCTGAAACTTCCATCCGCACGGCGACCACTTGCAACGATGGGCAAATATTTCTGCTTTAGCACTTCTTCGCCAAAAAGAACCAAAGGAGCACATCCCAAACCATTATGGGCAGCAATTGAAAGCGCCGTGCTGCCGCATCCCCAGCCTAACTCTTCGATGGCAATGGCGGCGCTAATTGCATCCATGCCGGCGCCTGCATAAGCCTCAGGGACATTGAGACCTAAGAGACCTAAAGGTCCCATCTTGTGGATAGCTGTCCAGTTGACCTCGCTTTGTTCATCGACCTCTTTTGCCTTTGGTTTCACTTCATGGGCGACAAAATCGTGAACGGCTTCTTTCCACATGCGCTGTTCATGGGTTAGTTCAAAATCCATTTCTGCCCTCCGTCATTTTCTGTCCATAAGGTACAAAATCGTGGCTCGGTAAAATCTGGTTCTTCATGAATACAAAGTGCTTGGCGGTTGATTTTTTCTTGATTATATGTAATGAAGGGTGGGTGGTGAAACCGTAATGTTGACTCGGATTAATTATGCAGCCCCAGAGGGGTTCACGATAACGGTGCAACGCAAAGATGCCTTCCAGAGACTCAAAAAACGATTCTGTGGTATCCAATCGATCGCTTGCTGTGGAAATTGAGTGTTGGCAAAACCAAAACCTTGTTGGGGATGATAAGCAACCAGAGTCATAACATGTGCCCACAGAGGTCGCCAAGAAAGCAGAATGGGCAAATACAAAGTCGGTGTAGAAAGGTGGTGAATTAACTCCGTTGGTTGAACCCTGATTCGCCAGTTGGCTGGTAATCCATAGTGACGCAGAACATCCACCAGTCCCCAAGGAAAGGTTGCCCAGTTAGGGATGCGCCGAATGACGAGAACCGCCCCTCGCCAGGCCGGTTGATTCATCTCTTCGGCGAGTTGGATGGGATCGAGGGGGTTAGCACACAAAGCGCGAATCAGGGTAGCTGCGGTGAAGGGCGCGCAATCATTGCGATTGCCTTGATATTGAAGGTTTTGGATGATTTGGCGGGCAAAGGGAGAAACGATCTCGTTGGAGGATAGCGCTTCCTCTTTGGCGATCATTGAGGTTATTTTAACCGATTTGAAGTTTTTTTGCCTGTATTTAAGGCTTTCGTGCAATCCCTCGGGAGGGGATGTCTGGAAAATCAGCCCCACCCAGACATAATTCCTATAAGGAAGCAGCTCTATCCCGCTTGGAAGCTATTATCCAACCTCACTCCATCCATTTGACAAAGTTAGCTCCTATCTGCTGACAGCGGTTGAATAAACGCTTATCGGAAGTATAGAGCTCAGCTTGTAACCGATCCGCTAAGGCAAGATAGAATCCATCGTAAGCGGAAAATTGTCCTAAGGTGCTTGCCCATGCGTATGCCCTGCGGCAAAAGTCTGCGTCTTCGGGGATAACCTTGATGGGTAAGTCAAGAAGAATGCTCAAAACGGCTTCTGCTTCATCGCTTGTGATTTGATGTCGCCTTACCAGCTTGTGGACAATGGAAGTCGTTTCAACCAACCATAAGCTAGGAACCGATATGGTAACTTTATTTTCGAACCACTTGCCCATACAATTGGCGATCTTTGTTCCATGATTGAAAAGAAATATCCCCTTTCACCAAATTAGGTTGTCACAATGTTGAGCAATGTTTTTTCCAATTGGTATTCATATTTTGATTTATACTCAGTGCACTTTTTCTAATCCAAAAACGTCTCAAAGGAGTTAGCGATCATGACGACGATCCTAATCAGCGGCGCTTCCTCGGGTATCGGGGCAACCATTGCCCGAATGGCTGCTAGGCAGGGATTCAATTTGGCAATTACCGCGCGACGTATTGAACGACTAGAGGCAGTTCAGGAGGAATGTAAGCCCTATGGCGTGCGGGTTTTGCCAATTCAAGCAGACCTAGCCGAGTGGGAACAGGTTCAGTTGGTAGCCCAACGTGCCCAAGCGTATTTTGGGGGGGTGGACGTGTTGATCAATAATGCCGGCTTTGGAAAATTGAATTGGTTGGAAGCATTGGACGGTGAAAAAGAGATCGCTAGCCAGATTCGGGTTAACTTGATCGCAGCGATTCAACTGACGCGTTTGATCTTACCCAGTATGATTGAGAGACGTCGTGGCCAGATAATCAATATTGCTTCGATTGCCAGCCTGATTGCTACCCCAACTTATAGTGTTTACGCTGCGAGCAAATTCGGTTTACATGGTTTTACCGAAGCGCTCAGGCGGGAGGTTGCTATCTACGGTATCCGCGTTTGTGGCGTGTATCCCGGCGGTGTTGAGACCGAATTTGGTGAAAAAGCAGGCATTCAACGCAAGAGCCGAGTCCAAACACCCCATTGGATGCGCTTGACAGCCGAACAAGTGGCATTCGCGACTCTTAGGTTGATCAAACGTCCGCGGCGCCAGGTGATCTTGCCTGCCTATCTGAGCGGGGTGGTGTGGCTTAATCGTCTCTTCCCAGCCCTAGTCGATTGGCTGATTCAAAAGGCGTTTGTCGAGCGGGAAAGATCGGTAGGGTAATTTCTTTGGAAGGCAATGCCTAGCGATCGATTTCGATATCTTGATAGGATAGGGGATCATCAACGGGCTCTAAGTGGGTAAAAACCGTCGAATCGCTTAACGAGTTGCGGATATCCGCTTCAACTTCTTCGGCAAGAAGATGACTTTTGTGGGTCGACCAACGTCCTGGAACTAAGATGTGGAAAGAGATAAAACGCCGTCCGGCTGCTTGTCGAGTCCGCAAGGCATGAAACTGTACTCCTTGCTCACGATATTTTTCGAAGATGTCCAAGACCGTTTGCTGTTCTTCCTTACTGAGTGCGGTGTCCATCAAGCCATAGACAGAACGCAGTAAACGG
>FWPU01009064.1_pt1 | contig 16082 bp, 17 predicted proteins | sample 2228361 | NCBI WGS metagenome assembly FWPU01 (sample SAMEA103939777, study PRJEB20133) | metagenome
GTCAAGCCCAGGTAAGGTTCTTCGTGTAGCCTCGAATTAAACCACACGCTCCGCTGCTTGTGCGGGCCCCCGTCAATTCCTTTGAGTTTTAACCTTGCGGCCGTACTCCCCAGGTGGCGGACTTACCACGTTGGCTCCGGCACGGCAGCTCTCGCCGCCACACCTAGTCCGCATCGTTTACAGCATGGACTACCGGGGTTTCTAATCCCGTTCGCTCCCCATGCTTTCGCGCCTCAGCGTCAGGGCAGGCCCAGCGCGCCGCCTTCGCCACTGGTGTTCCTCCGGATCTCTACGCATTTCACCACTACACCCGGAATTCCACGCGCCTCTACCTGCCTCTAGCTACGCAGTCTCGTATGTCCTCGCCCGGTTGAGCCTGAGCGCTTTCACATACGTCTTGCCTAGCCGCCTACACGCCCTTTACACCCAGTAACTCCGGATAACGCTCGCCTCCTACGTTTTACCGCGGCTGCTGGCACGTAGTTAGCCGAGACTTGTTCCGAGGGTACCGTCCTGCCTCTTCCCCTCTCAAAGCGGTTTACAACCCGAAGGCCTTCCTCCCGCACGCGGCGTTGCTGCGTCAGGCTTTCGCCCATTGGCGCAATATCCCTTACTGCTGCCTCCCGTAGGAGTCGGGCCCGTCTCTCAGTGCCCGTGTGGGGGGTCACCCTCTCAGGCCCCCTACCCGTCCTCGCCTTGGTAGGCCGTTACCCCACCAACTAGCTGATGGGCCACAGCCCCCTCCCTCAGCACCCGCAGGCCTTTCCTCATCCAGCCTCTAACCAGAACGAGCGTATGGGGTATTAGCTACCGTTTCCAGTAGTTATCCCCCTCTGAGGGGCAGGTCAGCCATGTGTTACTCACCCGTTCGCCACTTTCACCTCGACCGAAATCAAGGATCACGTCCGACTTGCATGTATTAGGCACGCCGCCAGCGTTCATCCTGAGCCAGGATCAAACTCTCCGTTCTGTCTTCTCCAGTCTCACCAGACTGGTCTCTCTCTCCGCACGTCGGCTTCCTGTCACTATGCTGTTGTTAAGGTGCGTTGCTGACTCAGAACCACAGGCTTCTCAGGGGGCAACAAAAACCCGCCAGTGAGGGCGGGGGCACGACAAGCTGAAAACTTTCACGGTTTTCAGGACGCTCGCCGTTGCAACCCCCTTTCCTGTCGTTCAGTTTGTCAGAACTGCGCTCGCTATTGCCGAGCGCGTCGTTCCCTTTCAACGTGCCAACATCTTACCATTGCCCGGCGGGGTCGTCAAGGGCAATTTCCTTGAGTTTTCACAAAGTAGTTTGAAAAAAGGCGAAACGGCTTTCAACCCCAATACGCCGAAGGTTCAGGTGCGGACAGGCATTGAGAGTATCTGGAACGGGGGAACTGTTCTTAACTTTACCTCACCCCCGCCTGGCGCTGACGCGCCTCGCTGTCCCCTCTCCGCGTCGGAAAGAGGGCGAGCCGAGCGGGGCTGGGGGTGAGGTAAACCGGGCGGGCCAATCTCATGTTTTCTCGATCAGTGTCCGTCCTTGACCCGCGCGCGAAGAGGGGGCTTGGTTCCGCTGGCGGATAGAAACTCCGAATCGCGGAGACGCAGAGAACGCACAGAAAGTCGGAGACCTTCCGTGTCCTCAGCGACCCCTGGCGGGAACCAGCCTTGAAGATGCGGCGGATTCTGCATCCGGGCGACCTCGCCCTGCATCTAATCGGATCAGGGAACAAGCGCGGAGAGGAATAGCCATATGAGCGTTGGCACTGCCCGTAATGACCTGGTGCTGGTGATAGACGAAGCGCGCTGCCTGGTGTGCGACGACTGCCTGGCTCGCCGCCAGTGTCGTGGCAACGCCATTCGCATCATTGACCGGGGCGAAGCGCCCTTCCTCGACCTGAGCCGTTGCTGGGGGTGCATGGTCTGTGTGATGGCCTGTCCGGGCGGAGCCATCGTGCGCCAGGAGACTGTCCCATGAGCCACACCACCCCTCATCCGCGCGACAGTCGCGCCGAACGGCTGATGGCTCTCGAATGGGAGTACGCAGAAGTACGGGCCAGCCTGCCCGCTCACTCAACGCCGCCCGCCCTGCTCATCCGCCTGGAAGAGCTGGAAGAAGCCATCGCCGAGTTGCGCGCAGCGCTCGCGGGCGAGCCGCCGCCTGAACGCTGAGCGACCGTGTGAAAACCTCACCCCCCGGTCTATACACCTTTCCGCGTCGGAGAGGGGATTGAGGAGTGAGGTAAAACCGCGGAGCAGGTCTTTTCAACTGGTCTCCTAATCATCTCCCGTGCCGGATTGCGTGTCTTTGACCAGCGCCGTGAAGCGCATGAAGGCTTTTTCCTGTGGACTGAGATCGGGCGGATAGACTGTGTCGTCGTAAGTCTCCAGGATGCGATAGCCCTCTTTGACGTAACTGCGCACGGTGTGCGGGCTGATGCCCATCTCATCAGCAGCCAGTTCGGCGGACATACCCTCAACGACGCACAATTGCAACGCCTGACGCACGCGCGGCGTCAGATCGGGGTATTCGCGCCGTTCCGGGACGACTACAGCCCGGTGCAGCCGCCCTTCGGACTCATTCTTCAGCGCATCCTTGACCCCCTGCGTGACTACGAAATCGTGCTCCTGCGCCCAGACAATGGCTGACGCAATGCGAATGCGCAACTCATTGCGCAGCAGGTAGCCGTTGACGTTCGCGTGAGCGCAGGCGCGCAGCGTATCCAGGTTGAGCTGACGATCGAGCACCAGGGTCATGACGTTGGGAATCGTCTCTTCGATCTCGTGCACCAATCGCGCCAGCTCACCGGGCGTAGCAGCGGCCTGCGCATCGAGCAACACCACATCCGGCCATTCCGAGCGATCCACCGCGCGCACATACTCGCGCACCGAGTCCAGCGTATCGGCCAGGTGCACCACGCGCGTGCGACGATCCCAGGCCAGATAGCTGTTGATCGCCTGACGGGCGTAGAAGTCGGTCTCCAGGACGAGTACTTTCAGGTTGCTCTTGCCAGACATAGTTGGTTCCCTGCTGATTCCTGGTGGGGTGTTGCCTACAGCGGCACGAATTCGAATGCCAGCGGGCGATAGGGCACGCCCTGCAGCGCGTCCTGTAACTCGGCGTCGGAGGCGAAGACACTCTTGTTCACAGGCCGGGCCTCGATCCATACCGTCAGCGGCTCGTCGAGGGGGAACGGATCGAGTGCCATTCCCCGTAGGCCGTCAGCGGCCACGCGCAACGTCGCCCGTTGGCCACGATCCATCGGCACGTCTTCCAGGACTTGCTCGTACACACTGCCCATGCACACCAGCAACGACAGGTAGTCCCACACCTGCAGCAGGCGCAGATTTTCCTCCAGGGCGACGGGCATGACGGCTCGACCGTAGAGCGGGTGATCGCGCAGCGCGGCGATCAACGCTTCCTGCCAGGCGTGACGTTCGTCCAGGAAGGCTTCGATGCGCCGCTTGTCGGCGGGCGGATCGTCCAGGTAGCGCAGGCGCAGAGCATAGAGCGCAGCGCAGTGCAGGCTGGTGAGCAGCCCGGCATAGCGGCTCTGGGCGAACACTGACTCGATGCTGGCCCGCCAGATGGCGAAATGCTCGTCCAGGTCCATTTCGGTGAAGGTGCGCGGCTGTCCCTGACCGTTGACGCGGGGGGTGCGCTCAGCCGCGTACCAGCCCGCATCGTGAAAGGTGGCGGCAATCAACAGGTCATCGCGCGGGACGAGCGCCATGTTTCCCGTCCCCACCCAGTGCGCAGCGAGCTTGCCCGCGATATAAGCGTGCGCGGCCTGATGGATCAACCACGTCACATCGGCTTCTGTACGGCGGATCACGGGGCTTTCACCTCCCAAGAAATTCTCGGCACCATGTCGTCTGCAATGCGTCTCAAGTATAACAGAACCGGGCGGGCGCGGATCGGCCCTTTCTGCGCGTGGGGCGAGCGGAGCATAGCTTGAACCGCAGAACGCAGAGGGCGCAGAGGACAGAGCAAGAAAGTTCGGCGTCTCGCCGGTTCAAAATGACTGCCCCAAAAGCTCAGGGAAGCATCGCGTGACTTTCTGGTTGACCTCACCCCCGTCTCGGCGCTGACGCGCCTCGCTGCCCCCTCTCCGACGCGAAGAGGGGCAAGCCGAGCGCAGCGAGGCTGGGGGTGAGGTAAAGCGGCGAGCACGTTTGATGCACGCATCCCAACGAAGTTTGTCTCTGGCGCGCGCCCGCCGTACAATCCGATTAGATTCACCGTGCACCCTCACAGCCTGCCGGAGACAGTTTCCATGACCGACCACTTCTTGTGGACACCCTGGCGAATGCCCTATTTGCGCGGCGAAGATCGCATGCACTACGACGGTTGCCTGTTTTGCATCAAAGGCGCAGGCGACCCCAATGACCCCACCTTCGACGCTCGCGAGTACGTGGTGGCTCGCTCGGCGCACGTCTACGCTGCGCTCAACATGTATCCTTACAACAACGGCCATCTGCTGATCGTGCCCTACGCCCACGTGCCCTCGATGGAACACCTGCCGCCCGAAGTGCTCACCGACCTGATGCTCACCGCCAACAAAGCGCTGACTGCTTTGCGGGCCGTGTACAACCCGCACGCTTTCAACCTGGGGGCCAACATCGGCGCGAGCGCGGGCGCGGGCATTCCCGATCACTTTCACCTGCACATCGTGCCGCGCTGGGAAGCCGATACCAGCTATATGACTGTGATCGGCGGCACGCGGGTGATCCCCGATCTTCTTGAGGATACTTATACCAAATTGCGCGCAGCCTGGCCGTCTGAGTGAGTTGCTCAGCGGCGCTGTCCCAGAACAACCTTTAGGAAAGGGCCAAGACTTTATGAACACTGACACCAAATCTCCCCGTGACGCCGTGATCCTCAGCGCCGCCCGCCTGCCGCAGGGCAAGCTGTTGGGTGCGCTGACCCCCTTCACCGCGGTACAACTCGGCCAGATAGTTGTCAAGGCGGCGGTGGAACGCAGCGGCGTGAACCCCGCCGACTTCGACGAAGTGATCCTGGGCCAGGTGTTGCCCGCTGGTGCGGGGCAGGCCGTGCCGCGCCAGGTCGCCATCCCGGCTGGGCTGCCACCTCATGTGGGCGGTCTGCTGATCAACAAAGTGTGCGGCAGCAGCCTGAAAGCGGTCATGCTTGCCGCCGGCCTGATCCGCGCCGGTGACGGCGATCTCTACCTGGCTGGCGGCGTCGAGAGCATGACCAATGCCCCCTTCATGGACCTCAAGGGGCGCGTCGGGCACAAATACGGACATTTCGAGATGGTAGATGCCATCATGTGGGATGGGCTGTGGGATCACCTCCAGGGCTGGATCATGGGCGAGGCCGCGGAGTTCATCGCCCAGGAATTTGAGATCACCCGCCAGCAACTGGACGAATTCGCCCTGCGCAGCCATCAACTGGCGCATCAGGCGACCGAGGCCGGTCGTTTCGCTGAGGAGATCGTGCCGGTGCTCTTGCCGGGACGCAAAGGTGAAGTGACGCTCTTCGACCGCGACGAATCCATCCGCCCCGATACGTCACTGGAGGCGCTGGCGAAGCTGCGTCCGGCCTTCCGCGAAGACGGTATTGTCACGGCGGGCAACTCGCCCGGTCTCAACGACGGGGCAGCGGCGCTGGTGATCGCCAGCCGCGAGTACGCCGAAAAACACGGCCATCAGCCGCTGGCGCGCATCGTCGGCTATGGACAGGCTGCCGTCGAGCCGAAATGGTTGTTCGCCGCGCCGATCAAAGCCCTGCCGCGCGCCCTGGAGCGGGCCGGCTGGACGATGCGCGACGTAGACTTGGTGGAACTCAACGAGGCGTTCGCCGCGCAGGTGCTGGCCGACCTGCGCGGTCTGGAGCGCGATGGGCATCCCGTTCCGCTGGAGAAGCTCAACGTCAACGGCGGGGCCATTGCCCTGGGACATCCCATTGGCGCGTCGGGAGCACGGGTGCTGGTCACCCTGCTGCACGCGCTCAAGCAGCGAGGCCTGAAGCGCGGCCTGGCCGGACTATGCCTGGGCGGAGGCGAAGCGGTGGCGCTGGCCGTTGAATTGGAGATATAGCGTTCCGGGCGGGCAGTACTCAATGGCTGCCCGCCCCTGCTGCGTATGGAGGGGGTGAGGTTTCCGCACGGTCTGTGAAGGAATGCCCTACCGTTTCCGCCCGTTGAGGCGCTGATTGTGGCAGACAGGGCAACGCGCCTCGTCGGCGATCACGATCCCCGTCAGCAATTCCTGCACTCCCTCAACGCCTGCCAGCGCCTGAGTGCATTGCTCACGCTCGGCCACGCTGTGCGCGTAGCCGGTCGCCAACACGAAGCCGTCTGGCTCGGTGATTACCGTCAGATGATCGGGGCGGCAACCGGCCCTTTCGAGTGCCTCTACCAGTCTTTCCGCCGTAGGAGGCGATGCGACAGGGGACGATGGCCCTGATGGCTCTGCCGTCTGACTGGTAGACGGATACCACGGCAGGGCATAGTCCGGCTCTGGAAAGGTAGAAGCCTCTTTGCTATCCCCAGGCGCGTAGTAGGGGCGACCCTCCTTCCAGGCCCGGTAACGCCCCAGCAACTCGCTCAGGAAGGCCTGTCGGACTTGCTGTTCCCAATAAGCAGAGGGCGTCGGGTGACCGTGCTGCCAGCGTTGGGACTGTGCGCTGATGGTGCGACGGAGCTGTTGTTGGAGTTCCAGGATCGCCGCTTCCAGGGAGACGGTGTCGGCCTTGACCTGTCCCATCACCAGTTCGTTCAAGACCTCACGTTCCAGGTGCGCCGAGTCCAGCAGCGCTCGCACGCCCCTGGCTTCCAGTTCGTCTTCGCATGCTTCCAGCGCGTTTTCCAGGCGAGCGATCTTGAGATCGGTAGCATTCGCCTGTTCGCGCAGGAATGCCAGTTCCTGTTTGAGCATCCGTTCGTGAGTCATGGAGTTGCCTCTGAGGACAGGGGCGCAGAGCCAGCCTGATCCCTGGCAGATTGTACCGCAGATCACAAACGGCCAGTGTAGAATGCGTGTAAGAAACAGGCGTTGCCGCGCCAGAGAATCTCAAAACAGCGGCAACTGCCCAGGGGCAACCGAAGGCGGCTCTTCGGACGGATTTTCGGCAGCGGCCTCAGTCTCCTCAAAAAAGTCCGGCGCGGGGGGGACAGAAGGCGCAGAGTCTGGAACAGGAGAAAACTCTGACAGCGGGAGCCGTCCGCCCAGGGCTTCTGCCTGCAGGGCGGCCAGTTCTTCCTCGGTGAGGCCTGTCTGACGCAACACGTGTCGCAAAGTCGGCTCGGTGACCGTGTCGTTGGTGCGCAGCACATACACATAGTGCGCGCGCAGGCAGGCCCGCCATTCGTCGAAGAAAATGCTGCGTTTGCCGCTCATACCTGTGTCATCAGCCAGCCTTTTCCCGGCATTTCAGCATAGTCTACCCAAAACCCAACAGGGTTGGTAGCCGCTGTAACCCTATTGCTCGTCGTGATGATACAGCGTCTTGAGCACCACTCCCTGAATGGTGCGCAGGCGTTGGCTGATCACCTCGGCGATACGGCGCATGATCACCAACCCCAGGGCCGGGTTTTGCTCCAGCAGACGATTGAAAGCCGCTCCGTCGAAAGAAAGCAGACGGCTGTCTTCCTGGCAGATGGCAGAAGCCGTGTAGTAGTTCGGGGGCATGAAGCCCGACCAGCCGACCAGTTGCCCGTAGGTGCTCAGTGAGACGATGGTCAACGGTTGCGTCATGGCCGTCGGCTGAATTTGCACATTGATCTTGCCGCTAAGCAGCAGATACAGGCAACAGGCTTCTTCCCCTTCGCGGAAGAGCGCTTCTCCGGCGGCACAGGTCACTTCTTGGGCCAGGGCGGCAAACGGGACAAGCTGCTCTTCCGGCAGACCGGCGAAAAAGGGGCTTTGCGCGAGTTGGTGGGGCGTGACCATCGGGGCTTCCTCCTGCTCATGCTCAGAGTGAACGGGATAACGAACAGGGATGCGAGGTGCTCTTAGTGCGCAGAATAGCACAAGCCTGGCCCAGCGTAAAGTAATACGCGGAGACGAACGTAGCGCGAAGCAGCCGCCATCGCGCACGAGGACACAGTGGTATAATACAACCCGCACAGGCGCACCAGGAGGAAAGACCGATGAAACGATGGATGGCGATTCTGGCCCTGCTAACTGGCGCAGCGCTCCTGCTTGCAGTAGGAGCGCCTGTCCTGGCCCAGGGAGGGCATGGCGAGGAGACCGGCCAGGGAGAGGAAGGCGAAGGAGACGACGCCGGAATTGCGGCGTTGCGCGGGGCGGCGCTCTATGCCGAGTTCTGCCAGGCGTGCCACGGGCCGCGCGGCGAAGCTCAAGGCGCTCTCGTCCCTGTTGCCTTTGACCCAGAGGCAGCCCGCCAGGCCATCGAAGACGGCGTCGCGTCGGCAGAGGGTCTGGCCATGCCCGCCTACGGCGCTCTGCTGGACGAAGCGCAGATCGGCGATTTACTGGCCTACCTGGGCACCTGGCAGGGTGAAGATGTCCCCCCGCTGCCAGAGCCGAACATCGGCGACTTGCCAGAACAGCTTGAGGGCATCTCCGGCAATCCCAGGGCGGGCGCGGTGATCTACGCCACCTACTGCGCGGGCTGTCACGGCGTCAACGGGGCCGGGCGCGGCGCAGCAGCTTTCCCGCCCCTCACGGGAGCGCCAGCGGACATTGTGCGCGTAGCCCGCGAAGGTCATGGCGACCCCTCATTGCCCGCTTTTGGGCGGGCGCAGGGCGGCCCGCTGGACGAGACTCAACTGACCGATCTGCAAGCCTACCTGAACACCTGGCCGCAACAGAAGCAGGAGAAAGCAGAGGATCAGCGAGGTTATGGCTTGCTGATCGTGATCGCCGGCGTGATCGCCATCCTGCTGGTGGGGGCGATCTACACGGTGCGTGCGCAGTATCGCGCCTAGCTCCTGATGCCGGGCGACACCGCTCCCACGATCCACGTGCTCCCTCTGGCTGAGGCCGACCGGCCCTGGGCCAATGCCCTGCTGACAGAGCGCTGGGGCAGCACGCGCATGGTCACGCGCGGCGTCGTGCACGATCTGACTCAGTTACCGGGGCTGATCGCCTGGCACGGGGCAGAGCGGGTCGGCCTGCTGCTGTACCGCCCCGCTGGCGAAGCGTGGGAAATCGTCTCGCTCGACAGCGTGTTGGAGGGGCAGGGCGTGGGCACCGCCCTGCTGACCGCCATCCGGCAACTGGCCCGGCAGGAAGGGTGCCGCCGCCTGTGGCTGATCACCACCAATGACAACCTGCCCGCGCTACGCTTCTACCAGAAGCGCGGCTTTCATCTGGTCGCTGTCTACCCTGACGCGGTGACCGAAGCCCGCCGTCTGAAACCGGAAATTCCCCCCATCGGCCTGGATGGCCTCCCCTTGCGCGACGAACTGGAACTGGAAGCTATGCTATAATGCCTGGTAAGAGGTAAGATCACCAGCGTATTGAGCATTGTTTGCACAAGGGAGCGTGGGCCATGAAGCAGTTCTTTGAAGAATTCAAGCAGTTCGCCATGCGGGGCAATGTGATTGATCTGGCCGTGGGTATCATCATCGGCGTCGCCTTCAACGGCGTGGTGAATTCCCTGGTCAACGACATCATCATGCCGCCAATCGGGTATATCCTCAACGACATTGACTTTTCCAACCTGTTCATCAACCTGTCCGGCGGCGATTACAGCTCGCTGGCCGCAGCCAGGGACGCCGGAGCGGCCACCATCAACTACGGGCTGTTCCTCAATGCCGTGATCAACTTCATCATCGTCGCCTTCGCGGTCTTTCTGCTGGTCAAGCAGATGAATCGCCTGTTGCGGGAGAAGCCCGCGCCGCCCGCTGCTCCAACGACGAAGGAATGCCCTTTCTGCCGCACCCAGATTCCCATCGCGGCAGTGCGTTGCCCCAACTGCACCTCGCACCTGGAGGAAAAGCCCGCTGAAGCAGCCTGAGTGGGCGTATGAGTGAGCGCCCCAACCCAGAATCCCCTCTGCCAACGCTGCGGACAGAGGGGATTTGCTTTCTATGGTGCGCGTGTTTCCCTTCGCCCGCCGCGCGGCGAGAGAAGGGGCCAGAGGTGATCAACTGACGAACAAGTCCACTACCTCAAAGCGATCCACATCTACCAGGCCGACATCGGTCAGCTTGAGGCTGGGGATCACTTCCAGCGCCATGAAGCTCATGGCCATGAACGGGTCGTGCAGCGGCGACCCCAGTTCCTGGCGCGCTACGGCCAGCAGGCGATCCAGCGCGGCGCGCACTTCGCCGATGGGGCGGTCGCTCATCAGGCCGCCAACGGGCAGGGGCAGTTCGGCCAACACCTGTTCCCCATTGACGGCCACCAGCCCGCCGCCCATGCGCTCGACAGCGCGCGCGGCGGTCATCATGCTGACATCGTCCGCGCCAATCACCACCAGGTTGTGATGATCGTGCGCCACGGTTCCGGCGATGGCTCCCCGCTTCAGCCCGATGCCCTGGATGAATCCCTTGCCCATATTGCCGGAGGCGCGGTGCCGCTCGATGACGGCCATCTTCAGCAGGTCGTGGGCGGGGTCGGCCACAGCCTGACCGTCCTGGATGCGGGCCTCTTCAATGCGATGCTCGGTGATCAGTTGATTCTCCAGGCTGCCGATGATGCGCACGCGCGTCCCCCGCGCGGGAATGGCGAAGTTGACCGCCTCCCAGTTGATCCGCACCGAGCGCGGCAGCGGCGTCACGTGTGGCGCGGGGATGTCTGCCAGCAGTTCCCCACCTCGCGCGACCAGCCTGCCCCCTGCAAAGACCAGCTCGGCACGCGGCGCGTCCAGCACAGAGAAGGCGAACAGGTCGGCGCGGCGGCCCGGCGCGATCGCGCCCCGGTCGTGCAGGCGGAAATACTCAGCGGTGTTGAGCGTACCCATGCGGATCGCCATCACCGGCTCCAGGCCCCCTTCGGCGATGGCCACGCGGATCATGTGATCAATCGAGCCATCGTCGAGCAGATCGGCGGGCTGACGGTCGTCAGTGCACCAGCAGATGCGGCGGCTGTTCTCCGGCGTGACCAGCGGCAACAGCGCCCGTAGATTCTGGGCGTTGGTGGCCTCGCGGATGAAGATCACCATGCCCTTGCGCAGTTTCTCGCGCGCCTCCTCGACCGTCGTGCATTCGTGATCGCTGCCGATCCCCGCCGCGACATAGGCGTTGAGGTCGCGCCCGCTCAGGCCGGGGCAATGCCCGTCCAGCACGCGCCCGCGAAATGCCTCGATCTTGGCCAGCACGCCGGGGTCGGCGAAGACGACACCAGGATAGTTCATCATCTCGGCTAGGCCCAGCACCCAGGGGTGATCGAGCAGCGTTTGCAGATCGGCGGCGTCCAGAGACGCGCCCGCTGTCTCCATGTGCGTGGCCGGGACGCAGCTCGAAGCCATGACGAACATGCTCAGCGGGCCGCCTTGCGCAGAGGCGAGCATATAGCGGATGCCGTCCAGGCCGTGCACGTTGGCGATCTCATGTGGATCGGTGACGACGGTGGTGACGCCGTGCGCCAGAGCCGCGCGGCTGAACTCGGCGGGGGTGCACAGGCTGCTTTCGATATGTACGTGCGCGTCAATCAGACCAGGGGCAACGTAGCGCCCGCCCAGATCGAGCGTCTCGGCGGCGCTGTAGCCCTCGCCCACGCCGACGATCAGGCCGTCCTTGATGGCGATCTCGGTCGGGTAGATTTCGCCAGTGAACACATTGACCAGCCTGAGATTGGTCAACAGCAGGTCGGCGGGGGTCTGACCGCGCGCGGCGGCGATACGTTGAGCTAAGTCCATTGGCAACTCCTTCAGTGATCAATGGTCAGTTGTCAGTGATCGGTCAGGTGTATACCTGCTCTCGCACCAGTGCTCCCCTTCCTGGCGTGGGAGAAAGAGCCGGGGGTTGAGGGGCAAAAAGTGCATGACGCGCTCTACGCCCATTCTCCTACATACGGTGCGTGCGCGACCAGGTAATCATTCACCAGGGCGCGCGCCCGCGAATACGACAGCACCAGCGGGTGAGCCATCAGCGCATCAATCGCCAGCGCGCGCGAGCGCTCGGCCACTGCGCGCACGGTCAGGCGCTCGTAGTGCTTGATCACCTGCATCAGCAGGGCCGGTCCTGCGGGGATGTCGCCGATGGGCAACGGGCGCACGCCGTCCCTGTCCACCACGCAACTCACTTCGACCACATCGTCGGGGCGCATGGCGGTGATTGCGTCCCCGTTGGGCACGTTGAGCGCGGTATAGAGCGGCTCACCGGTGACCAGCGCCGTCATGATGTCCAGCGCCACGCCCGCGTAGCCCTCGCCCTCTTCCGGATTCACCTGCATGAAGGTGGCCTGGAACTGCTCATCGGCTTCTTCCGGCGTGGGGGCGTTCTGTTGGGCATAGTGCATGTAGGTGGCGGAGCGCCGCTGATTGTAGCGGTAGTAGATGGCCAGGGCCGCGTCGAGATCGCGCTGCGGATCAACCTGCTGAAGCTGTGTCAGCAGGTCGCGGTTAAGCGCCAGCACCTCTTCGCCGCGCGTGCGCTCTTCGGCTGCGATGGCCTGTACCGCGCGCTCGGCGTAGTAATAGTAGTAGAGGTATTCGTTGAGCCACATGCCCAGGTGATGCACCAGTTCCGGCTCGAAGACGTTGAGCAGCGTCTCGCGCAGGAAGGCGGGATCGGCCAGGAAGCGCGGCAACACGTCCTCGCCCCGATAGAGCACGCGCCGTGTCCACGACAGGTGATTCAGCCCGAAGACTTCGGCCCGCAATTCGTTGGGCGACACGCCCAGCCGCGCAGCGAGGGCGTGCTGTGCGCCGTTGGCCGAATCGCAGATGCCCACTGCGCGCCCAAAACCCGCGTCGTGCAGCGCCTGCGCCACCAGCCCCGCCGGATTGGTGAAGTTGAACATCCAGGCGTCGGGGCACAGTTCGTCGCGCAGACGGGCGTAGTCCAGGATGGCCGGAATACTGCGCAGGGCCATGGCGAAACCGCCGGGACCGGTTGTCTCCTGGCCCAGCACACCATAGCGCAGGGCGATCCGCTCATCGCGCACACGGCCTTCGTCGCCACCGACGCGGATGGTGGTCACCACAAAGGACGCCCCGTCCAGCGCAGCGCGCGCATCAGTGGTGGTGGTGACACGCACCGGACTACCCGCCTTGCGTGCCACGCCCTGCGCCAGCGCGCCCGTCAGGGTCAGCTTGGGGCCGTCAATATCCATCAGACAGATTTCGTCCAGGCCAATGGTGCTGGCGCGGCGCAGCGCCGACGCCACAAACAGGGGCGCGCGCACGCCGCCCCCGCCGATCACTGCCAGTTTCACCGCTCGCTCCTTCGTTGCAACGTGTCACACACCGGATACAGTACCACAGGATCGCACCAAACGGTAAGGGGACGGGGAGGGGTATTTCTGGTTTGGGGCAGAATTCACCACAAAGACCACAGAGCAAGTCCCAGAGCTTTGCTATCTTTCTCCTCTGCGCCCTCGGCGTCTCGGCGGTTCAAGACCATTGCCCCAAAACTGAAATGCAGCCGGGGTGAGGTACATGCACAGGTTGCAGCGGCTTTGCTTCGCTCGCTGGCCCTCGTGATGCTCAAAAACTGTTACCTATGTCTCCGAACAAGCGTCACCTTTCTCTCCGGTCTATACATGCAGGCAAAGGGAAACGCTCGCGCGAGAGACGGTAGGTCTCCTCTCCCTCGCGACAGCGTCGTGGAGCGAGAGGACTTGCCTGCTCTTGTACCGGTGTTGCCCTTCTGCCCGCTCTATACACCATCGGACGGGGTAGGGCGTACCGCAGCGACCAGCTCGCGCCACAGGGCTGTCTTAACCGCCTGATCGTCGCGATTCTGGTAGATGAGAATGTTCCGGTTAGTCCACAAGTTGAAGTCGAGACGGGTGAGGGTCGGGTTGCGATGCGTGAGGAAGGGGCGCTGCTGCCAGGCGTATAGCTCGAATTCCCCGGCCAGGCGGCGATAGTGAGGGAGCGCCTCCGCTGTGACGCCGTCCAGCGTCGCCGGATCGTGCACTACGTCGAACAGGGCGGCCTGCCAGCCCCGTTGACGCGCCCGCTGCGCGATTTCCCAACCCGTGTCTTTGCTCACCACGCCCACCAACCGTTCGACCAGGCGGGTGATGCGATACTCTCGGCGCGGCAGGCGCAAGACGAAGCGGTCGAACGCGCGCGGCAGCCAGAAGGCCTGTCGGAGCGCGAAGTCGAGCAGGCGGCGACGGGGCGTGCGCCCATAGGGTCGCCAGTCGGGGGCGAGCGCACGCAGGGTGTCACTCCGCCAGCAGGCGAAGATCGGGCTGGGGAAGTCGTGATATTTGCCCACTTTCCAGGCCGGATAGGGCGCGCCGATGGCAACGACATCCTGGGCAGCGAAACCCTCGCGCAGGGCGCTATCCCAGGCCGGTTGCAGGAGGGCCACGTCGGGGTCAATGATCAGCGCGAAGGGCGTCTCTACTCGCTCCCACAGCGTATTGAGGCCGTGCGCGTGCGCCATGGACATGATCTGCCCGCCCACATTCACCGGCACGATCTCCAGGTGCGGGAAATCCAGACTCTGCAGAGCGGTATCGGCCCCGTCCGTGTTATCGGCTACCAGCAGACGCAGGCCGTCCGGCTGAGCGGCCAGAGCCAGCATGTTAGCGAACAGATCGCGCAGCCACTCTGCCGAGCGCCAGCTCACGCTGAGCACAGTCAGCCAGCCTGCAGACACTCCCAACCTCTCATGCCCGTCGGCTAGACGCGCAGGTGCAACCCCAGCGCAGCAACCATTGCCGCGTAGCCGGGCCAGCCGTCGCGCAGCCGACCGAAGATCAGCGCGTCATAGAGAGCACCATCAGCCACGGTCGCCTGACGTTGCCGCGCCTCTAGCGCAAAGCCAACCTTTTCCATCTGCCGCACGACACGAATGTTGCTGCTGATAGTGGTCAGCCATACTTTGCGCATGTCCAGCACGTTGAAAGCGTAGTCCACGATCAACAGCAGTGCGTCAGTGCCATAACCACCGCCCCAATAGTCGCGCTCACCGATCACTGCGCCCAGTTCTGCCACGCGGTGTTGATAGGACAACCAGTTGATGCCGAAATAGCCTAACGGCGTGCCCTCTTTGGTCTGCACGCCAAAAGGTACACCCGTGCGCGAGCCAGTATGGGTGCGCCACTGCTGATGTTCGCGTTCCACCTGCGCGCGTGTCACGGGTTGACGGTCGCCCATGCTGCCCCAGAAGTGAGCTTCACTGTTCCACCATGCGTGATCGTGCGCCATGAAGCGTGCCCCATAGGGCACCAGATCGACCAGTGTGCCATGGAGCATGGCTCACCCCCTGGGGCGCAGCCCCAGCCGCTCGACCAACACTTCGCGGCCCGGCCATTCCTCACGCAGCAGTCCGTAGCAGAGCAAATCCTGCCAGACGCCGTCGGCATAGGTCGCCTGACGCTGTTGCGCTTCCAGGGTGAAGCCGACTTTTTCCATCTGCCGGACGACGCGAGCGTTGCTGCCCATCGTTTGCAGCCACAGGCGGCGCAGGTCGAGCCAGTCGAAGGCGTAGTCTACTACCAGCAGCAGCGCATCGGTGCCATAGCCGCCGCCCCAATAGTCCGGCTCGCCGATGGCCGCGCCCAGCATGGCGACGCGGTGATGCGGTTTGACATCGCCGACGAAGAAAATACCAATAGGCGTGCCGCCCTTGGTCTGAATACCGAACCCGACGCTCAGGCGCGACTCTGGGTGTGCGGCGCGTTCTTCCTGACGACGCCGGATCGTCTGCTGCGAGAGGAACTGTCGGTCGCCCGCATCACCCCAAAAGGCCGATTCGTTGTTCTCCCAGCGGTGCTCCAGCGCTTTGAAGCGCTCGTCGAGCGGTACCAGGTCTACCAGCAAACCTTCCAGGAACATCATCCCCTCACCGGGATTCAGTGGTGAGAGCCTGCGCGCGTTCGCGCAGACCCAGTCGCTCGACCAACACTTCGCGGCCCGGCCACTCCTCGCGCAATAGGCCGTAAGTAAGGGCGTCCACCCACTCGCCGTTGACCATGGTAGCCTGGCGCTCGCGCCCTTCCAGGCGGAAGCCGCACTTCTCGACGTTGCGCTGAGC
>FWPU01009065.1_pt1 | contig 16080 bp, 16 predicted proteins | sample 2228361 | NCBI WGS metagenome assembly FWPU01 (sample SAMEA103939777, study PRJEB20133) | metagenome
GGATCGCGCCAGGCGGTGGAGGAGTTCCTGGCGGACCTGCGGTTGAAGGTAGCCCGCAAGGCCGAGCGGGACTTCGCCGAGATGCGGGCGTTTGCCAGGGAACGGACCGGTTCGGAGCGAGTCGACATCTGGGACTGGCGGTACTGGCACAACGAGCAGTTGAAGCAGCGGTACGCGGTGGACGAGTTCGAGGTGGCGCAGTACTTCCCGCTGGATGCGGTGATTTCCGGACTGTTTGCCGTGTACCAGCAGGTGCTGGGGGTGAAGTTCACGGAGAACGAGTCGGCGCCGCGGTGGCACGCGGATGTGCGGGCGTTCGACATCAGCGAGGCCGATGGCGGGCCACCGTTCGCAAGGTTCTACATGGATCTGTTCCCGCGGCCGAACAAGTACGGGCATGCGGCGGCCTTCACCCTGCGACGCGGGCGGCGGCTGGCGGATGGGAGTTACCAGAAGCCGGTGAGTGCCATCGTGGCGAACTTCACGAAACCCTCGGGCGGGCAGCCTTCGTTGCTGCGGCACAGCGAGGTGGTGACGTTCTTCCATGAGTTCGGGCACATCATGCACCAGACGCTGACGCGAGCTGAGCGGGCACGCTTCAGCGGGACGCAGACGGAGCGGGACTTCGTGGAGGCGCCGAGCCAGATGCTGGAGCACTGGTGCTGGGAGCCGGAGGTGCTGGCGTCGTTCTCGCGGCACTGGCAGACGGGCGAGCCGCTGCCGCGGCGGCTGGTGGAGGCGATGGTGGCGGCGAAGAACCTGAACAGCGGAATTCTGACGCTGCGGCAGAATTTTTTCGCGACGCTGGACCTTCGCTACCACTCGCCCGGCTTCGACGGCGATTCGACGCGGCTGGTGGCGGAGCTGCATGAGATCACCGGCTTCCCATACACGGCGGGGACGCACTTCCAATCGGGGTTCGGGCACCTGTTCGGATACGACGCGGGGTACTACGGGTACCTGTGGTCGCATGTATTCGGCGATGACATGTACACGCTGTTCGAGCAGGCTGGGCCGTTGAGCGCGGAGGTAGGGCGGCGGTACCGGTCAACCATCCTGGAGCGGGGGGGCTCGGTGGATGGGCAGCAGCTGGTACGCGATTTCCTTGGTCGGGAGCCAAGCAACGAGGCGTTCCTGCGGGGGCTGGGACTCGTCGATTAGTCGTGGCGGGATTGGCCGGTGGTCGGGTTGCGCGTGAGCAGTAGCAGCAGGAGCCCGATGGCGAGCCCGAGCCAGCCGAGGATGGCAAAGGCCGCACATGCGGGTGAGCGGTGGAACCGGCGGGCGACGACAGCGAGGATGGTCGCCGGGGGCACGAAAAAGAGCAGCGTCCCGATGTAAGCGAGCTGTTCTTCGGGTGACATGGGCGTCAGCCCCGCGGGTGGGCCCTGCGCCGGTGCTCGGCGACCCAATCGCGGGCAAGGAAGCGGAGGAAGGCGGCCCCTGCAAGCGCGGCGACCGACGCGGAGTAGGCGAGGTGCGTCGGCCAGTGCTCCGTATCGGTGCCGGCGAGGACACCGTGCGCCAGGCCAAGGGCGAATGCGGCATAGGCGAGCCGGTGGACGACGTGCCAGGCCGCCCGGGGGACGAATGCGGCCAGCCAGGTGGAGAGCAGGACGGCAGCAAGGATCCATGCTGCCACCGTGCCGGCGGCAACTGCGGCACGTTCATACCTGATGGCGAAGGGGACGGCGACCTGCCAGGGGTCGATGTCGAGGTAGGGGTCGAGGGCGAGGACGGCGGCGTGGACGATGGCGTACACGAGAGCGAGAGTGGAGACGACGCGATGGAGCTCGAGCACGGGAACCTGGCCAGCGATTCCGGGGTGGTACTTGAGACTGACGCCAATGCCCGTGAAGACGGCGGCCCAGAGGAAGGCGAACGCAAGCCATGCTGCCGCCCGTGCGGCATCCCAGGTGATGGTGGCGCTGCCGAGGTCGAGGGCCGACGCAACCGCGACAGCTGTGACCAGGACGGCTGCGAGCGGGATGGCCAGCCATCGACTCATCAGCTTGCCCTCGAGGAGCGGGTTGGCGAGCGCTCGGGCCGCGGGGGTTCGACGGTGGCGGCTACGGACGGCGAGGTGCTCGCCGCAGGGGAGGTCGTGGTCGACGTGGTAGCGTTGGGTGTAGGGCCATCCCCCGGGGTGGCCGTCCAATCGCCGTAGGCAGCGGTGCCCGCGGCAAACGCTGTGACGGAGGCGGCGGCGAGGAGGAGCGTGAGCCAGCGTTGCCGTTCGTGCGCGAACGGGTTAGGGCGACGGGCGGGCATGGCAACGCCAATGATGGCCGGATGGGCGGTGAGGTGGCACGGCCAAAGGCCCGCGCTGCAACGGACGAGGGACCCCTGTTAGCGGCCGGGGTCGGCGGCCGCCGAGGCGGTGGGAGTTTCGGTGCGTTCGCCGAGGCGCAGGACAGCGAGCCCAGCGACACAGCCGGCCGTGATGCCCGTGAGAGCGAGGACCGCGGGGTTGGCCCGATCGGTGCCGGCTAGGAGTGCATGAAGGAGCGCGAAGATGTAGCCGGGGAAGGCAAGGCGGTGGAGCTGCAGCCAATGCGGGTAGGTGAGCGCGCCGCCCCAGGCTGTGGTGCCGAGGACGACGGCCACGGCCCAAGTCGCGACAGCCCCGAGGAACAAGGCTGCGGGCCGGTATGGGGCGGTGAAGCCAACGACGATGTCGAGCGGGTGGAACGGTATCCACGGATCAACGAGGACGCCGACGAGGTGACCGACGAGAAAGGAGCCGGCGAGGAGCGCGCTGATGCGGTGGAGCTCGAAGAGGTGGGTAGGGCGAACGCCGGGGATGGAGGGATGGAGGGAGTGTGCCATGCCGGTGACGCAACTGAGCCAGAGGAGGGAGTAGGCGACAAAGCCGGAAGCCCGGAGTGCGTGCCAGGTATCGGCGGAGCCCGGAACGATGTCGGTGCGGGTGGCGAGGATCGCGGCGGCGAGCAACGCTGCGAGGCCGCCGGCGAGGTGCCAGCTTTTCATGAGCCCCGCGACCTCCGCTGTACGGGTGCGACCTGCCTGGAGTTGCTGCCACTCGCCGGTGTCGTGACGGTGGGGGTCGGAGTAGCCATCGCAGACGGCAACGGGGCCGACGGGGAGCTCGATGCTGCACCGCCGGATGTTGGGGCCGGGGGCACGGTCGCGGAGGCCGCCACGGCACCAGCGATGGCGGCACTGCCGGCTGGCGAGGACGGCTCGAAGGTGGCAGCGAAGGCTCCCCAGATGGTGACGAAGAAGGCGATTGAGACGCTGGCAGCGATGACCTTGAGCCCGAGGTGGCGCTCCCGGGCGAATCGACGGTGGCTGGAGGCCATGACCTCTCCCGGCACTTGTGATGAGTCCAAAGGGGATATGGTGCGGACACCGTGGAAGGTGTCCGCCGAGCGCAGGCGGACAGCGTGGCATGGTGAACGGAGGGTCAAGAGGCACGGGCGTGCAGGCCGGGTCGGTGCCGCCGGGATTGGCCGGTGGTGGTGGCGTAGAATGCGCGCGTGGACCTCGCGGCGTACGTGCGGAGTGTGCCTGACTTCCCCCGACCGGGGATCCTGTTCCGGGACATCACGCCGCTCCTGGGCGCGCCGGCGGCGTTCCGGGAGGCGCTCGACCGGCTGACGGAGGTGGCACGGACGGCCGGCCCCGGGGCGATTGTCGGGATTGAGTCGCGCGGGTTCCTGTTCGGTGCGCCGATTGCGGACCGGCTGAACCTGCCCTTCGTGCCGGTGCGTAAGGAGGGGAAGCTGCCGGCAGCACGCCTGACGGTGGAGTACGCGCTCGAGTACGGGGAGTCGCGGCTGGACATTCACCGGGACGCGATGGCCCCGGGGACCGGGGCGTTCATCGTGGATGATGTGCTGGCGACGGGTGGGACGGCGCTGGCGACGGCGAAGCTGGTGGAGCTGCTGGGTGCCCGCGTGGTGGGGTTCGGGTTCCTGATCGAGCTCGACGGGCTTGGTGGCCGGGAGCGCATCGGCGCGTACCGGGCGGAAGCGCTGCTCCGGCTGCCAGCCGGGTGATGACCGTGGAAGGGACGTTTGAGGTCGTGCGGCTGGCCCCCCCGGCGCTGCGTGCGCTGGACCAGACGCGGTTGCCGTTCGAGGAGCGATGGCTGGCACTCGGCGACCTGGAGAGCCTGGCCGAGGCGATCGCGGAGCTGCGCGTGCGAGGGGCGCCGCTGCTGGGGCTGTGCGGTGCGGCGGGGGTGGCCATCGCTGCCGAGCATGATGCCACCGAGGCGGCCCTGCGCGGGGCTGCCGCGCGGATAGCGGGGGTGCGCCCGACGGCGGTGGAGCTGGCGACCGGCGCGCGTGCCTGCCTGGAGGCTGTGCTCCCGGAGTCGGAATCGGCGCGGGCCCGGGCGGCGTGGGCCTTCTGTGCGCGCTACCTGGCCGCCCGGCAGACGGCGGACCGGTCGATTGCTCGCTACGGGCTGGAGGTTGTGCCTGCGGGCGATGTGCTGACCCACTGCAACACCGGGACGCTGGCGACGGGCGGGGTCGGCACGGCGCTCGGGATTGTGCGGGCGATGGCGGCGGCGGGCAGGCTGACGACGTGTTACGTGACAGAGACGCGACCGCTGCTGCAGGGGGCGCGGCTGACGACGTGGGAGCTGCACCAATCCGGGATCCGGGCGGTGCTGCTGCCAGATACGGCGGCGGCGGCGCTCATCCACTCCGGCCGGGTGGCTGCGGTCGTGACGGGCGCCGACCGGATAGCCAGGAACGGCGACACGGCGAACAAGATCGGCACGTTCGGGCTGGCGCTGGCGGCTGCGCACGCGGGTGTGCCGTTTTTCATCGCTGCGCCGGTGAGCACCATCGACCGCGGGTGCCCGGATGGCAGGGCGATCCCGATCGAGTTCCGTTCGGACGCAGAGGTCGGTGGCTTCGGGGGACAAAGGTGGGCACCGGCGGGCATCGGTGCGTGGAACCCTGCGTTCGACGTGACGCCGGCGGAGCTCATCACGGGGATTGTGACCGACCGGGGCGTCGCGCGGGCGCCGTACGGCGAGTCCCTGGCACGGCTGCTCGGCATTGCCGATGAGAGGGAGGGCACATGAGCGACCAGATTCCGCTGGCGGTGATTGGCGGGTCCGGCTTTTACGAGATGCCCGGGCTAGAGGACCTTGAGGAGGTGGAGGTGGCGACGCCGTTCGGCGCGCCGAGCGACCGGTTCCGGGTGGGGCGATTGGGTGGCGTCCGGGTTGCGTTCCTGGCGCGCCACGGTCGGCATCACACGCTGCTGCCTACGGAGCTGCCGCAGCGGGCGAACTTCTGGGCGCTGAAGCAGCTGGGGGTGGAGCGGGTGCTTTCGGTGTCGGCGGTGGGCAGCCTGCGGGAGGAGCTGGCGCCGGGGCACCTTGTGGTACCGTCGCAGCTCATCGACCGGACGTGGGGCCGGCCATCGACGTTCTTCGGGGAGGGGCTGGTGGCGCACATCTCGTTTGCGGAGCCGTTCTGCGAACGGATGCGGGCGGCAGCGCTCGGGGCGGCACGCGCCGCCGGGGCCACGGTGCACGACGGGGGGACGTACGTCGTGATGCAGGGTCCGGCATTTTCGACGCGGGCGGAGAGCGCGCTGCACCGGGCATGGGGTGCGGACCTGATCGGGATGACGGCGCTGCCGGAGGCGAAGCTGGCCCGCGAGGCGGAGCTGTGCTACGCGACGCTGGCGTGTGTGACGGATTACGATTGCTGGCATGAGAGTGAGGCGGCGGTCGACGCTGCGACCGTGTTCGACACGCTGCGCAGGAATGTGGCGGTGAGCCAGGCTGCGGTGCGCCTGCTGGCGGCGGCACTGCCTCCGCGCGAGGGGTGCCCGTGCTCGACGGCGCTCGACGCGGCGATTGTGGCTTCGCGGGAGGCTGTGCCGGGGAGCGTCCGGGAGCGGCTGGCGCCCATCCTCCGGCGCTGGCTGGAGGCCGGCCGATGAGCCTGGTGGTGGCCGGGTGGGTTGCCATCGACGAGATCGAGACGCCGTTCGATTCGCGGTCGGGATCGCTTGGGGGTTCGGCGACGTGTGCCGCGCTGGCGGCTTCGCTGTTCACGGACGTGCGATTGCTCGCGGCGGTGGGGGAGGACTTCCCGGATGAGATGCGGCGGGAGCTGGAGCGTCCGCGGATCGACCTGGCGGGGCTGCAGGTGGTGCCAGGGGGGCAGACGAGCCGCTGGGGCGGGCGGTACCACTACGACATGAACAGCCGGGACACGCTCTACACGGTGCTCGGCGTCAACGAGCGGTGGGAGCCGGAGCTGCCGGCGGGGTGGGAGGATTCGACGACGCTCTTTGCGGCGGCCGGCGACCCCGTGCTGCAGCAGCGGTTGATGGCGATGCTCCCCGGGGCGAGGGCACGCATGGTGGATACCATCGCGTACTACATCGAAACGGCGCGGGACGAGCTGTTGCGGGCGACGCGGGCTGCCGATTTCGTCTCCATCAACGAAAGCGAGGCGCGCGCGCTTGCCGGGGTGCCGAGCATCGCGCGGGCCGGTCGACGGCTGCTCGACGGGGGCACGAAGGCGGTGATCATCAAGCTTGGCGAGTACGGGGCGGCGTACATTTCGGGCGAGGATTACTTTGTGGCGCCCGGGTACCCGCTGGAGGAGGTGGTCGACCCGACGGGCGCGGGCGACGCGTTCGCGGGGGGATTCATGGGGTACCTGGATGCGGCCGGGGCCATCGACCAGCGCACGATCCGGCGGGCGATCGTGTACGGGTCGACGGTGGCGTCGTTCTGCGTTGAGGGTTTCGGGCCATCGCGCCTTCTGACACTGGAGCGGGATGAGGTAGAGGAGCGGTACCGGCAGTTCCGGCAGCTGACGCACTTCGAGGTGGACGACTGATGGCGGAACGGGAGCTGCGGCTGCAGGGGGTCCCGGCGCGGCGCCTCGATTATGTGGTGCAGCAGCTGCACGATCCGGATGCGATCCGGCCGCTGTTGCGGAGCAGGGTGGAGTACACGGCGTACGCGCTGGGGCAGCTCGAGCCGGAGCTGTTCGCGCGAACGCGGTGGTACCTGGCAAAGGGGACGACGGGCGTTGGCCTGGTGTTGCACAGCCGCGGCGGCCTGGGGGACGCGACGTTCGTGATGGGGGACCCGGACGCGATCCACGCGGTGCTTTCGATTCACCCGGGGACGGCTCAGACGTACGCGACCTGCCAGCCGCAGCACGTGGAGGTGCTGAAGCGGGTGTACCGCCTGGCGACGCAGCAGCCGATGGTGCGGATGGTGGTTACGCGGGAGCGATTCCGGGCGGCGCGAGAGGTAGACACGGTGCCGCTGACGGGGATCGATATTCGGCGGATCAACAGCCTGTACGGGAGCGAAAACGGCCCGAGCTACTACGTTGCGGAGCACATCGACGCGGGCGTGTACCGGGGCGTGGTGGTGGAGGGGAGGCTAGTGGCAATTGCCGGGACCCACGTGGTGTCGCGACGGGAGGGGGTGGCGGTCGTGGGCAACGTGTTTACCCACCCGGCGTATCGCGGACGAGGGTATGCCACGGCGGCGACCAGTGCGGTGACGGAGACGCTGCTGAACTGGTGCGACTGTGTGGTGCTGACGGTCGACCCACGGAACACGCCAGCGGTGGCGGCGTACGCACGGCTGGGGTATGGGGAGGCGTGCCAGCTGGTGGAGGCAAGCGCGACGCGGCGGGACCCCTCGGGACTGGGGGCTTCGCTGCGGCGGATTCGTGCCGCTATCCGTGGGCGGAAGTATGATGGAGCCTTCGTTACGCTGCACGATTGAAGCGGCGGTGCGAGTTCTTCCCAGGAGTCCCCGGATTGTCGACCCCGTGTGATATTGCCGACCCACGCCTGGCGCCGGAGGGAGTTCGGCGCATCGAATGGGCTGCGCGCGAGATGCCCGTGCTGCGGTTGATTCGCGAGCGATTCCAGCGCGAGAAGCCGCTGCGGGGCATCCGCATGACGGCCTGCCTGCATGTGACCACGGAGACGGCCAACCTGGCGATTACGCTCCGGGATGGGGGCGCCGAGCTGCGGTTGTGCGCGAGCAATCCGCTTTCGACGCAGGACGATGTGGCGGCGGCGCTGGTGGAGGAGTACGGCATCCCGGTGTTCGCGATCTGCGGTGAGGACAACGCGACGTACTACCGGCATATTCACCAGGCGCTGGAGCACCGGCCGCAGCTGACGATGGATGACGGGGCGGATGTGGTGGCGACGCTGCACAAGGAGCGGCGGGACCTGCTGGAGGGGGTTGTCGGCGGGACCGAAGAGACGACGACCGGGGTGATCCGCCTGCGGGCCATGGCGGCTGCCGGCGCGCTCGGCTATCCGATTGTGGCGATCAACGAGGCGAACACGAAGCACCTGTTTGATAACCGGTACGGGACCGGGCAGTCGACGATCGATGGGATCGTCCGGGCGACGAACGTGCTGCTGGCGGGGAAGACGTTCGTGGTGGCCGGGTACGGCTGGTGCGGGCGCGGTGTGGCGGCGCGGGCACGCGGAATGGGCGCGCAGGTGATCGTGACGGAGGTGGATCCGGTGAAGGCGCTGGAGGCGGTGATGGATGGCTACCGGGTGATGCCGATGGCGGAGGCGGCGAAGCTGGGGGACATCTTTGTAACGCTGACGGGCGATATCAACGTCATTGACCGGCAGCACCTGGAGGCGATGAAGGACGGGGCGATCCTGGCGAACAGCGGGCACTTCGATGCGGAGATCAACCTGCGGGCGCTGGAGAAGCTGAGCGAGGGCCGGCGGCGGGTACGGGAGTCGGTGGATGAGTATCGCCTGCAGGACGGCCGGCGGCTGTACCTGCTGGGCGAGGGGCGCCTGGTGAACCTGGCGGCGGCCGAGGGGCACCCGGCGGCCGTGATGGATATGTCGTTCGCGAACCAGGCGCTGGGCGCCGAGTGGATAGCGCAGAACGCGCAGAAGCTCGAGAAGAAGGTGTACGAGATCCCGCACGAGGTGGATGAGGAGATCGCGCGGCTGAAGCTGCACGCGATGGGGATCCAGATTGACTACCTGACGGACGAGCAGCAGCGGTACCTCGCGAGCTGGCAGGAAGGAACTTAGGGGCGCCCAGGAGCGGCCGCCGGTGCGGTCGGCAGGGACCAGCGGCCGCCCGGGAGGCGGGCGATGAGGCCATCGCGCTCGAGTGCAGCGAGGTAGGACGGAAGCCGCTCGCGATGGGCGGGCGGAAGGATATCGATGAGGTCGGCCTCTGCTGCGGGCCCGGCGCGGAGACGATCGACGATGCGGCCGCGGGCGAAGCGGGCGGTGGATGCGAACGGCGGCGCGGGGCGGCCGGCGGGTAGGGGCTGCGAGGGATGGCCGGCGGCTCGCCACGCGCAGAGCCCCTCGAGCGGGCAGGCATCGCAGCGCGGGTCGCGGCTGGCGCAGCGGAGCGCGCCGAGGTCCATGAGGGCGAGGTTGGTATCGCGCGCGCCGGTGGCGGGGAGCAGCGCCTCGGCGGCTGCGCGGATTGCCGCGGGGCGAATCGAGGCAGCTGTGGCGGCGGCGAGGCGGGAACGGGCGATGACGCGACTGATGTTGGTATCGAGGACGGGGACAGGCACATCGAGGACGAAGCAGCGGAGGGCGGCGACGGTGTAGGGGCCGAGACCGGGGAGGCGGCCGAGGGCGGCAGGATCGTCGAGGGGAAGACGCCCCCGGTAGCGGTCGACGACGATCGTGGCGGTGGTGTGAAGGGCACGGGCGCGGCGGTTGTAGCCCAGCCCGCGCCAGGCGGTGATGACCTCGGCGGGTGAGGCTGCCGCGAGCTGAGCGAAGCCTGGCCAGCGCTGGAGCCAGGCCTGGTAGTGCGGGAGCACGCGGTCGACCTGGGTCTGCTGTAGCATAACTTCGGAGACGAGGACGGCGTAGGGATCGCGGGTCTGGCGCCAGGGCAGGTGGTGGCGACCGTTGGCCGCGTACCAGGCCAGCAGCGGCTCGCGGAGGGCTGCGGGGTCAGGCGTGGCGAATGTCGAGGTCACCGGTGTTCATGCGGTGCATGCGCTGGAGGGCGTCGTCGGAGAGGAGGAGGTCGAGGAAGAGGGTGCGCTCGAGGGCGAGGTTGCGCGCCCGGTCGCCGGTCGCTGCCGCGCGGACGAGCTGCTTGATATGGGCGACGGCGCGCTGCGGGAGGGCAGAGAACTCCGTGGCAAGCTGGCGGGCGCGTGCGAGGGCGCCACCGGCCGGGGCGAGTTCGTGGATCATGCCGAGCTGGAGCGCTTCGGACGGCCCGACCGTGCGGCCGCGGAGGGTGAGTTCGAGGGCCCGCGCAACGCCGACGAGGGCAGGGAGCTTCTGAGTGCCGCCGGCGCCGGGAAGGATGCCGAGGCGGACCTCGGGGAGGCCGAGCTCGTAGGGGCCCTCCTCGGCGATGCGGAGGTCGCAGCAGAGGGCGAGCTCGAACCCGCCGCCCATGGCAAAGCCGTTGATGGCGGCGATGACCGGGACGGGGAGCGTCTCGATGCGCGCGAAGACGCGGTCGATGTCGCGCTCGGGGACGGGGCGGGAGGGATCGGCGGTGACGCCTCGTTCGCGGAGGGTGCGGGCGAGACCTTCGAGTTCGTGCACGGAGTAATGACGGATGAAAACGCCGGGCACGCCGCCGGTGATGATGACGGCGCGGACGGCAGCGTCGGTGGCGAGCTCGGCGGTGGCGGCATCAAGCTCGGCGACGGTGGTGGCGTCCATGTAGCCGTGCGGCGGGTTGGTGATGGTGAGCGTGGCGACCGGGCCGGTGCGGTCGATGGCGACCTGCGGCATCTCACTCCTCCTCGTCGTCGTCGTCCTCCTCGTCGTGGCCGGCGTGGGCACCCATGAGCGAGGGGACAAGGGCGACCTGGGTTCCATCGCTGCGCCGGCGGCTGGGGGCCGGGACGGCACGGAGGCGCTCGTTGAGCGAGGCAAGGTCGGCGGCGGTGGCACCTTCAGGTGCGACGATGGCGACGACGCCGGAATCGCGCAGGACGCGCAGGTCGGCGGTGGAGGCAGCGAGGTCGACGGTGACGACGAGGCCGGTGGAGGAGAAGGAGGAGAGGCGGACCAGGCCGAGCTGCTCGGAGAGCTTCATGGGGCCATGGGAGCGCTGGACGAAGAGGCCATCGAGCCCGAGCGGCGCGAGTGCGCGGAGGGTGTTGTCTTCGATGGATTCGCTGGCGACGACGAGGTGGCCCATCTTTTCGGTGTCGACGGCGGCGGAGTCTGTGGTTTCGAGGGGGCTGATGACGAAGTCGCACCCGGCCTCGCGGAGGGTTTCGGCGTCAGCCACAGACAGGACGGGAAGCGAGACGCCGGCGGCGACCTTCGGGCCGGTGACCTCGCGGAGCTGGGGTGCGACGAGTGCGGCGCTGCCGGCGATGAAGAGGACGGCATCGGCGCCGGCCTCGAGGGCGGCGCGAGCCTCGGCGGCGGCGCGGACCGTGGCGACGAGTGCCATGGCCCTCGGCTGCTCGCGGGAGACGCGGCCGAAGCCGATGGCGGGGCCTTCGCGGCGCTGGATGCGGGCGATGGTTTTCTGGAGCTGGCTCATGGGGCCTCCGGGGTGGTGTGGTGACGACTGAGGGTGCCGGCCACGGCACGGCCACGGGCGAGAACGAGGAGGAATTCGCCCGGGCGCGCCAGGGCGGCGAGGTCGGCGAGCGGGTCGACGGGAACGAGGAGGAGGTCGGCATCGAGGCCGGGGCGAATGCGGCCGGTGCGGTCGGCGATGCGCAGGAGTTCGGCGGCCCAGGCGGTGGCGGCGAGGATGGCGGCAGCGCTGGAGAGGCCGAGGGCCTGCATGCGAAGGAGCTCCTGGGCGTTCTCGCCGGGCCGGTTGCAGGGGGTGCCCTGGTCGGTGCCCATGGCGAGGCGGACGCCAGCACGAACGGCCGCGCGGAAGCTGGCCTGGTGGGCTTCGAGGACCTGCCAGGATTTTTGGACCATGTAGGGTGGGATGCCGGCGGCCTCGCCATTGTGGGCGATCTGCCAGGGGGCGGTGAGGGTGGCGACGAGGTAGGTGCCGCGCTCGCGCATGAGGGCGATGGCCTCGTCATCGAGCCAGACGCCGTGTTCGATGGAATCGACGCCGGCGAGGATGGCGCTCTTGATGCCCTCGGTGGCCTGGGCGTGGGCGGCGACGACGCGGAAAGCCTTGTGGGCTTCTTCGACGCCAGCGCTGAGTTCATCGAGGGTGAAGCTGGGGGAGCGGGGGTCGACGCCGGGCGTCATGACGCCGCCGCTGGCGAAGAGCTTGATGGCGGTGGCGCCGGCGCGGAGCTGCTCGCGGACGCGTTTACGGACTTCGTGGGGTCCGTCCGCCTCGACGGCGATGAACCCGTGGCCATGGCCGCCGGTCATGGTCACGCCGTAGCCGGCGGCAAGGATGCGGGGGCCATCGATGAGACCGGATTCGACGGCGCGTGCCAGGGCGATGTTGAGGTGGTCGGCGGCGCCGAGGTCGCGGACGGTGGTGATGCCAGCGCGCAGGGTAGCGGCAGCGTTGTGTTGGGCCTTCCAGGCGCGGATGGGGAGGGGTTCGGCCCGCATGGCGCCAAGCTCATCGGGGGCGCCGGCGGAGGTCAGGTGGACGTGGCAGTCGAGGAGGCCGGGGAGGAGGTAGGCGCCGCGGGCGTCGATGGTGTGCCCGCTGGTGGATTGCGGGGGCGGGTCGCCGGGGCCGAGGGCGGCGATGCGTCCATCGGCGATGGCGCACCAGCCCCGGTAGAAGGAACGGGCGGTGTCATCGAAGAGGTGCGCATCGCGAATGGTGAGCTGCCGGGGGAGTGCCACGGTGGCATTGTTCCACGGCGGGGCGGTCGAGGCGAACTGGCGACGGTGGAGCGCTGCGGGTAGAGTCTGGCCCGGAGGTAAGCCCCGATGACCATGCGCGTGCAGCTCGTGATCGATGAGTTCAATCGCCACCGGCGGCAGTTCGAGCACCTTGTGCGTTCACTTTCTGAGGACGAGCTGCGGGCGACGGTGCCGGGGAGTCACTGGACCGTCAAGCATTATGTAGCCCACCTGTGCACGATCGACGGGCTGATCGTGCCGCGGTTCGCGGCGATGGTGGGCGAGCAGGCTCCCCTGCCGGATACGCCAATCCCGAACCCGTTCGACATCGATGATTGGAACGAGGCCGCGGTGCAGAGCCGGCTTGAGCGGGACGTGGAGGAGCTACTGGCGGAGGCGCGGGTGCACCGAGAGCGGCTGCTGGGGGCGGTGGCGAAGTTCACCGATGCGCACCTGGATGCGGAGATCCTGTACGGCGGCGACCGGAAGGTGTTGAACATCCCGCCCTCGAAGGTGCGCTTTGGGGGGCTGCTCTGGGGGGTGGCGATTCACGACCCGACGCATGTGCGGGACATGCTGCGAGCGCTGCCGGGGCGGGCGGAGGAGGCGTGGATCCGGGAGTGGCTGGCGAGTGTGAGCGACGCGCTGGTGCCGCAAGGGGTGCGGGAGCAGCGCGCGTAGTGGGAGTTGGGAGCTGGGAGTCCGGAGTTGGGAGTTGGAAGCCCGGAGTTGGGAGATAGGGGTCAGGTGGCGCCGCAGATGAATGTGTAGGCTGCTTCGGCGGCGCGGGCGGCTATGGACTGGAAGGTCGTGAGCAGCATGGCGGCCACCATCAGGGAGATGATGGCCGCCAGGGCTGCGCGATAGCTGCGGGTGCCGGGTTCAGGCCGCACGGCGGTCGAGCCGGTGGAGCGGGGCCGGGTCGGCGGGGGCGGCGCCGCGGAATGCGCTGATGCTGCGAGCAAGGGCATCGGCGACCTCGCGGAGGCCGGCGGCTTCGCGGTCAAGGGCCGCGGCGCGCTCGCTGAGCGTGGCCGTGGAAGCGTGGAGCTCCTGGACGGTGGCAGCAGTTTCGGCCGTGCTCTGCGCTACGTGTTCGACGGCGGAGCGGACGTGGGCGGTGGCGCCGGCGATCTCGTCGGCACCGACGCCGGCCTCCTGGGCAACCGCGACGAGGCTATCGGAGGCGTGGACAACGGCGCCCGCGCTTTCGGCCAGGGACGAGAGCCGGGCGACGATGTCGTCGACGCGCTGACCGGTGCGGGCGACGTTCTCGATGATCGCGGCGAGCGAGGCATCGACGCGGGCGGTGACTTCGCGGCCCTGGCGCACGTCGGTGACGCCGGTCTCCATGGCGGCGACGGCCTCGGTGGTGCGCTCCTGGATGCGGGCGATGAGGTCGGCGATTTCGCGGGTGCTGGCGCTCGAGCGTTCGGCGAGCTGGCGAACGTTTTCGGCGACGACGGCGAAGCCGCGGCCCTGCTCGCCTGCGCGGGCGGCTTCGATGGCGGCGTTGAGGGCGAGGAGGTTGGTCTGGGCTGCAATTTCGTCGATGACGGTGACGATGTTGCCGATTTGCTCGCCGTAGGCACCGAGCTCGTTGACGGTGGCGGCGGCGCGCTCGACGGCACCGGCAATGGCTTCCATGGAGGCGACCGCCTGGCGGACAGCTTCCTGCCCGGAGCGGGCAGCTTCGCTGCTGTGGCGGGTCACGGTGCTGACGTCGTGGGCGAGGTCGCTCATCTCGGTGAGCCGCTGGTGGATGGTCATGATCTCGCTGCGGGCTTCGGCGGCGTTCGCAGCGGTGGAGCGCGCCGCACCCGCGACGTGTCCGGCCTCACCGGCGGCGCGGCTGATGTTGGTCTCGGCGGCGGAGGCGACGTCGGCGAGCCGGGCGGTGAGGTCGCCGATATCGGCGGAGGCCCTGGCGATCTGGTTGGCCGCGCCGGCGACTTCGGCCGCGGCGGATTCGACCACCGTCGCGGCCTGGAGCACCTGGCCGCCATGGGCGGCGACATCGCGAACCAGGTGGGCGAGGCTGGCATTCATGCGCGTGGCGGCATCGGCGATGGACGCGAGGCCAGACTGGAGGTTGTTGAAGGAGCCGGCCATGGCGCCGATTTCGTCGGCCGCGGAAGCCTCCACGGGGATCGGCGTGAAGGCGAAGGTGCGGGAGAGGTCGCCGCGGGCAGCGGCCTCGAAGGCCGCCTGCATCGCGGGGAGCTGGTCGGCCGCGAGGCGGTTCGCTGCTGCGCCGAGGGCGGCGGAGCTGCGGCGGACCCGCTCGGCCACGTAAACGGTGACCGCGGACTGGAGAACGACGAAGGCGGCGTGCTTGATGACCACTGCGAGCGAGGCCCCCGTTTCGAAGGCGTAAGCCGGGAAGAGGTAGTTGGCCGCGATGTGGTGGACCGCAATGACGACTGCCGCGACGAGGATGGGGAGGGCATCGTAGTAGATGACGAGGAAGCTGAGGACGACGAAGACGTGGAAGTGGACGGCGATGTCGCCGGCGGAGGCCGCGATGAGCATGCCGGACATGGCCATGAGACCGGCTGCCGCGACGACGCGGTAGGCACGCTGCCCGGCGGCGAGCCAGTAGCCGGCGGCGGCGGCGGCGGCGATGGCTCCTGCCCCGCCGATGGCGGTGAGCAATCCGAGCTGGCCGACGATGGCGGCGACGAGTGCCACGATCGGAACGTGCGCAACGATGACCCAGAGCATGAGGCGATCGCGGGCCGTCGAGGTAGCGGTGGGCATGAACAACCCCCAGGCGGAAATGTGCTGCTGGCTGAGATGGTCGGGTGGGCCGGCCTGCGCGCATATCGGGGAAGTGCCTGAGCGCCGGCTAAGTTCCGGGTTTTGCCCTAGGCGGGTGCCGTGGCGCGCGGGGAAGCGCAGGACCGGGTAGGCTGGAGACACTTGAGGAGGTACCGCACGTGGCCAAGCAGTATTCGCGCCCGCCGGAGATGGTGATCGACCCGGAAAAGAGCTACCGGGCGACGATTGAGACGACTGCCGGGACGATGACGGCAGAGTTTTTCCCGGGGGATGCGCCGAAGACGGTCAACAACTTCGTCTTCCTCGCGCGGGAGGGGTTTTACGACGGGGTGATCTTCCACCGTGTGATTCGCGGGTTCGTGATCCAGGGGGGCGACCCGACGGGCACGGGAAGGGGTGGACCGGGGTATCGCTTTGAGGATGAGCCGGTGACGCGGCCGTACCTGCGCGGCACGATCGCGATGGCGAACGCGGGCCCGAACACGAACGGGAGCCAGTTCTTCATCATGCACGCGGACTACCCGCTGCCGCCCAACTACA
>FWPU01009067.1_pt1 | contig 16077 bp, 11 predicted proteins | sample 2228361 | NCBI WGS metagenome assembly FWPU01 (sample SAMEA103939777, study PRJEB20133) | metagenome
TTCGGCAAGCTGGGGTTCTATCAGGAAACTTCTGGTTAACCAAATGATCCAATTTGTCAAAGAACTTTTTTTGACCTACTTAGTTGTTTGCAACACGGTGGACCGAGCCGTTGCGCTCTTTGAAGCGATTCGCGCCCATGTAAGGGCAAACAGCTACGAGTGTAACTTACTTCACTCGCGCTTCTTGCCTCATGATCGTAATTCCAAAGAAGAGTGGGTTGTTCGGCACTTCGGGAAGAGCGCTCGGTCAAAAGAGAAAGCGCTTCTGGTTACTACTCAGATCGTAGAGGTTGGTTTGGATATCTCTTGTGACTGTCTGCTCACCGAGCTTGCGCCAATAGATGCGCTGATCCAACGCGCAGGACGCTGTGCCCGCTGGGGCGGGAATGGAATCGTGCGGGTGTTTAAGATTAAGAGATATACGCCATACAGAAAATACTTAATTGGTAGAACCAGTCAGGTATTACAGCGAGACAACGGCGTGCAATTGACTTGGGATCGCACGAAAGCATGGGTGAACGAGGTATTGAATGAGCGTTACCGTAAGATCTTGACTGAGAGCACCGCTTATGAACAAGCCATCTCTCATCTCAGCCGTGCTGCTTTTGAAGGGAGCCGCTACCATGCCGAAGCAGCTGTACGAGACATCAATACCGTGGAGGTTGCTATACACAGCAATCCGCAAGCTTTAGGCAACGAAGTTTTACGCCTGCCAACGATCCGTGTGCATCTGGGCGTAGCTAAAAAATGGATAAACAGGCGGAAAGCATGGCGGGTGGAGGTGGACCGCAGGGGCGCAAAAGATGCAGCAGCCTCGGTTCACCTGGAGCCAGTAAAAAGGGGAAGAGATATCACGATCGGCAATCGAATCATTTTGCCTGCAACTGCACTTGCTTATTCCCCGGACTTAGGTTTACGCCCCGGCACCGGCTTGGATTTTGCCCCTCAGACAGCAGCAGCACGCCCGTTACCTAGGTCAGCTCTGCGGCGCGAGACATGGATAGAGCACGTTAAGAGAGTAGTTGATAAGGTTCATCATGTCCTCAGCGAAGAGCGACATGGAGTACAGGGGCTTGCAAGGCTTTTAGACGTCAAAGAAGATCAAGTCCAACTGGCAGCGAAACTGGCGGCTTTTTTCCACGATCTGGGCAAGCTCAATGTTGAGTGGCAGAGAAAAGCAGGGATAGGCCAAGCAGCCCCTGCCGAGAAACTGTTGGCCCATACAGATGGGCGGGACTATATTCAGTTTCCGCCCCATGCGACCATAAGCGCCTATGCGTCTTGGGAGGTCCTGGTTGAGAATGGCGTGCTGCCTTATATCCTTGCCCGAGCAGCGATTTTCGCCATCGCCCATCACCACTCCGTTCGGGCCAAGGAAGTACCTGCGTACCGGCTTCATCCCAATTGGAAAACAGCTGTAGAACAAGCGATACAACAATGCGGCTTGCAAATGACTTTGCCCTTGGACAAGGCGGTGGATGAACAAAACAGCTTAACAGCACTTCGGGATCGCTTCCCGCCGCTGGAATGTGAGCAGCTCTATAACGCCTATATCTTAATTTCACGCTGGCTTCGACTGGCGGATCGATTAGCCACAGGAGGAGAAGATGCCTTATTACGTTACGAAAACTGGTTTGGACGCCTTTGACACAGCCCGAGCCTGGGGGTTAGCGGTGGTGATCTATGTGCTTACCGGCAATCAGGTGGAGATTACTGATGCTGATTTGGCATACATTGTTAAGCCATTATCGCCAGTGCCTACCAGACCGTTGTTTTCAGGCAATACCAAATGGCCACCGCTCTTTGAGGAGCAAAGCTGGCAGAGAGTTTTTATGACCGCCAAGAGCGGATGGCAGAAAAAGCGCGATCAGGCGCGGCAAATCCTGGAAAACAATGTATCCAGCCTTTTTCTTAATTTAGCGGATCCCGGAAACTTTGTGAATATTGGCACAGGTGAGAGTCTGCCAGGCAGTTTGGACCCCACTAGTTTCAAAAGCTTGCGGCATACCACAAAAGCCCGATATGGTGAAGGACAGCTTGAAGTAGAAAAAGGACACTGGGCCTTGGCCTGCTTAGGTATGACCACTTGTGGAATTTTCCGTTATAGCAAAGAAGCCAGTCAATCCAACTGGCTCGTACTTTTGCCTGTCCCTCAGCAGATCCGTTTCAGCTACTTCCGGGATGTGCAGGACCTCTTCCGTCTCACCGGATTGAGATATCACGGCATCCAGAACGCTGCTGCGCACTATTCGGTGCAACTGGCGAAACGACTTCGCCAGCGTGCGGCAGCACAAGGAAGCTTACGGGATCGTTTCTCGGCTGTGCTGTATTTCCGTCTTTTTGGTGCCGGCCAGCAGATCAAGCCTGCCCAAGGGAATCAACTTCGGCTGGATCCGCTTATGGACGCCATCACACGGGATCCTCACCGCAGCCAGACCATGTTGGAGTGGCTCGATTATTGCTTCCGCCTCGGGTCCACTGAGGGCGCTGAGGATCTCGCTCTGGCGGCCACGGAACTCGTCATGCGGTGGGATCTAGATGCTTATTATGGGCTCATACGTGTGCTTACGCGGCATCTGGCGCAAAATCGCATCAAATCTGAGAACCTGCCTTCTATTCAATCCTTAAAGGAGGTAATGACCTATGTCAGTATCTGATCAGCTCCACAATGTCTTTAGCGACCCAGCGGTCCAGGAATTTGGAGCAACACTGCGCCGCTCCCTGCGTATGAACGATGACTATGCATCCATCATGGATATCGAATTCGCGGAAAAGCCTGAAATATTTGCAGAGGCAATTAAGCGTTTCCTGCGGCGCTTTGAAACGTTGGCAAGGCGGAAGGCGAAGGATAGACCCCTTCGCCGTCCCTCTCGAGAAGCGCTGGTGCGACTGGTCGAACTGGTAGATAAGCACGGCGTCAAATTGGTGCGAGCTGCCCTCATCAGTCATGCACTTGTGCGCTCGGAACGAGAACTTGCGGGAAGCGTAGTTCAGCAAAGAGGTAGCTCAGCAAGGAAAAGGAGGTGAGTAATGAAGAACCAAAACCAACCTATCTTCGAAATAGCCATTCTCGGTCGGGTGACCTGGAACCTGCACTCTCTTAACAACGAGGGTACAATCGGAAATGTATCTGAACCCCGCACGGTCGTGCTCTGGGACTGCACCAAGACCGATGGAGTCAGCGGCGAGATGATGAAACACATCCACGCCTACTGGACTTGGCTCCAGGCCAAAAGCAACAACCTCTCTCTTTGTGATGCCTGCCAAAGTTTTCAGCCTCAGCGGGCGGATGCGGCACGCCAGGGTTTAGCGCAAAATAACAACGCGCGGGCCGTTCTGACAGCCGTATCACGGTGCGTTATGTGCGATCTTCACGGCTTTTTGGTGCAGAAGCCAACTATTCACCGCCAGTCAGCAGTAGAGTTTGGATGGATCGTGGGGGTACATGGCAAAGTGAACCGAGATTTCCACATTCACGCACGGCATGCTTTAGCGGAACGTGGGGTTCGTGGAGCTTCGGAAGGGGAGGAGGCAGAAACAGAACGTGAGGCTAGAGCCCAGATGCCCTACCACCGGCCCACTCGGTCAGGCATCTATGCACTCGTGTCGCTTTTCCAACCCTGGCGCATTGGGCTGAATGAGGTCAACTACAGTTACGCCATCAATTCGAGTGAACATAAGCGCCGCTACGATCTTGCGCTGATCGCCTACGAGTGGACGCTCAAGCGTCCGGATGGCGCCATGACTACGACCCGGTATCCTCACATCGAGGGCATCGAAGGCATCGTGCTTATATCCCGCCAAGCTGTTCCGGTGCCAATGTTGAGTCCTCTGCGCGAGGATTATCGGGATACCTTAGAGCACTTGGCCAGGAAGCAGGAAGTTGAGGCGAAGCGGTTTGACGATCTTGTCGGTTTGGTGGATATTCTAACTGGACTTAAACAAGTAAACCCGATGAGGCTGCCCTTTGAAGGAAATATACAAGGCAAGGGACGGCGTCCAAAGAGGAGATAGCACACATGCCACGCGTGCATTACGCTGGATCATCAACTACACTCACTGCGCTCGCCGAACCGATGGTTTGGCTCCGGGCGGACTACGAGTTCGCGAGCACTTTTTCCTATCGCCAGCCTGATGCGTCGGCACAATTTGCTATCGGCGTACCTGTGCCCTCGCCAGCGACAGTTAAGTTGGCACTCGTGGATATTGCTATTCGGTGGAGTGGAAGTGTAAATGAAGGGCGACGGATTTTTGGGTCGATCAAGACCTGTAAGATATGCGTTGTTCCGCCACCTCGAATGGCCCGATTTCGAGCATTCATCAAGCGATTGAAGCCAAGGGAAGGGAGGCTGCTGGAGTCCACCGGCGTTCGAGATTACTTCCTGCTGGATGGACCGCTTTCCGTGTATATACAGGTCCCACGAGCCAACGCCAATGAAATCCGCTCGCTTCTTCAACGAATCCGCCGCCTTGGTACTTCCGATTCCCTTTGCTGGTGTATTGAAGTTCGAGAAGAAGTTCCTGATGAGCACCTGTGCCCACATCTGTTCAGCGACCTGCCACCCGGCCAAGGTGGTCTGGTTGTGCGCCTTGTGGACTTAACAGACCAGTCAGAATTCGATGGGTTCAACCCCTTTGGAGGCAATCCTCAGCTAGCAAAACTTAGCAAAGAGGTCCACATTCTGCCGCTCACCGTCAGGCGAAGTGGTGAGACCTGGGCGCTATTGCAGAGAATTCAATCCTCAGCTTATCCACACCCACTAAGGAGGAAAAAATCATGAGCAAAGCTATTGCCATTGGCTACCTGGCGAAAGTCTCAGCGGCTAACGTTAACGCTTCCCACACAGAAGGGAACGTGGTCGTCGCTAAAAAAGTCACGCTGCCCGATGGTAGCGCAGCACCATACATTTCGGGACAGGCTATCCGTCGGATGCTGCGCGACCGCTTGGAGGAACTAGGCTACCCGCTTTCCGAGCCCTTTGCTAAGGTGAGCGGGCAGGAGGTCACCCCACCCGTTCGCCCATGGGAGTTCGTGGACGAAGATCTCTTTGGCTACCTAGACCCCTCCGGCGGTCGGCGTCGAACCTCGCCGGTGCGAGTCTCCGCCGCTGTGGGGTTATTCCCTTTCCAGGGTGACCGCGACCTGGGCACCCGCTCTTTCGAACGCTTCGGACAGGCGATGGCCACCGGCGGCAACATGTTCGAGACCGAGCTCTACGCCAACCTGTTTAAGGGGACGATGCTTGTGGAACTGGATCGTATCGGTGTGTTCAAACCGCTCGAGATAGGCGAAAAAAACGAACAATCTCTCCCCATCGATGAACGTAAGAGACGTCTGCAAATGCTCTTCGAGGCCTTAAACCTACTGTGGGGTGGTGGTCGGACAGCTCGGATGCTGGCGGATCTCTCGCCAAAATTCATCGCCCACAGCCGGCTTTCAGTTAAGCATCCGGTCTTCTTGGAAGCGCTCGTAGTCCACTATGAGGACGGCAAGCCTTGGCTGGAATTGGCGCCCCTGGAGAATGCCCTTAACAAATTCGCTAGCTATCGCCAGCAAACGCTCTTTGGTCTCGAGCCAGGCATCTTCGGGAACGAAGAGGAGATTTACACTGCGCTCCAACGATACGGATCAGTCCTTGCCGTGCACGAAGCGATTGAACAAGCCAAAGCTGACGTGGGTAACTTATGGAACGGGTCCTCTGCGTAACCATCCGCGCGCCGGTGGCTTCGTTTCGGCGTCCGCTGGATCACAACTTCCAGCGAACATTGCCTATGCCGCCACCGACCACGCTTCTGGGCATCGCAGGTGCTGCCTTGGGGCTTTCGGATCGGCAACTCTGGGCGGCGGATAGTGCGCTTCGCTACACTAAAGTCGCTGTCTGGATGGATGCTGAACTTGGTCGCGCCCGCGATATGTGGACTCTGCTCAAAATCAAGGGCAACAAGATCGCCGGGCGCTCCCCCTACTTCCGGGAACTGCTCTTCTTCGTGCGCTACACGCTTCTGTATGGCGACGAAGAAATGTCGCTCCGGAAGCTAGAGCAGGCATTTCGCGATCCGATGTACCCGCTTTCGCTGGGGCGGGAAGACGAATTGTTGCTAGTAGAGGATATTGCGCTGGAAGAGGTCTCTGAAGGCGAGCCGCGCTTCCGAGGCACGGTGATACCTGGCGACATTCGACAGATGCAAACTCGCCTTCTCAATTTGCAAGCCGGCATTCGCTTCGAGCCGCCGGTCGTGGAAACGTTGCCTCTCGGTTTTACAGTAGATGCGCGCGGACTCCGCCAACCCGAACGCCCTACTACGCTGAGCTTCCTGCCGTTGGAGTTGGAATTGAAAGTGGAAGCGCCCCAATTTCCCGCTCTTCGGTGCCAAGAGAGGAACTTCACATGGATGAACTCTTAGCTAAGCCGGACGTTCGCCTCGTAGACCATCTGTGGGGCGTGCTGCGCTTGGGCGAAGAAATCGCACGCTGCTTGAGACTCGACGAAAGCTTGCGGGTGAAAGCCCTGCTGGCCTGCGCTCTGCACGACATTGGCAAAGCAACTTACAGCTTTCAAGAACATATGCACGCAATCCGACGGCTTGAGTCTGCAGAAAAACGCGCTGCTGCTCCTGATGAAATTAACCGCCTTAAGCTGAAGGCGAAGAGAAAGAAGGCCAAAGCGTATCCCCACGCCCTGGCATCGCTGCCGTTCGCGTTGGTTGCTGAAAAACTCTTGGGGCAAAGATATGGTTGGGATATTCACGACCTCAGTGCTACCGCTGCCGTTTTGACGCACCATTCACCGTTGGGGCCCGAGCTTTACAAAGGCTATGGTGCTCCGGATCTTCACTCGAAGTTAGCCGAAGCACTGGAAGACGTTTGGGAATTGCTTCGGCGTGTTGGAGTGGACGGCTTGACACCAGCGGTGAAATTTTTGGCTTCAATTAAGCCTCTACTTGAAAAATCTCCAGCAGCATTGTTGGATGAAAGTCTTCTGTTCGGAGAACGTAAAAAGACCTTACGGGGCATCCTCCAAGGGTTGCCCCAACAGGAATTTGCCCAAGTTAAAGCTGTGCTCCATCTGGCGGACTGGCTGGTATCGGCAAAACGGCCTGACCACAAGCTGCTCTTTCTTGAACATGGCAGGACTTGCATTGAGGCGCACATCCGGCAATTCCCCCTCCGTGAATTTCAAAAACAGGCGGCAGAGGTTAGACACGACTCCCTTTTCCTTCAGGCGCCGACAGGTACGGGTAAGACCGAAGCCCTATTGCTCTGGGCAGGCGATACGGAACGCCTGATTTACCTCCTTCCCACGCAGGCAACAGTCAATACCATGTGGAAGCGCCTGAGGAAGATTTACGGCGACGACCGCGTGGCGCTGGCGCATGGACGGGCTAACTACATATTGCGCAAAGAGTCCGACGAAGACCCGTTGGACATGCGCCTTTTTGGTTCGGTCTTCGCCAAGCCCGTCACGGTGGCAACACTGGACCAATACCTGCTGGCGCATCTGAATGGACGCCACTGGGAGGAACGTCGGAGCCTGTCTCGATCGGCGACTATAATTCTGGACGAAATCCACGCCTACGAACCCTACACGCTGGGACTGCTGCTGGAAGCATTGCGCCGGGAAAAACCGGCGCGAGTGGCCCTTGCGAGCGCCACGCTTCCGCCCGTGCTGTTGGAGCTTTTCCCAAAAGGTGCGCTCATTAAAGCCGAATGGCCCTTATGGCAACGTGCTCGCCACTTGTTGGAACTCCGCGAGGGCATCTTGCAAGAGTGCTTGTCCGAAGCCGTCGCTTATGCGCGCGAGGGCAAGACCGTGCTCATTGTCGCCAATACCATTCGAGATGCCCAGACGCTCTATCAGGCGCTCCGTGATGATATAGGCTGGAAAAATCTCCACTTACTACACGCCCGCTTCATCTTCCGCGACCGGCAACAAAAGGAGACTCAGGTTGAAAAGCCCCAGCCCGGCACTATCTTCATCGCCACGCAGGTGGTGGAGGTCAGCCTGGACATCTCCTATGATGTGCTGATTACCGAAGTGGCGCCGATCGATGCCTTGGTGCAGCGCATGGGGCGGGTCAATCGCCGTGGAGAAATGCCTCCGGCGCCAGTAATTGTCTGTTGCAAATGGGCGGAAGGGTCCCAATGGGTCTATGGAAAGGAAATGCTGAAGTGGAGCCTCGAGTTGCTGAAAACTCTCGCCCAAAATCCCACGGACCACGATTTAGCCGGAGTCACCCATGGGCTCTACGAACGCGTGATAAGCTCTTCGGACTGGCTTGATGAGCTTCAAGCAGGGCGTCAAACTTTGGATGAAATCCAGCACATACTAGGCTGCTACACCATCGATCTTTCGGACGAGGAGATGCGCTCGCGCTTCACTGCCCGGCGCGGGCATGTATCCGTGGAAGTGTTGCCGGCAGATTTCGTGGCGGAAGCATATCAACTGCGTGATGGCGGCGAAGGCTGGCGGCTGCCGGAGTTGTTGGTGCCCGTGCCAGTGTATTGGCTCACACAAGTCGAGTTTTTTAAGCAGCTGGAAGATTTGCGCTGTATTCAAACGACATTGGCTTACAGCGAGCAATTGGGACTGCTGCCGCCACAGTCTGCGGGCGGCGCTGCCGGGTATGTTATGATTGAGTAACTGACATGTGCCACCGTGCCGGTCTAAACAGCCTCGTCGAAGGGACTCTCACGCCGCGCCATGACTAACGAGGAATTTGTCGAGCTTAGGACCAACGGGATCAAGGTCAATTACTACGTGGTCTGCCCGCGCAAACTCTGGCTCTACAGCCACGATATTCGAATGGAACAGACGAGCGACCGCGTGGCTCTGGGCAGGTTGCTGCACGAGCGGGCCTATCGCGAGCAGCCGCGCCGCGAGCTGCTCATCGATAACCTGATCAAGGTTGACCTGATCGAGGGACAGGATAAGCTGTTGGAGGTCAAGTACTCCCGCAGGATGAAGGAGGCGGCCCGTTTGCAGATACTTTATTATCTCTACTACCTCAAGCGTTTGGGCGTGACGGGCCTGACCGGCGAGCTGAGGTTCCCGAAGGAGCGCAGGCGCGAAATCGTTGAGCTTACCGAAGAGTCCGAACGTGAGGTCGAGGCGGCATTGCGTGCGATTCGACAGATCGAACAATTGCCCGCGCCGCCCGAGGTCGAGTTCATGCCGATCTGCAAGTCTTGCTCCTATTGCGAATTGTGTTGGGGTTAGTCAGGCCGGGGCGTGAATCGAAGAGTCTATCGCCAGTGTTTGGGATTTCCTGGAGGATGAGACATGGCGCGCACTTATTACATCTTCAAGAACGGCCGGCTGCGCCGTAAGGGCAATACGCTCTACCTGGAAAAGAGCGAAGAAGAGGTGATGGCAGGCGACGAGGGTCAGGCTCCGGAATCGGAGACAACGAAACGGAACGTAAAGCCCGAGGGCGACGAAGAGGCGTCGCCAGCTTCGATTGCGCCGAGAGTGGATGAAACGGTAGGCCTTTCCGAGGCGATGGCCTATTCCGGCACTGAGCCGATGGACGCTGATGTATCAGCGCCCGCAGCACCTGCCGCCCCGGCGGCCGAGCGCCCGCGCGCCATCCCGGTCGAAGATGTCGAGCAGCTGTTTCTGTTTGGCGAGGTCACCCTGAACACCAAGCTGTTAAACTTCCTTGCTCAGAAGGGCATTCCGCTGCATGTCTTTAATTATTACGGCTTCTACAGCGGCACCTATTATCCGCGCGAGACCAATGTATCCGGGCACCTGCTGGTCAGGCAGGTAGATCACTACACCGATCCCGTCAAGCGGCTGGCCATCGCCCGCGAGATAGTGCGCGGGGCATATCACAACCTGCACCGCAACCTGCTTTATTACCGCAATCGCGGCAAGGCGGTGCAGGAGGCGGTGGAGGCGCTCGAGCTGGAAGCCGGCGAGATCGAAGATGCCGATTCGGTGGCCGAGCTGATGGGAGCAGAGGGGCGCATGCGCGAGGCCTACTACCGCGCCTTTAACGAAATCCTTAAGCTGGAAACGCCTTTCCTGAAAAGGGTCAAGCGCCCGCCAGACAACATGATCAACGCCCTTATCAGCTTCGGCAATTCCCTGCTCTACTCTGCGACGTTGTCTCAGATCTACCGCACGCCATTAAATCCCACGATCAGCTTTCTGCACGAGCCCGGGGCCAGACGATTCTCGCTGGCGCTGGACGTCGCCGAGATCTTCAAGCCCATCATCGTGGACAAGATCATCTTCAAGCTGGTCAACAAGCAGATGGTTACGGAAGACGACCTGATGGAAGAGGTGGAATTTGCGCACTTGAAAGAGAGCGGTCGAAAGGTTGTGGTCCAGGAATTCGAAGAAAGGCTTCGGGCTACGGTTAAGCATCGGCGGATGGGTCGGAACGTATCGTATCGCGGCTTCATCCGGCTCGAATGTTACAAGCTGGTGCGTCACCTTTTAGGCATGGAGCCTTATCGGGCCTTGCGGGCGTGGTGGTAGGGATTTTCGGCGACGGCCATCGTCTCAGTGCGGCCGGAGGAAAAGGCGAATGTACGTCATCGTCGTGTACGATATCGAGCAGGAGCGGGTAAACAAAGTGTGCCAGTTGCTCCGCCGCTACCTGAATTGGGTTCAGAACTCAGCATTTGAGGGCGAGCTGAGCGAGGGCCAACTGGAGCGCCTGAGATTTGAGCTGAAGGACGTCATGGACCCCGAGAAAGATTCAGTATATTTTTACATACTGCGAGATGCCAGGTGGATGAAGAAGGAGATATTAGGTCAGGACAAGGGCCTGACGGAAAACATCCTCTAAGGAGCGCGCTCAGTGGCAAAGGGAATCATCGGATTAAGCTCAGGGCTTATCAGATTCAGATCAGGTGCTCGAGACCCAGGCCGCCGTCGATGCCCTGGGTCTTGACAGCTACCACCCATCGACGGCATAATACCAGCTCAAACCCCCTTATTTTCACGGAAAATGGGGGGGAGTTAATCGAACCAAGGTGGGATTGAAACTATCTGGTCGTCTGGTCTCGCCGGAACGACCAGACGGAGTTAATCGAACCAAGGTGGGATTGAAACAGCGTCAATCCGGCCCCAAAGCAGTCGGCTGAGATGGAGTTAATCGAACCAAGGTGGGATTGAAACGCGTGGCTTTCGTTAACTTTGACGATAGTCCTAACTGAGTTAATCGAACCAAGGTGGGATTGAAACCAAGAAGCCCCTTATACTCAAACATGTCCTGACCCGAGTTAATCGAACCAAGGTGGGATTGAAACCGGGAAGAAAATTAGCCGGGTAAGGAGAGTGCCTCAGAGTTAATCGAACCAAGGTGGGATTGAAACTCGGCGCCATGGGCGGAGCTTTCAGTGCCCGAATGCGAGTTAATCGAACCAAGGTGGGATTGAAACATCTTACACCGGCAGCCGCTTTGGTCCTCCTGGCCGAGTTAATCGAACCAAGGTGGGATTGAAACGGACAATCTCGCGCGGGTCGATTACGACCCACCGGAGAGTTAATCGAACCAAGGTGGGATTGAAACCCAGGCAAGGCAGGCGAAGATGTGTTTGCATCTTAATGAGTTAATCGAACCAAGGTGGGATTGAAACAACTCTGCCACTTTGACCTTAAACCCTGCCACCGCGGCGAGTTAATCGAACCAAGGTGGGATTGAAACGGAGCCGCCAGAAGAGGCGCTCGAAGCCCTCCGCAACGAGTTAATCGAACCAAGGTGGGATTGAAACCTCGCCCGCCTCCAGTCGCGCGCGCGCCGTCCAGGTTGAGTTAATCGAACCAAGGTGGGATTGAAACCTGGCCCAGCGTGGTCAGCGTCACGATCGCTGCCAGGAGTTAATCGAACCAAGGTGGGATTGAAACGAATTTTCTGATCGAAAGGCCGAGCCCCTTCAGGTAGAGTTAATAGAAAAAAGGTGGGATTGAAACCAGGCTTGCCTGCACCGATGGCGTGTTCAGGCTTCCAGGAGTTAATCGAACCAAGGTGGGATTGAAACCCGGGCCGGGGCGACCGAGCAGGTACCCCTGCGCGTGAGTTAATCGAACCAAGGTGGGATTGAAACTCTCGAAAAGAGAGCCCGTTGGGCGCGCCATGAAGGGAGTTAATCGAACCAAGGTGGGATTGAAACCAGAGAGAAGACGCGGCCTCAAGCAGCGGAGCGGTATGGAGTTAATCGAACCAAGGTGGGATTGAAACCTCGAAATCGAATCCCCGCCTCATTGCTCTTGCTCTGAGTTAATCGAACCAAGGTGGGATTGAAACTACTGCGGGTTGACTTCGACAAGCAGATGAACGTGAGAGTTAATCGAACCAAGGTGGGATTGAAACTCGCTGCCGCTTGCGATGGATTAACAATCGCAAAGCGAGTTAATCGAACCAAGGTGGGATTGAAACCGGGATATTAAGCCTGATGGGGGGAAGATCGTCAAAGTGAGTTAATCGAACCAAGGTGGGATTGAAACGTAGAGAATAAAGCCAAGTAGCGAGAAGAAAGCCAGAGTTAATCGAACCAAGGTGGGATTGAAACGTAGAGAATAAAGCCAAGTAGCGAGAAGAAAGCCAGAGTTAATCGAACCAAGGTGGGATTGAAACTATAATTGCCTCAAAGTATAATTTACAAAACCGATAGGAGTTAATCGAACCAAGGTGGGATTGAAACTGTTTTATTTCCTCGCCCTGATATGGGCGGCCCGCGAGTTAATCGAACCAAGGTGGGATTGAAACCCCACTGTCAAAACGGGCAACGTGCACAATCAGGTCAAGAGTTAATCGAACCAAGGTGGGATTGAAACCGAAAGCAAGCTCGGAAATGCTCGATACCTTCCTCCGAGTTAATCGAACCAAGGTGGGATTGAAACACGTCCGAGAAGTTCATGCCGGCCTCGACCATGAGCGAGTTAATCGAACCAAGGTGGGATTGAAACACGGATCAGAGAACAACTGAACCTTGGCGCTGTTGAGAGTTAATCGAACCAAGGTGGGATTGAAACGTGGCAGGCTCATTCGGCGAAAGGATCAAGAACAAGAGTTAATCGAACCAAGGTGGGATTGAAACGAGCGAGCTCGGATCAAGGCCGGCAAACCTGTAAAGGAGTTAATCGAACCAAGGTGGGATTGAAACTTCGCATCGCATCAGTATGATCCATACCGTACTCGAGAGTTAATCGAACCAAGGTGGGATTGAAACGCTTTACGCAGCCGAGCAAGCACGCGGTCGTTCTTCGAGTTAATCGAACCAAGGTGGGATTGAAACAGGGAAACTCCGGTCAGTCCTACAGTCGAGGAATAGAGTTAATCGAACCAAGGTGGGATTGAAACGGGGGTTAGGTTCAACTCGGATGAGCAGGCCAAGACGAGTTAATCGAACCAAGGTGGGATTGAAACGGGCTTAATATAATGGCTGCGCGACCGCGAGACCGTGAGTTAATCGAACCAAGGTGGGATTGAAACGTTTCGGGAAGAAAGGATCAACGCGTTTTTTGCAAGGAGTTAATCGAACCAAGGTGGGATTGAAACGATAATAATCTTTGAGGGTAAAGAGGCCATCCAGTGAGGAGTTAATCGAACCAAGGTGGGATTGAAACCGATTAGCTACTGTCAAGTCCCGCCGTTTTCGCCTCCGAGTTAATCGAACCAAGGTGGGATTGAAACAGGGCTGAGGCGCGGGAGGAGGTGAAGGATGGAATTGAGTTAATCGAACCAAGGTGGGATTGAAACGGACGAGGTGGTTGGTTTCCTGCGCTCCGAAGCGCCGGAGTTAATCGAACCAAGGTGGGATTGAAACGTACAAAGTGTTTTCGTACGACCACGCCTGCGCAAGAGTTAATCGAACCAAGGTGGGATTGAAACAGGGCCGAGGCGCAAGAGGAGGTGAAGGATGGAATTGAGTTAATCGAACCAAGGTGGGATTGAAACGGTGATAGCGGCTGATCTCCACCATCCCGGGCGGTAGAGTTAATCGAACCAAGGTGGGATTGAAACGAACTTTCAGATGAAAGGCGCGATGCAGGCTGTGCTGAGTTAATCGAACCAAGGTGGGATTGAAACCACCCTCTCCCCTCTATCTTCCGCCACCATGTGCCCGAGTTAATCGAACCAAGGTGGGATTGAAACGTCTGATGTAAGCAAAGGTTTCCTCCTTACTCCGGGGAGTTAATCGAACCAAGGTGGGATTGAAACGAGCTCGTCGTGTGTAAGCGGCGGGCGAAGAAACTGGAGTTAATCGAACCAAGGTGGGATTGAAACAGGGTCATGTCCGTGCCACCACCACCGATAAGCCGGAGTTAATCGAACCAAGGTGGGATTGAAACCTCGACCTCTCGCTGGACCGCGCGATAATCAATCAGGAGTTAATCGAACCAAGGTGGGATTGAAACTTTTGCTGTTCGCACAGCTTCCAGGTTACAGCCATGGAGTTAATCGAACCAAGGTGGGATTGAAACGCTCGGCCAGCGCCGCGCCGCGCATCCGGCGGCCATGAGTTAATCGAACCAAGGTGGGATTGAAACCACGATCCAGCGGCTTATCAAGAGAGTGGCTAACCGAGTTAATCGAACCAAGGTGGGATTGAAACTGTGGCGGAGTTTGAAATTGACGGGGTTTAAGTCTTGAGTTAATCGAACCAAGGTGGGATTGAAACGGGGCGGTCTCACGGCGGGTTACTTAAGCAGGGCCAGGAGTTAATCGAACCAAGGTGGGATTGAAACTGCCGAGCCTTCTGGCCACGTCACCGACACGGTGGAGAGTTAATCGAACCAAGGTGGGATTGAAACGTCGTGTTCGAGCTTCTGGCGCGGCTGGTCGAAGAGGAGTTAATCGAACCAAGGTGGGATTGAAACTCTTTCACCGCCACAAACTTCTCGAAATCGCGCACGAGTTAATCGAACCAAGGTGGGATTGAAACTTCGGCCAGCCCCCGCGCGCGCGGACTATCCGCGCCCGAGTTAATCGAACCAAGGTGGGATTGAAACGGCCAAAATGGTAGCCATCTCGCCGCGACCAAGAGGAGTTAATCGAACCAAGGTGGGATTGAAACCGGACGCACAGGTTGGCGCTTCGGCAGCGAACAGCGAGTTAATCGAACCAAGGTGGGATTGAAACAACAACTATTAAAAGAGGAGGCTTAGTGAAATCGGTGAGTTAATCGAACCAAGGTGGGATTGAAACAGAAGCCCCGACTCGTGTAACTCAACGATAATCCACCCGAGTTAATCGAACCAAGGTGGGATTGAAACGAAAATCTCAACCCACTGCTCGATATAGCGGAACTTGAGTTAATCGAACCAAGGTGGGATTGAAACAATATGGCAATCCGGGCAGTAGTAGCCCCTTTTTCGCGAGTTAATCGAACCAAGGTGGGATTGAAACGACCATCATGCCACTCGGGGCGCCCCCCGCATGGCCAGAGTTAATCGAACCAAGGTGGGATTGAAACGCATAATTCCTAAGCTACTGCCGCCTGGACTAACAGCGAGTTAATCGAACCAAGGTGGGATTGAAACGAGCGTGACGCTCCACGATGCCACCTCGTTCGTGCGGAGTTAATCGAACCAAGGTGGGATTGAAACCAAGCTCAAAGAAAAAAGCCTGCCCAAGAGCGATTTTAAATTGGATGTAAGGTTCAAGATATTCTTTCGCCCCGCTGGGGCTTGAATTTAAATCGGCTTTCCTCTTACCCAGGGCTGACGCCATTAGTTTCTACACGAATCACGGGCGGCGCCGTTTTCATTTGCCTTTACTCAGTGCCCCGAAGGGGCGCCGGAGGCATTTATCCCGCGCCCCTCCAGGGTGCCTGCATGATTGCCCTCCCATTCCGGCGGTTACACCGCCGGCTAATCTCCATCGCTCCTCCGGAGCGAAAGGCGGGTAGAGGCCAGCATGGGGTCGCAGAGGTGGGACCTCAAGGCCGCAGGTAAGTTACTTGTATAGAAACTAATGGCGCAAACCCTGTGCTAGTGGACTGTTCGCTAAGTTTTTTAATGTATTCGTATTCGCCTATTGGCTGTAATATACTCTCCTTTGCCCAAGGATACCGAGAGGGAGAGAGAGATAGACATCCCCCGCACCTGATCGAGTTCT
>FWPU01009069.1_pt1 | contig 16068 bp, 17 predicted proteins | sample 2228361 | NCBI WGS metagenome assembly FWPU01 (sample SAMEA103939777, study PRJEB20133) | metagenome
CCCGTTGAATGTTGTAGATCCTCTTACACCCCTCTACGGCTAGGTTGATGCACTTCTCCATCTCCTCTGGTGTGAGGAGGCCGTCCATCTGGAGGAGGGTTATCCGCCCAAGGTTGGGCATGTAGCCTATGGGGAGGTCGGCTTCACCCGTCTTGTCCTCCTGGTCATTCAAGTCTAGGACGATCCTCCCGTCAACCTTCCCCGCTGAACATGCTGAAACCAGGTCTTTTAGGGGTATCCCCGCATCCGCCAAGGCTACGGAGGCTGCGGTTATTGAGGCGCATCTTGTTCCCCCATCCGCTTGGAGAACCTCAGCGTAGACATCTATGGTGGATCTGGGGTATCTCTCAAGGAATATAGCTGGCTCCAACGCGTATCTCATCACCATAGTTATCTCCATATCCCTCCTCGAGGGGGCTGGGGATCTCCTCGGCTCGGTGGAGAAGGGGGCCATATGATACCTGCACCTAAGGATGCCTGTATGAGGCTTAGAGAGGTGTTTCGGGTGCATCTCCCTCGGGCCGAAGACCCCCACAATAATCTTGTTCTTACCCATCTCAATGTAGGCGGAGCCATCTGCGTTTGGGAGGACGCCGCTCTCAATCCTGATGTTTCTGAGTTCATCCCACCTCCGGCCGTCTATCCTCCTCCACTCTGCTTCGCTCATTTCTCCTCCTCCTTCCAGCGTTTTCTGACCCCCGGGCGGACCTCAATTATTCTTTCCAACTATCAACTTACTCATGTTTGGTAAACATCTAATCACAACCGTGCATTAACTTGTAACAACTTCACTGAACTGACAGTATATGTGGCAGTATTTGTCGCAGGTCATTATCTCTTATGGTGATCATTGCTGCCCTGGCAACTTCTTCACTAGATGGAAGAAATGCTATTGATAGTCCAACAACTGAAAAAGCACTCATGTCGTTCTTAGAATCGCCAACAAAGGCGGTCTTACTCAGAGGCGTTTCGAAATGACTTGCAATTCGTCTGACTTCTTTATCCTTGTTGTCCCATCTTACATAGACATCAACTTCACCTGTTATCTCACCGTTCCTATGATGCAGTCTGTTTGTCAAGACATACTCAATACCTAACTGTTTGGCAACATGCTCAGCCAGCAGATCAAGCCCACCACTCAGAATTGCTGTCTTGATCCCGTGTTCTCTGAGGTTCCTGACAGTATCTGCTGCACCCTGTACTAATTCTGTATTATGTACAGCATCCATAACTCTTGCCAGTGGTTGCCCTCGCCACAGACCCGCATCAAGATGCGCCCATTCATCATAGGTTATCTCTCCTGCAAAATACATATCATGATATCTTCTCCCCTCCTCTTCTGTACCAAACAGTTGATGTAATCTCCACCAGATACTCTCATGCTGTGTCAGTGTTCCATCAACATCAAATATCACCAACTCAATACCCATATTTCACATCACTCGGATGGTATATTTCACGCGGGATGAAATATTAATCAGACTCTTCCTTTAGTCCTTCCTTCTTCTTACGTGCTTCTCTCTCAAGTTCTGACAATCTCTCTTCAATTAAACTATCTTCACTCTCTGTGGTACTGGTCTCTCTAACGCTCGTTCGTGTGTCCTCTCTGAGTGGTGGCAGAACGCGTTCCTTCTCCAGTAACATCTCTGCGTCCCAACTCTCAAACATTCTGTCAATCTTCTCATCTGTTTCTAGGGCGGGGGATGTCACGCCTAGTTCTTCCGCCAATATCTCTTCGGTCATAGATACTTGTTCAATACCATCTGATAGTTGAACCATCTGCTTTTGAATCTCCGCCTCAGAGAGGACTCTACTTGCAGCCTCAAGTGCCTCGTTTGCAGCAGTTATTGCACGGACTAGAACCTCTTGTTCTCGGGCCTCTTCAATTGTCATAAGTGTCCGTTCAAGATTGATATATTGTTGATAATAGCGTGACCTTCGCCTCTCGAGATCATAGGCCATTCTAAGATAGGACTTTGCCATCTCCTTGTCACCATTCATATAGGCATTTTTCGCCTGTGCTTTCTCCTCAGCTATAAGCGTGTCTGCTCTGCGTATTCTCAGGGTCAACCTATTCATGGCGTTCTTAATATCAACAATGGCTTGATCCGGATTGGTCTTTTTCTTTCCACTTAAAAAACCCATGAAGCCCACCAACATGGCCTTACTGATTTTGGAATGGATTATGGACATTTAAAACATTGCTCGATAGCTCACAATGCACCATTATCATTGATTCTGCTAAGAGTCTGTAGAATCAGATCTTTATGATGCATGCAGGTCTTGTGATGTTAATAGATAGATCTCATAATGACTGTCCTAACTCTGTGACTCTGCAAAGCGCTATGCAAAAACATGCATAGTTATAGGACTCTATCTCCGAACAACAGATGGGATCCATGTTGTCCTTGACAAAGATCATACTTGATGCAGCGAAGGCCGCGAGTAGAGTCGTTCTGACAGGCATTAGGCAAGCCGCTGAGTATACTGATAACTACAATCCGTATGGTGAGAGAAGCCTGTTTCTTGATGTTAAGGCCGAGGAGGCAATAATCAGTGTTCTAATGGAGTCTGGAACTCCTTTTGCAATAATGAGTGAGGAACGCGGTATTGTGATGCCGGATACAACTCCTGAATATCTTGCAGTGATAGATCCTGTAGACGGCTCAGCAAACCTCGAACGCGGGGTACCTCTATGCTCAGTTGGCATCTCGTTCGTGCCATATTCACAAGAGATGTCCACTACTGATGTGGTTTTGAGTATCATAAAGTCGTTCTTCACCAGAGAGACCTACCTGGCAGTCCGTGGGCATGGAGTCACAAAGAATGGAAAGCATGTGAAGGTGTCAAATTCAAGACCAGCAAAGCTTGCTGTGATCTCCTATGATACCAAACGCGAGTGGGACAGTTCATTTGCAGACCGTTCTGTCAATATAATCCGGGGCGTACGTGATATCCGAAGAACTGGGAGCAATCTACTTGACTTGTGTTGGACTGCATGCGGTGCTCTAGATGCCATGGTCGATCTGAGGAACATACTCCCCATCGTTCACCTCTGCGGCATACACATGGTCCTTGAGGCTGGAGGCTGTGTACTGGATCAGTTCGGACGACCACTTGTGTTGCCTATTGAACTCTCTCAGCGAATGAGATTCGTGGCAGCATCATCTGAGAGTCTGGCACGCGAGATACTTGGTATATTTACTAGGTAGTACTAGGTTGCCTCTTCTCTGTTCATTATGAGTTGGTCTAATTTAGAAACAAGATTTCTTGGTACATCTTAAGACTCTTCTATCTCGGTCTTCTCTTCGGATGGGGTCTTCTCCGTGGTCTTCTTCTTAGTCTTGGAACCGTACATCACCGAAACTGAGGTATAACCTAATGCCAGGCTGAAAATTGTGAGCGCTAATATAATGACAATAGTGAAGTTGACACCAAACCATGCAATGGGTTTGTATATGGCACTCTCATAGGGAATACCAAGAACAACCTGTTCCATCCATACAGGTGCCGCAAATATAACAGGCAGAGATATCTCGATCAAAAGTACTATGGAAAATACTATCTCTGCTGTATGAATCAGTATCCTCTTGATTGTGCTATCTACCGCTTTCTTTGCAATTGCCATATTATTGCTCCCAGAGCCGGTCTACGCACTGGTGCTTTAAACCTTGTCCCCCAGAGTGAGTCTACTATAGATCATCACTGGTTCTTGAGACATGCTATGCGTTATAAGACTCAATAATTGACTGAAGTGGTCTTTTGTGGCTGAAATTCAGACCATATCATAGTGTGAACACTATAGGAAAAAACCAGATAATATACCTATATGGGTGAAATTGTTAGTATTTGAGAACCACACTGTCTTTTAAACGACTCAGAAGACGGTATGGGGACCGCAATAAGTAGTCTATGCTATTTTTTATTAACATGTAACTCTGTGGCGACAAGGCACGGTCCCCACATATTCGAATATTACATATTATAATATAAGGAAATTTTGGATGAACACCTCGCAAGGGCTGTTCACAATAGTCCGAAGATAAGACCACACACCTAGTCCATTTGGATATGCACGTTCATATTGTATAATCATGACAACGATTTCATTCCAAATATCTCATTGCCGTTCCCGTGTTTAGCACAACCACAGTCTCGTCCGGTTCTATTATCCCACGACTGACAAGTTTCTTCAGTCCTGCTAGCCCAACTGCGCTCTCCGGGCCAATATCAAGTCCACTCAATCTTGTTCCATTGGTCTGCATCTCTTGCATCTCTTCATCGGTCACAGAGATGGCGCCTCCCCTCGTTTCACGTATTGCTCTGAGAATTAATCTTCCAGCAAATGGACTTGGTACTCTCAGACCTAGTGCTCTTGTACGAGGGTCCGACCATGGTTCATGAACTTCTAGTCCCCTCTCTATAGCATCGACTATTGGTGCGCAAGTTGCACTCTGGACTGCATATAGTCTGGGACGTCTATCATCAATCAGTCCGAGTTGTTCCAGTTCATTCATTCCCTTCCAAATTCCAATGATGGCAGTGCCTCCTCCTGTGGGGCATATGATTGCGTCCGGTACAGTCCACCCCATCTGTTCAGCTATCTCGAAGGCAATTGTCTTCTTGCCCTCAACCCGATATGGTTCCCTTGTTGTGGACAGATCTATACTCTCACGGATGTTCTTTCTCATCACAGTAGCACAGTCTGATATGGTACCATCAACTAGATTGACCTGCGTGCCATATGCTTCACATGCCTTAGCAAACTGTATTGGTGTGTCTGTTGGCATAAACACTTGTGCCGAGGCACCGGATGCAGCACTGTATGCACTTAGTGCCACTGCTGCATTTCCTGCAGATGGAAGAACAAAGGCATTACATCCTAGTTCAATATGTTTTGATATTGTGACAGACATTCCCCTATCCTTGAATGAAAAAGTTGGATTTCTAGTCTCATCCTTGACTGCAAGATCTGTGACTCCTATATATTCGGTCAGTCCTCGGAGCAAAAGGAGTGGTGTCCAACCTTCACCAAGGCTTATCACGTGTTTGGCAGACAAGACAGGAAGCATCTGTGAATATCTCCAGAGAGATCTGATACTAGATGGGAACTCTCCTCTTCCCACGTATCCCGCTGCCTCACCAATGTCGTAGACAGCAAAGAGCGTTGAGCCACACTTACAGAGGTTTGCTATTCTATTTGGATCCTCTGTATTGCCACATGCTGGGCACTCAAGATGTGTTAGGCAGGACATGGTATCTTGCATGCTGTCGAACAACTCCTAGCGTTTTTGTGGTACTAGGCGTATGCTTATTTTGTCTATTGATTGACATGTATTGACAAATAATGCAGTCCGCCACTAACCGTCTGACCAGGTCACTGATTCCTTTTACCGCACTGGTAGACCTTGAACAGTTGAAACTGGCCTTGTTACTCAATGGTATAAATCCTCGGATTGGTGGCGTTCTGATCTCTGGTCCAAAAGGCACTGGAAAGACCACGGTCGTCCGTGCATTTGCAGATCTTTTGCCTGAGGTAGAGGTGGTTGAGGGCTGTAGGTTTGGATGCAGTCCGAAGAGAACAGAACAATTATGTGATGAATGTCGTGCCCGGATTGCTGAATTGGGTTCTCTGACCATAATACGACGCAAAATGCGTGTTGTAGACCTCCCACTCTCAACAACCGAGGATCGTCTGATTGGCTCTCTAGATATTGAGAGAGTCCTTCAAGATGGTGTCCAAGCACTTCGTCCAGGCATACTAGCAGAGGCAAATCAGAACGTGTTGTATGTGGACGAGGTCAATCTCTTACCCGATCACCTTGTTGACGACCTGTTAGATGCGGCTGCTACCAAGGTCAATATTGTGGAACGCGAGGGTATATCTGTAATGCATCCCTCGGACTTTATTCTCGTGGGCACAATGAATCCCGAGGAGGGTGAACTACGGCCTCAACTTCTTGACCGTTTCGCACTTCACGTCTCTGTGGGTGAACCTCTATCAATTGAGCAGCGAATGGAACTTGTACGCCGAAACATAGAATTTGAACGCGACCCTGTGGCATTCGAAAATAGATGGTCCTCACATCAAGAAGAGTTACGTTCACGCATTATTCGTGCACAAGAGATGTTGCCCCGCATCACAATGCCTGAGAGCTGTCTCAGGGCAGTGGCCATGGCATGTGACGCACTTGAGGTCGACGGTGTCAGACCAGATATAATAATCAGCAAGGCTGCCATTACAAACGCCGCATTTGAGGGCCGTGAATATGTGACAGTTGAGGACTTGCGACTGGCAGCAATACTGACGCTGAGTCATAGAACCCGACGAGGCGGCCTCCTTGAGCCTCCCTCGTTGAATGAGATTGAACAGGCCATCACTCGAGCTATGGATGTGGTAAAGAAGACTGTAGACAAGAAACAGTCGCCTCCAGAGGGACAGAGTGATGAACATGGTACTGCCGGACACAGACCAGCGAGTGGAGGTCGGTTTGGACGACAGAACCGAGTCATCGATGAGAGTATGGGAAGCGAAAAAAAAAAGAATTCCCAGTAGCTCGGAACACACACGGTGATCCGGTAAAGTCTACAATCTTTGCAGTGATGTGTATCATTACCATCACATATCTGACATGGCTCTACTTCTCACCAATTAATATCCTCTCTGGAACTTGGCCTGGTATAATGCCCTCTCTACAATTCATAATCATAGATACATTGCTCTACATCCCAATAGCATACTCTCTTGTCCGTCGATGGTTGCGTGCAATGTTTCAGAGTCGCGCACCTGTGGTAGGCTTTGATGTGGTGGAACATAGTGATGATGTTACACCCGAACAAAACGATGAGTATGGAGTCATCACAAGATCATATTCTATAAAAGATGTGTCAAAGGTGCCAGGACCAAAATCAGATATTCGAGAGTCCCCCTCAGAGATGGAACCGACTTTTCTTGTAAAACTGCCAGATCTTCAGGTCGGTGCAAGTATCTTCGATATACAGAGTCTGGCACAACGTGCAATGATTCGGTCAAGAGTGTCCTCAGGGGGTTGGGTCAAGAAACGTGCTAACACTCGGACTTCAGGTTCAATTAAGGCGATAGAGTCTGATAGTCAGGGGCGGGTTCGTAGAGCACGTATGACCTATGGGGACCCTAGTCATATTCATATACCCGCCACAATCCTTGCGGCAGTGGCACGTCTTGGTCGGAAGATTGTGGGGCGCCAATTTGAGATTCGTCGTGAAGATGTGAGAGAACCAGTTCTTGTCAGTCGAGCTCCACTAACGGTCATTCTTGTGATCGATGTGAGCATGTCCATGATAAGCACGATGAATGTTGTGCGCGATATTGTAGAACGTATAGAACGGGAGACACGGGGTTCACGAGACCGGACGGGTATTATCGCATTCAAGGACAATGGCGCATTGGAAGTCGTAGCCCCCACGTCTAACTGGAACAAGATCTATCGTGGGCTCGGACGACTACATGTCTCAGGACTGACTCCCCTTGCAACAGGCATGATGCGGGCACTTGAGACAATCCGACGTGAGCGAATGCGTTGTTCGGCAATCAATACACTTGTAGTTTTGATATCCGACTTTGCTCCAAACATACCACTTGCCCAGTCAGCTGGTCCAACTGACGCACGCTATACTCCAGTTCGCGACCTCATCTATGCAGCACGAATGTTGCGAAGAGAGGGTGTAGGTTTTGCTGCAATTAACGTGAACCGCGAACACGCTCGCTGGTCTCGTATACTTAAGGCACCCTATCATGAGGCTATTGAACTGGCCACAACGCTCCGGATGCAAAAGGAGGGGCTAAACAGTCTCACAGAGGTCATTCTCAGTGTTCCTGAGTTTAGAAGAGATTTTAATGCATTTCTTGTTGCGCGAGAGGCCCATGGACGTGCTTTTCTATCAACAGAGGTACTTCGTGCAAAGTCTGTCCTTGCTCTCTTATTACAAGGTATGCGTGGCAGAGGCCGACTGAGTGATATGAAACTAGAGCGACCAGAGCGATATCTGGTTCAATAGGATGGCATCTGATGCTATCATCTGTCGTAGACTAGTATCCTAGTTCTTCATTATGTGTCTGTTTCAGAGGAGTCTAACCGTCAACACTGGTCACATGAAGTAGTTGCAGGTGTAACTGACAAAAGGTCTCAATCAGAGTCGGAACATGTATCAGTCTATGTGGATGGAATGATTATTTTATTAACTCTGTATGTTGACATGCTCTTGCGCACAGGTAGAGAGCCGCCTTACGTCATAGTGAGTGAGGAGAACCCCGCGTGGGTCATCTATGAGATCACTTTTCATACGTATGGCACATTCCTGTGCGCACCTACTACTATGAATCATTGAGGCTGAGATGAATTTGCTGCCTGGAAAAGTGCCCCCCGATATCCTTGCAAAGACTGTTCTTGCTCACCTGGGTGCTGTTGACTCGTCAGTCATTCTTGGTCCTGCAATTGGTAAGGATGCTGCATTGATTGAGGTGGGCGACTCTTTGTTAGTGGTCTCCACTGATCCAATAACAGGTTCCATTGAAGACGCAGGCTGGCTAGTTGTTCATGTAAATGCTAATGACATCGCCACTTTTGGTGTGATGCCCCGCTGGTTACTGATATCGATGATGCTCCCCTCAGGCAGTACTGAGCAAGTCCTCAATAGACTCACTGTCCAGATACATGAGGCAGCCCTCTCGCTAAATATAGCAGTCATCGGTGGACATACCGAGATAACAATGGGAATAGACCGACCCATCATCACAGGTATGATGATCGGTGTGACGCAACCAGGCAAGTTTGTGACCTCCGCAGGTGCACGAGCTGATGACCACATTATACTGACTAAGACTATTGGCATTGAGGGCACAGCAATTCTTGCCATAGAGGGGCCCGAGATCATATCGCAGAAGCTCTCTCCGTCTGAACTGGCAGTCGCCAGATCGTTTCGTCGCCAGATCAGTGTTGTAGAAGATGGCGTCACTGCCTTTGAGACCGGTCTTGTCACCGCCATGCATGATCCTACTGAAGGAGGTCTTGCTGGAGCACTCCATGAGATGTGTGATGCCAGTGGTGTGGGTTGTGAGATTAATATGGCAGCGTTACCGATCCATCCTGTCACCAAGAAGATATGTGAATTACTGAGCATCAATCCTCTGGAGTTAATCAGCAGTGGTTGTATGCTTATTGCATGCCGGCCTGAGGGCACAGAACAAGTTCTTAATGCACTTCAGGCTCGTCATATTCAGGCCACTATGATCGGCAGATTCGTGAAGGACTCTCTCACACGAAACGTGATACATTATGGCAAGGTCGAACCGTTGATACGACCAAACACCGATGCCCTGTGGTCCGCTCTTAGACTTTGAGTTCTTCTACTGGACTGCAAGTCCTTCTATGAGTGAACTGACTCCACTCAGATACTCCTCAACAACACCATCAATTGAGAGTGGTGTGACTGAGATGTTGTTCTCTCTTAAGACAACAAATGCGTCTGTTCCCGGGAGTGGCTCCACTTCGACTCCAACAAACCAATAGTATTTTCTTCCATGAGGATCTATCCGCTCATTGATGTCGTTCCTAAGTCTTGCTTGTGTGGGTCTTGTCACCTTCAACTTGACATCTGATGGCAGATGTGTAGGAAAGTTCAGATTGATCACATCCACTCCTTGCGGAAGGCCCTCTTTTAGGACTCGCAATGCAATATCGCGTACCACCTGAGAGGCTCTTTCAAAGTCGCCGTCACTTCCATGTTGATTGAACCACTCCTGAGGTCCAGCCTCCATCGAAGCAGCAATTGCAGTATAACCATTGAGTGCTGCCTCGAGTGCTGCACCAACAGTACCACTCGTGAGAATACTCTGATAGCCAAGGTTTGCTCCCGCATTTATTCCTGACACGAACAGATCTATTCGGTCCATGAACCATCTGGCTAGTACTATCGAGTCCGCCGGCGTTCCATCGTGCGTGATCATGCGGTAGTCTCTATTAAGGCGTATCTCGTTTGTTCGGAGTGGCCGATTAAGTGTAAGTCCCTTTCCAGTGGCACTTCTTTGACCATCGGGCACAATCACAGTCAGGTCACAGAATCTACAGAGTTCTGCAGCAAGTGCTAAGAGTCCTCTGCTCTGGGGGCCATCATCATTTGTCAGGCAGACTTTGTACAAACCTTTCAATTCCCACCATAGGACCTGTCTATTTGTATGACAGGTTGACTGAACTTGGGAATGTATCAAAATAAGAGTACTGATTGAACCTATAGTTCAAATATAATGTGTCTGGAAGCCTAGAAAGACTTCCAGACTTATACAATGATGTATCTTCTCTTCAAAGATGTATACTCTATAGATCGTATGCCTTAAGCGTCTTGCGCTTGTTCTCAGTGCAACGCTTTGAGGCTGCTACGAGTAGTTCTTCTACTTTCTTGTCCAACTCTCCATAGAAGTCTGAACCCACATTCATGTCCTTCTTCTTTGCAAACTCCTGTATCTTGCTTTTTACTACATAGCTCATTTTTTTATCACCCTAAAAGTGATTATCTATAGTGTAACTTAGTTATATATAAGGATTCGTTGCAGATTGTCCTTTTGGCGCCTAAAAAGACACTTCTAGCTATACATTTAACCGAATTTTTCACTCAAAACGTCGACTATTCTCTGCGATGCATGCCCATCTCCATAGGGACACGGTCTTACTCGTGCTAATGGCTGTCTAAGTGCTCTTCTAATGCGTCTTACAAAAATGGTTGGGTCTACTCCTACAACGTGTGCGTGTCCGGATCTCACCGCCTCGGGCCTCTCAGTCGTCTTTCGTAGAACAAAGACAGTCTTATTTATTGATGGTGCGGTGACTTCCTCCTGTATGCCTCCTGAGTCAGTGATTACAAATCTACAGTTCTTAAGAAGGGAAATAAAGTCTAGATAGGCTGGGGGATCAATAAGTCTGATGTTCCCAGAGTTCGTGAGTCTATCCAACAGACCAAACTCTCTCAGTCTGGAAACTGTTCTTGGATGTGCCGCGAACAGAACTTGGAGTTGGAGTTCAACTATGCCCCTCACAAGGCCTTCGAGTGTTGCTCTGTCGTCAACATTCTCCGCTCTATGCATTGTCATCAGTACAAAGTCGCTCCAACCTATTCTAGAGAGTAGCGAGCTACGCTCTAAAGCGATAGAAAGTGACATCTCAAGTGCATCAATCACAGTGTTTCCTGTGACAAAGATATCTCCCCATACATGTTCGCGTCTAAGGGTCTTTGCTGACTCCTCAGTGGGTGCAAATAATAGATCCGAGATGTGATCCGTGAGTCGCCGGTTGTGTTCTTCTGGCATTCTCTGGTCGTAGCTTCGAAGTCCCGCCTCGACATGTGCAACTGGAATTCTCAGTTTGACTGCTGCAAGAGCTGCTGATAAGACCGCATTGGTGTCACCCTGAACCACTACAATGTCCGGTCTGACTCTCATGAGTTCCCTCTCAATACCCAAGAGTGCATTCGCAGTCTGTTCTGCGTGAGTACCAGAGCCAACCTCAAGATTTGTATCTGGGGCACGTATACGCAGATCCGCAAAGATGTCCTCACTCATGTTTCTTGAATAGTGTTGTCCAGTATGAAAAAGAAAATATTTGATTCCTCGTCGTTCACACTCATGAATGATCGGCGCCATCTTGATTATCTCAGGCCTTGTACCAATGACAAAAAATGGCAACATCTGCGTATCCCAGCCTCTTATTCCTGTAGAAGTCAGCCCCATAGTTAATAAGGCTGATGGATTCATAAGACAATAATATCTTTAACTTGTAATGTCTTTAGTTATAATGCCCTACAAGTAAATACGCCTCTGGGCTAATGAGGTGGAGAACGTTGAGATATGCGTATGGCGTCTTAATTGGTGCTCTGCTCTCCGGTGTGATATTCATTGGAAGTGCTATTATTCGTGTAGCTGGCTTTGGAGTCAGCGATCCCATGATTCTTCGGTCATTATGGAGTGCTTTTATTTCATGGTTCGCTATATCAATAACCCTACTTATTGTTCCACCTATAATTGTCCATTTTATGAACCCTACGAAAGCTAAGGAGTTTCTTATATTTGAGGTGGGTGGTGTCGCATTCTTCACACCTTTTTGGTTGGGTCTTGCAGCAGAGCTGACTGGTACCCCATGGCCAACAGTCTTCATAGACGGCGTGGAGAATGCTCTCCCATTCTTGGGACCTGATGGTAGTATATGGGGGATGAATATTGGTGGCTTTGTAGTGACCAGTGTAATGTTGTTCTCACTACTGTTAGGACTGTATCTACTTCGCCCATCCTTTATCGTAAAGATGATCAGCACTGCAGTACCTACTACAACAGGGCCTCCTGCAAAAAAGCAGGCTCCTGCGAAGGGTGGTCCACCAGCTCCCTCAATTGATGCAGAACTGCCCAATATATCTCGCCCTGTGGCTGATGATGCGGCACTTAAAAGGCTCAGAACGTTTCTTACTGAACTCACTGTGGCAGAACCTGTCATCAATGCCCTTGTGAGTGCTGGTGTTACAACACTAGAGGATCTGGTGACTACACCTGCTGATAAACTGGCAGAGTACGCAAGACTTGATGAACGGACTGCAAAGGAACTTTATAGTGCCATTCAGAAGAAGGCATGGTTCAGTGTCTGATCACAGTTAGGACGCATCACCACTACTAGGGTGTGTGCCCAAACGTAGTCAAAGCATCAAGTGCAACAAGTACCAGGTCGTCCAAGCGTGGGCTGTCTACTATCTTTGCCTCCTTCTCAATAGGCTCCCCCACAATGACACAGACTGTTCCGACTCTCACACCTCTGAGTTGTCCTATTACGAATAGGGCTGCAGACTCCATCTCTGTTGCAATCACACGTGTTCGCCTCATAGTCTCCCAATGTCTCTTCATGTCATCCGGATCTGCCATCATCTGGGGAAACTCACTGTAAAATGCATCTTTGCAGTGACCAATGCCCATCCGATGTCGTACACCACGACTAGATGCTGCCGTCATAAGGCGCATCACAACCTCTGGATCCGCTATTGCTGGATACTGAATGGGTACATACTGTCTTGATGTTCCATCGTCTCTGACTGCACCAGTAAATATTACAAGGTCGCCCGCCTTGATTGTGGGGTCAATGGCTCCTGCTGTGCCTACACGGATAAATACTCTACATCCCACACGAATAAGTTCTTCAAGTGCAATGGATGCTGCTGGACACCCAATCCCTGTGGAACAGACACCAACCTCTACGCCCTGATATTTTCCTCTGAATGTCCAAAACTCTCGGTTCTTAGCGACCTCTTGGGATTCTGTGAGATAGTTCTCAGCGATTATCTCTGCTCGGGCAGGATCCCCAGGCAGAAGAACTAGTTGTGGCAAGTCCCCTGACGCTAAGCAAATATGATATTCCTTGTCTGAGTCCATAGAATTGCTGACCTGAAGTCGTCCACTCCAAGAGCAAAAAAAGGGTTGTGCAATGGTACCATCTGCTGAAGTGGTGGTGAATTAGTCGTTCTTATCTCTATTATCAGTGTTTAGTATGCGATCATCATCAGACACACTTATTCCATCTGTTTATTGTCTTTAAGATCTCTCTAGAGTGACTTCACAAGTGTGTCAACTACATTATAGGTCTGTGTGATGTTATTCTCACAGAATACACGTGTTCGAACTGTGTTAGAGGTGACAAGCATTCCCTGACTCTTCTCTGCCAGTTGTTCAAGCAATTGTTCACCTTTGTCCATCAATGGTAGAACATGTGCCACTGCCATGCCCACCTGTCTTGCACCCTGATTCTTGAGTCGCTCTGTAGCCTTGAGTAACGTCATACCGCTCTTTGTCAGATCATCAACTACAATGACATCCGAGTCTTTCACCTCAAGTTCTCCATGCAGTTCTACAGAGAAGGAGTTATGACGACTCTTGCCAAATCCCTTTACCTCAAACCGTTCCTGACCTCCTTCGTCTGGTGTGACAACTATGCACTCCTTGAAGCCAAACTTTGTCTTTCCAAACTCGATCAGGTCCGGCATTATGTCAATTGTTCTATATTTACCTCTCTTGACAAGCTCTACGACCCATTGCAGACTGTCTGGTGCATGAGGATTCACTACCCATATGACATCACACAGTTGAGATATAGTCTGCATTGCCCAACGGGCTGAGACCGCCTCTCCACTCTTGAATGCCTTGTCTTGAAGTGCAAATGGTTGGAATGTCAATACGACTTCTATCCTACTGGGGGGCTTGAGTGGAGTCTCTATATACTGTTTATGACCCACCTCCTCAACATCTACTGGGTTCCTGAGTGCATCTAGAATCAAGAGTAACTCCACAAGTCTATCCGATGTGCTGTATCTATCTCTATCTACTGGTCCTGAACCTGTACAAGATTGGATGACAATCACTCTTCTGCCACCGAGTTCATGTATCTCAGGTACACGAACGTAGATATCTGCATTGGGAAACATACGTTTGCCATCATAGTTACAACTGCAGCACATCACTCTGTAACCCAGTTCAAGAAATCTCTGCTGCAGATGCTCTGCACCACTTGCAAGAACAACATCGTAGTCTTTCATAATGTTGATGACCGCCTAATATATTCTGCCTATGGCGAGTTGGGCGCGACCGTATTTTTCAAGGAAGAGCGGCGTATACTGCCGCTTTAATTCCTTTTTGTAAACAATCTCTATCTTATTGCAGGAACATCTCCACCAACAAAGTGACTACTCTGTCGATCGTCATAGCCTGTCTTTGCAGGAGTACTCAGGCGTATGAATGTTGCCTGCACAATCTGCATTCCCGGATATAGCAGAACCTGATTTGGATTCTCACAAAATATCTCCAGCGTGAGTTTAGTCGGTTTTTTCATTCCTGTTCCTGGATTGACCAGTCCGGCGGCATGAACAATTATTCCCAGTCTTGCAATGCTTGACTTCCCCTCAAGAATGGCAGCATATGATGTAGAGAGCACTATTCGTTCTCGTGTCTGACCCAAAACAAATTGTCCGGGTCTTATCGTAAAAGGTCGGTCCTCCGTTTCAACAAGTCTTGTGTTGAGATCGAGCGGTCTATCTGCTTTAATGTCTACTACAGGTCCCTGTTCGTATACTCTAAAGACTCCATCTAGTGTGAAGTCAATGCTACATGGCCCCAATGTTGCAGGGTCCCATGGATCGATTCTGATGTCGCCTTTTTTAATTGCATCAATGATGTCTATGTCTGAGAGCATTATATTGACCTCCTATACTATCAACTATCAAAAACCAACTTATACTATTATCTATCATCAACTAACTCCCCTCTCCTTGAGCTAGGACTGTATTCACCAGATACAACAACCTAAAATGGTGGATTTGTGATACAATCAGTGATGGAAGGTCGTTTTGAGTTGAGTCTGACGGCTCGGGATCTCATTCATAAAATTGCTCAAGATGCCGGCATATCTTATCGTGATATGGCCAAACGAGTCAATCGTGAGATGGAACTTGGCCATAGTCTTTTGGAGTCTATCCAAACAGTGAGTCGTGAACATGGTCTTGATCCTAATGCCTACTCACTAGATGCAGAACTTGTAGCACAGGAGATACGTAGAATATTAGCGGCGGATTACTCTCAGACATTGATGATATCTGCAGTCTTGGCGCATATGTTTGAGTCCAAGGGAAACAACCGTCTGCCATCGCCGGCCTTCTTTGCATTTCTTGAATTGTTGTCTGAGATCACAGATCAAGCCCCAATTCCCACCACTCGTATCGCATCACCTAAAGACCTTGAAAAATGTACGACTCGTGTAATTGAACTCACGACAACACTAGTCTCTCTAGTGAATGCATGGTCTAAGGATGGAATAGCCGGTGTGTCAAAAGAGTGCCCGCTCTCTCTTATAGAAGTTGCAAAGGCAGTCTACGTGAAAACAATGATGTATCAGAACGGAATATGGAGTTGTCTCTCCTGTGGTAAGCTAGTTAATCTTAATGAGACGCGCAGCCTGTTATGTTCCGAATGTGATAAGCGTCTATATCATGATGATGTACAAGAAAATGACGACT
>FWPU01009070.1_pt1 | contig 16068 bp, 13 predicted proteins | sample 2228361 | NCBI WGS metagenome assembly FWPU01 (sample SAMEA103939777, study PRJEB20133) | metagenome
TACCAACACATATGGATGGTCTTTCGCTTTTTGAAGCAAATCCATGCTTCGGGGATCCTTGATTTTGGTCAATGCAATCAATACTTCTCTAATTAAATAATAATCTTCATTACCTTCGAGCAATTTCTCGAACTCAGCAACGGCTGCATGGCTTCCCAAATCACCTAAGACTTGAATGGCGATCTTGCGATTCTCTCGCACTGGATGGTGAAGGGCTAGCAAGCACTTCTGCTCGTAATCCAAAGATAGATACTCCTCAAGAGAACGTCCACAAGACGGACAGATGGGTTCTTTTTCACTTAACACCTTCCAACAATAAGGACAAAAGTAATTCAATCCTGAAGAGGTCATTTGATTAGAAGAATAAGCAATCGTTCATTCGAGTTTCAAGCCATAACAACGATTTTCCACAGGATGATGCACAAGTCCTGCCCATAAAAGCGTGGGCTTTGACCTTAAAAGACGAAATCCAATCTTTTGATAGAGGTGACAAGCGATTTCATTGAGACTGGTCGTATCCAGATGAACACCAGGGACCTTTCGTTTACGCAGATAACTCAGATAAGCCTCCAGGAGTCGTCTACCCAAGCCATAGCCTCGCCATTCACGTTCGAGGTTGAGATGTAAATGCGCCGGATAGGTATTCAAGTCCACTCGAGGAAATTCTCCTCGCAATGCGGCTAATCCTATTCGATAGATGTACTGCCATGTACGGTTGCTCAGGCGATAGGCTCCTCGAAGGAGATTGATCACGGTTCGAGGGTATATCTCTTCGAATAACCTTCGCCTTTGCCGCTTGGTATCTAAGCAACCCATCAAAAAGCCAACGACCTGTTCATCGGCGCAGGCTACCCAAGCATGTTCGGGCTCGAAATCCGTGTAGTAGCAATAAAAGGCATCCCAAAAGAGGCGTCGGTCATCTAAAAAGGCTTCGACCGGCTCGCCAAAGAAAGCAGTATCCGCAGCGATATCCAATACCCTCTGGCGATCACCCTGCTGATAGGGTCGGATGGTTAATTCATGCAAATCGGCTACTCCCAATCCTCAAACCTCATACAACATTAACATCACCACCAAATGAGCATGGTTTATGGTCTCCATTCCCATCAATGCCAGACGGAATTAACCACCTTGCGGATTGCAGCGACAATCTCTCCAACCATGCTTGGCTCGATGTGGCGATGAGTGACCATGCGTATGCGATATCTTCCATAAACCGACACCAAGACACCCTGTTCCCTCAACCTCACAGCAAACTCCTCGCCGCTCATCGCGAGGGATGAAGTATCGAAGAAGACCATGTTGGTTGGATGAGGAGGTAAGTCAACCACAAGGTGAGGGATTTCCATGAGGTTCTCTCTTAATTGCTTTGCTGTATTGTGATCTTCCGCAAGTCGAGTGACCATTTTCTCTAAGGCAACGATGCCTGCTGCTGCGAGTACACCGCTTTGCCGAAGGTCTCCACCCAGAATCTTCCGTGCACGTCTGGCGCGTTGGATGAAGTCTTGCGAGCCCACAACTAAAGAGCCAACTGGTGCACTCAATCCCTTGGATAGGCAAAACTGGACCGAATCTGCATGGGCAGCAATATCCTTCGCATCCACGCCCAAAGCAAGAGCAGCATTGAAAATGCGCGCTCCATCGAGGTGTACTGAAAGGTTGTATTTTCGCGCTGTTTCGGTCATGGATGCCATCTGCTCAAGGGTAATTGCATTTCCCCCACACCGATTATGCGTGTTTTCGATGACCAACAAGCGCGTTTTCGGATAGTTGGTCGAAGGGGGACGGATGGCTGCTTCAATATCTTGCGGCTCCATGAAACCGTATTTGCTCTTTACCAAGCGAGGAGATAAGCCAGCAACCCTTGCAAACCCTCCCGCCTCAAAGTAATAGGCATGACATTCATCATCAAATAGGACCTCTTCGCCCGGAATGGTATGTGTCATTAAGCAGACCAAGTTACCTTGAGTGCCGCTCGTTACAAAAAGAGCAGCCTCTTTCCCCATCTTTTCTGCAGCAAGGGCTTCTAATCTCCGTACGGTGGGGTCTTCACCACGTGCTGCGTCTCCGACTTCGGCTTGAGCCATTGCACGGCGCATCTCCTCTGTTGGCAGGGTGACTGTATCACTACGTAAATCAATCATAGGTCCACCTCAAAAGGAATTATACTCCGCATAGAGATAGCCGAAAGAGACCCAATTGCATGGTGTTTTCGGTTAGAATCGAGCCAGAGAGAGGAAAACCCTCCCAACGCTCCGATCCCTTTCATAATGGAGTGTATCATGGCAAAGTGGAAGATACTTATCAGCGATGGCTTACATGAAGATGGTCAAAGACTGTTACGCTCAGAAGCAGAGGTAAAAGATCGCAACGGTATTTCGCATGAAGAGTTGTTGCAAATCGTCCACGAATATGATGCCATGATCGTACGCGGTCGCACCCGAGTCAATGGAGCGGTCTTTGCAGCAGCAAAAAGGTTGAAAGTGGTTGGGCGGGCTGGCATTGGGGTAGATAACATTGACCTCGTTGCAGCGAACGCCCATCGGGTTATCGTTGTCAATGCACCACAAGCCACCGTCGTCTCCGTAGCCGAGCACACCCTTGCTTTGATGCTCGCATTGGCTCGCTCAATCCCTCTCGCCGATGCCAGCATAAAGACAGGCAAATGGTTGAAGAACCAATTGATGGGGGTAGAACTGTATGGTAAGGTGCTTGGCATCCTTGGTATGGGAAAGATCGGCAGTGCTGTGGCTCTCAGAGCAGCCGCATTTGGCATGGACATCCTAGGTTATGATCCCGGCATCACCGCAGAAGAAATCCAAAAGCGAGGTGCCAAACCCGTCTCTCTCGGAGAATTATACACCCGCTCAGATTTCATCTCCTTACACTTGCCACTCACTCCGGAGACACGCAACCTGATCGACGGACAAGCCATAGGACAAATGAAACGCGGCGTGCGCATAATCTGCACCGCCCGCGGTGGCATCATAGATGAAACTGCCTTATTAGGTGCTTTAGAAACCGGTCAAGTTGCTGGCGCGGCGCTGGATGTTTTCTCCAAAGAACCCCCAGGTATGAGCGCTTTGATTTCTCATCCCAATGTCATCGCTACGCCGCACATCGCTGCTCAAACCTACGAAGCCCAGGCACGCGCCGCCGTGGATATTGCCCATGAAGTCTTATCTGCTTTACGGGGTGAGCCTCTACGTTGGAAAATCATTTAATCCCACACAGAGATAAAGTTCCAATACAACAGAGAACATTCTAAGAGCATCAAAGATGTCAATCCTTATGCCCGACCTCCCGATTCCAGACCCTTTGAGAGGAAATGAAATTGGTAGTTTTGCCCACTATACAGTCACCGTGCGTTTGCCAGAGATCGGACGCGAGGTGATCGAGATAAACCGTTTCACCCCTGAGATCACCGAGAAACTGGAAACGCTCATCGCTGAGATACCCTTCGCTCGCATTCGTCCTCTGCAAGATGCTGATGCACCCGACACAAAAGATTGGATGAACTATATCACACCATATCTCGAACAAAACTGGCTTGATGTACCTTGGTTTTTCGCCGAAACCTATTTCTATCGACGCGTTTTAGAGGCGATCGGGTATTTTTCCCCTGGTCCTTACATGGGGTTTGATCCCTATCATGAGCAGAAGAAAACGGGACTCCGCCTAGCCAACGAAGCCATTCAAGCATTTTACACACGCATTTGGTCTGTTCTAAGGAAGCCTGAACCTTCTGCTTTCGAACGTTTGCTGGTAAACAGCCTGTGGGGGAATCAAGCCGACCTCAGTGTGTGGTCTATTGACGAACACGAACGACCAGATTATCGTGATGACACCATCCAAGTCCGCCACTTAGTCGTGAACGACTCGCGGAAGGTATCTCATCTGTTGCTCTCGAAACAACGAAGGATACAACGCATAGACTTTCTCATGGATAATTGCGGGCAAGAATTGGCTTGTGACTTAGGTTTGGTCTTCTTCTTGTTGGAAAGTGGCTTAGCCGAAACCATTCATCTCCATTTGAAACCACACCCAACCTTCGTATCTGATGCAACCGCCAAGGACGTTATCGAGACGCTGGAAACTCTCTCCACTCACGCGAATTCTTCGGTAGCACAATTAGCCAAACAACTGGCTCGTTACATAGAAGAGGGTCGCTTGCATTTGAGAGAATATTTCTTTTGGACTTCACCTTTAGCCCTATGGGAGATGCCAATAGACCTACGCGCAGAATTGAGCCAAGCAGACCTCATCATCAGCAAGGGAGACCTCAATTACCGACGCCTAATTGGAGATCGTCATTGGGCGTTGACCACACCCTTCGATCAGGTTGTGGGTTATCTTCCAACTTCGCTGGTTGCATTGCGTGTATTGAAGGCAGAGTGCGCCATCGGCTTGAGCGAGAAGAAAGTGAAAAGCCTCTACCGTCAAGATCCCGAATGGTTATTCGATGGCAAATGGGGAGTGATTCAACTTCACCAAAAATAAAAAGCACTATTCAGAACTCCCTCACCAATTGAACCAACGAATTGCCACCATAAACCCAGTGATGCCAACGCTGAGCAGTAGAAACAAGCGATGCCAGATATTGGTGCGTTGGAGCGCTATGGATATCATCAGATTGCCTTCTTGAAGATTTACGCGCATCAATGGAAACAAGAGAAGAATCAAGGCCACAAATGGACCATATATCAACGCGCTGTCAAGAGCCCAAAGAGCAGTACTTGAGGGAGTATCCCCCAACAGTGCATAAAATGGATCAGGTAGGTTTAAACCCGTGTAAGCCCGAAATATTGCCCACCCAAATAGGAACACCCAAAAACAGACTAGAGCCACTCCCAAAATGAATAGCGGATATATTTTCTTTCGCATTGTCAACCTCCAGACATCAAAATGTTCTCGAAAAATAGAGCGTAAGAGATCACAAAGCAAACAGGTATGGCAAATCAACCGACCAACTCCTGAATGTGTAGGAACACTGTAACGTAAATCATCCATGATGGTCTGTAGGATTTCTTCGGCAAACCTGGAGCGAAAGCCTGCTGGATATAGCCTTATTAAAAGACGATAAAAGACCAAGAAGCGCAATGTGTCATCTGGCAAGGGATTGGTCTTCATGGTTTCCTCATTCTCCAGCAGGGGTTTCCGAAAGACGCGTGCGAGCCTGAAGTGCAAGAGCAGCCAATCGTTCTGCTTCGGCACTCAATACCTGACGTCCAAAGTTTGTCAGGCGATAGTAACGCCTACGTTGATCATCGAGGGCAGGGTCAGGTCTCTGGTCCGATTCTTCAATCAGCCCCTCTTCCAGCAAGCGCTTGATGGTTGTATACAAAATGCCAGGACCTATGGAGAATTGCCCTGAAGTATCTTCCTTAACCTTTTGCATGATACGATAACCGTGCATTTCTCCTGTGGAGAGTGCCAACAGAATGTGGAAGGCAGTTGGAGTAGGGAAGTAGCGTTTATCTCTCATCATCGCCTCATAGAATGGATATTTATTTATCTGAATTAGATATATCATTTAATGATATATCTAGAAGTAATATAATCAAGAATTCAAGTTTTGTCAAGATGGCTGATAGATGGGAACTAGACTTTGCTTGACAATCCTCACAGGGGCAGTTAAAATAAAAGCACCTTAACAACTGAAGAAAGATGTTTCTGAGCCGAGATAGCTCAGTTGGTAGAGCACGTGACTGAAAATCACGGTGTCGCCAGTTCGATTCTGGCTCTCGGCATTGTCCAGTTGATCATGCGGGTGTAGTTCAGTGGTAGAATGTCTCCTTGCCAAGGAGAAGGTCGTGGGTTCGAATCCCATCGCCCGCTCTAGAAATCCTCATGGATTGCTGATTGGTTACAAGCGTTCAATCAGCAATCTTTGTCTGGCGACGTGGCCAAGTGGCAAGGCAAGGGTCTGCAAAACCCTGATCACGGGTTCAAATCCCGTCGTCGCCTTTTCTTTTTGGGGGAAGCATTCTAACAATAGAGAACGTACTTGCCTTAACTCATCTCTTCAACTCCTCCATATATGTACTCTGGTGTAACCTGCTTGACGATCGACTCCTTGTATGTTATGATACATTAAAAATTCTAAATATTTTGCGAGTATTTATCATCCTGTGACTCATTATGATAATCCTCTCCGGCTGAACGTTGGTTTCATTATCCAGTTATCCATTGGGTCAAGCCGAGAGTTTGTTTTTGAATACCCCCATCTCTATATACAACCAGATTTGGACTTGAACAACCTGGTTGGTGCTGCTCGAGTCACTCGTACCCCTCAAGGGCTATTGGCACAGGTGAAAATGGAAGCAACCATTTGCGCCGAGTGTGTACGATGTCTCAACACCTTTCAACAACCATTGAAGATTGATTTTGCCGAGTTATATGCCTTTTCACCACGCACGATGAGCGAATCTGGTTTGATCCTGCCGGAGAGTGGCTATATTGATCTTGCCCCGTTAGTGCGTGAATATATGATCCTAGAAATTCCAATAAATCCAATCTGCTCACCTACTTGCAAAGGGCTTTGCCCTATTTGCGGTGAAAAGTTAGATAATACACCTCACATACACGAAGAAGACGCCACCGACCCGCGTTTCTCGGTCTTGCAAGATCTTTTATAAACGAAAAGTTCTAACCACATCCGTTACTCAATGTGCAACGTTTTCGAGGGGTAAGCCATGGCATTATCCAGGCATACAGACCTTGCCACTGTTCCATCCAACAAAGCGCCAAACCTTTCCGAAGGTGAGGGGGAATCACCTGATGACCTACCCACATGGGTGCTCTTAGAAAGCAAAGATGACCACGATATTCAACTTACCTCACCCCATATTCTAAATGGTCTCGACCTTCCAAAAGCCGATGAAGGCTTCGTAGGTTGGCAAATCCTTGAGAGAGAGCAGCGAGAAGAGAGACCTGATCTCCCCTACATGGACACGGAAGACCTCATCAGCCTCTATCTAAAGGAAACATCCAGTGTGCCTCTACTTTCGGCAGAGGAGGAGGCAGAATTAGCCCGGCGTGTGTACCTAGCACGACGAATAGCCCAAGAATTACCTCGCCTAAACCGTCGCGGAAATCATCAAAAACGCCTTAAGATTCAAGCATTGATGGAGGATGGACTCAGGGCTCGTGAACATCTGATCAAAGCCAACACGCGTTTGGTCGTCAGCATTGCCAAAAGGTATATTGGACATGGCGTACCCTTTCTCGACTTGATCCAAGAAGGCAACCTGGGGTTGATGAAAGCCGTTGAAAAGTTCGAGGTTGACCGAGGATTTCGCTTCTCTACCTATGCAACTTGGTGGATCAAACAGTCGATCACACGCGCGATCGCTGATCAGTCGCGAACAATTCGTCTTCCCGTACATATGTACGACCGCTTGAGGCAAATCCAAAAAATCGCTCACGAAGTGGAACAAAGGTTGGGGCGACCACCCTCATTGACCGAATTGTCAAACGAATTAGGGCTTCCCATTCCCAAACTAAAGTGGATTTTCAGAGCCATGCGCTTACCTATTTCCTTGGATGAGAGCATTGGAGAGGATGAAAATACGGAACTTAGCGCATTGATAGAGGATCAAACCTCGCCCTCACCTCTTCAAACCGCAAATGAATCCATGTTGCGTGAACGCGTTGAAGAGGCTCTGTCAACCTTGTCTCCACGCGAGGCAAAAGTATTGTGTATGCGTTATGGTTTAGGCGATGATCACCCTCACACGCTGGAGGAGATTGGACACAAGTTTGGGTTAACTCGCGAACGCATCCGACAAATCGAAAACAAAGCCCTCCATCGTCTACGCCATCCTCGCCGTGCCCGTATTTTACGCGAATATCTTTAGTGTCGAACGTAACCCATCCAAATCTATCAACTATAAGGCGTTCGAGGCGTTTTCGATCTCAAGCAACTTGTTCAACGTACAACCGATAAGCATCTCCAACGGTCTCTACATCCCAAGCAGCATCAACCGGGATTTTGATCCCTTCTTCTTCCAATCGTAACATCAGTTCAACCAGTTTGATCGAATCGACGAATAAGTCCTCTAAAAAAGATGCATCAGGAACTATCTTACTCTCATCCACCTGAAGTTCCTGGGCAATGATGCGCTTGAAATCATCAAACGAGATGGGTTCTTTGTTCATTGTCACTACCTCCTTCCATCTCCTGGATGGCTTTCATACGCAATTTGAACTTTTGGGGTTTGCCCACCTCCGAACGAGGAAAATCTTCAACGAAACGAACCTGGCTAGGGATTTGATGTGGTTCTAATTGCTGCCGACAATATTCTAACACCTCCTCAATCGTTAACTCGCCACCTTCTTCAGGGCGCACGAATGCCCACACACTCTCTTCACCCAAAGGAGAAGGCACACCTACTACAGCCACCTCGCGAATTTTCGGATGTGTGCTCAAGTAGGATTCGATTTCAGCAGGATAGATGTTTTGCCCACCGCGAATGATGATATCCTTCTTGCGCCCCACGATTCGGATGTAGCCATCGGCATCCATCATCGCTAAATCGCCAGTATGATACCATCCTTCAGAATTGATGACTTCAGCAGTCATCTCCGGTGCCTGGTAATAACCCATCATGATATTTTCACCCCGGCACAGCAATTCCCCGACCTGACCACGCGGCACCTCTCTTCCTTGCTCGTCAACGATCTTGACCTCAATGCCGGGCATGGGGCGTCCAACGGTTTCAATCTGCCTCTCACCCGAATCGGCTAGGCTCGTCGCAGCAATCCCCCCGGCAGTCTCGGTTGCCCCAAAACCGATATGAACAGCACAGCCAAAGCGTTGTTGAATGGCACGGGCTAACTCTGGTGAGCATGGGGCTGCACCAGTAGCACAAATTAATAGAGAGGATAGATCATATTTTTCAAAACCTTCCACCCTCAGCATCATTTGGTAGGCTAACGGAACAGCAATCAAAATCGTGACACGCTCTCGTTCGACGATATCTAATGCCTCACGTGGGTGAAAGCGCGGCATCACCACTAAACGATCCCCCATCAACAACGCTTGCAACATCACTTCTAAGCCTGTGATGGTGTGCCACCCCACAGTGGAAAGCATGGTCTGAGGGCGACCAGCAGCCTTTAAGAGACGTGTACGATAACGCAACAATGCCTTTGCGGATTGTTTGAACATGGTCAGACCTGGACGGCGAATCCACAATTCGCGTAACTTGATGCTGGCTACTACCGGTGCAATCAAACTCTTATGGCTGTGCATGGTCGCCTTAGGTGTACCGGTTGTACCTGAGGTGTACAACAAAGCCAGCAAGTCGGCTGGCACGACCTCCGTAAGTGGAGGAGGCTCACCTTCTCCATCTGCTATCAACTGTTCCAAGTTCAGTGTATTCATGCCCATGGGTTTGGAGTAGATCACCCAAGTTAAATCTGGTGATTGCTGCAAGGAGTACTCATCTACCACTCGATCGGTTACGAGGGCAATTGGTCGTGCCTCTTTAAGGATTTCGCTTATTCTGCGTTGCCTCGATTGCGGATTTAGAGGTATGAAAACGCCTCCTAATTTTGCCACGGCAAAAAACAACATGGTGAAATCAGCGCCGGCAGGCAACATGCAGAGCACACGATGACCTTTACGCAATCCTAATTTAAAGAGACCGGCTGCCAAAGCATCTACTCGCCGAAGCAATTGACCGTAGGTGAGACGCGTCATTTCGTCAACCAGAGCCTCTTGCTCTGGGCGTTCTTCTGCTACTTGGTGAAATGCTTCGTACATAGACATCAGTACATTCAGCATACTAACTCCTCGGCAAATCAACTCATCTTTCTAGCCTCATTTGGTATATCCGATAGTGCTTATAACGTTCTGCTCCTAACCGATGAGCAATCAAATTGACCATTGGGTTGAACTCCGAAGTGACCGAACCATCCATCCAAGCATAACCTTTTTCATAGATTGCTCTCACTACCTCTAGATAAAGCAGGGCATCAATGCCGCGCCTCCGATATTCTTCTAGAATTCCCATCAACTTAAACGTAACTACATCGATTTGGCGGATCAACCTTTTAATCCTAAGCCAATTAAAGGGAAATAACCGCCCGTTGAGGTGAATCAACACTCGGTTGATATCCGGCAAGGCTACGCAGAAGCCAATGGCTTTGTCATCCACCTCCGCAAAGACCGCTAAATCTGGATCGAGGAACATGCGCATTTGCTCAGCCATCCTGTTGAAATCGTCTTCGGAAATCGGCATGTAATCTGCCAAGTGGTTCAATGTCGCATTGAACAAGTGATGAGCAATTCTGACCTCCTCATTCCACCTCTCGAAGCGAATTTTGCGCAATGTGACACCTGCAGATTTCCGGGCAAACTCTGCTACCCGAGCGAGTTCTGCAGGGATGTTTTTCAATTCCTCTCCAATCTGGGAACGAAAAGCACGCCAAGCATACAGGTCATGGTCTTTTTCCATCCCATATCTTTCCAAAAAATCTTTGTAATATAGCGGGGTGTGGGCAGCTAACATCACAGGTGGACAATCAGCCCCTTCAATCAATACCCCAGGGCGTTCGTTTGCAGTGAAATTCGTTGGTCCTCGCACGAGAGAGACACTCCGTTCTCGTAGCCATTGGACGGCTGCATCGAGCAACTTTTGCGCGATGGAGTAGTCCTCAACAACTTCAAAGAAGCCAAACCCCCCTTCTAGTTTTCCACGAAATCGAACTTCCTGATGATTGATGAAAGCAGCAATCGTGCCTAAGACCTCACGACCTCGCCGAGCAAGGAACAAGCCAACTTCGGCGTGACGATAAAATGGACCACGGCGTGGATCGAGATAGGCAACCTGCTCCGAGATCAAAGGAGGAACCCAATTTGGGTCATCCCTATAAACCTTCCAGGGAAATTTGACAAACGCATATATGTCTCTACGAGTTTGAACAGGTTGGATCAGTACTGATGAGAGCCCCATGTTCCCTTCCTTATTTATAAAATGCGAAATCAAATGACCCTCATCCCATAACTATAAACCCTTCTCTGGTGACAAGGATACGTTCAAAACGAGAAAATCATCAAAAGAACTAAGGTTGTATATGCTCAGCGAAATAGTGCCCCTAACTACCTATCAATGAAAAAAGTTACCGATATCTTCGTAAGCGCCATTCTTTTATGGCAATATGCAAATTCATCGCGGTATACGGTTCGTCTAAGTCTATCGCCCATTGCTCTTGGATTTTGATCAATCGTTGGCGTAAAGTATTTCGATGGATGAACAAGGCTTGGGCTGCACGTTGAGCATTGGAACGATGATCGAGATAGACCTCCAAGGTTTTTAGCCACTCACCACCAAAGCGTTGATCATGCGCCCAAATGTCCTCAACGATCGAACAATAAAGATTGTTGGCACGCGCTTCTTCCGGCAGTGAAAGCAAATATCCCAAAATGCCTAAGCGTTTGTATACCCATACGCCTCCCTTGCCAGAGGTTAAGGATAAACCCACTCTCAAGGCTTCCAATGCCTCTTGGTAGGATTGACGTACGCGTTTGGCTTGGGTTGCTGGAGAACTGAGCCCAGTCACAATGAAAAATCCTTCCTCTGAAATGGCTTCGACAACCTGTTCGGCAAAGCGCTCGACATGTCGCGAATCTACACTCCCGAGTAGCACAACCAACCTACCTGCTAATTCAATAATTGTCGCCTGCAGGCTCATGTTCAGAGCCATTGCTTCGATCTTCTCTTTGAGCCACCGCAGGGTTAACCCATCGTTCGGCTTTACCTCCATGATCAGAACATGGTAACCATTTTGCAAGCCCAAACGACGTAGAATTTCGGTTAAATCGTATATAGAATGTGTCTCTAATGGGTCCATCAATGATTCGAGCCATTCTACCTTGATGCGTTGTTCAGCCTGATAGATAGCCTCTTCACGGCTTAGAATCAACGCCGCGACGTGGGCACCGCGCTCGATTGCCACAAAATCGAGTTCCGTCAATGCCCGGTCGGTGGCGATGATCCAGATGTAACCATACAGTGTTGACCCTACCATGATAGGGGCGATGATTCGCTCCAATGACATACCTAAGTGCGGTGCAGGAGGCACAGGATGAGGCTTGGGATCCGTTTTCAACTTGGTGAATAACCCCATTGAATGAAGATATTCTATAACTTCCGTGGGTGTCTTCCCTTCAGTAATGCTACGTTCCCTCACCTCATCCACAAATTCGACCGAAGCATAGGCTAATAGACGCATATTGCTATCCTCGATGGTAACCGATCGGTTGAGCAGATTGGTCAATGTTTGGGCTAGTGCATTCAAACCTCCTCCTTCTAACACCAATTGCGTCAGCGTTTTGTGAATATGGAACGCTTGTTCATTGAGGGCATACTGCTCGCTGATAATGCGTTCGTGAATGGCATGAGTTACTTCAACTAAGGGTACCTCCCAAGGAAGAGTGACGATGGGAAAATCCAACCGCTCGGCGGCTTCTACCATGACCGAGGGCACCTCGCGAATATACTTTCCGATGGAAACGATCATCCCAGCCAGACCCTTCTCTGCCAAAATAGGGATCAACTCACTCTGGCTTTGGGGGCTATCCTTGAGAGCGAACGCCGTAGTGAGGAGCAGATTCCCCTCGCGCACCCAAGGGACAACATCTGGGTGGTCAACGATGTGTGTCCATCGGATGACCCGCCCTAATCCGCGATGTCCAGCAATCACCTGTGCGCTTTCCAGAATGGGTAACTCTCGAAGCGCTTGAGCAACGGTCAAAGACATGCCTTTTCTCTCCACTAATCACTGCAATGTACACCCAATTATGATGTGCATTGACCGATCCGACAAGAGTCCGTAAAATTGCGCGTAAAAATCGTTGGTTACCCCTTGCGCGGTTAGCATTTTTAATCCTATAAACAGAGCCTCAACCTTACCCCTATGCCAGATGTGAGGATAATATCGGGAGTTAATCGAACTTTTGGCACATCGGTTTGATTTTTTCTCTGGTATACTCAGGCTTATAAAGACCATACCGTTGGCTGTTGGTCTTTACCGGATTCATCAAAAACCTAAAACAGACGATAAACGACGTAGGAGCATTCGGCGTTGCCCTCATCGCCTACATGTACCGATTGATGCAGATCACTCATACCTTCACTTTCTACTACCTCAATCAACAATTATCCCTGGATGAGTTGGGGAAGTCTAACGAACTGATCAAGCGCGCCGTTAGGAATACCCTGCGTTCGCTTGAGCGCGAGGCTCCAGGCGCTACTCTGCCCTCCAATCCAAAGAAACAAAATCTACATTGTAATCCGCTAAAGACACCCTATAAATGGTTGTGATGAAACCATTCAGCCGCCGCGATTTTCTGAACCTGGGTCTCACCACGCTGCTGAGCAGCGTCATTAGACCCCTTCCGCCAGATGATGCACCGAATCCAACGCCCACACCTCATCAGTACAGCCTGGGACGAACAACCAGGTCCCTTTTTTATTACGAAAAGCCCTCCGCCTCGAGCAAGTCTCTTGGATATTACCATACCGATACCATTGTACGCATCTACGAACAACGCAGAGGAGACCCTGAGCCGGCGCATAACCCGATTTGGCTACGCACTGCAGAGGGATGGATGCACTCTTCTTTTGTCCAACCCGTACGCCAACAATGGAATGCGCCGATTCGCGAAGTGCCACCTTCGGGCTTCTTAGCCGAGGTGACCGTTCCCTATACCCAAGCATGGTGCCTTATTGACGATCGTCTCAAACGTTCTTATCGCTATTATTACGCGAGCACACACTGGGTTATCGCCGCCTCCGCCGATCGAAACGATACTATCTGGTACCTGATTCGCGACGACTTAGACCAAAGCACACACTTTGTGCTTGCGCAAGACCTGCGCTACATCCCCCCTGAGGAACTGGCACCCATCTCACCGATGGTGAAGGAAAAATGCATTGAGGTAAACCTCGCTGCCCAGTACATGACCGCCTTCGAAGAGGGTCAACCGGTGTTCAAAGCATCCATCTCTTCGGGAACGAATGAGGGGGATACACCCAAGGGAGAATACCGCATCGAACGCAAACAACCCTCCTGCCACATGGCTGAGACCTTCGGAGATGCATATGATTTCCCAGGCGTTCCCTGGGTTTGCTTCATTTCTTGGACGGGCGTCTCCTTCCATGGGACGTATTGGCATAACGATTTCGGCAGACCACGCAGCCATGGTTGCATCAACCTAACACCAGAGGCTGCCAAGTGGCTCTACCGGTGGAGCGAACCTGTGGTACCAGCGGACAAACGCTTGGTGAAATCCAATCAAGGCACCCTCGTCCTGGTTTACTAACAAATCGAACCGATTCCTCCAAACGCCTGATCTCAACCTTGTCTGTTCAGCAGGTCTGGCGTATTCACGGTTGCCTTGCCAGATGAACGATCTGGTCAAGACAATATGGTCAAAGAAACCTTGTCATGCACCTATTTACAAAAAATTTAACCCATTTTCACAAAATTGTATGTGCTTTTTATAGCAATTGGCACACATTTCTGGTATGCTAGTTAGGCTTCAGCCATCGAGAGGACTCGGCACAATCCTTGTAACTCTACCATATGCTGGGTTTGCAGTTGGGAACCAGCTCGCCTCGGGTAAGTAGACAATCTATGTCAACGAACAAATCGTCATCTCCAAGAGATACTCCATCTGAGAACGGTTTCTCAAAAGACATCACCTCAACGAGATTGCTCTACGAGATCCTCGTTCATGCAAGCCCTATTGCCATCGTCACGCTCGACCTCAACCACCGTATCCTCGCGTGTAACCCAGCCTTTGAGGAGTTATTCGGATACAATCAAGCCGAAATCCTAGGGCGAGACCTCGATGAGGTCATCACCAATCCAGAAGTCCATGCCGAGGCACTCGCCCTGACTCGCAGCGTGAAACAAGGCAAACATGTCCATGGGTTTGGCACTCGCTATCGCAAAGATGGCAGCCCAGTGGAAGTCGAGATTTTCGGCGTACCCATCTTCCACGAAGAAAGACAGATCGGCATCTACGCCCTCTATCATGACATCAGCCATCTTCGCCAAGCGCAAAGTTCCCTCGAGAAAAAGACCAAACAGCAAGAACGACTGATTCAAGCCGCCCGACAATTGACCAACAGCACGAACTTCAACGAGGTGCTGACGCAAATTGCCCGAGGGGCTCGCGAAATCCTCGAAGCCTCCGGCTGTACGCTGTATCGTCTCGAGCCTGACGGCAAAACACTCACTCCTTTAGTTGCTATTGATCCTCTCTACGCAGAGGAGATCCTCGCTTCCCCCTTGCACATAGACCGCAGCCTGACAGGACGTGCTGTGAAACTCAGGCAAACCATCGTGTACAACAAACCCCTCGAGTTAGATTACGCATTTCAAATACCCGGCACCCCGGTCGAAGAAGAACGCATCATCGTTGCACCGTTTGTCATGGATGACCAGGTCATTGGCGCATTGTGCATTGCTCGCCCCGACCCACCCTTCACCGACGAAGATAGGGTGCTAGCAGAGACCTTCGCTGCATATGCCTCATCCGTGCTAAAGAATGCACAGGCATACCAACAATTAAAAAGTGAGGTAGAGAAGCGCTCTCAAACCGAAAAAGCGCTGCAATTCGAAAGGCAACAGATTCTCTCCATCTTTGACAACATTGATGAACCCATCTACGTCACCGATCCCAATACGTATGAAATCCTCTTCATCAATGAATCTCTTCGAAAGAAATTGAACAAAGAGAAGAAGGATATATTGGGTAAACTTTGCTACCGAGAGTTTCAAGGAAAAGATGCGCCATGTGAATTCTGCACCAATGAGATCATCCTGAAGAACAAGGGAATACCCCATCGTTGGGAGCATCACAACCCAGTTCTTCAACGCGATTACTTTTTGGTTGACCGTATCATCCGTTGGCCGGATGGACGCGATGTGCGATTCGAATTTGCCATGGATATCACCGAACGCGCCCAGCGTCAGCGTGAACTGGAGAGCATTGTCAACCTCTCGGCTGCCCTGCGCATCGCCCAATCCCGCCAGGAGATCATCTCCATC
>FWPU01009071.1_pt1 | contig 16067 bp, 15 predicted proteins | sample 2228361 | NCBI WGS metagenome assembly FWPU01 (sample SAMEA103939777, study PRJEB20133) | metagenome
AGCCATGAAGCACTTCTTGGCACCTTTGCAGGACTTATCATACTGCTTGCTTATTACGAGGCTGGTCTGACAGGCGTGGTTATCTCGTTGACCATTGCCACCTTTGGCGGGATGTTGAAGCGATTCTTCGGGGTCCACATCGGTGTGCAATATATGGCCTTCTATGCATCACCTTGGATCGTAGAAAAGCTCCTGGGATAAAGGATAGTCTCTGTCCGAACCATGGATCTCACACTGGCAAAAGGGGGTACGTACCAGCCCGTATGTGCTCATCAAAACAGGTGGCCGAACTCCAGGTAGACTGCAACCTGTTCGTTCGATACACCGGCATCAAGCCGGGCAATCAAGTCAGGGTAAAGACGAAACCGCATCCCAAGACCAGGTACAAGGTGGAGTCTCTTAAGGGAGGGGGATCCAAGCACATCCTTATACACCCTTCCACAGTCGAGAAACAGGACACCGCTCAGAAACTTGAAAACAGGAAACCGGTATTCAGCATTGAGTAAGATCCTGTCGCGGTCCCTGAATCTTCCTTCATAGTATCCCCTGGCCGAGTACGGTCCACCGATCTGGCTAAGTGCCCAAAAAGGTGCACGGCCCCGTACCAATTGGATGTCAGACTTCAAAGCTAATCGATGTGCTGAGAAAGGCAGTGGGACGAACTTGACGAATTCTAGCTGGTACCTCTCAAAACTGAAATCGCCTAGCTCCTTCGGGTATACAGCGCAAGAAAACATCAGCTTACTGCCTGACAATGGATCGTCAGGTGGATCACGCGTGTCCCTGTACACGGCAAACTCCAGCCCATTTGACCAACCTCCGCTTATGCCCTCGGGCTGTGGCCTTATGTCTGTAAGATCTGGCAATCCTTTGATATCACCCTTGCCGATCACTCCCCTTCGGGCATGCAAAGAAACCAGAAACCCAAGATCGTGCCCCACTGCATGCTGAACACCCAGTTTGATATCAAGATCGTTCAGACTAAAGTCGCACCCTTCCTCCCGAGATACATTATTTCCAATACCATAAAAACGTGCTCGTGGCTTATGGTAGTAGTTGAACATCGCTTTGACCGAGGTGTGAGGCAGGGGTATCCGTGAGCTTTGGTACCAGATCTCTGCTATCTGATAGCGGTAAAGGGTATAGACAAGCCTTGTCTCAAAGCTATCCAATCCCTGAAACAGCCTCGGATGACGAAACTTGACTCCTACTCCTGGACCCTTGTCTGGGCCAGTAGTCACAATGGGTACGGCCCCCCATTTCCGTTCAGCCAGCCCCATATGGTCACGCAACACATAGGAGGGCGTTGCCCGCTCCTGAGTAGTAGCTGCCCAAGGACTGCATGTCATCTTGGGTGCCTGCCACGACAAAGGACCCACGCTGACTACAAGAGGACTCCCATTGACATCTGCAAGCCCACGGGTAAAGGTCGTCTCACCTGGCCCGGCAATACGACATGTCATAATGAAGTACTGGCGTGCGTAAGGCGCTTTCTCAAGCTGAGGGACGCTATAACCGATGCTAGCAAATCGTATATCGTCTTCTAGGTAGTAGAACTCACTACCAAGCCGACCAGTCTCATCAATCGATAATCGTTCGTCTCCACCCACTCGCTTGCCCGATGGAAGCGGGCAAAAAGAAAGAGTTATCGATCCCCGATCACCTTTCAACTGAATCGACCCTGGATTCCGGTAATCGAGTGATGTTTCAAGTGGTGAAAGCCTGCCATCAACGATACAGACATCTGGATCCCTTGTCCGAAACACATGCATCCCCGAGGCCTGTGGATCGAGCAAAAAAGCAATAGTGAGCCGCTTGCTGGAAAGGAAGCTCTGGTGAAGAAAGATCGCTGATGCAAACTTGATCTCGAACCTATCCCTATAGTACATGCCGAGCGCTTCTGTCTCGCTCCAGAGGAACGGGCCATACGGGATACGTATTCTGAATCTCCTCACGACCCTTACAGGCCCTACCGTATATCCAGTGAGCTCTGTTGTTAGATCGTTTGTGTCGATGCTATACACTACGGTACCGTGCAGGTGAGACACCTCCGTGGTAAACTCCTGGCCCTTAACTACTGGGTGCCACCCGTGGGTGGTCGCCAAAGCGCATTCTTCGATAATAAACGGATTGTGCTTATTGAAACGGATACGATAGTGTGGTGTTTCGAGCTGCTCTGCATCTGGCCGATAGATTACCTGCTGTGAGGAAATCTCCCCACGTTGTTGCTCTGAACGCACTGCCAGATACACGCACGCCTCTTCTCTAGAAGCAGGATCCCATATACGAATTTCTTCTACAAAAGGAAACCAAGGCCCCCGGCCTGGAACCGTTGCTCGGTCTGCAGCGCACTGCCCTGCATCTGAACTCATAAAGACGATCTCATCGTGTAAGCCTAGTGGAGAACGACAATCAAGGGTCTCTTTGTCCCCTGTCCCACAGAGTACGTAGTCACATCGCTCACCATGGTTTTCAAACCGACACCTGACCGCATCGATCTGAAAGGGAACGGGCTCCCACTGCTCTTCGAAGGACCGAAAGAGGCCAATTTTGTCTTTCGGAACCCCGATGTACTCTGGGAATTGAGCCCCATGAAGGATAATGACTTCGGACCGTGCCAGGGGTCTTGAGGCTGACTGCTTCTCAATGTCCTTGGGGCTCGAGCTACCTGAGCCAATGATCATAAGCATGCATATGGCCCAGCGACAAACCCAGCAGGACCTACTCTCCATAGCACTGTACCTGAATTGAGTGAGATGATACGTGCGGCCTGCCATTCTCGATCGCTCTGCTCATTCTAGCCAGTACGAACATCCTTGCAAGGACAAAAGATGCGTAGAACCATCTGGCGCGCATTTCTGGGATGTTTGACCACTTCCGGGATATCTGACGGGTTGACATTGTAGAAAGGGACCATAAGAATAGTAGCTTTGTTATGCACCTTAGGGCACACAAACTCCTGGCTCCCAAATAGCAATTGGAGGTGCACCACAATGAAGCATTCTATAAGAGTTGTCATCATCGGAGGCGTTGCCTGCGGTACCAAGACTGCATCACGACTGATGCGGCTCATGCCTGACGCTCACATTACGCTTGTGGATAGGGGTAGCGTGCTCTCCTATGGTGCATGCGGCCTTCCCTATTATATCTCCGGCGAGGTGCCTCGCATTGAATCCTTGCTGGAGACACCAGCCGGTGTCATAAGAGATGCTCAGTTCTTCAAAAAGGTGAAAGGATTCGATGCATTGCCCGAGACAGAGGCAGTACACATCGACAGGAACCACAAGACAGTTGATATCATTGCGCGCACAAGTGGCAAGAGAACGACACTCCCTTACGACAAACTCGTTCTGGCAACTGGAGCACATCCGATCCGGCCACGCATCCCAGGAGTCGACTTGAAGGGTGTCTACCAGATGCATCACCCCGAGGATGCGACAAAGCTTAAAGCTTATGTGGAGAAAGATAATGTTCAAAGCGCACTCATCGTCGGGAGCGGCCTTATTGGGATGGAAATGGCCGAGGCGCTCAGTATCTGGGGCATCAGGATTACCATGGTAGAGATGCTGCCATATGCCATGGGCCTTTTACTGGATCCGGAGATAAGTTTGCTCGTAATGAAGCATCTTAGGACAAAGGGCGTGATACTCAGAATGGGCGAGCAGGTCCAGGCCCTCAGCGGGGATGCAGACGGTACGGTGAAAAGAGTGAAAACCTCGACAGGAGAAATAGACACAGATGTAGTACTGCTTGCGGTAGCTGTAGAACCATACAGCGCGCACGCAGTCCAATGCAGCCTTGCTGTCGATGCGCGGGGTGGCATCCTCATCAACCAATTCTGTCAGACCAGCGATCCGGATATTTATGCAGGTGGGGATTGCGTAAGCAATGCATGCCTCCACGGCCTCTGGGGCACCACCCTTTTTGCCCCTCAGGGGTCCACATCGAACAAACATGGTCGCATTATCGCTAATCATATAGCTGGTGTTGCTGAGGCGTTTCCTGGTGTCCTTGGTACTGTTATCTGCAAGGTGTTCGACATAACCGTGGCACGCTCAGGGCTCAGCGAATCCCACGCAAAGAACCTGGGGTACCAGGTAGAAACGGTGCTGTGGGCTGGAACAGATCTGCCTCACTACTACCCGGAAAGTGCTTTCTTCTGCCTAAAACTCGTAGTAGACAAAAAGACTCGCAGGCTCATCGGTGTTCAGGCGGTGGGCGAAGGCCATATTGACAAACGGCTCGACGTAGCGGTTGCAGCTATAAGCTTCCGCGCAACGGTCGACGATATCGCGCATCTGGATCTTGGCTATGCACCGCCGTACGCTCCACCAATGGATCCTCTCATCACAGCCGCAAACATCGCTCAAAACAAGCTCGACGGTATCACACAGGGCATCTCTCCATGCGCGTTGAAGGCAAGACTGGACAAGGGGGATCCTGATATCGTATTGCTCGATGTGCGAAGCCCTGCAGAACGAGAAAAGGTTCGCCTCCCGTATGAAGACAGGACGGTTCATATCCCTTTGGGACTGTTACGCGAACGCTTGCATGAGGTGCCGCGCAACAAACAGATCGTCACCTTCTGCAAGATTAGTCTCAGAGGCTATGAAGCGCAACGGATCCTCTCTGGGAACGGCTTCCCCAACGTGGTGTTTCTTGACGGCGGTATCGTAGGGTGGCCATATGAACTTATAGAGGCGACGTCCTAACTCTTCCAGTAAGTGTTACAAGACCAGTTAGAATGCGTTTCCAACAAGGTACCAGCAGGAGGAAAGGGTATAGCCATGAAGACAGTGTCTAGAGCTTTGGTTATGCTTTGCATGCTGTGTGGGTTCTCTTCTCTTTGTCTCGCTCAAGAGCAATCCCAGACAAGTGAACAGAGCCCCCCACCACGGCCTATGATGAGGTGCCAGGAGCGTTTTGACGCCATGGATACCAACCATGACGGAACCATAAGTATGGAGGAATTCATGGCAGTCAAACATCCAGGGGGGCGTGGTGAACAGGTGTTCAAGCGAAGAGACACCAATCAGGATGGCAATCTCACAAAAGAAGAATTTTGTTCACAGAAGGGAAGAGGTCGTGCCGGCAGGACAGGAAGGGGAGCAGGAGCTCAATAACATAACCCTGAGGCACATTCAAAGTGACAACGCTCATGAAAGCAAGGGACACCCTTTTTGTCCGTTCTCCTCTGTACGTAAGGATCTTCTCACGAAAAGGAAGGAAGTTCCCATGGTAGGTACACACGCAGGCGTGCCCTGTGTTCTACGCTCGCGCGCTTTGCCAAAGAGCTCGTTGACCACCTTCTGAATGAGCAGCAACTTACTCCAGCCAGGGGCTGGAGCAGCTCAAGGGAGATCCTGTGCATCGTTCCCTTATTTATATGTTTGTTTACTGCCGTTTCCTTACCTTTGCTCAGGTTCTTTTTCTACTTCTACCCTACCTTCTTCGCCTTCTTTTACCTCCGCTCCCTCTAATTAACAGCACGACTCCACACGTACGGTCCAACCGTCGTTTATCCCGTTTTTCACCACCTGTTCTGTGCAAGCTACTGAATACCTTTGTATATCTGACGAACCATAACCTCTGCGAGAGGCGCGGGACTGGGTTCCCCTGCGGGCTGCAAATCCGTGAGCTGGGTATGAACAGTACCTGGAGTGGGTTCGATTCCCACCGCCTCTCTCCATCAGAGCCCGACCTTAAGAATGCTTTTTCGTTCGACACGTTCACTCACACACAGCGTAAACGACCGATGAACGTCTCTCAACTCACACGATTCATGCACAGGAGAGCCACACATGGAGGAACGATACGAACCGCAAGTACTCGCTTTTTGCTGTAATTATTGCTCGTATGCCGCTGCAGACCTGGCAGGATCTATGAGAATGGAATACCCAGCTCAGGTCAAGATCGTTCGTGTGCCCTGCACGGGAAGAGTCGACGAATTGTACCTCCTGAGGGCATTGGAATTGGGTATCGACGGCGTCTATGTAGCAGGATGCCTCGAAGGAAATTGTCATTTCCTTTTGGGCAATATACGGGCTCGCAGGCGGGTAGCCAGAGTCAAAGAGATACTCAAGGACATAGGGATCAACCCTGAGCGTGTGGACATGTTTAATCTTTCAGCATCCATGGGCATACGCTTCGTGGAGATCGCCTGCGAATTCGTGGAGCGGATCAGGCGCCTCGGTCCAAGTCCAGTCAAGACCGGAAGTGGTAGCGAGCTCCTCACCAGTGGAGCGTCTTCCACGGCTGAGCCATCTGCAGACAACACTATGACACAGAAGTAGCTGCTTTTATCTTAAGATACCTTCGCGACGTATAAGGAGTTCTGTCATGGCTATTGACAATGATTTCCTCTTGATACTCGACGGGTCCGGCCTGGGCCAAAGCGAACCAGACTTGGGTGAAAAGTTGATGAAGGCCTTTTTGAACACACTGTACGAGTCAGGAACACTTCCTGCGAAGATCATATGTATGGCAAGTGGTATCTTCCTCACGACTGAAGGATCGCCAGTGCTCGACATCCTAAAGAAGTTTGCACAAGAAGGTTCTCTCATCCTCTCCTGTCAGACCTGCCTCGAGTACTATGGAAGGAAAGAGAAACTCAGGGTCGGCGCCCCTACCACCATGAAGGATACGGTCGCTTCTATGCTCACGTTCCGAAAAATACTTAAACCTTAAGGAGGAGCATCATGAGTTCACAGTATGAACGTATGTGGAGTGAACTGGGACTGGACCTTCCAGCCCATGACAACTTGCTGAAAGTCTTAGCCCAATTTTATGGCGATATATATCTTTCTCAGCAGGGAAGGCTCAGGGGGGCTGAGTATCTCGATTTCGTAATTTCAGAGGTCCATGGGCTTCGCATTCAGGAACTTTGCAAGGCAAAGGAAGAAGGGAAAAAGATCGTTGGCTGCTTTTGCGTGTTCGTACCCGAAGAACTCGTGTGGGCTGCCAATGCGATATGCGTGGGACTGTGCGCAGGTGCTGAGATCGGTCAGGCAGAAGCGGAACGGGTCTTGCCTCGTGCTACCTGTGCGCTCATAAAATCCTTCATGGGATTCAAGCTGGGAAGGCTCTGCCCGTTTTTCGAATCCTCGGACCTTGTCGTGGGCGAAACCACGTGCGACGGCAAAAAAAAGGCGTATGAGATCCTCGGAGAATTCTGTCCTGTCCATGTGATGGAAATCCCGCACATGAAGGAACAGTGGGACCGCACCATGTGGAAGGCCGAGGTTCTTAGATTCATGAGACGTTTGGAAGTGCTTACTGGTGTCCCAATTACGAAAGATCGACTTGCAGCTGCACTACGAATGATCAACGAACGCCGCACGGTCTTGAAACGCCTCAATTCGCTCCGTACGGCCATCCCTACCCCGATATCTGGAAGGGACGTGCTGCTGGTCAACCAAATCTCCTTCTACGACGATCCTCCTCGGTTCACCAAGAAGATAGGCGAGCTCTGCGACGAGCTCCAACAGAGGGTTGCGCAGGGCAAGGGCATCGTTCCACCAGAGACCCCCCGAGTGATGCTATCCGGATGCCCCATGGCAGTGCCCAATTGGAAGCTTCCCTATGTAGTTGAATCGAGTGGTGCAGTCATCGTGGGAGAAGAGTCCTGCATAGGAACCCGTAATATCCGAGACCTGGTTGCAGAGGATGGCACTACACTCGATGAGATGATCGATCGGATCGTAGATCGCTACATGAAAATCGACTGTGCGTGCTTTACTCCTAACCAGGAGCGACTCGAGCACATTGTCCAGATGTGCCAAGAACTCAAGGTCAACGGGCTTATCTATTACACGCTTCAATTCTGCCATCCGTATGCAATAGAATCCTACAAGGTGGAGAAGGCACTGGAACGCATAGGAATCCCTGTCTTGAAAATTGATACTGACTACAGCATGGAAGACGTAAGAATCTTGAAAAATCGTGTGGAGGCGTTCGTCGAGATGATCAAAGGGTAGGAGACTGGGAAAAAGAAAAGGTTCTGCTCGCACGGCTGTTCTGGCTCCTGCCCGGGCAAGGCCCTCTACTAGAAAGGCGACCTATGTCTAGCTATCATCCCGGCCCGTGCGTTCCTACTAGTTATTGCAGTAGGAATCGGAGAGAAATATCCACCTTGTAGAAGAGGCCCTCTGCCCAATCCCAATGGCTCGTAGTGAGACAACTGTGGCATTGTGTCCGCCTTGCAGAACCTCGTAACGAAGCTAACTCAATGGTACAGGGCGCTCAACATCTCCATTGAAGACATACAGCCTCTTGATGTCCACAAAAAAATGACCTGAACCACTTTGTTCCCATCACAGCCACTCGTTTAGGTTGTGCAATGCCTCCTCATATTGTCCGAGTTGTTCGATGGCAATCCAATATTCGGTGATGGGATAACTCAGGACCCTTCTATGATCAGCGATGAGAGACGAAATGAGTGATGGCATCTCGTAATAGGTATCCTTTGGAATCGCATCCAACACTGAGGGTGAAATCACGTAGATACCTGCGCTAATCGTGAAGTCGACAGAAGGTTTCTCACGGATACTTTGTATCTTGCCATCTTCTATGTCCATGACGCCGTATGGAACGTGATACGTGAAGGTCTTTGTGCCCACCGTGAGCTCGGCCTGCTGTTCGTCATGAAAACGAACCATCTTATTGAAATCCAGTTTTGTCAAAATGTCGCCGTTCATGACCAGTAATGGTTCGTCGCTGTTCAGCCTCCCTTTCACGAGAGACAGAGCCCCTGCTGTTCCCAATCGTTTATGCTCATCCACATATTCGATATGCACTCCGAACCGCTCTCCGTTCTGAAAGTAGGTCTTTATCAGCTCGGCCCTGTACCCCGTAGTAACGATAATATCCCGTATGCCGTGCTGCTCGAGTTTGTTCAATATGATCTCGAGGATAGGTTTTTCACCTACCGGGAGCAATGGTTTGGGGATGGAAAACGTCAATGGTCGCAGTCGCGTACCAAGCCCTCCTGCCATGATCACCGCGCGCATGCTGCCTGCCCCTACGTCGCATATGTTTCAGGACGGTACAACTCCATATGTTCCTTGATCCATGCGATGGTCTTTGCGAGCCCTTCCTCGAGGGATACCGTGGGTACCCAGCCAATCACATCCCTGGCCTTGGTGTTGTCCGCACAAAGCCGCTCTACTTCACTTGCCGATGGTCTCATGCGTACCGTATCGTGCACTACCGAGACCTTCCTCCCGACAAGCGAAATAATCTTGTCCGCCAAATCTCCTATAGAAATCTCTCGTCCGGAACCAATGTTGATTATCTGTCCTATCGATCGTTCAGACTCCCCGATCTTGAGAAACCCATCGACCGTATCAGAGACGAACGTAAAATCTCGTGTCGGCGATGTCGCACCCAGTTCGATAGTATCTCTGACAAGTGCCTGGGTAATGATGGTGGGTATCACAGCCCGCGCTGACTGACGCGGGCCATACGTATTGAAGGGCCTAATGATCGCTACAGGTAGGCCGAACGACCTGTAGTAGCTCTCTGAAAGACAATCAGCTCCTATCTTGCTCGCAGCATAGGGCGACTGAGGCTGCAAGGGGTGACGTTCATCGATCGGCACATAGCGGGCTGTACCATAAACCTCGCTCGTGGAGGTCATGACGAGCTTCTCGACGCCCTCTTCCTTGGCAGCGGTCAGTATATTGAGTGACCCAATGAGGTTCGTAGCAACGACTTCTCGAGGATGTCGATACGAATACGGAATACCTACCAGTGCCGCCAAATGAAAGACGATGTGGATCCCTTTCATTGCGTATGCAACGCTCTCGATCTCCTCTACATCTCCTGCGACGACCTCTATTGCATCGTGCAGCTCAGCAGGCAACATGCGGAGGAACCCTTCATTGTTTCTCGAATTATAACGGACAAAGGCGACAACCTTTGCACCCTCTCTCAGAAGCCGTTCAGTCAGATGGCTTCCAATAAAACCACCAGCTCCTGTGACAAGCACTCTCTTGTTGTGCCATTTCATTAAAAACCCTTCCTCATAAAGCGGTCTGTTGTAACAATCTCCCTTGGAGGCGAGCACGCTGGTTCACTGCGGCAAGCACTTCCTCTGCTTCAATCCTAGTAGAAAACCCCTGTACCATCAATGTACCGGAAATGTCCTCGTATCTTCAACGATCGCGCAGGCAAGCCACAGTAGCATAAACGATGAGATGCCGTAGAGATAATTCAACGATGCCTGCTTGATGAGGAAAAAGAAACACCACAGGACAAGACAGCATGATCCTGTCAATGAGCTCACAGATGTACGTTGTCGCACATACAGCAGCACACCTACAGGGACGAGAAGAAGTGCGATAGCCCCAGGAAGTCGCGAACCAGTCAGGTGATACACGAAAGAAAACAGATTGAGCGACTCGGGCTTAGGCTCCAAACGAAAAAGATACAGCACTGCGTCCTCGATAAAATCGTGAAGGTTCCATAAAGCCAGCGGCAGTGCGAGCATAGCACTTGTGAGGATTGCTGTCCCTAATTGCGCTGGCGTTAGCCTTTTGTGGCGAAGGAGGTAGGGAACGATCAGGACAAAATACTGCTTGGTGGTCGTTATGATGCCCAAAAGGATCGAGGCCATTATGCTCCTTCTCATACAAAACCATACAAACCACAAGGCATACACCAATGCGATTACCGCCGTGTCTGTCCAGCTTTGCTCGAGGATGAACAACGCCATGGGGTTGAAAAGGTATAGGAGTGCCAGGCAGCGGCCTATGTAGCGCCCCTTATCGGTGGCCTTGAGCCTTTTAACCATTGCATACAGGATGACCGCAGCCAACACATCGCTTACGGCGTATGTGTACCGCACGTCGCCCAGCAGTACTCGTGCTGGCACCGCAAGATAAATCATTGCAGGCAAGTAGGAGATGGTAGACTTTCCATACCAGGAAGGCCCAAAAGTCATACTATAAGGATTCTTTCCCTCGAGGATGCCGTGAGCCGACTGTTGCATGACAAAAAAGACATCGATTTGAGGGTCAGGTGAGGAAAGGATCATAAAGATACGAACACCCAAGGCACACGCAAGAAGTGCCACAAAATGAGCGCGATCCCACACCTGGAGCAGCCTCTTGGGCTTCAATGGGTCTTTTTTGTTCCAGTCTCCTTTCATATAGGGCAGGACCAGGCAAAAACTCAAAATATTCGTCATGTGTATGAGATATACGAAAACAAGACGAGTCTGATACACACCGCCTGAATAGATAAGGAAGGCAAATGACGCTAGTAGCACCAATGGCCCAAGCAGCATGCAAATTGTCGATTCATTCGTATGTGGTCCGCTCCTTGGTCCGTACGCAGTACTACCATCGGCTTCTCCACCAAACTGAACAGAGACGAGGATACCCATGGCCAGCAGCACCAAGACGAAGGCAGGGAGATTGTAAAACCCGTACTGCGACGTATAGGCGCCCACCAGAAGAACATACGAGATCACAAGAAGTGTCGTCCTTCGAGAAGTGCTATGCGCAAAGAGGGTGGAGTGGGTTACCCCTGCGGTCGAAAGAAGGCCTTTGAAGTACTGACTCCATATGAGGAAAAATCCTATGAGGGCCACACACCTGGCCGTCCATACAACAATGAAGTACAGTTTCTCGGGTCGTACCTCCTGAGCCCAGGTTAGATTCCCCAGCTCTTCTGCAATCTCGGCTCGAAACAACAAAGCCATGCCGCCGGCAAGAATGAAAACGCTACCTGCAATCCATGCTATTGTTCGCATGGTGCTCGTTCTGCTCATAATGAACTCACCCTACAAGCCCGTAGCAGCCTTCAGGCCAGGGCCTCAGCGAGGTCAACCTACGGAACAGCACAAGGGGCTCTATCATTCTTTGTGCCACTACACTGCTACTTTCTCAGACCAAGTTCCTTTTCTTCCTCTTCGATACATGCCTCAATAATCTTCACACCCTCATCTATGTCGCCTTTGGTAATGGTCAGTGCTGGAGCAAAATCGAGCGCCTGGGCCACGGTCTTGATAATCAAGCCTTTTTCCATTGCGCGATCGACCAATCGTATAAGACTGGATTGCGGAAAAGGTGCCTTTGTCTTCTTGTCCATAGTGAAATCAATAGCGGTCCACAATCCTTTGCCGCGAACCTCACCAACTGATGGGTGAGATTCGAGGGATTTGAGCCTATCCAAGAAATAGGAACCCACTTCTCGTGCATTATCGATCAGATGTTCTCTTTGGAGGATCTCGATATTCTTTACCGCGACTGCACACGAAACAGGATGATTGGCATAGGTATGAAGATGATGAAGCTCCTGGATCGGCTCTAGCATTGCAGCGGTACACCCAATCGCACCTAGAGGGACATATCCACTCGATAGACCTTTGGCCATAGTGATGACGTCAGGTTTGATGTCATAATGCTCGCACCCGAACCAGGCACCTGTCCTTCCAAATCCACAGATCACTTCATCTGCAATCAGCACTATTCCGTGCGAGGCGCATATCGAACTGATAATTCTCCAATAGTCCCGTGGGGGCGGACAAGCACCAAATCCTTGTTGGATTGGCTCCCCAATAAATGCCGAGATCTGTTCTGGATCCTCAGTTTGGATAATTCGTTCTACGTCAATGGCACACAGAAGCTCGCATGATGGATAGCTGAGGTGGTACGGGCACCGGTAACAGTAGGGCGATTCTACAAATATGGTTCCAGGTACAAGTGGCTCCATGATGTGTCGCATGGGGATGATCGTTCCCAGAAGACCCAAGGCACCCGCAGTAACCCCGTGATACGCCCCCCTTCGTGATATAACCTTATAGCGCCGTTTCTCGCCCCTGTAGTAATGATAGTGCCGTGCGAGCTTCAGCGCAGCCTCGACAGCTTCTGAGCCATCTGAAACAAACAAAAAGTGGTCTATGGTGCCAGGGGCTACCTCTGCCAGTTTCTCCGCCAATGCAATTGCAGGTCTGTTGGCAAACTGCATCGGGGTAAAAAACGCTAGTTCGCGCATCTGCTCGTAGGCAGCCTGACCGAGCTCTTCTCGACCGTAACCAACATGGACCGGCCGATTAAGGCCAGCGGTGAAGTCTAGATACACCTTCCCTTGTTCATCGACAACACGGGCACCTTCCCCTTTTGTGATAATCCGGACTCCCGATCGCATCTGGTCCTTGCTCGTCCTGCACAGGATAAGGTGAGCTATCTGTGTCATGATGTCCTCCTCGTGCAACTATCCGTAGCAAACATGGCACGCAGCGATGTGTGCAGTGGCCAGTACGTAGTGCTTTACTACAGGCAACGAAAACGTGTGTTTGTGTATACCATGTACAGGTCCCTGAGTCCAAGTGTGCCGGGAACATATTCGCAGGTCTGTTTGTTCAAGGTACATGTGGGCTTCCCTACCAGCCTGACTCGTCATAAAATGAAGTGAGCAGGCAATGATCTCAACAGTTTGTGAGGAAACGCCATGAAAGTTACCCTCATTCATTCGCGGTTCGCAGAAGGTAACAGCATTTGTCCTCCATTGGGCATACTCGGTATGGGTACGCTCTTGGTACAACACGGTCATCACGTCCAACTGTTTGATCTCGATGCATCGAGGGTCGACCCAATTCCGGCAATAAAGACCTTCAAACCCGATGTAATAGGCATAAGTATGATGACAACTGGATATCTTCAAACCGCTGCCCTGCTCACAAAGCTGAAGGCAGAAATACCAGAGTGTGTGTATGGGATGGGCGGTGTACATGCTTCTTCCCTCCCTGAACGGACCTTGAGGGAATTCGGTCTCGATTTCGTCTGCATTGGCGAAGGTGAATATACACTTCTTGAAGTCGTGGAACACCTTGCATCTGGAAAGTCCCTGCACGGCATAAAAGGAATACTCTACAAAGAGAACAACGACATCCGACATAACGGTATTCGACCGTTCATCGAAGATCTCGATGCACTGCCTTACGCAGACCGGACGTTGCTTGACTTCGAGCGCTACTTAACACCACCAGGAGTGCTCAAAGGCTATTTCTTGCCTCGATCCACATCGTGCATGACAAGCAGGGGATGCCCCTTCCATTGTATTTATTGCGACAGCCACGAAGTGTTCGGTAGAAGGTACAGACGAAGAAGTGTCGCTCATGTGATCGGTGAAATCGAGTGGCTTGTTAAAGAGTTTGGCGTCACTGGTTTTCTGTTCATGGACGACATATTTACTTTGGACCGTCAGTGGGTTCACCATTTCTGCGACAACTTACTAGCCAGAAATCTTTCTATCCTCTGGGGGTGTGTCACTCGGGTAGATATGGTTGACGAAGGACTGTTGCGAAAAATGAAGCGAGCCGGGTGTCGCCACATAGAATACGGCGTAGAAAGCGGCTCGGAAAGGATGCTTACGGTATTGAAAAAAGGATTCACCAAAGAACAGATACGAAACGCATTTCAGCTCACACGAAGGGTTGGCATACGGACCTTTGCCGCTGGCATGCTCGGCATTCCAGGTCAGACAATAAAAGACATAGAAGAAACCGAGGCCTTCCTCAAAGAGATCAAGCCTTCCTTTGTACACTTTTTCTTTACAACTCCTTTTCCAGGGACAGAACTTTGGGATATCGCCTTGGAAAAAGGTTGGCTCAGTCCTGATGTAGATTTTTCCCGGGACTGGGACTTTCGTTCAACTAGCTACCCAGCGGTAGAGATGGGCATCAGCAAGGAGGAGCTACGCAAGATACGGTCACGGCTTCAAAACAAGATGTTTTTCCGGAACTACGTCCATTTGCGGAACATGAAATTCGTAAGCACGATAGTCGCTGCCCTTGCGGCTAGTCCTATTGCTACAGTAAGAACAGTTCGGAAGGTCATGAAGACAAAACGAGTTGACGATCTTGTAGAGTTCGCACTTACTCAGTTTCGTTTGCAGCAGGAACTGCGCACTCTGAGAGAAAAGAACAACGCACTGTCAGGCAAACGACGATCTACTTCTTGATCGTTTTATCTTCACCATTCAAAGGCGAGCCGGCAAGCACACGCCGGCCGCCATTTTGAGAGAACATACCCTCGGTAACCTCACGGAAACAACACATCATTTTACTGCTCGTCTTTCACCTTTTGAGGCCATTTACCATTCAAAAAACAACGTACGTACTCCTAGCAGATCAAAAGGCCTATTGAAGCTCTCAAGAAACCCAGTATGTGCTTTACGTGTCACGGAGAGTAAGGCACACATTTATACAACCAACAAGACCTGTCATATCGAAAGTAAACCAGCTTCGGTTGAGAACGTGTGCTGACTATTTCCTGCATAAGCTCAGAAGGCTTTGGCGAACTGCCGAAGGAGGTGTACCCTGAGAATCCAGCACGTTGGTTATCGTTTCAACGCGCTTTACAAGGCTGCCAAAATGGCGAAGCAATGGGAAACGATACCAAAAGACGCCAAAGATCAGTTGAAACTCCTCAACTTTCTCAAAAACCACGGCTGCGAGGCTACGCGTGACGCCTTTGGCGTATCCAAGCGCACCCTCTACCGATGGAAAGCAAGGCTCCGAAATGCTCACGGTGACCCCACTGCCCTGGCAGCCTAAACCTGTGCTCCCACACACAAACGAAAACCTTCACGGAACCCGAACCTCGTAAACCAAATCAGAACACTCCGCACACACTGCCTACACATCGGAAAACAAAAACTCCACGTACTCCTCCAACCCCTGCTACAAACAAGACACTATCCACCTCCCTTCCGCCTCCACCATCGGACCTATTATCGCCTCCGCTAAAGACAAAATGCGCCTCGTCCCAACAAAACTCCACCCAAAAAGAAGACAAACACCAAACCATCCCCCAAAACCCCATAAACCAAAATCAGTATCAACTACCCCTCTCGAACGCCTCGCTATCGATCCCATTGAACATATCCGCCACGCCATTAGAAGATGTATCGTCACCATCATAGACCCCGCCAGCCGCTTCGCAATCACCTACGCTTGCCCCTCTGCATCCTTCTACCACCCACATATCGCCCTCCAAACCATGCGCTCTCTCCTCCCCTGCACCCTCCCTCAGTCGTCCTCTCAGATAACGGCTCCGAAT
>FWPU01009072.1_pt1 | contig 16063 bp, 11 predicted proteins | sample 2228361 | NCBI WGS metagenome assembly FWPU01 (sample SAMEA103939777, study PRJEB20133) | metagenome
GCTCGTGCTTTTCACCCGCTTGGGTTGCGGGCGTCAGCCCGCGCTGAGAGTCGGCGAACCGGGCGCTGCGGCGCATGTTGGTGGCCAAGGGCGCGCGATCGGCCTTCTTGGTCGTCGGCGAGCACCCGGTGCACTTCTACCGGGTCGACGGCCGGGGAAGGGGCGCTCCCATCGTGCTGGTGCACGGGCTGGGCGGCTCGGCCCACGGCTTCTACAAGACGCTGTTCCTTCTGTGCCGCCGGTTCTCGACGGTGTACGCGCTCGACCTCCCGGGCAGCGGCTTCTCGCCCGTTCCGGCCGGCGGCCCGCTGTCGCTCGTCGAGCAGCTCGAGGTGCTGCGTGGGTTCCTGATCGAAGCGGTGGGTCGGCCGGCGTTCGTGGTGGGGAACTCCCTGGGCGGAGCGATGTCGGTGGCCCTGGCCAACGCCGCTCCGGAGCGGGTGCGCGCGCTCGGGCTGGTGGCGCCGGCGGGGGCCAGGGTCGAGGAGCACCGCGCCGTCGAGATGCTCTCGGCCCTGAACGTGCGCGACGTCGCGGGCGCCCGGGCGTTGGCGCGGCGGTTGTTCCATCGTCCTCCGCTTCTGGCGACGCTGTTCGCCTCGCAGTTGTTGCGCATGTACGGCTCGCCGGCGGTGCGGCGCGTCCTCTCCGAGCGGCCGCTGGAGTTCCTTCCGCCCGAGTGGCTGAAGGCGCTGGCCATGCCGACGCTGCTCTTGTGGGGCAAGAGCGAGAAGGTGCTGCCGTTCGAAGGCGTCGACTACTTCCGCGCGCACCTGCCTCCGCACGCGGAGATCCACGTGGTGGACGGGTTCGGCCACGTCCCGCAGATGGAGCACCCGGACAAGCTGGTGGATCACCTGGTGCGTTTCGCCGACCGCCACGCGCTGTGACGGCTGTGGGCGTGCACCCGAAGGCGGCCGGCCACTATGATCCGCACTGGAGGTCGTACCGTGCGCATCTTCGCGTTCGTCCTGCTCCTGTCGTTCTCCGCCGCTGCGAAGGAGGATCAGACCTATCGGCAGCTCGAGCTGTTCGCCCGGGTGCTCTCGTACGTCGAGACCAGCTACGTCGAGCCGGTCGACAACAAGCAGCTCATGTATGGCGCCATCAAGGGCATGCTGGAGACGCTCGATCCGCACACGGTCTTCATGCCGCCGGATCAGTTCAAGGAGATGAAGATCGACACCTCGGGTGAGTTCGGCGGCCTGGGCATCGAGATCGCGAAGAAGGGCGACTTCATCGTGGTGGTGGCTCCGATCGACGACACGCCCGCATCGCGCGCCGGCATCCGCGCGGGGGATCAGATCTTCGAGATCGACGGCGAGAGCACCAAGGGCATGGAGCTGTCGCGGGCCATCCAGAAGATGCGCGGCCCGGCCGGCAAGAAGGTCATGCTGACCATCATGCGCGAGGGCTTCTCGGCCCCGCGGGAGATCGCCATCATTCGCGATCACATCCGCATCGTCTCGGTCGAGGGAGCGCTCTACGGCGGCATCGGCCACGTCAAGGTGAAGAACTTCCAGGAGCGCACCGACGCGTATCTCCGCAAGGAGCTCGACCGGCTGCGCGCGCTGAACGGCGGCAAAGAGCTGCGCGGCGTGGTGCTCGACCTTCGCAACAACCCCGGCGGGCTGCTCGAGCAGGCGGTGGCGGTGAGCGATCGCTTCCTGCCGGGCAACGCCACCATCGTCAGCACCAGGGGCCGATCCGAGCGCAACAGCACCGAGGAGAAGAGCAAGGACCGAGATACCGAGCGGCCCTACCCGATGGTGGTGCTGGTGAACGCCGGCAGCGCCTCGGCCTCGGAGATCGTCGCCGGCGCGCTGCAGGATCACGGCCGGGCCGTGGTCATGGGCCAGCCCACCTTCGGCAAGGGCTCGGTGCAGACCGTCATCGAGCTGGAGGACGGCTCGGGGCTCAAGCTGACCATCGCGCGCTACTACACGCCGAAGGGGCGCTCGATTCAGGAGAAGGGCATCACGCCCGACTACCTCATCGCCGAGGACGGAAATGGCACCAAGACCGAGCCCTTGCGCGAGAAGGATCTGCGCCGCCACTTCAAGGGCGAGGGCGGCGGAGTCGAGCAGGCGCCGAAGGGACTGCCCGAGGGCCTCAAGAGCTGGGACGTCACCGAGAAGCTGACCGACTACCAGCTCAAGGTGGCCCTCGATTACCTGAACGGGGTGGCTCCGCCGTCGGGGCAGAAGGCCACCGCCAAGAAGTAGCTACTCGGACGCGGCCAGCGCGTCAAAGAACGCGTCCTTCGCGGGAACGAGCTCGTCGCGGCGGTTCCAGCGCCAGACGTCCTCACCCTCGCCCTCGACCGCCGGCCGCATGTCGCCGAAGGTGATGGCTTCGACCGCCTCGGGGCTCACCCCGAGCGCCAGGAGGTACTTGCGCGCGGCGTCGGCCCGGCGCTGGCCCAGGGCGAGGTTGTACTCCTCGGTGCCGCGCTCGTCGCAGTGACCCTCGATGCGGATCGCCGCCCACGGCCGTACCCGCAGCGCGTCCGCCACCTGCCGGAGCTGGTCGAGGTGCTCCTCCTTCAGCGTGGCGTCGTCGTAGTCGAAGTGCAGCACCACCCCCGAGAGGATGGACTTCAGGTCGGCCTCCTGCTCGGGCGTGAAGCGCGGCGGCATCACCTGCACCGTCGTCTTCGGGCTCTCGGGCTTCACCACCGCCTTCTTGGCGCAGCCGAACGCAAACAGGGCGCACAAAACGCCCGCCACCATACCGATGCGATGCATGGCTTCCCCCTCCGTTTCGTCTCGTCGGGAGCGCGCAACAGGCTGTCACAGGTCTGTGGCCGCGCAAGTTTCGGGCGGGTCTGCCTCCAGGTCCTCCCGTTTACGGCTTGCCCTCCACGGCCGGTCGGGTTCAATTCGCGCATGCGCATGCTTGGCTCGAGCACGGGAGCGCTGGCGGCCCTTCTCGCGGTGCAGCTGGCCGCGCCATCGTTCGCCGCGCCCAAGCTCGTCCCCACGGCGGTGCGCTCGTCCAGCGGGCCGAAGGTCGCGGTGCTGGTGGTCGGCCTCGAGCCGCTCTCGTCGAGCCGCGCCGCCGAGCTCGAGCACGCCGCCGAGCTGGCCGTTGAACGGAGCGGCCGCTTCCAGCTCGCGAAGCTCATCGACGTGCTCGATCCGCAGAACGCGCGCGCCCGCGAGACGCGTCTCAAGGAAGCCACCGAGGCCTACGCCGCGGGCAGCCGCGCCTACGACGAGCTCGACACCGCCAAGGCCGCGCAGCTCTTCGACGCCGCGGTGAAGGCCTTTCGCGACACCGACCTCACCCGCACCTTCGGCGAGCGCACCCGGGCGTGGGTGATGAAGGTCGCCTCGCTCGTGGCCAACGGCGAGCCCATCGCCGCCAAGGCCCAGATCGACTCCATCGTCGCGCTCGACCCCAAGGCCCAGTTCTCGAGCAACTACTTCCCGCCCGAGCTGCTCAAGTACGTCGAGGATGCGCGGAGATTGGCCACCTCGGGCAAGCAGTCGCTCGAGGTGCGCACCACCCCGTCGGGCGCGCGGGTCTACGTCGACGGCCAGTACCGCGGGCTGTCGCCCGTCGAGGTGTCGAACCTCGCCTCCGGAGAGCACCACGTCGCGCTGGTGATGCCCGGCTACTCGCTGGCGCAGCAGCCGGTGCTGCCTGGACCGAACGAAATCACCCTCCGCCCGGCCGAGGCGCACTCGCGGTGGAAAGACGCGGTCGACCGCATCGCGCGGGATCCGGAGGGAGCGCTCCGCGACGCGGCGGCCAAGGATTTCGGCAAGTGGGCCGGCGTGGACCAGGTGCTAGTGGTGCTCGCGTGGAGCAAGGGCCCGAAGACCGAGGTGACCGGGCTGCGCATCGAGGTGCGCGACGGGCACAACGCCGCATTCGACGAGGACATTCTCACCGGCACGGGTGAGCCGTTCGTCGACTCGGCCGCGTCCTTCGTCTCGCGGCTGCTTGCGCGCGATTTTCCCCGGAAGGGCGGCAAGCCGGTGGTGCATTACACGGAGCCGGGCTCGGGCAGCGGCAAGCGCGTGGCCGGGTACGTGCTGCTCGGCACGAGCGCGGCGCTCATCGGCGGAGGCCTGTTCTTCGGGCTGCAGGCCAATGGCCAGGCCGCGCAGTTCAAGCAGACGCCGCAGGGCACCGAGCAGGCCCGGGTGCTCGAGCGCACCGGCCGCACCTACGCGCTCGTCGCCGACCTCTCGGTGCTGGTGGGGCTGTTGGCGGCGGCGCCCGGCGGGTATCTGGCGTTCGCGGGCGGCGGCAGGACCGACGAGGCAAGGCCGCCGGAGAGCGCCCGGCGAGAGGAGAAGCCACCCCCGCGAGAGGAGAAGCAGAAGAAGCGGCTCGACGACGAGGAGGACCTCCGCAACTTCTGATCATGAGAGTCACCGCTACAGCCGCGCTCGCCGCGCTCGTCGCCGCGTGCAGCTTCATCGTCGACTTCGACCCCGAGGGCCAGCCGTGCAACGACGGCCGGTGCCTGCCCGGGTACGCGTGCGTCGACGGCCGGTGCCGCAAGGGAGCCGACGCCGGCGCCTGCGGCGGCTGCGCTCCGGGCCAGTTCTGCCGCCCGTCGACGCAGACGTGCGTGCCCAACACCTGCCAGTACCGGCGCTGCGGCGTGGGGCTCAAGTGCAGCGACGCGACGGGCATCCCCACCTGCCGGGAGGTGGAGATGGGGCAGTTGGGGCAGATCTGCACCGACGACCGGCAGTGCCAGAACACCGGGGTGAACCGGGTGTGCTACCGCGGCGCGGTGCAGCTCGGAGCCGATGCCGGCGGAGGCCTGCGCACCGGCATCTGCGTCGAATTGTGCCGCGGCCCCTCGAGCACCTGCATCACTCCGGGCGCGACCTGCCGCACCTTCCCCGCGCCGCAGGATGCGGGCGCCACGTACATCTGCGTGCCCGATGGCATCCTCTCGCCGTGCACCGACGACAGCGCCTGCGCCGATGACGGGCTGGTATGCACGGTGTTCGACCACCCGCAGATCGGCCCGGCCACTGTCTGCGATACGCCGCTCGCAGGAGGCGCCGGTCCGGGAGAGGCCTGCGTCGTCAGCGCCGCCTCCGGAGGGAACCTCTGCGCCAACGGCCTGTGCGTGCCACGCGCCGATGCTGGCCAGGCGCAGACCTGTGGCCAGCTCTGCCACGCGCCCGGCGGTTTGTCGACGTGCAGCGGCGGACGTACCTGCGCGCTCGTCGAGTTCGAGCACGTCGGAGTCGTGCGCCACCTGCCGATGTGCGTGGAAACGCCGACGGTCTGCGCTCCGTGCGCTCCGCCCGGCGCGTGCGGTACGGACGCTCCGCACTGCACCGCCATCGACGGTCAGCTCCGCTGCCTCTCGGCGTGCTCGCCCGATGCGGGGAGCTACCCGGCCTGCCCGTTCAACCAGAGCTGCCGCCAGCTCGATGGCGGCGTGTTCCGCTGCGTGCCGATCACCGGCTGCGGGTAGTCGCGCGGCGAGCGAGCTCACCCTTCGCGCCGATGCGAGCGTGTCGAAGGTGGCAGCGCCGAGTCGGCGTCAGGCTCAACCGACGGGAGAGGGAGCGGGAGCGGGAGCGTTGGCGGGTTCGGCTCCGACGCAGCGACGGCGACCATACGGAGTCGGCGCGGTAGCGTGGCCACAACGCGGTCCTGCTGCCGCGCCGCCGCCCCCGACCCCCGGCGAAAGTGGACGGCCGCAGCCTGGTTTCACGCCTGGCACCGGGCCTGCTTCAGAGCCGATCCGGAGGAACGACACATGGGCAAGCGCGTCGGCGTGCTGATGGGCGGCTGGGGCGAGGAGCGGGAGATCTCCGTCAAGACGGGCGAGGCCATCGTCGCCGCGCTCGAGGAGAACGGCCACCGGGTGACGCGCATCTTCGCTGGGCCGGGGCTGGACAAGGCGCTGCGCGCATCCGAGCTCGACGTGGCTTTTCTGGCGCTCCACGGACGCATGGGCGAGGACGGCAAGGTGCAGGGCCTGCTCGAGGTGATGGAGCTGCCCTATACCGGCTCGGGCGTGCTGGCGTCGGCGCTGGCGATGAACAAGCCGATGGCCAAGAAGCTCTTCCGGCTGCACAACGTGCCTTCGCCCTCTGGTTACACCGTCGGTCGGGCCGACGTTCCGCGCGCATCCGAGCTGCACTGCGACCTCGGCTTTCCGTGCGTGGTGAAGCCCTCGTGCGGCGGCTCGTCGGTGGGCATGCGCATCGTGCACGACGAGGGCGAGCTGAGAGCGGCCGTGGCCGAGGCCTGCCGCTACGGGGGCCAGGCCCTCGTCGAGCGGCACGTGCAGGGCAGGGAAGTCACCGTCGGCATCCTCGGCGACAGGGTGCTGGGGAGCTGCGAGATTGCCTACCCCGGCACCTCCTTCGACTTCGCCGCCAAGTACCAGGGTACCTCGCGCTACTTTTTGCCGCCGCGCCTGTCGCCGACCCGGGTGCAGAACATCGAAGCCCTGGCCCTCGCCGCCTACCGGGCGCTCGGCTGCCGCGGCTACGGGCGGGTCGACCTCATCGCTTCCGAGCGCGACAACGACGTCGTGCTCGAGGTGAATACGCTCCCGGGCATGACGCGCACCAGCCTCCTGCCGAAGATCGCCCGGCGCGCAGGGCTGTCGTTCCCCGAGCTGGTCGAGCGCATTCTCGAGCGCGCCGCCCTCGACGAGGTCGCAGCTCAGGTTGCCGAGCCTCTGCCGTCTCCCTCGGCAGGCCGAGTGCTGAGCGCCTGAACGGCGCTCAAGCCGCTTCCATGGTGGCCGAGCCCGGCGCCGCCTCCACCGCTCCGGGGCGGCCGGATCTGACGCGCGCCGTCACTCGGAGCCAACTCCGCGTAATCATTTGACACGGCCTTTGCTCGGCCCTAGGGTGGCCCCGCGCCCGGGGGAAGGGCTGCGCCTGTGGGATGGGAGGGGTCCGGTTCACCGAACGTCCGGTGCCGGGAGGTGGGAGTTCCGTGGAGGGGCCAACAGCACAGATGACCACCGTCGAGTTCGTCTTCTTGGGCGTGTACTTCGCCGTGCTCGCCGTGCTGGCCGTCTACGGCTCGCACCGGTACCGCATGGCGTACTTGTACTACCGCCACAAGTTCAAGCTGCCGACGCCGAAGGGCGTGCTCGAGAAGCTGCCCAGAGTCACCATCCAGCTGCCGGTGTTCAACGAGATGTACGTCGTCGAGCGGCTCATCGACGCGGTGTGCCGCATCGACTACCCGCGCGAGTTGCTCGAAATCCAGGTGCTCGACGACTCGACCGACGAGACGTGCGCCATCGCCAAGGCCTGCGTCGAGCGCAACCGGCTGAAGGGCCACGACGTCGTCTACCTGCACCGCGACAGTCGGCACGGATTCAAGGCGGGCGCGCTGGCCTACGGCCTCGAGCGGGCCAAGGGCGAGTTCGTCGCCGTCTTCGATGCCGACTTCGTGCCCAGCCCCGACTTCTTGCGCCGCACGGTGCCCTTCTTCGCCGACCCGAAGGTGGGCATGGTGCAGGTGCGGTGGGGCCACCTGAACCGCGAGTTCAGCGTGCTGACGCAGGCCCAGTCCATCTTCCTCGACGGCCACTTCATCATCGAGCACACCGCGAGGAACCGCTCGGGCTGCTTCTTCAACTTCAACGGCACCGCCGGCATCTGGCGGCGCATCACCATCGAGGACGCCGGGGGCTGGCAGCACGACACCCTCACCGAGGACCTCGACCTCTCCTATCGGGCACAGCTCAAGGGCTGGCAGTTCGTCTTTTTGCCCGAGGTCATCTCGCCGGCCGAGGTGCCGGTGGACATGAATGCCTTCAAGAGCCAGCAGCACCGCTGGGCCAAGGGCTCCATCCAGACGGCGAAGAAGCTCCTTCCCCGCATTCTCGAGAGCGATCTGCCCTTCGAGGTGAAGCGCGAAGCCTTCTTCCACCTCACCAACAACGTCGCCTACCTCTTGATGGTGGTGCTCTCCGTGCTGATGCCCATCTCCATGGTGGTGCGATTCCAGCACGGGCTGTACAGCACGCTCTTCCTCGACCTGCCGTTCTTCATCACCGCCACCGCCTCGGTGTGCTTCTTCTACGTGGCCTGCCAGAGGGAGCAGGGCCACACCTGGTGGGAGCGGCTCCGGTACCTGCCCTTCCTCATGTCGTTGGGCATCGGCCTGGCCATCAACAACGCCAAGGCCGTCGTCGAGGCGCTGCTCAACCAGCAGTCGGGCTTCACCCGCACGCCGAAGACCGGCGCCGAGGGCAAGCGGGTGCAGGCGGTGAAGGTGAGCTACCGCGGCCGGCGCGACTGGCTGCCGATGCTCGAGCTCCTCTTCGGGGCCTACTTCACCGGCGCGGTCATCTTCGCCATTCACGCGCGCATCTACACCTCGCTGCCGTTCCTGGTTCTCTTCCAGCTCGGCTTCGTCTACGTCGGGCTGATGAGCCTGTTCCAACGGGGGCCGGCGCAGGGGGCTGTTCCGTCGGCGCGGAAATAGCCGCTCCCGGGAGGGGGCTCGCCCTTCGGGCCACGGGTCTGTCGCGCGCCTGCTCTGGATTTGATTGATTATCTGACCTTTCTCGGGCAGGCTCGACGCCGACCCGGCTCGCCGCTCATAAGGGGAGCCCGACTCTGGGGGGTCGAGTGGACGAGGTTTCCTCGCGCATCTTCGCCTTCTACTCCGAGGTCGCGGCGCGCTACGGCGCTCGCGCCGAGCAGCTCGCGGCCGGGCTGCCCTCCGTCCAGCGAGTGCTGCGCGGCGCCCGCTGGTACGACTGGGCCGACCACGTCCACGTCATCGAGCGCTTCCAGGAGCTGGTCGGGGGCCCGGGCCAGGCAGAGCGGGTCACCCTCGAGTCCAGCGAGCGCACGGTGGCGGCTCCGCTGAGGGCCATGGCACGGCGCCTCGCGGATCCGCGGCTGTTGTACCGGGCCGGGTTCCGGTGGTTCGGCGCGTCGCTCTACCGGCACGTGCGCATCGACTACGAGGATCTGGGCCGCTCGGGGCTTTTCGTCACCATCGCCATTCCCCAGCCGTACGCGGGCTCGGAGGGCTTCTTCCGTCTGTGGCGCGGCGCGCTGCGGGGAATGCCCCGGATGCTGAACCTCCCCGACGCGACGGTGACTGCCGAGTTCGACGACCGCGAGGGCCTGTTCCGGGTGCTGCCGCCCGAGGGCCGCGACGTCTTGAGCCGGCTGCGCCGCCTGGTGAGCCACGCCCGCACCGGCGCCTCGCTCATCGCCCAGCTCGAGCGCCACGAGCAGGAGCTGAGGAGCGCGTACGATGCGCTGCTCCGCTCGCGCCAGGACTTCCGGGAGATCGCCCGGCACACGCCCGATGCGGTGATGCTGGTGCGCGGGGCGATGGTCGTCTACCAGAACCCGGCCGCGTCCGTGCTCCTGTCGGGCCGCTCGCTGCTCGACGCGGTGCAGCCCGCCGACCGGGATCGGGTGCGCCGGTGCCTCGACGACGCCGAGCGCCACGGCCGGTCGACGTCGTGCGAGTTCCGCATCGACGAGGTCCACCTGGAGGCGGTGGCCGCCAACGCCATCGACTTCGAGGGTGAAGCGGCGGTGCTGCTGGTGGCGCGCGACGTCTCTTCCCGCCGCGCGGCCGAGGAGCAACTCAAGGAGAGCGAGCGCTCGAAGCAGGCGCTGCTCGAGGCGGTGCCGGACCTCATCCTCCGCGTCTCGAGCGAGGGGCTCATCGCCGAGGTGACGGGAAAGGTCTCTCACCCGCTCGCCGGCCATTTGCGTGCCCGCGTGGGACAGCCGTTGCGCTCGCTCTCGGGCGAGCTGTCGGATCTTCCGGCGGACCTCGCCCAGCGCCTCTTGTCCGGCAGTGCGGCCTCGGCCCCCGACGTCTTCGTGCTGGAGACGCCCGCCCGCGTCGGGCGCGAGCGGCTGTGGCTCGAGTGGCGCGGCGTGATGACCGACGCCGGCGACCTGGTCTGCCTGGTGCGAGACCTCTCGCGGCAGCGGCGCCTCGAGGCCGAGCTGCGCGTTGCCGAGCGGCTGGCCTCGATGGGCATGCTGGCGGCGGGAGTGGGCCACGAGGTGAACACGCCGCTCAGCTACGTGCTGATGCACCTGCGGCTGCTCGAGAAGGCCCTCGGCGAGAACCGGCCGGCCGCCGAGCTGGCCGAGCACCTCGCCGCCTCGCGCGAGGGGGCCGAGCACATCCAGCGGGTGGTGAGCTCGCTCAAAGCGATGGCCCAGCCGGTCACGCCGGACCGGCACCCGGTCGACGTCAACGCGGTGCTCGATGCGATGGTGCGGCTGGTCGAGAGCCAGCTTCCGCCCAACACCCAGCTCAAGAAGGACTACCACCCCGCGGTGCACGCCCTCGCCGACGAGGGGCCGCTGGGGCAGGTATTCACCAATCTGCTGGTGAACGCCGCCCAGGCGGTGGAGGCCACCGGCCGAGGCGGAGAGATTCGCCTGGTGACGCGACCGAGGGGCGACGACGTGGAGATTGAAGTCCGCGACACCGGCGTGGGGATGACGCCCGAGGTGGCCGCGCGCGTGCTGGACCCGTTCTTCACCACCAAGCTCGGCTCGGGGGGCTCGGGGTTGGGCCTGGCCCTGGCTCAGCGCATCGTCAGCGCGCTGGGCGGTCTCATCGAGCTGGAGAGCACGTTGGGCGAGGGCACCGTGTTCCGGGTGACGCTGCCTTCGGCCGAGCCGCCCTCGGAGGTGGCGCCGGCACCCGCGCCGATGCGCTCGCTCGAGGGCACGCGCGTGCTGGTGGTGGACGATCAGCCGAACATCGTCTCCACGCTGCGGCTGGTGCTGAACGACTGCCGCGTCTTGGGTGCCGGCTCCGCGGTGGAGGCCCTCGATTCGCTCCGGAGCGAGCAGGTCGACGTCGTTCTCTGCGACATGGTGATGCCGGACCTCGACGGCATCGCCTTCTACGAACGGGTGAAGGAGCTCGCTCCCGAGCTGGTGTCGAAGGTGGTGTTCATGACCGGCGGGGCGGTGCGGCCGGACATCGAAGCCTTCCTCGAGCGGGTGCCGAACGTCTGCCTGCAGAAGCCCTTCACCGAGGAGCGGCTCCGCGATGCCCTCTTCGCGGCTCGCCGGAGGGGCGATCAGCCCGAGAGCGCCCTGGCCGGCTGAGGGGCGGTGAGGGGCACACGAGCTCGCGCGTGGCGTCGTCGGGCCCGGTCTTCAGCGCCGCGCGCGCGTACAGGAGGGCGGCCGTCACCATGGCGTCCGTCATGAACGGGGCGTCGAAGTAGTCCTCGCGGAAGGCGACCGTGTACAGGGCGCGCCGGTTCTGCCAGCGGCCGCAGTCGGCCTTGTCGAGCAGAAAGCGGATGCCCGCGAAGAACGCCGCATCGCCCCGGAAGTCGGCGGGCGCGGTGGCCACCAGCGCCAAGAGGGCATACGCGGTCTGCACCGGGGTGCTCTCGCCGCGTCCGGCGCGCAAGGGGTGCTCGTCGGCGGCGGTCGTCTCTCCCCAGCCGCCGTCGGCGTTCTGGTGCCTGAAGACGAACGCCCTCGCGCGCTGCACCCAGTCTCGTCCCACCTGCGAGGCGTCGAAGGCGCGCAGCGGGGGGAGCACGAACGCCAGCGACGAGAGGTAGCCCGAGGTCCACCGCCCGGGCCAGCTGCCGGTGGGCCCCTGGGCATTGCGGAGGAACTCGACCGCGCGGCCCAGCGCCGCCTCCATGCGCCCTCGCAGGTCGGCGTCGAGCCCGAAGGCGGAACGGGCCGCGAGCAGCGCTCCCATGACGCGCCCGGTGACGTCGGCGGTGGAGGCGTCGACGAGGGCGGTCTCGATGCCGAAGGGCAGGCGCCGGCCGAAGCCGTACGGCTCGTCGTAGGGCTCGGGGCTGTAGCCGAAGCCGCCGTCGCCCTGCTGGGCCGACAAGAGCGCGTCCACGCACCGCGCCGCGGCCGCCTGCAACCGTTGCGCGACGTCGGGTGAGACGTGAGCCGAAGCGCTCGCCAGAAACGAAAGCACCATCGCGCTCGAGTCGTTGTCGCCCTCGAGCGCTCCCTCGCCGAAGGCCCACAGCCCATCGCGCTGCTGCTCGGCGGCGAGCCGCTGGACGAGGCCCTCGAGCCCGGCGGGACGAACGCCTGAGGCGAGCAAGGTGCTGCCGGCCACCGCCGAGTCCCACAGCTCGGCGTTGCACCACGACTGCACCAGCGCGCCGTCCGGGCCGCTTTGGCGCAGCCCGTCGATGAACGACAGCCCGGCCCGTACCGCCGGGTGGCGCGCGTCGTGGCCCAGCGCCCGCAGGGCCAGAAGGTTCAACGCGGTGCCGAACACCGACCAGAGCCAACCGCCGGTCCGGGCCTGGAGCGCGAGGATGCTCCGCTCGAGGCGCCGCCTGGCCAGCATGTCCAGGTCGATGCCCAAAAGGCGCAGCGCGCGCGCGGCGAGCCGCTCGAGGAACGAACGGTTGGCGGTCGTGTCCAGAAGCACCGAGAGGGCGGGCACGGCCTGCCGGGCGAACGACGACAGCCGCTGGCGGGCCAGCTCGCCGGCCGGCCCATGGAGGAGCAGGGCGGCGGCCTCGGCGCTCAGGGCGGCGCCGGGAAGGTCGGGAGCGTCCGGCGCGACGGCGTTCCACATCAGATTCGCGACGAGCTCGCCGAAGACGCCGCCGGCCGGGGCGGACTCGGAGAAGCGCCGGGCGCGTTCGGCCGCGCCGACGAGCGCGCGGTGGGCGTCGACGGGCAGCGTGGGCCGGTACGCGCGGGCGAAGGTACGAATGGCGAGCTCGGCGATGCGCGCCACCGGTCGCGTGGCCGGTCCGCCCATGTAGGCGGGAAAGCCGCCGTCGGGCTGCTGCGACGCCACCACTGATTCGACCAGTTGTCGTTCGGCCTCGAAGCGCGGGCGCGACGGAGGCGCGAGCAGGACCGTCGCGACGAGACCGGAGCCGGTGTGGAGCGGCCCTCCGAGGTAGGGCGTGCGCCAAAGACCATCGGGCCCCTGCTGGCGGCGCAGGTTCTCCACAGCGTCATCCAGCACGGCGTCCAGCTCGGGCGGAGGTGCCGGCACGTCGCGTGCGCGAGGGCTCATGGATGACGAGGCTACGGCTGCGCACGGGTGGCGTCGAGCGCGACCGTGCTCTCGATTCGCGGCGTCCATCGAGCGCCATCGCAACGGCGATGCACCGCGTTGCTCATTCGTCGGCGTTCGCTTCGAGCGCGGCGATGGCCTTGCGCACCCGCTCGGCCTGGCGCGCGTCATCGTAGATGAATTCGATGCCCATGCCGACCACGGCGCCGGACGTGCGCACCCACGCCACCCGGCCCTTGAGGCGCAGCTTGCGGAGCGAGCGCGGTGGGCGAATTTCCATGCCGACGGGAGTGTCCACGGGTAGCGGCCGGTCGGTGCGCACGAACGCGCCGCCCTGGGAGAGATCCGCCAGGCTCTCCTTGCGCCAGTCGGTCGCCGTTCCGAGCCGCACCGGTAGCGAGGCGGCCACCCGGTGGTCGAACCGCGTCCGATCCGGAGGCAGCTCGGCCCGGGCCAGGCGCAACAGCCGGTCGCGCCCGCTCTCGTCGTCGGGGACGAAGTCGACGCCGTAGCTCTCGCGGAGCAGCGCCGAGCCCTTGTGCCGGGCCCAGGCCAACACGCCCTGCACGGTGAAGTGGCGTCGGGCCGGCTCGTCGAACTCGAGCTCCAGCCGGCACCGGCGCCCCACCGCCACCGGCGGAGGCCCTTCGAAGGCCAGGCCGCCCAGCTTGCCGTTCGGGTAGAGGTGCTCGAGCAAGTCCTTCGGCTGGGCGAGCCGGATGCGGATGCGAGCGAAGGTCTGCTTCGACACGCGGGCTACGGGGCGGTGAGCTGCTCGAGCAGCAGCGCGTTGTCGACCCGAGGCTCGCCGGACACGAGCTTCGCGCGAATGCGCGCGTGGCTGGCGTACAGCTTGCCGTTGAGGAAGGCGCCGTCGGCGAAGAAACCGACCGCTCCCTCGGTGCGCAATGGCGGCAGCTCTTGCCAGCTCGCACCGCGCGAGGCGATCTTCAGATCGCCCCTCGTGGCGTCCTGGTAGACGACGAAGACCTGGCCCGGCGTGCCGGTGAAGACGACGGCGCTGTCGGTGCCGACCCAGTTCGACTCGCCCGAGCCGGCCGGCCCGGCGCCGCTGTCGATGACCTCGGGCGTGGCACCCGGCGCGAAGACGGAGCCGGCCCAGAAGCGGAGCTGCCGCGAGGTGAAGTCGTGGTAGCTGACCGCCAGCGAGCCGGCCGGGTCGACCTTCACGTCGGGGAAGAACCCGACGTCGCCGTTGCCGTCGAGCAGCACCGCCGGCCGCACCGTGCCCTGCGCGCCGATGCTGATGCCGTAGAGGTCTCCGTCGGCAAGCCCACCCGCCGCCGGCGTCGTGCGCTTCATGTAGACGATGTGCGCGTCCTTGCCCTTGAACGTGAGCGAGGTGAAGAGGCCGACGCCGTCGACCACCTCGTTGAGGCTCGAGGGGTTGTACTTCTTGGCGCAGCGGGGCGCGGTGCCGACCAGCACGCACGTCTCGGTGTTGGGGTCGCAGCCGGTGCAGGTGGTGTCGGCGGCGTAGCAGCCGGGGCCCGAGCCCGGGTCTGCGCAGACCTGCTGGCAGTTGAAGCACGGCGGCGCGCGCCGGCTCTGACACGCGAGCGTCTTCACCGTGAAGTCGGCGCCCGACTGCGGATCGGGCCGGGTGGCGTGCGCGAGCTTGAGCGCGGTGATGAAGCTCTTGTCGCCGGTGGGCTTGGGGTCGGGGCACTGCGCGACGTCGAAGTCGGCCGAGCCGCTGCGCTGGAAGTACGAGATGGCGGGCAGGCCGTCGGAGTCGACCGCGACCGACGTGTACAGGCCCAGGTCGGCGCCGAAGCCGTCGACCTTGACTGTGTTCCAGCTCCCGTCGGGGCCGCGCACCGCCAGCTTCAAATCGCCGTTGGTGACGTCGTAGTAGCTGACGTACGCGTAGTCGCCGTTCACCGCGATGTCGGTGTAGCGGCCGACGTCATCGCCCGGCTCGACGATGCCCTTGCGCGGGCCCGAGGGGCCGTACTTCGCCGTGCCCGAGGGCACTCCGTCGACCCAGTCGAGCCGCATGAGCTTGCCGTCGGCCCCGAAGCGGTAGACGACGAGGTCGCCGTACTCGCCGTCGTACGCCGAGACGAGAATGTGCCCGTTCTTCGGATCCGTCGCCAGCGACGACCAGCGACCCAGATCGCTCGAGCGCAAGGGCGGCAGCTCGGCGCACACGCACTGGGCCTTGGGCAGGTTGCACGTGTCCCAGATGTCGCGGTTGTCCTTGAACGTGGCGATGAAGCCCGCGTTGCAGCTCACCGGGCAGGCGTTGTCCGGGTACTGCGTCGGGTTGGAGTAGTCCTGGCAGCGGTCGATGGCCGGCACGCACGCCTTGCCCGGCTCGCAGCTGCCGCCGCACGGCAGATCGGCCATGCACTCGCCCTGGAAGCACGACAGGCCCTCGGGGCAGTCGCCCAAAGGCCCGCACGGCTTGAAGCGGCAGCGCTTCGAGGTGCCGTAGCTGTCGGTCCACTCCTCGCAGAAGCGGTCGCCCTTGTCGCCGCAGTCGGCGTCGGTGTCGCACTGCAGGTACTTGTCGAAGCACTTCTTGCGCTCGGCGGGGCAGGTCTGGCCCGGGCAGCAGTCGGCCTCGGTGGTGCACTTGCGGTCGACGAAGAGGCAGCAGCCATGGCCCTTGCCGTCCTTCGGCGCCACGCACGCGTAGTGATCCGGGCAATCGGCGTTGGTGCCGCAGGCGTTCGGATGATCCGGGTGCGCGCCCTCGACGCCGCGGCAGACGTCGACCTGTTGGACCTTGTCGTTGCACCTGCAGCTGGCGAACGAGAGCGAGAGCGAAAGCAGCGCCAGGGCGCCGAATCTCGACATTGCGTCAACCTCGAAAGCGGGATTTTCCCCTTGGCCGGCGCTGGCATCCTACCCTGCCGGGCACCTCCTTGACAGCGCGGCAGGCCGGCTTCTACACCGCGCTGCGCCATGAGGCACACGGTCTGCTGGCTCGCGCTGTTGCTCGCCGGATGCTCGACGACGACCACCATTCACTGTCCCACTTTGGGAGGGTTGAAGCCCTCGCCTTTAGGCGACAGCTTCAGCGTCGGTTCGGCTAGGGTGGCGA
>FWPU01006583.1_pt1 | contig 16060 bp, 23 predicted proteins | sample 2228361 | NCBI WGS metagenome assembly FWPU01 (sample SAMEA103939777, study PRJEB20133) | metagenome
TCCCCCCCTTCTCTCCCCCCATTCGTCGAGCGGACCTCGACAAACCCTTGACACCCTCCCCATCCCGTGGTAGCCTCCCCTCGGAGATGCTCGAACGATCCTGCAAGCGGACTTACGACCCCGTCCAGGGAAGGGAACGCCTCCTGCTGTGCAATGCCCGAGGCAGGGAGCTTCCCCCCGATCACCCCATCTCCCGCATCCTGAGCGGCACGTTCGACGTGATTACCGACTTGGAGGAAGAGGCAAGACAGGATCCCACTGTGGCTTCCAACGTGAACGGCTACATGTTCCTCCGCAGGCAGTTCGTTCGGGGAGCTTTCAGCTGCGCCTTCGACCTCCTCGAAGAGGCGGAGGGCATAGAGGGGCTGGAGTACTACCCGCTCTTCGGCCTACCCGGCTACATCGTGAAGGGCTTCTCTCATATCGTCGCTGCTGCCCCCAAGACCGGTAAGACCGAATTCCTCCTGAATGCCGGCATCCTGGATTGGCTGGCCCTCGGTGTGCGCGTCCTCTACCTCACCGAGGAACCCATGATGATTTGGCTTGCTCGGCTGCGGGAGAAGGAAGCCAAGCACCTGGATCGCTTCCTGCTCCTCTCGACGTGCGAGGGGCCCGAGCCCGCCACGCTGCTGGGGGCTGCTCGCCTGTGTCACTACGATGCCCCCTACGACATCCTGGTGTTGGATACCATCCGCCCCTGTCTCGGGTTCATTGATGAGAACGACAATGCAGCTGTCGCTGCTGCCATCACGCCTTGGATCGACTTCTGTCGGGAGAGGAAAATCACCCTCGTCGCTCTCCACCACACCCGCAAAACTGGAGGCCAGTATGGCGAAGCGATCGCTGGGGGCCATGCGATCCTCGGCTCCTTCGACATGGCGCTGGAGATCGTTCGCTCGAAGCGAAACCCCTTCGTCCGTGAGGTCTACCCTCTCGGACGAGTGATCGCTCCCTCTCCCTTCTCCTACCGAATGATTTCGGATGGGGCATTCCGGTTGGAAGAGCGAAGCGTTAACTTGTAGTCGGACGAGGAGGAGCTATGTCTGATACCCCAACCCCCTTCTCCAAGTGCTGTTTCCCCCTTCCAGCACAACACTCCTCCTCGTCCGTCTTACTCAACCAGTTTCCTGGGCTTGCTTCCCTCTGCCATCCGCAAGAGGCAGTCGCCTTCGCACGGGAAGCCGTCGATTCGATTCCCTGCTCCGATCCGTGTCTGAGCCAGAACACCGGAGCACTCTTCTGCCCCCGGTGTTGCCTGCTAGAGCTCTTTGACGATCTGCTAGAGGCCATCTCTTGAGTACGTTTTGTCGCTTCTGCTCCGTTGTGTCGAAACGGTCCTCAGGGCTGGAGTTCATCGTCGACAAGGACTCGAATACGGGACTTCCCTTCGCCTGCACCCGGGAGCATCTCCCGCCCACGCCCAAGCGTCTGCGTGAGCTAGCCGACCACCTCCGGAACATCTTCGGCAATACGGTTCCTGGAGTCGTGATCTTCGAGCGGAGACGGAGTCACCTGCCCGACTCGGAGCTTCTTCCCCTCTCCGACCACGAGAAGAAACACGCTGCTTGCTGGTGGTCTCCCCTCATCGTGGACCTCAAGGCGTTCAAAGCCCCCGGCGTCTCCGCGGGGATGGTCACACTCAACTCCCAACTCAACAACGAGATCGTCGCCGTAGCTCAGAAGTACGTAGGGTACTTCCATGGCCGTGAGGTGATTGCCGACCCGAGCGTCTGGTCCTTCCGGATGAGGGTCGGGGGTAAGTGGCGAGAGCCCACTGTCGTCAGGGACGATTGCGTCTTCTGCCGCAACATGACCGACGACGATGTGCGCAAGCGGATCATCTACTTCCAGCTCTCCTGGGAGATCGAAGTTTGCAGGGCCAATCAAACTCTCCCCGGCTATCCTCACCGGATGGACTATCCCATCCTCGAACCCGGCAAATGGCACGAGGCAGTGGAACGCTGGTATCAGGAGTTCAAGGAACGAGACTCCCGGCTTCCGGTCCTCTCCTATCGCTTCGACCTGCTTCCTCTCCGCATCCAGCGGAAGATCTGCATCGAGTGGAACCACGTCTGGCTCCGGTGGTTAGAGAAGCAACCTGAGCTTGCTGTCTTCTTGACACGGGACTACGGTTTCACGCATTCTGCGTCTGATGAGCAGCACGTTCGAGAACGAGTGGCGGAGGACATTGATACCGTCCTGGATCTCGCAAATGAGATTCAATCGGGCGGAGAGGCACCTGAGTCTCCCCCTTGAGGCCTGCTGGTTCTTCGTCGAACACTTGACTACCTTCCCCCTTTCGCCTTATTCTCGAGCTGCATGGGAGCTGGTCATACCAGATACTCTCTGGTCCCTTGTCTTCGAAGACTGCTACGAGTTGCGAAAGAAGCTGAACTCCTGTCTCATTGACGCCATGTCGGGTAAGCCTGCCGTCCTCACCCTCTCCAACGAGCTGGAGGCCTGGATCCTCGATCAGCTCCTCGTCCCGGAGGTCGCCCAGTGGGCCCTCCCGGTCAAGTACGAGATCATCCGGACGCTTTGGGAATATGCGTACGGGGTTCCGCTCTCCGACATTCCGGACAAGGAATTCGATCCCAAGGATCTCTCGGGGTTCGATGCTCATGACTGAAAGCACTTGTTCCCTCTGTCCCCTGCGAGGCCGACCCGTTCCGGGCTACTCCGAACAACCCGATCCCGAGCTCATCATCATCGGGGAAGCTCCGGGCCGGGAGGAGAAGGAACAGGGTAGGCCCTTCGTGGGTCCTGCGGGGAAGCTCCTCCGTGGTCTTTTGGCGGAGGCGGGATGGGATCCGGCTCGGGTCCACTTCACCAACCGGGTTTGGTGTTTTCCGGAAAGGGATTTTCTTGACTCAGCGATCATCACCTGCCCGAAGCACTACCTCATGCCCGAGCTCGCATCCCTGAGCCGCGTCCGTGTCGTCGTCACCGTGGGGAAGGTCTCCTCCAGCCTGTTCTTCCCCGGCCTCACGATGAAGCAGATGGAAGGCAAAGCCCGCGTATGTCGGACCTCGTTCGACAAAGACGTTAGGATCTACTTGGCCACCTACCATCCTGCTCACGTCCTGCGGGGGAACCGTTCCGCTCGGGAGCGGATCCTCGCTACGCTGATCCGTGCTAGGGGTCTTCTCTCATGGTTCTCATAGACGTTCAACTGCCCAACGTGGAAGCATACCTGAAGGCGAAGGGGTTGGAGGGAACCCTCATCGCGGATCGTACGCGCTGCCATCCCGCGCCAGGAGACGTCGTCATCACCGAGCCCCGTTTCCTCCCCCATTGGCGGAGCGTCCTCCCTGACGGCATCTCCCTCCTCGTCCTTCCCTCGCTCGTCGAGGATTCTCCGCTCCTCAGAGCGGCTCCTCCTCAGAAGCCGAACTACCCTGCCCCTCCTGTGGAGGAGATCAGGGAGCTCCTCCGTACTGCCCGTTACGTAGGCCTGGACGTGGAGACGGAAACGGCATCGTCGAAGCCGAACGAGATCTGGGATACGCTCCTGGGGGTCGGGATCTCGGTCGACGGGAAGACGTTCTTCGGTACCCCGGAGCATACCGACTACATGGCTCTCCTACGGGAGCTCCCTCCCGTCTACGCCTGGAACGGCAAGTACGACCTGGGAGTGCTTCGGCGCTACGGCGTTCACCTCCGGCTGCGGGGGGATGGGTGCATCGCTGCGTACCTCCTCGGGGAACCCGACGCTTCCCTCAAGAAGCGAGTGCAGGCGCATTTTGGCGTCACGCTCCCCACGCTCCAGCAGGTGACTGGAGGGCTTCCTACGTCCCTCCGCGATCTCTCCCTCTATTGCATGAACGATGCGTACTGGGCAGTGGAGATGTCCCGGGCGTTGGAGGAGGAGATCGAGCAGAGGGGCCTCGGGGAAGCCTACCGCCTGGATCTCGCCCTCGTGGAGATCCTCCTCTCCATGCAGGAGCGGGGGATCGGGTTCGACCGGAGGAAGGCAGCGGAGAGACTCCGCCAATGCAAGCAGAAGCTCCGAGCGCTGGAGAGAGAGATACGCTCGCTCGCCGAGGCGGATGGATTCCGTCTTCCTCCCATCGTCAAGCGTTGTCCTCTGTGCAGGGGAGGGAAGAAGAAGCGCCTGTCCTGCGAACGCTGCCTCGGCAGCGGGAAGCGGAGCATCCCCCAGCACCTGAATCCCTCTTCCGTCTCCCAGGTACGCACCTGGCTCCTCGATTCGGGTCGTATCTCCCCCTCTCGCCTCACTCCTGGGGGAGAGGTACAGCTCGCGGCGTTGGATCTCCTCCGCCATCGGGAGGATCCTGCCTGTCTTCTCCTCCTGGAGCACCGGGCCCTCACCAAGGAGATCTCGTTCCTAAAGCAGTGGTCGAGCTACGCTCGACAAAGCGTCATTCACACGCATCTGACCAACACCCGCGTTGTCTCGGGCAGGCTCTCCTCCCGGGAGCCGAATCTCCAACAGGTCAAGGCCGAGTGGCGGGATCTCTTCTGTCCGAATAAGTTTCACCTGAGGAGGTCAGATGCCATGGAAAGTCATCATACGGTGTCCTCACTGCCAGGACCGAGTAGGGTTCGTCCACGCCTGTCCGAAGGCGAAGGAGACGTACCAGATACGAGTGGTCATCCGGAAATTGCGTTCGTCGCCGGAGACTACAACCAGCTCGAAGTCCGGGTGATGGCGGCAGTGAGTGGAGACCCGGCCATGGTGGAGACCTTGTGTCGAGACCCGAATGGGCCGGGAGGGAATCTCCATGCCCGAACGACCTCCGCCCTCTTCGGCGTCCCTGTCGAGGATGCGAAGAAGGATCTCCGCCTGTACACAGCCGGCAAGAGCGTGAACTTCGCCGTGGGCTATGGGGCCACAGAAGGCAAGGTCCGTGAGCTCATCGAAGCCCAAGCTCTCCGCAATCCCTCCCTAGGGCTTTCCGTCCCTTCGCGAGAGGAGGCGAAGCAGTGGCTCCTGGCTCACCGCGCCACCTACTCCCGCTACTGGGAGTGGGCTGAAGACGAACTCTCCCGCTGCCGCTCGCGGGGATACAGCCTTACCCTCTTCGGCCATCGCCGTGAGCTCTACAACCTGCATTCGAGCGATCCCTCCCTCCGCATGGAGGCGGAACGACAGGCAATCAATCACGTCATCCAGGGGTCAGCTGCTTGGATCGTCAAGCTCGCGATGCAGCGGGCTTGGGAAACGGGCCTGGATCTTCGGCTCCAGATCCACGACGAGATTTTGATCGTCTCGGAGGATCCGGAACAGGATGCTGCCCGTCTCCGCGCATGCATGGAGATGGAGAAGCTCATCCCCCACGTTCCTCTCCGAGTCGACGTATCCTGGGGTAGAACTTGGCTCGATGCCCACAAATAGACCTCTTTCGCGCAAGCTTCGTAAACGATTCTTCATCTGCTACCTCTGCGGCGGTCCTCGGAGCGAGAACGCCCGCATCTGCATCCGTTGTTACCGGAAGGCTCCGGAGCTCGTGGCCAAGTACGGGAAGCGGGGACCCGATGGGCTGCCCATCAAGGTCGTCGATTACCGGAGGCTCAAGTTCCACCCGGGGGACGTCGTCGTGGTGACGTACAAGAAGTCCCGCTTTCGCTGGGAAGTGTTTCGCGTCCTGCAGGTCGTTCCGCCATCCCACCTCAAGCACATTCCCGGCTGGAGGAGGGACATCTCGGCTGTGCAAGTGTACAACGCGAGGCTGCGGAGCCCCCTCTGGTTCCCCTCCTCGCACCTGAAGCTTTTATACGAAGCCGTTCCCGAGTATGCTGATGAGCGTGAACGACTTCGCCTTGCGGAAGACGAGGCTGCCGGAGATCGTGTACTGGCCCCAGACGTGGGACGGGATCACGAGTCTTCTGGAGTTCTTCCTGAAGATCAAGAAGGCGATCCAACTGATCTCGTTGAACAATAAGCGGGTCATTGTGGCCGAGCCGTATCAGGCCTTCGCACTCCGTCTTCTGGGAGTCCCTTGCCAAACGAACCTCAAAGGTGTAAAACGAGGAGCGACCGTCATCGTCGCCCTCGTGAGAGAAACTGAGGAGGGGTTCCGTGAGCTGGTCTCTGCCCTGTCGGACTACCTTCAGGTCGCCCAGCAGATCTATATCCTGGACCCTGCCTTCGGTCCCCTGTACAGGAGGTATGCCGATGCATCGTGCTGGTTCTTGACCAGAACCCTCTTCGAACGTCGAACGAAGTTCGACAGGGGGCTTGACAAACGGTTTTCGGAGAGCCATAATCACGTAAAAAAGGAGAGAACACAGTGGCAGACACGCTAGATCTCCTCAACCCCGACACCTGGAAAGACGATGTCCGGGTGATCGTGGGCGAGATCGACCGAATCGGGGTCCGCGATGCTCATCCCAACTACAAGGCGAAGATGGGCATCACCAATCCCGATGAGGTCCCAATCCCCCAGTTCGAGGTGGTCATCCGCAGGTTCGACCGGGTCCTGGTCTACCCTGACGGGAGAGAGGTACCCGCTCCCGAAACGATGACCATCAACCTCGTCCGCCGGGACGGCAAGGGAGGCTTCCAGCCGTACGGCAAGGGGAACAACCTCCCCTACACCGTCATCAAGAAGTGGCGGGAAGTCTTGGGCGATCTCGACGAGAAGCTGAGGGGGGTCAAGGGACGCTTCGAAGTGTACTTCAAGTACACCGTAGGGGGGTTCACCCACAACCGGACGGTCATCCTCCCGCTGGAGGTCCTCCCACCCGATTACGAGTACACGGGGCCAGTGTCCCGGTACGAAGTGAGGAGGGCGGAAATGGAGGATTCGGCGAGTGAGGCTACGCCGAACGAAGTGACGTCAAGCGATAGCGACGATGCCCTCCTTGCCCTCCGAGATGCAGTCGTCATGGCGGGAACGGTCAAGGCAGTGGTCTCGGCTGTCGCCTACCTGGACACCGCCTACCGGCGGGAGCCCTACCTCTCCTGGATCCTCAACGGCACTGTCATCGATCTGCTCAAGGAGAGGGGGCTCATCGAGATCGACGACGGGGGGAAGATTCTCCCGCTGTGAAGACCTGGGAAGACAAGCGGTACAGGAGGAGGCTCTTGGGGCAGTTCCGGCAGCGTACGGTCGAGGAGCGAACTGGAGTTCACGTCTCCGATCTCATCTTGTGCGTTAGGAAAGCCTGGCTGGAAAGGAACGCGTTCTCTCCCCGCGACGAAGAGCTCCTCACCTGGCTCCGGGGCCTGTCTCACGAATCCCTCCTGCGCAGCGATAGCGAACCTGCTGGGCCTAGACAGCTGTCGTTTTGCCTCTCCTGTCTCCGCTTGTCTTCCCCAAGCTCGATAACATGCGTATGTGGGGATACGACGCTCGTAGGCACTGTGGACTGGACTCGGAAGGGGATGCCTGTCGAGGCCAAGTCGACCATGAAATCCTCCAACGCCGACATCCACGAGCTCAAGCACTACGCCGATCAAGCGCTCACGTACGCGCTCATGCGGGGTCACAACGAGGCCCGAGTCGTCGTCTACCACGTGAACGGAGACTGGAAGAACACTCAGCCGGTGTTGCGGGTCTGGAGGGTCTCCTTCGATCCGGGGGAGAAGGAAGCCTGGATCGAAACCCTTCGTAGGCGGAAGAGGAAGTTCGAGGCTCCCGACATGCCGGAACTCGATGAGGACTCTCCCGTCTATCCGTGGATCTGCCGATATTGTCGATTCGACTTCTGTGAGCGGAATCCCGCGCACAGAGAATATGCTCTCGTACGGATGCTCGACGAATGCTAGAGGATATCAAGAGCCTGTTGCAAAGCTCGCTGCTCTACCTGCACTTCGCTCAGCGAAGGAACAAGAGCGGCAATTGGGAGCTCCAGTCCGATCTGGTGATGGCAGAAGGTGCGATCCGTAATGCCATCGAGCAGATCGAACGCACGTACGAAGGGGGGAAGCATGGATCTCGACCTGAGCTTTAGCCTGAGCATCAACGGCCTGGAGGGCACGGGGAAAACGACGTTCATCCTCAAGACTATGCCCCTCCCCATGCTGTACGTCTGTTTGGGGGAGAGATCGCCCAATCGTATCCTCTACGAAATGGACGAGAAGAGGAGGTCCCAGATCGAGGTGGTCAACCTCCAACCCTCTTCCCCCGAGGGCTGGACCTATCAGGAGGCAAAGAATGCTCTCCAGGAGATAGCTCGACTGGCGAAGGAGAAGCTTCCCTCCCTCGCCGGCGGAACGATCGCCATCGACTCGGGTTCTCGCTTTTGGACCGTCATGCAGAAGGTCTACGTGGAGCCGAAGGAGCAGGAGAGGCTCGCCAAGGGCCTCAAGAGCATCGGAGGGCTCATCTACGAGGATGCCAATCTGGTGTTCGAGGGCTTCATCACGTACGCTCGGACCTTTCCCGTCTATCTCGTGCTCACGCATACCCTCCGCCAGGATTGGGACGCCGAAGGCCCGATCCCCAACTCCTTCTCTCCCCGCTGGCAGAGGCAAGTCCCCTACCTGGTGGAGGTCTGCTTGGAGTTCAAGAAGCTCTGTGCTGTGTGCAAAGCCCCTTCTTGCCAGCAACCGAAGCACGTCGGTAGGGTACACGTGGCTCGGATCCTCAAGCTTTCCTCCAACACCTCCTTCGAGGGGTTGGAGATCGAAGATCCCAGCTTCGAGAAGATCAATAAGCTCTATCTAGGTCTCTAGCCATGAACTGCAAGCGTTGCAGGGAGTTTCTCTTCCGTCCTGCCAACAAGGCGATAGCGCACAGGGGCTTCTGCCCCTCCTGCGAGGAGTGGACGGGCTCGTCGAACTCCGTTCGACATGCACGCTCGTTCGACGTGCGCTGCCCAAACTGTGATGGCCTTTCCGTGTGTGGCGTAGGCTTTGATGGGGAACGCTTCGACGGAGAAGCCTTCTGTCCCCGCTGCTGCGATTGGCTCTTGTTTAGGGCCAATGCGGCGGAAGCTGCCATCGAGACCGAGTGCACCGGGAAGCGATACGTCACGAACGTGTGGGAAGAGTCCTGATGTCGGTGAAGTGTCGTTCCCACTGCGCCGGATGCCAGCGTCATTTCGGCGGTGTCACTGCCTTCGACAAGCACCGGAAGAAGTTCCAATGCACGGAGCCGAAGGGTCTACGGTTGGTCGAGAGAACGTGCAACCTTATGTACGAATGGGAAGCCACCTCCACGAACCACGAGCAGGTCGCTCCGGGCGTGTGGAAGGCGTGGATCTACATGAAGCTGAGCTTCGACTAGCGAAGTCGAGGAGGCGTGCAGGAATGCCGTTTTTTACTGACCTCTCCGCCAATGTTGGGGGGTATTTGTCCGAAGTAGTAGGGAGATACTACTCAGCTAGGAATGCCGTTTTTTACTGACCTCTTCGCCAAAGTTGGGGGGTATTCGTTTTGTGATATCAACGTTGCTGGTCGATTCCAGAGAGCCCGAGTGGATCGCCCAGGCACTCATCTCCCGAGGCTGGGCTGTGGAGATCGTGGAACTCCCCTCCGCCGATTACCTCCACATCCGTCAGGATGGGGAAACCATTGCCATCGAACGGAAGACCGCATCCGACCTCCTGAATTCCCTCTCCTCGGGTAGGCTCTCCGAACAGCTCCGCCATGCCCGCGATCGTTACAGCCTCCCCGTTCTCCTCATCGAGGGGGATCTCCGCATGGATCCCGACGGTGTTCTCCGAGCCGATGGCAGGAGAACTGGGTGGCAGTACGCTGCCGTCGAGGGAGCTCTCGCTGTCGTGCAGCTCGCCGGGATCCTGGTCTACAGGTGGCCTATCGTCGATACTCCCAACAGCCTCAACCGGATCTTGAACCTCCTCGACAAGCCTTCCCACGACCTTCTCTCGCGGAAGGCGAGGCCCGTCTTCGTCTCCCTCAATCCCGAGTACACCCAGCAAGTATGGTGCCTCTCCGCCCTACCCGGCATCGGTCCTGAGACCGCTGCTTCCCTTCTCGAAACCTACGGAAGCATCTGGAACGTCATGAAAGCAGTGGTCGAGGATCCCGAAGCCGTCCAGTCCGTGAAGATCGGAGGAAGGCGTTTGGGGAAGATACGGTACCAGAAACTACGCGAGGCGATAGTGGGGCCGCATAGGGTTGAGTTCGCTGGACTCTGTTCAGCGAACGATGTGGGTTCGAATCCCACCGGCTCCACCACGTTGAGCAAACCATGATCCAAGTATTCGACGAATACGGTGAAGCCTGGCTAGTAGCCCGCAACGATCCCGGGTGGAGCTGGAAGAAGTACGCTCCTACCGCTCTCTCCGTTCCCATGCTCCTCCACGGATCGAACCTGGACCTTGACAAGGAGATTGAGCGGGTACATACTCTCCTTGAACACGGATGGAATCCGGCCCACGTTGGAGACATCTTGATCGTCCTATTGGAGCATGATCGTGTGGTACGAGAACGCAATTCGAGACCCCGCTCCTGAGTGGAAGACCGGATATTCCTTCCTCTCCCTGAATCTCCGCCAAGGGGCCGTATACCACTCCATGGTGGGAGCATTTGCCGCTGCCCGTGCTCGCCTCTTCGGTGACGATCGAGCCTCCTGGCACTTCTCCGTCCTCAAGGATGGCACCATCTACCAGCACTACCCGATCGATCGGGTCGCTTGGCATGCGGGAACCGTCGATGCCAACGGCAAGTACATTGGAATCGAACATGAAGGAGGCGCTGCACCGAACTACTCCGAACCTCTTACCCCTGCCCAGTACCGCTCCACTCTGGGCCTCACGCTCTGGCTCATGAAGGCCTGCTCCTGGCCCGAATTCCGAGTGGGTGTACAGGGGATGGAGCACAATTGGCTCTACCCTACCGCCTGTCCATCGGGCCGCATTCCATGGTCCGATCTCATTCGTGATATCTCGAAGGAGGGAACCGTGGATCAGGAACTCAGAGATCGCATCCGCGCAGCCAGTGCATTCGAGGCAGTCGCTCTCGCCGTCAAGCAACAATACCCCGTCCAGTCTCTCCCCAAAGAGACGCTGGACACCGTGAAGTTCATCCTCAAAGTGGCTGGAGTGATCTGATGTCCGCTACCTTCCACCGCATCGTAGTCGCCATGAGCAGCGTCGTCACTGCTCTCACAGTCATCTGGTCCCAGACCGATCCCGCTGGACTCGGGATTTCAGATGAGGCCGCTGCTTGGGTCGCATTCGGTCTCGCCATCCTCTCCGCCGTCGCCACAGCGCTCCGGCAAGTCTCACCAAATGCGTAGACATCCCGACGTCGGCCTCTGCGGTCCCCCACGCACCGGGAAGGATACGGCAGCCTACGCCCTCAAGGTGATCCGAGGCTACGCTCGTGTCTCCTTCGCCGATCTCCTCAAGGAGAAGCTCTGTGTCCTCCTCGATACCACTCCCCAAGAGCTGGAGCGACACAAGGAGCGGATCCGCCCTTTGATGCAGCTATACGGGGAGATCAAACGATCCATGGATCCCGAATACTTCATCCGTCCTGTTCTCACCGTCCTCCACCAGAACAGGCGACGCAACGTACCCACCGTCGTTCCCGATGTCCGCTATCGCAACGAAGCCGATGCCCTCCTGAACGAGGGCGTCATGGTCTTCTCCGTCCATCCCGTCGGCTGGAAGGAACCGCTCATCGGACAGGGACATCCATCCGAGCAGCTCTGGAGAGGACCGTACCCCTTCACCGGGACCCTCCAGGCGATCTACGGACAACCGGAGCACCTCGTCGAGGAGCTCTTCTCCGTTTTGGACTACAAGCTCGGACTTAAGAGGTTCGACAAAGAGGAAATCCAACGTACTGTTGAGGCGTTATGGAACTCGTCCAAGCGCGGGTGACTACTGCCCGCTCCATCCAAATCCCCCACCAAGAAGAACTCCTCATCGTCCCCATCGGTGATCTCCAGTACGGCAGCGAAGGCTGTGACTTCGACCGTTTCGAACGGCACATCGCTTGGGCAGCCAAGAAGCCCAACGCCTACTTCCTGGGCATGGGAGACTTCTTGGATGTCGCTTCGCCCTCCAACCGCAGGGCCCTCAAGGAGGCTGCACTCTACGACTCCGTGCAGGATGCGCTCGACGAGCTCGCCGCTCATCATCTCGCGGAGATCGAGCGGGTCCTCGCACCGACCAAAGGGAGGTGGTTGGGATTCCTCCGAGGACACCACTTCTGGGAATTTCAGGACGGCACTACATCCGATCTCCGCCTCGCTCAGGCGATGGGGGCACCGTTCTTGGGGGATGCTGCGATCCTTCGCATCCTCTTCCCAAGCAGATCTCGACAAAAACGTCCCTCCCTGGCTGTATGGTGTCACCATGGTCAGGGATCGGGAGCGTTCCAATCCTCCCCCATCCAGAAGCTGGAACAGCTCTCCCGAGGTTGGGAGGGAATTGATGTCTTCCTCATCGGGCATTACCATCGCAAAGCTGCTGCCAAAATGCACAGATTGCACCCCGTCTTCGCCGACCACAGCAATACCCTCCGTCATCGCACAGTGGTCCTGGCCTGTACGGGAGGCTTCCTCAAGGGCTATCAGGAAGGATCCGCTCGGGGAGGGATCCCTGCTGGAACCTACGTCGAGCAGGGGATGATGGTCCCCACGGCCCTGGGGGGGATCGTGATCGTCTGCCGTCCCCGCTACGAAACGGGTACTGTCGATCTCGATGTGTTGTTGTAAGTTCAGAGTGATGACACTACGCAGGCTCATCGGAATCGCTCTCGCAGTCGGATTCTCCATTGCCTCAGCGGTGGAGTGGTCCCATGCCCGCAATGCGTGGGAGCGGGGTGATTACCTCCTCCTCGCCTTCATCTCCGCTGCTGCCGTGTCCCTCGGCTGGATCGCGGGAGAAGCCTTGGATTCGGAGTGGCCATGAACATCGATCGGAGACTGGACAGCATTGATGCGAGGCTTCTTTCCATCGACGATCGCCTTCTCGTCCTCACCGACGCGATCCTCGAGCATCAAGAGCTCCACTTGAAGCATCAACGGGAGCAGACGCTCAAGCTCACAGGGATCGCCGGGATCGTATCAGCCGTCATTGCTGCCCTCTCCCAGTTCTTCGGGAATAAGGTCTAACGATGCTGGGCAGATTCCCCCGTAAGGTTGTCTTCCGCCAAGGGCTGTTCAAGATCACAAGGCAGTTGGGGAGGGAGTCCCCCTATACCGTGTGGTACGGCCCTGAAGTGATCTTCTTCGCCAAGGATCTCACCGAAGCTGGGAAAGCGATCACCCGCTTCTATCGAGAACTTTCTCACAACACGAGGACCTGAACGTAACCACCCTGTGTTGGTGGTGGCCAGGGCGTAGAGCCTACGTACCAGATGTGCACCCACAAGCACGAGCAGTTTTGTTTGTACAGTGTCGATTGTTGCGTGAGCTTCACCGTGAGCGTCGATAGGTTCCAAGTGCTGCCGTTGGGTGGGGTGCCGAAGTGGACGATCGACGTCTCCCCGTCCCAGCCGTGATGCCCTAAGAAGCCGGTCAGGGTCGTGCTTCCGAGAGCGTCCTGCAGCGTGATGTCCAAATATGATTCGGGGTCCGACGAAACGCTGCCCACAGTTTCGAACGTGGCTTTGACCGTGACGCCGCCCACCGAATCGGGCCGCTCAGGGGGGCGAGGAAACGCCGACCCCTGCACCACCCCTGCCGGCAAGCCTTGCGTGGTGTTGTAGTCGGCATCGTTGTAGCTGCCTGCTGGGTCGTCCCAGCTGGCGTACGTTCCTGGTCCACCCGTCTCCGTGACCCATTGCCGTTCCACGTCGCCTACTGGCAGCAGCATATAGTGACTGAGTCCACTGATGGCGAAGGGCCGCGTGTTCCAAGGCGCAGGCCCGCTCTCATCGGTCACGAACACCCGGCCGCCGCGTACGGTGGTGCTCGGGTCTCCCTTGCCCAGATTGATGCCGCGGTAAAAGAAGACACCCGCCCGCTTGAGGGGCTGCGCGGTGGCGACCCCGCTCGTGGTGAACGCCCCGGCCACTACGCCGTTCTTATAGAACTCCACCACGACTTGTCCCGAGGCGTTGAGAGATACCCCAAGCTCGTAGCGGGCGTACTCTCCCACCACCCAGGCGCCAAAGGCGGCGGTCCGCTCCTCCGTGGTCGAGTTGATCTGCACGCCGAGGATGTACTGTCCCGTGTTGGTGAAGTAGAGAAAGGCCCCGAAAGCCACCAAGTCCGAGGTCGCCTGCTTGCGCGGGGCGGAGTCGATCCCGAAGAAGGCTATGGCGGCGCCGCTCTGCATCGCGTTGTTCGTGACCTTGATCTCTGCTCCAGCCCATACCTTCACCGTCGTGGAGGGCGTCGGCGCGTTGTGATACATGACCGGATTGCCGGCGGCGGGGGACGCGAGCACCTTCATCCCGTAGCCGTCCGCGAACTGGGGATCCGCCTCGATAGCCATGCCTCCAACCACGATGACGAGACGGTTGTCCCCCATGGCTGTGCTCCAACCGGCGTACAGTACCACTCAGAATCCCCTCCGGCTCAAGGCGTCGTCCAACGACCACCGTGCCTCGATTCGGTACCCGTTCGGGATCGGGGTCGTCGTAACCGTTCCTCCCCAGATGTTACGGGCGTAGGCAATGCTCGCTTCTGGAAGTTGTGGAACTTCAAACATATGCAGAATCACGCGACAGCCTCTCGCCTTCGCCTCGGTGAGCGCGAGCTTGGCGGCGCCGGCGAGACGCCGCAGGGCAGTCGGTCCCTTCGCTGTCGTCCCGACGAAGATCAAGAAGAGGGCGGGGGGACTTGCGAAGAAGAAGGCCACTTCGCTCCGGTCGATGGCGCAGATCGTATCGGGATTGGCGAGGAACTGTTTCACTCGCTCCAGTTCCCACGGGCTTTGTCCCAATTCGGGGTGAGTGCTGAAGAAGGTGGCGAGCACATCTCGCACGAACGGGGCATCATCCAACGTAGCAAAGCGTGCCATGGCTTACGTCTTCCTCACGCGAAGGCTGAGCGTTACGCGCGTTACTGTCAAAGCGCTGTCAACATTGAACCGGAGCCAATCTCCCCGGTTCAAGAGCGTGTTCCAGGTTGTGAGCGAGAGATCCTGGTTCGTCTGGGAGGAGGAGAGCGTCGGCTTCTCGGTTCCCGTGATAGTGTCGGCGGAGGTAGGCGGGAAGTTGGCGTATGTGTCCTTCCACACGTCAATCACGATGCTCCCTGCCTGATCCGCCGCCAGCGTCCAGCCTTGGATCTCACAATCGTATGGTACTTCAACATCTGCCTTGACGCCTGTCGTGATGGCAGAGCCTCCACCATCGATGACGAGCTCGATCGTCCCGTAGTCAGCTTCCCATCCGAAGGTCGAATCACCCTGCTGTCGCAGTACATAGCCGTCGGTTCCAGCAGAAGTGCTGTGATCCGCGGTGCTCTCAATAGCATGCTGCCTCGGGTGGTGAATGTTGGGCATCACCTCATGGTCATCGAAGAGCGTCCGCTTCCATCCGGACAACCGGATTGCGATGAGGGCTGACACGCTGTCAGCAGCGGCCGTTGTAGGGTCGGACGTAGCGGAGGTGGTCGTAAGTCCGCGAACTTCCGTGTGTAGCGCAATGTTCGTATCGCTCGTGCCCCCGCTCGTTGAGAAGTCGAGGGCCTCCGTCCAATCTGCTGTCGGTGTGACCCCGCTCACCCCTTCCAGCGCCGTGAAGCGGAGGAAGTAGTACCAGTCGTTCTCCAACCCGGAGAGCGTGAGGGGGCCAGCATCTACCCCATCATCGACTCGCGTTTGGATAGCAGCGATGTTCACAGGATCGATCCGGTTGATCTTGAGCTGATAGGTCGCCCCCACCTTCGCGGTCACGGCTGCGCGGAAGTTCGCGGTAACACTGAATGAAGCAGGTTTCGGGGGTATCGTGTACCAGAGCGACAGCGTCACTCCGGCACCAGCTGCCCCCTGCCCGTTGGTATATTCGACGATTTTCGTCCATGTATGGCCTGCGGTGTCCGTGACGGAGCTCACCACTCCGAAGTCCCCGTCACCCCCGTCAAGGTTGTCGCAGGCTACGGCGAAAAGGACGAGCCATCCTCCTTCACAATCGCTCGTCGCCACGCTCAGGCTCGTGTTGGACTCTTTGTTCGCTGTCGCTCTCGTGAATGCTGCGAGTCTCAACACTTGCACTACTGTG
>FWPU01009073.1_pt1 | contig 16059 bp, 11 predicted proteins | sample 2228361 | NCBI WGS metagenome assembly FWPU01 (sample SAMEA103939777, study PRJEB20133) | metagenome
TGACGCGTAGCGTCAAGCAGTGCGCCCTGCCACCCACCCCCCGTGTGCCACTGCTTGACGCGTAGCGTCAAGCAGTGCTACGCGCCAAACACCCTCTGCTCCCGTGTGCCACTCTTTGACGCGCAGCGTCAAGCAGTGCGCCCCGCAGGACACGCCTCACCATGCCGCAGCACTGCTTAGAAGCTGCCGGTAACGGCCACACAGGTGCCGCAGGAATTTCAGCTACAACTGCGCCTGCCAGGCCCCCAGGGCGTGGTCATGCACACAGCCCGGCCGGCGGCATGCGAAGCGCCCGCGGTGGCTCGCTGCCCGCAACGAGTTGGCGCAAGCGTCCAGCGGGAGTCGAACCCGCTCTTCCGCCATGGCAAGGCGGCAGGCTGGCGCCACATCATGGGCGCAGGCGAACAAACCTGATTGTCAAAGACCGCCAATCTCTGCCATGCCGGCCTCGTATTGGAGCGGCTGCCCGTGGCTCCAATCTCAACTATGGCCGGCACGGCTACGGCGAGCACAACTTGGAGACAGGCGTTAGTGGGCCGGGAGGTGCTCGAACCCTCGTCCCCTGGTCTTCAGCCAGGTGCTACACCGTCTCAGCTACCGACCCGCGCTGTGCGGGGCCTATCAAAAAGGTTGGCCGTCGCGCACGACGCCGGGCCTTGGTAAGCGAGAATCCCGCAGCCGGCATCACCAGGGGTGCAAAAACTGGGGCAGCGCGAACGCCTGCTCGGCGAAACCGCACCAGGTACGACGCGCGGAGTGGAAATGTGGCCGCAGGCGAATCATGCGAGGCGACGTTGTTTGCGAGCTTCGGGCACGAAAGGGGCGGCACTTGGGGCCCCGAACCCCGTCTCGAATCTTAGACGGTCTGGGGGAGGTGCAAGTTCGCGCATTTTTCGCACCGAGGCAACGCAGGGGGGCGATGCCTGCTGCGATGCCCTATCGAGTTTACTGGTTAACCCGCATGCCGCGGAACGCATGCCTCATACGGCCGCACACCGTGCGGGTGTTGCGGGGCGTGCTGCTCTCCAAACGAGCATTTACCCCTTCGTGCGGGGTGGCGGCGCTGAGTACGGGGGGATAGGCTTGCCGGCGCGAATGCTGCCATGCCGGCACTCTGGCGAGCGCTGTCATGGAGCGCGCCGCTCCGCTAGTTAGGAGTCTTCTTGGCGCTGGAAGGCCTCGACCGCCGCGAGCAGCTTATCGCGAATCTCTTGGAGGCGGCCTTCGTCCTCGATCTTGCGGCCCTGTCGGTCGGATACGTAGAACACGTCCACAACTTGATCGAGGTAGGTGCCGATCTTGGCCACCGAGACAGAGAGGCCCAGCTCGAAAATCTCTCGCGCAATGGTATAGAGCAGTCCCATGCGGTCGGCGGCGAACACGTCGATGATGGTGAATCGTTCTGAGGTGGCGTTGTCGATCCTCACCTGGGTGGGCATAGCCGGCAGCGCGGCGCGGCCGGCGGCACGCGGCTTCCAGATGCGGCGGAACGAAGGGGGGCCTGCCGGGGAGGTGAGCACCGCCTCGAGTGCCCGGCAGACCTGGGTCAGGCGTTCGGGGGGCGGCTCGCCGTTGTAGTCTCGGTCCTCGACGAAGAACCGGTCGAAGACGAGTCCATCGGCCAGCGTGTGGATTTCGGCAGAGAGGATCTGCAAACCATGGCCTGTAAGGACGCCGGTGAGCTTATGGAAGACGCCGGGTGTGATATCGTCCCAGGTGTCGACCTGGTACTCGACGGTCCCGCTATCGGGCAGCCAGCGTGCGCGTGCGCGTGCTGTACCCGGTTGCAAGGCCCGCAATTCCAGCAGGTCAGCAGCCACTCTCTCGGCAGGGGTGTTGAGCAGGTAGCCTGGCGGCAGGGCCGCAAGCTGCTTTTCGAACCACTCCCGATCGCCGGCCAGGTGCAACAGGGGCAGTACCTGTTCGCGGCGCGCGGCCAGGCCGCTGGCGGCCGCAGGCGTGGGTGCATCTCCAGCAAGCTGTGCCATGGCCCGGTGGTAGAGGCCCAGCAGCAGCTCGACTTTCCACTGGTTCAACACGCCCGGGCCGACCGCGGCCAGGTCAGCCACGGTAAGCACGAACAGCATCTGAAGTGTTTCGGGAGAGCCCACCTCGACGGCAAATCGCACCACAAGCTGGTCGTCGTTGGTGTCGCGGCGGAAGGCCAGGTGAGACATGAGCAGGTGCTTGTGCACCAGGAACACCAGCACCTCGGTATCGGCCTGAGAGAGGCACAGCCGGCGGGCCGTATCTAAAGCAATGCGCCGGCCCACCTCGCAGTGGTCTTCAGGGAACCCCTTGCCCAGATCGTGCAAGAGCAGCGCCAGATGCAGCAGCCACTTGCGCTTGATGCGTGCATATTCCCAACCCAGCGGGCCGGGATCTCGCAACAGGTTGGCGGCCTCTTCCACGGCCCGCAGGCAGTGCTCGTCTACGGTGTAACGATGGTACTCGTTGAATTGCAGCAGGCAGCGCACGTGGCGGAAGTGGGGGACGACCAGCTCCAGGGCGCCCACGTCGTAGAGCCAGCGGAGCAGCTCGCCAAGCCGTGCCGGCTGCGAAAGCAGAGAGAGAAATCGGGCGGCGGCCGGCGGGGTCAGCTCGTCTGGGAGACGGCGGACGGCGGCCCGCACAGCCTCGCTGGCCTGGTGTGCTATCGGTTTGTCGTAAAGGTTGGCTACGTCTGCCAGGCGCAAGACCTGCTCCAGGCTGGAAGTGACCCTGGCCCGGCCGTTCTTCGTCAGGCTGATCCCTTGGCGTGCGATGCGGAAATCTCGCTCGAACTGGTGGCTGAACAGCGGAGAGAGCAGATCGCCGAAGCGCGGAGAGGGACGGGCGCCGGCCGCGAATCTCTGGGCTACGCTGCTGATGGCGCCCGTGCGGCGGAAGTACTCTTGCATGAACTGCTCTACGGCCAGCAGGGCCGGCGTGTCTTGAAACCCCAGCCAAGCTGCCAGCCGCACCTGTTCGGAGCGATTGAGAAGATCGTTGGCCTTTTCGGCCGCAAAGTGCATTTCGTTCCGCAAGCGGAGGAGGAACTCGTACGCCTCGCGCAGGCGCCGCAGGTCTTCTCGTGCCAGGCAGCCCAGGCCGCACAGCCCTTCCAGGTCGGCCGTCCCGTAGCGTACGAAGCCCAACCAGCGGATAAGCTGCCAGTCGCGCAGACCGCCGCGAGAACGTTTGATGTTTGGCTCCAGCAAATACACCGTTTCGCCGTACTGCAAGCGCTCCGCAGCCCTCGCGCGCTCGACCCCAGACAGCAACACGCCGCAGCGCCGCCGGCATAGCCGCCGCAGGCCGTGCTCATAATGGGCAAACAGCGCCTCGCTGCCGGCAATCAGCCGGCTTTCGACCAGCGACGTGAGGATCACGGGATCCTCGCGCGCCATCCGCCAGGCCTGCCGGGGCGTGCGCACGCTCTGGCCGACAACCAATCGCGCATCGCATAGGTCGCGCAGCATGCGGCTGGCGAGCACCGCAACGCGCGCACCGGCCGAAGGTGCGTGCAGAATCATCAGATCCACGTCGGAAAACGGGGCCGGATCGCGGCGGCCGAATCCTCCGTGTGCCACCAGGGCCACCTCGCTGCGCAGCCCCTCAGGCCCCGTGTCTTCCAACTCTGCCAGCGCTGTCTCGAAAAGCTGGCACACGACCTCCTCGAACAGGTCCGCCAGCCCGCTACTCACCTGCAAGCCCGACGCACCGCGCCGATGCCGCTCCCCCAGCACCCGGCGTCCCTCGTCCAGTCGGGCACGCGCAGCCAGTACAGAGCTGCGCAGCCGCGGCCCCGTGGCCATCTCGCTACACCGCCTGTTCGCCCATCTCGCCCGTGCGAATGCGAACCGTCTCTTCCAAGTTGATCACGAATATCTTGCCGTCGCCAATCTGCCCCGTCTGCGCAGCACGCATGATCGTGTCGATCACACGCTGCACTTGATCATTCACCACTACCACCTCGACCTTCACCTTGGGAACAAAATCCACGGCGTACTCCGTGCCGCGGTACATCTCTGTATGCCCCTTCTGCCGCCCAAAACCGCGCACCTCCGTCACCGTCATCCCCAAGATCCCCTGCTCGCTAAGGGCGTTCTTCACGTCTTCCAGCTTGAAGTGCCGGATGATGGCTTCCACCTTTTTCATAGCTTATCTCCAGCGCAGGCCACTGGCACATTATCGTGTGCCTGCCCGCAAAATCAAATGAAGATGTACCCCTCTTCCCCATGCTGGCTGAGATCCAACCCCTGCACCTCTTGCTGCTGCGAAACGCGCAAGCCCATCGCCACGTCCAGCAACTTGAGCACCACAAACGTCACCAGGGCGGCGTACACCCAAGTCACGGCCACGGCCCCTGCCTGGGCCAACAACAGTCCTCCCCCTTCGAGCAGCCCGAGCGGCTCATCGCCGTATACCGCCTGCGTGGCAAATACACCGGTGAGCAGGGCGCCCAACGTGCCTCCTACGCCATGGACGCCGAAGGCGTCGAGCGAGTCATCGTAGCCGCAACGGTTCTTAAGCGCGGTGCATGCCAGATAACAGACCACTCCGGCCGCCAACCCCATGATGATGGAAGGCATGGGCTGCACGTACCCGGATGCCGGCGTGATGCAGACGAGGCCGGCCACAGCCCCCGAACACATGCCCAAGATGGTCGGCTTCTTTCGCAGCACCCACTCCATGCCTGCCCAGCCCAATCCCCCAGCCGCCGCGGCAAAGTGCGTCGCCGTAAACGCACTGGCCGCGCTCTCCCCCGCCCCCAGCGCACTTCCGGCATTAAAGCCAAACCAGCCTACCCAGAGCAGTGCCGCCCCGATCGTCGTGTAGGTCAGGTTGTGAGGCGGCATCGGATCATGCCCGTACCCCAAACGCTTGCCGATAAGCAAGGCACACACGAGCGCCGAAACGCCCGAGCTGATATGCACGACCGTCCCACCAGCAAAGTCCAACGCGCCAAACAGTGCGTGCTTGCTGCCGTAGGCCAGAATCCCCCCGTCCCATACCCAGTGGCACAGGGGACAGTACACCAGCGTGCCCCACAGAATCATGAACACGACCATGGTGCTGAACTTCATGCGCTCTGCGAACGCACCGCAAATCAGGGCCGGCGTGATGATGAAGAACATTCCCTGAAACAGCATGTGTGTAAGCGTGGGCACGCTGGTCCCGGGAGCGATGGGCCATTGCCGGGCCCCACCCTCCACGTGCGGCTGGGCATTACGCATCAGGAGGTACTCTCCGCTGCCAATCCAACGGTTGAAATCGGCTGAATCCGGGTCGCCCCCAAAGGCGAGCGAGTAGCCGTAGATCCCCCAGATCACGCTGTTCAGGCCCATCAAGAACACGCACTGCATCATCACGCCCAGCACGTTCTTCTTGCGAACCAACCCCCCGTAAAACATGGCCAGCCCAGGCGCCGTCATCATCAGCACCAATGCACTCGAAACCAGCAGCCAGGCGTTGTCTGCCCGGTCGATCGCCGGGGGGGCAGCAGGCGCTGCGGTGCGGTTCTGGCCAGCATTGGCCCCTGCTCCCGACTGGTTGCCGTTGGTGCCCACATCATCTTGCTCGCCGCCATCTGCCGGCTGGTCTGCGGCCCCTAGTTCCTCCGTTGCGGCAGGCTCGTCTTCATCCGGCGCTTGAGCCCACACCGGCCGTCCGATAGGCCCCATCACGAACACCAATGCACAGCAGCAAGCCCCCAGCGACATGCACAACCGCATAGCAGGCCCTTCCGCGTTCGAGAGTTAAACGTGCAATTCGTTTCGAAGGCACCGGGCGCACGCCCGCTCGGGGCAGCCGGCCCCGCAGCAACGGGTACAGCCACCGCCGGGCACACGCTCTGCAACTGCCGGCATGCCTGTCGCGATGGAACGCCGCACACTGCGAAACGCTGCGAACCAAAGATGCCGGCCGCCATCACGCTAGCGTGTATCGCCTCGAACGTAAAGACGCCTGGGGTGTTTCCGATTCAAGTGCGGCCGCCAAATCCGGTGACGCCACCCTTTGCAACCAGCGGCTTCTCTTGGCAGTTGCTCCCCAAGCGGCCACGCCCCGCCTCACGGCCCGCTGCGACGCAGTACTTGTGGCCACGGCGGCCGCGGCCGATCGCCCCCTCGACCGTTGCCAGACATGCTGCCGGCTCAGGCAGGGCAGCACGCTGCCTTTTCTCACAGCCCTCGTGCGTGCGCGGTGCCTTGCAAGCCCAGGCCGCTGCCGCCATCGACGACGGCTGGCAACCGCGGCCGCGGCATGATAGCCTCCCTTGCGTCGCACCCGGCCGGCCCCCCGCCCCCAACGCCACACACTCGGGCCGCAAAGCTGGCAGTGGCGCTGCCAAGCAGCATCACCCGGCCGGGCCTAAACCCCATGAGCCGAGTATTCGGGTAACACTCCATGAAAATCACTGCCGTGCAAACCCTGGTCTGCCACGCACGCATGCGCAACTGGGTATTCGTGAAGGTCCTTACCGATCAAGCTGGCTTATGGGGCTGGGGAGAAGCCACCCTGGAGTGGTGCACGCGGGCCGTGGTGGGGGCCGTAGAAGACCTGGCTACCCTCATCGTGGGGCACGACCCAACGCGCATCGAGCACCTGTGGCAGATGATGTTCCGCCAGCACTTCTGGCACGGTAACGACGTGGTTCGCGGCACTGCCATCAGCGGCATCGACCTGGCGCTGTGGGACATCTTGGGAAAGGTGCACGGGGTTCCCTGCCACAGGCTATGGGGCGGGCCCGTGCGCGACTATGTTCGCACCTATTGCCACCTGGGCGGCGGCCGCATGGAAGACTTCTATGAGACCTCGCCCGCAGAGGCGGCCCGCTTTGCCGAGCTGGCCGCCAAAGCCGTCGCCGATGGCTTTACGGCCTTCAAGTCGATGGCCGTCCCGCCAACCATGCCGCTCGAGGGACTGCGGCCGATTCGCCACGCAGAGGCTTGCGTGCGGGCCATGCGAGACGCCGTGGGAGAAGAGATCGACATCATGGTCGATTGCCACGCACGGCCCTCGCCGCGCATGGGGCTGCTGTTTGCACGGGCGCTGGAACCGTATGGACTGTACTGGTTTGAGGAACCGTGCTGGCCGGAGGCGGTCTCGGGCATGGCTGCCATCCAACAGGCGGTAAGCACCCCGATTGCCACGGGAGAGCGGCTGGTGGGGCTGCACGCCTTTCGCGGGCTGCTGGAGGCGGGGGCATGCAGCGTGATTCAGCCGGACATTACGCATTGCGGCGGGCTGAGCGAGGCCCGGAGGATTGCCGCATTGGCAGAGCTGTACCGTGTTTCGCTTGCGCCGCACAATCCTCAAGGACCGGTGAGCACGGCGGCCTCGCTGGAGCTGGGTCTGGCAGCACCTAGCTACATCATTTGCGAAACCGTGCACCAGGACGTACCCTGGCGTGCCGACGTGGTGCGCGAGGGCTACACGGTCGAGGAGCAAGGCCGGATCGTACGCCCCGGCAACCGGCCAGGGCTGGGAATCGAGATCAACGAGGAGGAGGTGCGCAGGCACCCGTTTCAGCCCGAGATTGTGCAGCGAGTGTTTTATGCAGACGGGGCGGTGGGCGACTGGTAGCAGCGCAGAATCGCACAGGCAACGGTTGAGTTCATGCACACAAGGCGCCTTGGCCTACAGCGACGCGGCTTACGTTTGTTTTCGCCAAATCCAAGCGCACAGGGGGCCCTGAGAAGCTCGGACCCGCTACGCAAGGCACGATTTGCTTTACGACACACCACTGCAACAAAAACTCGCTGGCTATCCGAACGGCAGCCATCTCGGCAGCGGAAAGGGATGCGGCTGCTTACCGTATGGTCGTGCGGGCGCGCTCTCGCCGGTGCGCAATGCACTGTGCCGATGCCGACGATAGCGTGCGACGCCGCTCAAAACACTGACGGAGTTTTGATCGTTCGCTGCAATGTGCGTAACGAGAACCTGTAACGTCGTCTTTATAGTCGATTTGCTCACTCAGGTTGGGCTGCGGGCACAGCATGGGCTGCGGGCACAGCATGGGCGGGCATCCATAGTTGTTTGGAGGTGCCGTTGGGAGAGCCGCCCCGTGTGCCCAACGCGCACGTTTCGAGCGCTGCCAGTGATGGCGGTCCGTGGCCACGGGTGGCTCGCGGGCTTGCTGCGACGATGCACTCTCCTACGCGATATAGCGGCAGCGGCGGCGCATCTTGCGGTGGCGAGATTCTTCCCGCAGGCCAGGAATTGCCGTCTGGCGTGTGTCGTTCAGAGAGTGCTTCCGCAGCCGCTGGCCGTTTGCAGGCTTTCAGATGGCCGGTTAACATGCGCAGTGCACGAGGAGCACGGCTGCCTCGCGAGCGTCGTCCGGCTACCTTGCCCCGTCGTCGGTTGCCCAAGTCATGGTCGAGCGCACGGCCAGTATCCTCCGAGTCATTGGCGCTTTGCTTGCCTACTGCTCTTGCGTTGGCACGGCGGGCACGCCGCTGGGTGCGGGCGAGCCTGGCAGCCCGCTTAAGTTGGAGTGGGACCGGGAGTACCTCACGATCAGCGGCCCATTTCCATCGGGCAGTTTAACGGTGATGTACCTGGAGGCGTTCTGCCGTCCTGGCGGGCACGAGCGGGCATGGAACGAGACGGTCATCAAGCACGCCACACAACTCGTGGAACGCAATGCCGCGGGGACGCGGCTGCGGCTGCGCTCGACGTTGGCCGACGGCGTGGTGGTCGATCACGTGATTACGTCAAGCGAAGATGAGGTAGACTTCCGGCTGGTGGCGAGCAATCCGGGCGAGCGTGCTTCGGAGGTGCAGTGGGCGCAGCCCTGTATCCGAGTAGGCACGTTTACCGGCAAGGGGCAGGAGGACTACATCCCGCACTGCTTTGTGTTCATCGAAGGAGAGTTGGTGCGGCTGCCGACGGAGCCTTGGGCGACCGAGGCGCTTTATACGCCAGGGCAGGTGTACCGCGCGCCGAGCGTCAAGGCAGAGGATGTCAACCCGCGCCCCCTGAGTCCGCTGGTGCCTTCCAACGGCCTGTGCGGCTGCTTTTCGGCAGACGGTCGGTGGATCATGGCCACAGCCTGGGAGCCGTACCACGAACTGTTCCAGGGCGTGATCACCTGCATCCACGCGGATTTTGCCATCAACGGGCTGGAGCCTGGCGAGCGCAAGGAGATCCGCGGCAAGATTTACATTGTAGGGTCGGATGTATCTGCGTTGTTGGCCCGCTACGAGCGAGACTTTCCCGAGCATGGGACTGCGAAGAGAGCAGACGGAAGCCGAGAGTGAAGGGGGCGGCGGCCCATGAGCAAGCGGGCTGGGCGTATTGGGCAGGTTCTTGTCGAGTAACAGGGTAGCTTGAGGGGCGGTTTCCCTGGAGGGGCGGCGGGGGAGCGTGGGCGGAGCGTTGGCGGCGTCTGCACGAACGCGGGGATCGACGCGGTTTCTTGGGGGGAAAAAAACCACCCCCGCCGGGCTGGAGGCCTGGCGGGGGCGGTGGATACAAGTTCCGGCAACACCTACTCTCGCACTTTTGGTACTACCATCGGCTCTGAAAGCTTAACTTCCGTGTTCGGAATGGGAACGGGTGTGGCCTTTCAGATATGGTCACCGGAGAGTGGTCCGGCGGGCGGTGGCCCGGTCGGACCGGTGGGAAGCAAGCGTGGCGGGATGGGCACGGCGCGGGCGCCGTCATCCAGAGCAGTGGATGAATGTGGTCAAGCGTTCGTCCGTTAGTACCGGTTAGCTGAGTGCGTTGCCGCACGTACACATCCGGCCTATCAACCTGGTAGTCTTCCAGGGGACTTTCGGGCAGATAGCCCTACGAAACCTGATCTTGGAGCGGGCTTCACGCTTATATGCTTTCAGCGTTTATCCTTTCCGTTCTTAGCTATCCAGCCGTGCCGCTAGCGCGACAACTGGGACACCAGAGGAACGTCCTTCCAAATCCTCTCGTACTAAGGAAGAATCTCCTCAAGTTTCGTGCGCCCACAGTAGATAGGGACCGACCTGTCTCACGACGGTCTGAACCCAGCTCACGTACCACTTTCATTGGCGAACAGCCAAACCCTTGGGAGCTTCTTCACCCCCAGGATGTGATGAGCCGACATCGAGGTGCCAAACCGCTTCGCCGCTATGGACGCTCGGAAGCGATAAGCCTGTTATCCCCGGAGTACCTTTTATCTGATGAGCGACGGCCTTTCCATCCAGCACCGCCGGATCACTAAGCCCTACTTTCGTATCTGCTCGGCTGATGGGCCTCGCAGTGAAGCACCCTTCTACCTTTGCGCTCGGCGCCTGATTGCCAACCAGGCTGAGGGTACCTTTGGACTCCTCCGTTACTTTTTTGGAGGAGACCGCCCCAGTCAAACTGCCCAGCTGGCACTGTCCCCTGCCCGGTTTCACGGGAATCAGGGTTAGAACTAAAACTTACCCAGGGTGGTATTTCAACGTCGGCTCCATGAGCACTGGCGTGCCCACTTCACAGCCTCCCACCTATCCTACACAAGATAAATCTCAGCCCCATACCAGCCTACAGTAAAGGTTCACGGGGTCTTTCCGTCTCGCTGCGGGAACGTGGCATCTTCACCACGACTACAATTTCACCGGGTCGCTGGTTGAGACAGTGCTTCAGTCGTTACGCCATTCATGCAGGTCGGAACTTACCCGACAAGGAACTTCGCTACCTTAGGACCGTCATAGTTACGGCCGCCGTTTATCGGGGCTTCGGTTGCGAGCTTCGCCTTACGGCTAACCCTCTTCCTTAACCTACCGACACCGGGCAGGCGTCAGACTCTATACATCCTCTTGCGAGTTGGCAGAGTCCTGTGTTTTTGATAAACAGTCGCTGAAGCCGATTTACTGAGACCCCCCACAGCTTAGGACCACAGGGGGCACCCCTTATCGCGAACTTACGGGGCCAATTTGCAGAGTTCCTTAACCAGCGTTCTCCCGAGCGCCTTAGACTTCTCGTCTCGCCTACCTGTGTCAGTTTTAGTACGGTCGCGCAAACTTCAACCCTTAGAGGATTTTCTTGGACGTTGCGCCGATGACTTCCCGAAAAATCAGTCGAGAAGGCTCTGCGGTTGATGAGGGCGGATTTGCCTATCCCTCCCCGCAGCACCCCCTACGGCCATTTCTAGCCGGCCGCTCACCATGGCAACGCCGTCCCCCCAATCGGTCCGCTTGCACGGCGCAGGAATATTGACCTGCTGTCCATCGTCTACGCCTTTCGGCCTCGACTAAGGGACCGGCTAACCCTGGGCGGATTTACCTTCCCCAGGAAACCTTAGGCTTTCGGCGAGCAGGATTCTCACCTGCTTTATCGTTACTCATTCCGGCATAATCACCTGCAGCCCCCGCTACCGCCCCTTCCGGTACGGCTTGATCTGGACTGCAGCGCTCTCCTACCAAGCCGGCATGCCCGCAGGCAAGCCGGCTTCCAGGGCTTCGGTGTCGAGCTTACTCCCGTTCATTATCGGCGCAGAATTGCTCGGCTAGTAAGCTGTTACGCACTTTTTAAATGGTGGCTGCTTCTAAGCCAACATCCTAGCTGTCTCAGCAACTCAACTTCCTTTGTGACTAAGCTCGACTTCGGGACCTTAGCCGCTGGTCTGGGTTGTTTCCCTCTCGACCGCGAAGCTTATCCCTCGCGGACTGACTCCCGAGATAGTCGCACCGGTATTCGGAGTTTGGTTCAGCAGGGCAGTCGGGAAAGACCCCCAAGCCGATTCAGTATCTCTACCCCCGGTGCGTAGTGGCTCGAGGCTAGCCCTAAAGCTATTTCGGAGAGAACGAGCTATCTCTGCGTTTGATTAGACTTTCACTCCTCCCCACAAGTCATCCCCTCGGTTTTCAACCCAAGTGGGTTCGGTCCTCCACGCGGTATAACCCGCGGTTCAACCTGCTCATGGGTAGTTCACGCAGTTTCGCGTCTACCACCAGCGACCTTGTCGCCCATTTCAGACTCGGTTTCCCTATGGCTCCGGCCCGGAAGGCCTTAACCACGCCGCTGACGGTAACTCGCCGGATCATTATGCAAAAGGCACGCCGTCACACATGTCTGTTGCCAGACGTAGTGCTCCGACCGCTTGTAGGCACATGGTTTCAGGTTCAGTACCTCCCCTAGCAGGGGTTCTTCCCATCTTTCAGTCGCCCTACTGAGTTCACTATCGGTCGTCAGGGAGTATTTAGCCTTACGGGATGGTCCCCGTCGCTTCAGTCGGGGTTCCACGTGACCCGACCTACTCAGGTACTCCTCGGGAGGCAACGCCGCTTTCGCCTACGGGACTGTCACCCTCTATGGTCCCGCTTTCCTGACGGGTTCGGCTAGCAGGTTGCTTGGTAACTCCCATGTGAAGAGCCCTACAACCCCGCAAAGGAAAACCTTCGCGGTTTAGGCTGTTTCCCGTTCGTTCGCCACTACTGAGGAAATCGAGGTTTCTTTCTTTTCCTGCGGATACTAAGATGTTTCAGTTCTCCGCGTTCGCCACGCACGCCTATGGATTCAGCGCACGCTCATTCGGGAATCCCGGGATCGATGCTCGTTTGACAGCTTCCCCGGGCTTTTCGCAGTCTTCCACGCCCTTCATCGCCTCCTGACGCCAAGACATCCCCCATGCGCCCTTAGTAGCTTGACCACATTCATGCACGGCTCTGTCTCCAGATGCCACCGCATGCCCGTGCCGCCAGTGAACCTCAGCTCTCCAACGCCACGTGTGGCCACGCCACAAGGACCCGCGCCGCACACCGCCTCGCAGCGATGCCAACGCAGACCCTCGGTAACGTGTCGATCTCGCGCCCGCGACCAACCTCTCGGCCGGCCGCAAGCACCAGACCTCAGCGCTCTAAGTGCCGTGAGAACCCGCCGCAACAGCCGCCAGACTCTCGCCAGGCAACCGCTGCAACGGTTCTTGATGCCACTCTTGCTTCCAAATTGTCAAAGAACGCTTCGCCCAGTCGGCGAAAACCAAAGTCTACAGCTTTGTTCAGGGCGTGTCAAAGGGGGTGCAGGCGATTTTTCTCTCGCACTGCTTGCCAGCCGCCGCCTCCGGCCACGGCTCGCCACTTCCCAATGGCCCGAACAAGTTGGAGACGAGCGGGCTCGAACCGCCAACCCCCGGCTTGCAAAGCCGATGCTCTCCCAATTGAGCTACGTCCCCGCGAGACCCGTCCGCATCTCTACTTCTTGGAATCCACTGTTCGGCTCCCCTCCCCTTCAATCCGCCAAACGTGTGTGCGCGCACCAAGAGTCGAACTTGGGACCTCAGCCTTATCAGGGCTGCGCTCTAACCAACTGAGCTATGCGCGCCGACTTAAACCGGCTCCTATTCCCTTAGTCGCTGCATCTCGGCCCGCAGTTCGCTCTCTCGGACCACAAGTATCGTATTCTATGCACAAAGCGCCCCTTGTCAAACCCGCGGTAAACCGCAGCCATCACCTCTCGCCCAGTACCCAACCTCACGCCTCCAAATGACGTAAACTTCTGCAAAGAAAAGCTTTGCGATACATGACTGCTATCGGCCCTCAGGCCAAGCCAGCGATACTCTCATGGTATCGGCCTGCAACGCCGCCTGCTCAACGCATGGTGCCACGAATCGATAGCCTGGCGCGGCGAAATGGGGAGCGCAACTCGCCCGCACTCCCAGGCAACTGGGGAGCCGCCGAGGGGCAACACCCTTGCATCTCCGTCTGCCGGCACACCCACGCGACTGGGCAGCCGCCTGCCGCCCCTCAAGGCCCGGCGCGCATCTGGGCTTGCGTGGATGCACTACGACTGCATCTGCCGGCAAAGTCTCGCCAGGCCGCAAATCCCGCTCATGTTGCCGCTTCTACAATGCCGATCTACGCCTTCGAGGCTCCGGCACTTCTCCTGAGCAGGTGTGTCTTGGCCCTATTGGCCAACGCCCGAATCCGCCGGCCGCTACTTTGAACGGTTCCCACGATTCCACCAGCAGTCCTATTGTCGGCCCATCTCGCACACACAATCTCAATTCTGGGAGGAGCGCGGTCATGCGTGCTATGCGTGTTGTTTTGGTGGTCCTGGCGACGCTGGCCTCCGCGGCCGCGCTTGCCGCGCGGGCTGCGGCCGCCGATCCCACGGTTGCAGACGCCTTGCGGCTGACTCCGATTCAACAAGACGTCGAATACGATCGCCCCACGCCCGCCGAGGCCGCCAAGTGCCGCATCGAGCCGGTGACTGTGGGCAGCATCCGGGGTTGGCTTGTGCTCTCTCCCACAGGCGTCCCGCTGCGCCGATTCCTCGATACTAACGGCGACAAGGTCGTTGACCTCTGGTGCTACTACGCCAGCGGTATCGAGGTTTACCGAGACATCGACTCCGACTTCAACCGCAAAGCCGATCAATACCGCTGGCTGAACCTGGCCGGTACCCGCTGGGGGCTGGATCCCAACGAAGACCAGGTGATCGATGCCTGGCGCGAGATATCGGCAGAGGAGGTTACGGCAGAAGTTGTGGCTGCGCTGGCCGCGCGAGACGCAGCCCGCTTTCGCCGGGTGTTGCTCACCGTAGACGACGTAAAATCGCTCGGGCTAGAGGGGGCAAGGGCCAAAGAACTGCAAGAGAAGCTGACTGCGGCTGCAACGGCCTTCGATCGCGTGGCGAGCAGCCACAAGGCGGTCAGCAGCCGCACGGTGTGGACCCACTTTGGCGGCTCGCACCCAGGGGTGGTGCCGGCCGGTAGCGAGGGGGTCACCGCAGACCTGCTGGTTTACGAGAACGTGGTGGCGATGGTCGAAACAGAGGGGCAGCATGGGCAGGTGCATATTGGCACGATGATCCGAACGTCCGGGGGCTGGCGGGTGGTAGGTGCGCCCCAGCCGATCGAAGAAGGGCAGGCCGAGGCACCTGAGGCCGGCATCTTTTTTGCGGCCCACCGGGCGAGTGTGCCGGAGGTCGAAACCGGCGGGCCTGATGCACAAACCCAAAAACTGCTGGCTGAGCTGGAGAAGCTTGACGAACAATCTGCGAGCGCGCAGGCGCCGGAAGAGGTGGCGCGGCTTACAGGAAGGCGTGCTGACTTGCTCGAGCAGATTGCCGAGGCGGCGGAGGCAGAGGAAGACCGTCCACTCTGGTACCGTCAGCTTGCCGACACCCTGAGTGCTGCCGTGCAGACGGGCGCTTATCCCGAGGGCATCGAGCGTCTCAAGGCACTGGAGACCAAATTCGCGGCGGGCGACGGCATGCAGGACCTGGTTGCATATGTCAAGTTCCGGCGGCTGACGGCTGAGTATGCTGCGAGCCTGGCGGCCGAGAACGCGAACTTTCCCAAGATCCAGACCCAATGGCTGGAGAACCTGCGCAGCTATGTGGAGGAGTTTCCCGACAGCCCCGACACCGCAGAGGCCATGTTGCAACTGGCGCTTGCAGAAGAGTTCGCAGGCCAGGACGAGGAGGCCAAGGGCTGGTACGGCAAGATTGTGAAGCAGTTTCCCCAGTCTGCCACGGCCAAGAAGGCGGCCGGTGCCGTCACACGGCTAGAGAGCGTGGGCAAGGTGCTCGATCTCAAGGGTGCTGGCATCAACGGCAAGACGGTCGACCTGGCACAGTTCCGCAGGAAAGTGGTGCTCATTCAGTTCTGGTCGACGACGTGCGAGCCTGCGCTGAACGACATGGAGCAGATCAAGGAGCTGCTCGCGCGGTATAATAAGGACTTCGCCGTGATAGGAATCTCGCTAGACGGCCGTAAGGAAGACGTGCAGGCCTACCTAAAGGCGCATCCTTTGCCCTGGCCGCAGATCTACGAGCCCGGCGGGTTGGAAAGCCGCCTGGCCAACGAGCTTGGCATTCTTACCCTGCCCACCATGTTGCTGATCGACCAGAAGGGCAAGGTTGTCAACCGCAACGTACACATTACAGAACTGGCGCGGGAGCTGAAGGCGCTGGTGCGCTAGCCGCGACACCGCCCCGTAGAGCAAGCGTCCCCGCCCCGTAGAGCAAGCGTCCCCGCCCCGTAGAGCGAGCGTCCCCGCTTGCTCAGGCAGGCCAAGCACGCCCGGCAGTTCTGCACAGGCGAGGACGCTTATGCTACGTAGAGCAAGCGTCCCCGCCCCGTAGAGCAAGCGTCCCCGCTTGCTCGGG
>FWPU01009074.1_pt1 | contig 16058 bp, 9 predicted proteins | sample 2228361 | NCBI WGS metagenome assembly FWPU01 (sample SAMEA103939777, study PRJEB20133) | metagenome
AGAGGTTGGTTGGTGCCACCTTCGTATCCGAGGAGCGACGTCGCTCGTGCTTTTCACCCGCTTGGGTTGCGGGCGTCAGCCCGCGCTGAGAAAGTAGATGGTGGCCAGCGACAGGGCCTGCAAGAGCCGCTGTCCGAGCAGACTGGTGAAGAAGGCGGCCACCGGAGTCCCGCGGTGAGGCGTGGCGACGGTGATGCACGTGCGCACGCGGCGGGCGAAGGGCTCGGCATCGGCGCCGTCGAGGTTGGCGCCGGGGGCGACGAAGAGGCGCGCGTCGAGGCCGCCGCTCGAGTGGCCGATGAGGTGGATCGGGCCTTGCTCGCCAGCGGTGGCGGCGACCGTCTCGAGCAGCGTGCGCGCGCGGACGACGAGCGATGCCGTCGGCGGCGGCTTCACCACGTGCAGCTCGGCGTCGATGCCGTGCCGCGGGAGCGCCGTGACCAGGTAGTCGCGCACGTGGCCGAAGTAGGTGAGGTCGCCCAGGTTCGCGAAGCCGAAGAAACCGGGGACCAGATAGACGCGATGCGCGGCCACGGCCCGAAACCTACGACGGCGTGCTCGTGTGCGGGAGCCGGATGAGGCGAATTGCGGCGCGACGCGAACGGCTGGGAAGCAAACGCAGCGAAGCTCCGACGTCCGGGCGTGTGCATCGCCCACCGAGCCGACCCGAATGGGCGGTGGGTAGCTCAGTGGTCGAGACGCCCGCGGGCTCGGGCGAGCGAGGCAGGTGGCGATGGTTTGGCGGCATGTGAGGTGCTCGAGACGGCGCGGGCACCCGTCGCGTGGCGCGCTGCGCAGTGCGTCGCATTCTTCGCACCGCTCCGCCGCGCAACCGCTCGCAACGACGACGCCGGCAGTGAGGCACGCGACATGAAATTGGCCGGGGCATGTATTGCGCCCATTGCCGCATGGAACGGCTGCCCTCCGCGCGGTGGTGCATCAGTTGTGGTTCCGCCCTGGCGCGGCGCGCGCGCGAGGAGATTCGTCGCGAGCTGAATCAGGTGCGCGACGCCATCGCCCGGTGGCGGGAGGTCGAGCGAACGCTCGTCGCCGCGTTCATGGATGATCCCGCGCCGGTCGCCCCGCTCGGCTCGACGCCTGCGGCCGTCGCGAAGCTCCATGCGAATCCGTCGGAGCAGCGGGCAGCCGAGCGCGAGGCGATGCACGCTACCGATGCCGCCGCGCCGCCAGGCTCAATCCCGGCGGAACCGAATCTGCTTGCGGCGCAGCGGATAGTGAAGCACGAGCCGGTGAAAGCGGCAGCGGCATCCGTCGCGGAGGTCCGCGCGAATTCGTCCGAGCCGCGCGTTCCACCTCCTGTGAAGCACGTGCGCGACCACCACACCGAAGCTCCGGACGAGCCGGATCGCCCGACGTCGCGCCTCGTGAAGACGGCGGCAGCGCTCGCGGAGCCGGTGCCGAAAGCCACCGCCGAGCAGAAGGTGGTGGACGCTGCGTCCACCTGGCGGCGGGTCTGGCGCCCGTTCCTCACCGAGAGCATCGGCTGGTTCATCGGCGCGTTCCTCATCCTCGCCGGCGCGTTCTACGGCGTGGCCGAGAGCTGGTCGTCGATGACGTCGGCGGTGCGCTCGCTGGTGGTGTTCGGGCTTACTGCCGCCTGGTCCGTCGGCCTGTGGCTCTGGAGCTCCTTCCTCGCCCGCCGCGAGGCCACGCGCGCCGCCTCGCGGGTGCTCTCGCTCATTGCGGCGGCGGTGGCTCCGCTGGCGGCGGTGGCCCTCAACCCGGGACTGGAGACCGAGCGCTCGCTCGCGTCGAACGCGCTCGTGTATTGGCCGCTGCTTCTGTCGTGGGCGTTCGTGGTCGCGTTCCTCGGCGGGCGGGCCGCGCGCGCGTACGACGTGACGTCCCGGCGAGCGCTGCAGCTGCTGTCCGCCGCGACGGCGCTGATCCTCGGTGCCGCGCCCCTGCTCGCCCCGACCGGCTCGGCGGTGCTCTGGTTGAACGCGCTCCCGGCAGCGGTGGTGTGGTGGACGTCCGCGCCGAACGGGCGATCCGTCGAGCAGCGGGCGTTCGCGCTCCTCGCGCCGGCCTATCTCGCCGCGTTGGCCGGCATCCGGATTCACCTCGCGCTCGATGCAACGGGACAACTGCCGGCCGTCGGCACGTACGCGCCGTTCGCCGCCGTCGCCTTGCTCGCCGCGCTCCGCGCGATGCCCCTCGCGAAGCACCGCGCGGCCGATGCGCTGCACGTGGGAGCTGCGGCTGTATTCGTCGGACTCTGCGCGGCGTCGGTCCTGGGCGAGGCGCCCGCGCTGTTCGCCACCACCGCGCTCGGTGCCGGCGCGTTCGCGTCGCTCGCGGCGAGCGGCCCCGATCGCCGCGCCCGCTGGCTCTACCTCGCGTACGGTTTCGGCTATCTCGCCTTCCACGCCTGCTATCAACTCGTCCCCTCGGCGCTCGACGACATCATCGCCGCCGTGAAGCAGGCGTTCGGCTACGAGTCGAAGCCGCTCCCGTACAACTACGACGGTCTGTACGCGCTGCTGTACGTCGTTCCACTCGCGCTCGTGGGCGCACGACTGCTCCCGACGCGCCGTGCGATCGGTGAGGCCCTGCTGAACGCCTCGGCGGTATCGGCGCTGCTCTTCGGGCTCGTCGCGATGGCCGGCACGGACCAGCGCCCCGCGCTGTACGCGCTGCCCATTCTCGGGGTGGTGTTCATCGGGCTCGGGATGTGGCTCGAACGGCCGGCGCTCGGCCGGGTCGGCGGAGTCGCCGCGGTCCTTCTCGCCGTCTCGCTCGCGCTGGCGCTTCCTCAGGAATCGGCGGCGCTGGCGACATCTGCCGTCGCGCTCGTGCTCGCGCTCGCCGCTTCCCTCTTTACTGCGCCGAACCGGACCTTCTTCTCCGGGCTCGTCGCGGCTCAATGCGCGCTCGTGCTGGTCGAGGCGTTCGTCGCTGGCGGTGCAGCAGGAGCCGCGGCGCTGGCCATGGCCGCTGTCGCTGCGCTCATCGCCGCGCGCAACGTCGACCGGCCGCTCGCGCTGGGCGCTGCATATGCGCTGACGCTCCTCGCCGTGCCGCGGATGACGATGGAGCTCGCTCCGGAGCTGTCCGCGCTGACGCTGGCGACCTCGGCCCTCGGCGCGGCGGTGCTGGCGGAGCGGCGGGGTCGTCTGGAGCCGCTGGCAGCGGTCGCGCCGTTCGCGTCCGCGCTCGCGGTCGGCTGGCAGTGGGTGGCCCAGAGCGGCCCGTCCGTGCAGTTGCTCGGCCCGGTGCTGCTCGTGGCGGCAGCGACAGTATTCGTCGCTTCCCGCATTCACCTCCGCGTCCGCCCGTTGGGAGCCCTCTTCGCCTGCGCCGCGCTCCTGCCGCATTCGGGAGCACTCTCGATGTGGCCGTGGATGACGCCCGAGCTGTCGGCGGCGCTATACGCGGCGGTTTCCGTCGGAGCTTCGGCCTGGTCCTCCTGGCGCGGACGCTCAGTGACCGCCAGTTTGTTCGCTGCACTCGCCATCCTGGGCGGAGCGGCCGCCGCGCTGTCCGGTGGCCTCTCGTTTTCGCTGTGTGCGTTGGCGGCTGCAGCTGCGCTCGCGTCGATGACGGCGCTCCACCCGGCGGTGAGCGTGCCGCTCGCCACGCTTTGGGGTCTGGGTTTCTGCGTGCCGAGCGTCATCGACGGAAATGGCTGGCCGCTTTTGGGCGTGGCCCTGGGCGTGTCGCTTCTCGCGCTGCTCGAGGAGTGGGACGGCTCGTGGAACCGCATCCTCGCTGGCCGGCCGGTGACGATGGTGGCCAGCATCTGCGCGCTCGTGGTGGTGTCGGCGGCCTGGTTGTCGCAGGTGGCCGGCTGGCGCGCGGGACCGGTCGCAGTGGCGATCTTCGCGGTGCTCCCGCTCGTCTGGGTGCGCACCACGCGAGCAGGAGTGTTCGGAGCTGCGGTCGTGGTTTGCCTCGGTGCGTTCGCGGGCAGCTCCGCGGTCCCGGCGTGGACCATGCCGGCCGCTGCCGTCGTCGTGACCCGGCTCGCGGTGGCGCAGCGCATCTTCTTCTTCGGGCGTGATGAACGGCGAGCGGTGGTGATGAACGCAGCGGTGCTGGGGGCGCTCGCCGCGTGCTCGGCGCTGTGGCTCCTGGCGAACCCGAGCGACGGCAAATTCGCCCTGGCGACGTCCGCTGCGTTCCTCGTCGCCGCCGGTCCGGCCCTTCGCGTGCGCCTCGCCGCGGGCGCGGCCTTCGCAGCCCTGTCGCCGAATGGAGCCTTCGCCGCCATCGTGCTGATGGCGCTCGCAGTGGCGACGTACCGCTGGCCGAAGGTTCTTCATCGTGTGCTGGGCGCAGACGTCGAGGCAGGCACGCAGCAGGTTGCGGCGGTCGCGGGGATGGCGTTGGCGACCTGGAGCTGCTTCATGGCGCCTGGCTACATGTCGTTCGCCATCTCCTCGGTCGCATTCTTCCTCGGAGCGTCGCTGCTCGCGCAGCGATTCCTGCTCGCCGCCGCCGTTCCGTTGCTGGCGACCGCGGCCTGCTTCACCGGGCTCGCGCAGCTCGAGCCGATTCCCGAGGCGGCGCTCGTGGCCCTCGTCGCTGCAGTGTTCGCGCTCGCAGTGCGGCACAGGGCCGTCGAAGCGACCTTGCGCAGGGCGCTTGTCCTCATCGGCCCGGGCGTCGAGCGACCCGCGAGCGCGCTCTGGCTCGGCTCGGTGCTCTCGGTGGCGGCGATGCTGGCTCTCTCGTCCGTCCGGCCCTTGTCCTCGGACGAGGCGCTACCGCTCGTTGCCTCTTGTGCCGCGCTCCTGGTGACGCCTTCGCGCGCGCAGGTGTGGGCGGCGTGCGCGCTGCTCGGAGTCAGCGTCGCGCTGGCTGTTCCCTTGGAATGGACGGCCGCCGCGGTGGCTGCGGTGGGCCTGGGCATCTGCGTCGGTGGGCACTACGCCGCGCGCGCGCATCCGGCCGGTTTGTCCGTTCAGGATGCTGGGGCGCTCGTTGCGCTGGCCGCGCTCGCCGCAGCGCGCGAGTTGCACCACATCGCGACGCCGCTCGCGTTCGCGCTCGTCGCGGCCACCGCGTGGATCGTCGTCTCTCGCCGGAAATCCCTCGAGCCGTTGGCCTGGCTGGCGACGCTCGTCGCGCTTCACGTGCTGCTCTTCCATGCGGGGGTGGTCCTCTCGACGGGCAAGCCGCGCGTGTTCATCCTCCCGTACGTGGGCGCATCGTCGGCCGTGCTCGGGGCGGCGGCGCTCGCCATCGGACAGCGTTCGGCGCGGCGGTTCGCGGGCCTGGGCATGGCGGCGGTGGCGCTGTTCGAGGTCGCCTTCGGTCTCGCACTCATCGCCGGCCCGGTTCACCGTGAAGCGGCCGTCGCCTTCTGCGGGCTGGCAGCGCTCGCTGCGGTGCTGGCGTCGAGAGCCTTACGTCGCGCGGACTCCTTCGCCGGCTGCGTTGCCATCATCGCCTTCGCCCTGGGCTACCTCGTCGTGCGCCTCCACGGAGCCGGAGCCGTGCTCGGCAGTGCCGATGCGTTGGCGGCCCTCGTCGGCGGAGCGCTCTTTAGCGGCCTCTACGGTCTTGCGCTGCGAGAAGAGCGGGGCGGAGTGGCTCGGGCGGCGCTGTTCGGAAGCTTCGCGCTGCCGCTCGCGGGACTGGTGGCTGCTCCGTGGAACGAGGCTCCGCTCGTGGTGGCGTTGCTCCTCGGCGGCCACTCGGCGCACTTCGCGGCATTGGCCCTGGTCAGGCCGGCGCGGCGCATCGCCAGTGTGGCGGCGGCCGCCGCGTTCAACGCCGGCCTCTTCTGCGCCTGGTGGTCCTCGAGCCCGGCCGAGCCGCAGTACTTCGTCATTCCTGCGGGCCTGTCGGCGCTCGGGTTGCTGCGCGTGTTCCGCGACGACTTCAGCGCCGAATGGCTGGCCCGCATCCGTGCGGTGGTCGTCGCCGTCATCTACGCCGCGGCCGCGTGGAAGCCGCTCACCTTCGAGGGCTCGTGGCCGATGCTGATCTGCGTGGCCGTGTGCGTGGTCGGCGTGGCGGCCGGTGTGGCGCTGCGGATCCGCTCCTACGTGTATCTGGGAACCGGATTCTTGGTGACGACGGTCGTGGCGAACCTGGTGCGCCACGGCGTGCGCGATCCGCGCCTGGGAGCGGTCTTCCTCTCGGCGCTCGGGCTCCTGGTCGTCGGGTTCATGGTGGTCTTCACCGCCCGGCGCGCGGAGCTGGCGAAGCGGTACCATCGGGTCCGCCGGCTGCTCGAGCAGTGGGAAGGCTGATTTCCCGCTCCAGCGCGGGGCCGCGCCCCTGTACGGAGCCCCGCGCGTGTACGCGGACGCGCGAGCCCTCACGCAACGGGTTCTGCTCGAGGGCCCGGGCTACATGGGAATCATCGCGGCCGACGTGCAAGGGCAGCCCGGTCTGGGCCATGCCTTCAACGTCCAGAACATCAACGGCCAGGTCGTCTTCCACGACGGGCAGACCAATCAGGTCCTCGGCCCGCAGGAGCTGAGCCGGTTCTCGAATCTCCGGCTGTTCGATACGGGCTGACCTCGCTTCGGCTCTGGTCTCCGTCGAGCTCCAGGAAGTCTTCAGGGCGTCGCCGCGGACGAGGCCAGCCGCTCGAGGACGGCGACATCGAGTCCCGCGGCGCGGCCGCGCGCGACGAGCGCTGACAAGAGCAGCCGCGTCTGTTCGCGCACCTTCGTGAAGTGCCGCGCCAGGTACGCCTCCAGCGGGAACGGGGCCAGGCGCTTGAGCAGCCACGTTGCGAGCCGCAGCACGAACGTCGACGTCAGCAGCCGGGGCAACAGCGGTGCACGCGCTCCCGAGCTGGCCAGCACCGAGAGCGCCTCGCGTGCTCCGCGTGCAGCAAGAGCGAGCTCGGGTCCGCGCACCAGCGCGCTCATCGACCACCCTGCCCGCTCGAGCGCAGCGACGTACGCCGTCAGGATGGCGGTGGGGAACGCCGCGACTCGCGGGACGTCGGGGTGGCGCTTCGCCGGCAACCCGCCGCGTCGGAGCAGCTGCACCACCGCGCTCGTCCGGTCGGTGGGGCCGGAGAAGCGGGACGGCGCACCGGGCGGGAACCAGTACGCCATTCCGGGTGAGGGGAACGTCTCGCCGGGCAGGGGCGCCGCGTAGCTCACGAAAGCGATGAGCCCAGAGACGAGGCGGTCGGGCGTGACGCCGGCGGCGGCGACCAATGCCCGATCTTCGAAGCCCGGCTGGAGCAGCACCACGGTGGCATCGCCCGCCGCTCGCAAGAGCTCGCCCAGCCATTCGCCGCGCAGCGCAGGCGACGACACCGTGAGGAACACGTGGTCGAAGCGTCGCGCCGCCACCTCGGCCGCGGCGGTGACCACCGAGAAGCCGGCGAATCGCTCGGGCGTCCGCGCTCGTCGATTCAGCGGGTACAGGTCGAACCCGCGCTCGGCCTCATGCCGATGCGTCTCCTTGACGAAGAACGTCACCTCGGCGCCGCCGGACTGCAAATGCCGGCCGAACACCTGGCCCACGGCGCCGGCGCCGACCACCAGGACTCTCGGAGCGCTCGACACGGCGGCGAAGTTACGATGGCACGCGAACGTCGGCGAGCCGTCGCACCGCGCGCCCTGAACAGTGGCAGCCGCAATTACATCGGCGGTACGGGTGGGCTTGAATGTCCCGCCCGCGCGATGCGTAACGTGCGGGTGATGCGAAGCGCGCTGTGGCCGCTGCCGCTCTTGTACCTCGCCTGCGCTGGCCAGGCGGCGGTGGTCAGACCCGGGTCGGTCGATGCATCGGCGTCGGTGCGCGCGAAAGGCGGAGAGCCGGACGTGGCTTTCATGCCGAGCGTGGGGGAGCGCGTGGCGCAGCAGGCGGCCGGCTGGGTCGGCGTCGCGTCGTTGCGCCGGGTCGATCGGCGCGTCCCCGACGACTGCACCGGGCTGGTGCGGCTGGCGTATCGCGCGGCGGGCATCGAGCTCGAGGGCAGCGCGGCGACGATGTTCGAGCTCGCCCAAAGGCGCGGCGCCGTGCACCGAAAGACCCCGAGCCCGGGAGACCTGGTCTTCTTCCGCGAGACGTACGACAAGAACCGCGACGGTCGCCGCAACGACGGGCTCACCCACGTGGGCGTCGTCGAGTCCGTCGACCCGACCGGCACGGTCACCTTCGTCCACCGCGGTCAGAAGGGCGTGGCCCGCGCGAAGGTGAACCTGCGTTTTCCGCGCGCGCGCCATGCCGGCGGCGAGGTGGTGAACGACTACCTCCGTCCCCGAGAGGGGAAGCGTCGGGCGCGGCTCACCGGCGAGCTCTTCGCCGGCTACGCATCTTTGGAACGGCTGTCCAGCCCTCCGTCGCTGGCCCTCTCGCTGAAACGGCCGGAACGTTGATTCCAGATCTTTTTCCCTGCGCATTCGTGCAACGCTGACGTCTTCGAAGCGGAGGGCCGTCGCATGAGGCGAGTCATCCTCGTCTGTTCGGCGCTGGCGTTGCTCGTCGGTGCCTCGTCCGATCCGCCGGGCGCGGTTCCCGACCTCTTGGTGTCGGCGCCCAGGGAGCTCGAGCCCGGGAGCGTCGCCGTGGTGCACGCGCGGCTGTTGGAGTCCGTCTCGCTCGCCGAGTCGCGGGCGGTGGCGGGCGCGGATCTGTCGGCCTTCCTCGAAGGACGAGCCGGGCGGAAGCTGGTTTCGGCGCGCACCGATGAAAACGGCGTGGCGCAGCTTGTGTTCGAGGTGCCGCAGCTCGAGGGCGCCTTCGAGCTGCGCGTGAGCGGCCGGGCGCCGTCGGGCCCGGTGGAGCACCGGTTCGACGTGAAGCTCGCGCGCAAGGGCAAGGTGCTGCTCGTCACCGACAAGCCGCTCTACCAGCCGGGCCAGGTGGTGCACCTGCGCGCGCTGGCGCTGTCGGAGATTTCGGGCCGGCCGCTCGCGGGCGTCCTCACCTTCGAGGTTGACGACGCCAAGGGCAACAAGCTCTTCAAGCAGAAGGTCGAGCTGTCTCCATTCGGCGTGGCCTCGGTGCGCATGCCCATCGCCGCCGAGGTGAACGACGGCCAGTGGCAGGCGCGGGCGTTTCTGGGCGACGCGAACGCTCCGCTGGCCCAGGCGCAGCGGCCGTTCGAGGTGAAGCGCTACTCGCTGCCCAAGTTCAAGCTGACGGCCACGGCGGATCAGCGCACCGCCCGGCCGGGCGACGCGGTGCTCCTCGATGTCGAGGCCCGGTACTTCTTCGGCAAGCCGGTGCAGGGCGAGGCGGTGGTCGAGGCCTCGCTCGAGGGACAGCGGCAGCGGCTCGTCGCCAGGCTCGACGCGAATGGAAAGCACCGCTTCGAGCTCAAGGCGCCGGCGCCGTCCGGCGACGAGGGGCCGTTCTCCCTCTCGGTCACCGTGACGGACACCGCCGACCACGAGCAGTCGACGACTGCCTCGGTCATTGTTTCGAAGCAGCCGCTCAAGGTGGCGGTGGTGCCTGAGTCGGCCGCGCTCCGGCCCGGGCTCGGCAATCGCGTGTACGCCGTGGTGACGGCCCCCGACGGCTCGCCGCAGCGGGCGAAGCTCTCGCTCGAGCTCGGCGGGCAGAAGCACGAGGCCGAATCCGACGAGTCCGGCGTCGCCGTGTTCGAGCTCGTGCCGCCCCACGCAGGCGCGAGCCACGCCTGGACGCCCCGGGGCCACCACCTCGTGCACCACGCGATGGTGCGGGCGACCGGCCGCCGCGGCGAGAAGGCCGAGCAGCCGGTGCAGCTCCGCGTCGATGCCGGCCCGGCGCTGCTCTTGCGCCCCGAGCGCGTTTTGCTCACCGCCGGCAAACCCCTGTCCGTGGAGGTCCGCGCGGCGAAGGAGATCGGCCAGGCCACGGTCGAGCTTTGGAAGGGGCCGCAGCTCGTCGCGGCTCAGGAGGTGCCGCTCGCGAATGGGCTCGGTTCCGCCTCGCTCACCGTGCCCGACTTCGGTGGCACGCTGGAGCTGCGCGGCCACGCCTTCGTTCCCGGCGGGCAGATCGCCCACGCCGCGCGCGTCTTGTACGCCGCTCCGGCCCGGGCGCTCGAGGTGAAGGTGACACCCGACCGCGAGACGTACGCGCCGGGAGACCGGGCCGTCATCCGCTTCCAGGTGACGGGCGCGAACGGCGGCGCTCCCGCGGCGATCGGCGTGGTGGCGGTGGACGAGTCGGTCTACGCGCTGCAGGACATTCAGCCCGGGCTCGAGCGCGCCTTCTTCACGGTGGCCACGCAGCTCGCCATGCCGGACTTCTGGAAGGGGCAGAAGCCGCCGACGGATCTGGAGGACGCCGTCCGCTCGGGCGACTTCTCCGACAAGCGCGAGCGGCTGGCCCGCGTGCTGCTCGCCGCGGCCGAGCCGGAGCCCGAGCCGGGCCACCGGGCCGATCCCCGCGTCGCGCGGTACCAGAAGGCGGCGGCGATGCGCACCGCCTATTACGTCGCCTTCGGGGCCGCGTGCGCCGAGGGCTGCATCGAGCGACACGGGAGCGCGCTCCGTTACAAGCCGTCGTTCTCGACGCTGCTCTCGCGCATGGTGGAGCAGAGCTGGCTCTCGGCGGACCTGCGGAGGGATCCGTTCGGGCGGCTCTGGGAAGAGAAGGCGTTCATCGCCGCCTTCCCCGAGCTCTCGCCGCCGCGCATCGCAAAGGTGCACGACGCGCGGCACGTGCCGCAGCTCTGGCAGCAGCTCGTGCAGCTCGTCTCGCAGAACCCGAGGGCGCTCGAGCGCTTCGGCCCGCGGCTGGTGGGAGATCTGCGCGAGCGCATGGGCGCCGGGTTTCCCCGCGATGGCACCGGCCAGCCGTACTCGCACGCGGTGATGGCCCAGTACCCGGGCTTCACCAAGGACGAGCTGGCGGCGTCGGCGTCGGCAGCGCGGCTACAGACGGTGGTGGCGGCGCTGAGCCGCCTGGCGTACGAGCGCGAGGGCTCGGGCTACCGCTACTTCGACCAGAAGAAGCAGCGCTTCACGCTGCCCGACGACGCGCTCGAGCAGTGCCTTCAGCGCAAGCTCCTCACGCCCGAGCAGCTCGAGGACGCCTACGGCACGCCGTTTCGCATCGTGCGCGGCGAAGGCCCGAACGTGTGGAACCACGCCATGCGCGGGTACCGCTTCTACTCCGCGGGGCCCGACCGCAAGCACGGCACGGGCGACGACGTCGATCTGTCGATGCGCGCGCCCTGGCAGCCGCCTTCAGCGCTGATGGCCGCGCTGCAGCTCTCGCCGGAGGAGCAGCAGTTCCTCGCGTACGGGAATCACTGGCAGTACCGCCGTCGCGACCGCTACCGGCGCCCCGTTCCCGGCAAGGCGGCGCGCGCCGCCGCCGACGACATGCCCATGGCCAAGGCGGAAGCGCTGGCGCCCGAGGAGCCGCCCGAGCCGCTGCCGCCGGCCACCGCGCCCGCACCCGACATGGGCGGGCTCGCCAGCGTGGCCGCGGGCAAGGGCGCCGGCGTCGGTGCGGTGGCCACCAAGGCGGCGCCGGGGAGCACCGCGCCCATCACCCGCGTGCGGCAGTGGTTTCCCGAGACGCTGTTCTTCGCGCCGGCGGTCCTCACCGACGAGCGCGGCCATGCCGAGCTGCCGGTCGAGCTGGCAGACTCCATCACCACCTGGCGCGTTTCGGCGCTGGCCTCGGGCCTCGACGGAGCGCTCGGCAGCGCCGCGGTGCCGCTGAACGTCTTCCAGGACTTCTTCGTGGATCTGGATCTGCCGCCGACGCTCACCCAAGGCGACGAGGTGTCGGTGCCGGTGGCCGTCTACAACTACCTGAAGACGTCGCAGCGCGTGGCGCTGTCGCTGGGCGGCGACCGCGGGCTCAGGCTCCTCGGGCCCGCCGAGCAGGTGGTGGACATCGGCCCCGGCGAGGTGAAGGGCGTCTCGTTCCGGGTGAAGGCGACCGTGCCGGGCGAGCGCGTCTTCGCCCTCACCGCGCGCGGCGAGAAGAAGTCGGACGCGGTGCGCCGCACGGTGCACGTCAAGCCCGACGGCGAGGAGGTGGCCCAGGTCATCAACCGCGAGCTCGGCTCGGGCGGAACGTTCGAGCTGGCCATTCCGCCCGAGGCCATTCCCGAAGCGTCGAAGATTCTCGTCCGCATCACGCCGGGCGTGGTGGCGGCCATCGCCGACGGGGTCGAGGGGCTCATCCGAGCCCCCGGTGGGTGAATGGAGCAAACCTCCGCGACCGCGTACCCGAACGTTCTCGTTCTGGAGTACCTGCGGAGGACGGGCCAGGTTGGCTCGAAGAAGGAAGCGACGAAGAAGGCGGAGGAGATGGTGGCGCTGGGGTACCAGCAGCTCGTGCGGTTCCAGCGCCCGAACGGCGGCTTCAACTGGTGGGGCAACGAGCAGCCCACCAACGACGTGCTGACCGCGCTGGGCCTGCAGGAGTTCTGGCACATGGCCCAGGTGCGCGAGGTCGACGAGCGGATCATCGACCGCGCCAAGCGCTACCTCTACGAGCGGCAGCGCCCTGACGGCTCGTGGCAGGCCACCACCGAGCTGCACGGCTACAACATGCAGCTCGGCTCGAGCGACCTCGTCGCCTCGGCGTACATCACCTGGTCGCTGCTCGAGGCGGGCGAGAAGGGCGCGCCGGTGCAGAAGGCGCTGGAGTACCTGCGGAAGAACCTCGGCACCGCGTCGGAGGATCCGTACATCCTCGCGCTGGTGGCCAACGCGCTGGCGCTGGGAGATGCGAAACACCCGGCCACTCAGCGGGCGCTGAACGAGCTGGCCCTGCGAAGGTCGGCCGACCCGAAGCGCCCGGGAGCGGCCTTCATCCCCTCGCAGGTGAAGACGGTGACGTATTCCACCGGTGAGGCGGCCACGGTCGAGACGACCGCGCTCGCAGCCTCGGCCTTCCTCGTCGCGGGCACGAACGCACCGCTCGCCTCCGAGCTGCTCCAGTACCTGCTCGCGTCGAAGCAGGCCGACGGCTCGTTCGGCTCGACGCAGGCCACCATCCTCGCGCTCAGGGCGCTCATCCTCTCGGCGGGCGGCAAGAAGCAGGAGGGCCGGGCGGAGGTGTCGCTCGTCTTGAACGGCAAGGAGGCCGGCCAGACCACCCTCACGCCCGACGACCACGACGTCACCCGAATGTTCGACCTGATGCCGCTCACCCGCGTGGGGATGAACCGGCTCGAGGTGCGCGTGCGCGGACAGACGGCGGCGCAGCTGCAGGTGGTGGCCCGTCACTACCGGCGGTGGCCCCCGAAGGCCGGGCCGAAGGAGACGCCGCTGGTGCTCGACCTCCGCTACGACCGGCAGAAGGCCAGGGTGGGCCAGGCCATCAAGGCCAGGGCCGAGGTGCGTTACCGGGGCGATGCGCCGACCTTCATGGTGACCGCCGAGCTGGGGCTGCCGCCGGGCATGACGCTCGACGCGAGCGCGCTCGACGGCCTGGTGCGGAAGAACCAGATCGCCAGCTGGCGCGTGCACCAGGGCAAGCTGGTGGTCTTCTTCAACGACGTGCAGCCCGACTCGCGGCACGTCTTCGAGTACCAGCTCGTCCCGCGCATGCCGCTCAAGGCGCAGTCGCCCGAATCGGTGGTGTACGAGTACTACACGCCGTCGAACCGGGCGGTGGCCAACCCCGTGCCGCTCGAGGTGACGTGACGCTCGGTGCGCCTCGGCCGGCTCGAAGCGCCCCGACCCATCCGTGCGGCGGCGAGCATCCGCGCGAACGCAGAAGCCGGCGACCGTCTCGGTGAGCACGCCGGGCGCGTGACCCTGCCACGCGTCGTCATCGCACTTCGCCGAGAGCGCTCAAGGGCGTCGCCGGGAAGCATGCGGGTGCCGAAGACGAGCGGCCGCACGCAGGCGTCGTACGACGCATCCAGCTCGCGTCCATTGTGCAACAGAAGCATCAGGCCGATGTTTTGGCGACCTTGAGTTTCGCTGCGGCCTTCGCCGCACGTGGGGCACAGGCTGGACAAGAGCAGCTCAGGTAACCGCTCGTCAGATGAACAAGTCCGTGCTTTACGCCATTGGCTTCGTCGAAGGCAGGCAGAAGCGGCGCAAAAAGCGAATCATCGCCGGCTTGATACATGCGAAAGACGCCATGGGCGACAAAGTCGGCCAACTGAATCAGCCGCGTCGCAGAGCTGTCAACGAACAGAGGCACATCGACCATTCGCGTCAATTTGGCGAATCGCGTCCCGACCTCGCGCCACTTCCGAACAACGGGCTGAAGTGTCGACTCGTACCTCGCGCGGTCGGCGACTGCGATTCCAAATTGCTCGTCGCCTTGCTTCTTCATCCGAACGAGCATCTGCGTGAAGCGCAAGAAGAGCTCTTCGAAACACCGTTCCAGTGGATCCGCTTGAGGAACCGCTGAAGGGGCCTTCACGACAGCGAACAGAGAATAGGGACGCGTCGAAGGTGGCTTGAACGATCCAAGCAGCGCCGGAATCCTCTTGAGGAGCTCAGCCTTCACTTGTCTCGGAATGCCACTCCAGGGCTTTCGATTGGAACGAAGGGGCTGAGCGTGGAGCTCGAGACCCGCGAGATGCGGATGAAGGTATGCGTCTACAATTCTCTGAAGCGCTCGGCGGAGCGGCTCGACATCTGATTCGTGTACCGCCAATCCGCCAACGACGAAGTGCTCTCCTGCGTTGCCTGGACTTCCGCTCTCGTCGACGTACAGCAGGTACATGTCGGAAAAAAAAGGCGGCCAGGATTGTCCGACCGCCGAAGAAGGCAGCCGCCCCGACCGCACTCATATGCTTAGCGACGGCGAACGACATAGTCAAGAACCGCGGGATTCCGCAGGATTCGAGCAGGACGTCAGGTCTACGGCTGCGGGAACAGGACGGCGTCAGGCGCGCACCTGGGGGTTGACGCAGTGGCGCATGGGCCGGCCCTCGAGCGCGAGCAGCAGGTTCTCGGCCGCGAGGCCCGCCATGCGGGCACGGGTGGCGTGACTGGCGCTGGCGATGTGCGGAGCGATGACGACGTTGGGCAGCAAAAGGAGCGGCTCGTCCGCGCTCGGAGGCTCGGGATCCGTGACGTCGAGCCCGGCCGCGGCGATGCGCCGGTCGCGCAGGGCGCGGACGAGGGCCTGCTGATCCACCACTCCGCCGCGGGCGGTGTTCACCAGAATCGCGGTCGGCTTCATCAGCGAAAGCTCGCGTTCGCCGGCGTAGTGGCGCGTTTCGGGCGTCAGCGGCACGTGGAGCGAGACGAAGTCGCTTTCGCGAAACAGCGTGTCCTTGTCCACGCGGGTGGCGCCGGGCCAGGCCTTGTCCGAGCGGCTGGTGAAGAGCACGCGCATGCCGAAGCCGGTGGCACGTCGGGCCAGCGCCTGGCCTGTGGCTCCGAAGCCGGCGATGCCCAACGTGGAACCGTGGACGTCGAGGCCGAGGAAGGCCGAAGGGTGCCAGGTGCGCCACCGCCCCGAGCGGGCGAAGGCGTCTCCCTCGACGAGCCTCCGCGCGGCGGCGAGCATGAGCGCGAACGCGAAGTCGGCCACCGTCTCGGTGAGCACGCCGGGCGTGTGGCCCACAGGAATGCCGCGCTCGGTGCACGCCGGCACGTCGACGTTGTCGTAGCCGACGGCGAGGTTGGAGACGGCGCGCAGCTTCGGGCAGCGCTCGAGCAGCTCTCTGTCGATGCGGTCGGTGAGCAACGTGAGCAGCCCCTCGCAATCGCGCGAGCGCTCGAGCAGCACGGCCCGGGGCGGGGGCATCTCGTCCTGCCACACGTCGATTGCGCACTTCGCGGCGAGCCGCTCGAGGGCGTCGCCGGGAAGCATGCGGGTGACGAAGACGCGGGGCCGCACGCAGGCGTCGTACGACGCGCCGGCCCGGCCATCAAGCGCCGCCATCCGGCGTGCGGTAGCGCATCGCCGCTCGACAGCCGACTGGCGTCCAACTGCCGGACCAGCTCCGCGTCCTGCGACGCCTGCGACTCCAGCATCGCCACCCGCTGTTTCGGCGACGGCTCCGCGCGTCACGCCAGAAGCTCGCGCGCCGCAATTCTCTCTTCCCGCGAATACCGCTCGAGCAACGCGATGAGCTCTCCGAGCAGCCTGAGGTGTTTCTCACTGTCCCACTTTGGGAGGGTTGAAGCCCTCGCCTTTAGGCGACAGCTTCAGCGTCGGTTCGGCTAGGGTGGCGATGTGGG
>FWPU01009044.1_pt1 | contig 16054 bp, 26 predicted proteins | sample 2228361 | NCBI WGS metagenome assembly FWPU01 (sample SAMEA103939777, study PRJEB20133) | metagenome
AACAAAGTATCAATTGAATAATGTTTTGCTAATTGTTTATTTTTACTATCAAGTGCAAAATGATTTATTATTATATATGTATTATAATAATCTTTTATTTGATACATTTGTGAAATAGTATTAAATAAATTATTGTCAATAAGTTTTAGTTCTTTATTTTTGGATACTGGTTGTATGTGTGAGTAAGTTTTCATTTCAGTATTTTAAAATTATTTATTAAACAAACATATTCTTCATCATAAACTATATCTAATTTAGGAACTAAACCAATCATAGATTCATTATTGATATTTGATACTTTGTTATTATAATCAACATCTATTATTGTTTCATATTCTGTATCATCAATGTAAGCAATTTTATTCTCTATGATATCATTCTCTTTTTTTCTTCTTCTTTTATTATGCTCCATTGTTATTATTCCTCTGTTATTTAATTTTAATTTCTTAAATGTTTTCATTACTATACTAATACTAACTGGAATGTCAGCATTAGATTTTAATATGTTAGTAATTTTAATTATATTTTTGCTATATTCATTATATATTTTTTGTAGAGTATGATTTAAAACAAATTTAATTTCAGTTACTTTATATCCTTTATACTTATTAATATCTAATATATTAGATGATATTACAAGAGGTCTATAATATATTTGACATTTTTCTATTAAGTCCATTGTTTTGTTTTTCTTTTCTATTTGTTTAGATAAAGACATTACGTTATAGGATATTATTATTGGATTGTTATAAAATAAATAATAGTAATCAAATTGATTATTAAACGAATAAGGTTTAGGATAATAGAAAATAAATGGGCAATAATAGTATTTATTATTGTTTATATCTGTTATTTCTGTGCAAGGAAATAGTTTAATTAAATCAAGATATGAGTAAGATAATTGACAAGGTAAAAGGTAAAAGGTCCTAAGACCCTTTACCCTAATAACCTTGTTTATAATACTAATCGGATAATATACTTTGCTATTATCATACAAATTAGTATCTTTAATAAATGAATGTATTGCATTTACTATATCGTATTTCTGTTTAGCCATCAACTAATTGTTTAATAACTACCAGGGCAAGTCATCATTATTAGATACAACATTTATTGTATTATCTATATTATTTATAGGATTAGATAAATCAATAGGGTTTGAAGGTTTAGATTCAGGATTAACAATTTTATCCATATCAAAACTTATAGGACATTTAGAACTATTAATAAAGAAATTATAATATACCTTACCTGGTTCTTTTTTACTTTCAACTTTCTTTTTACCTAAACTAACATAGAAAGGTTTAGATGTTAATTGTTTAATAAAAGAAGGATGATTAAATAGTTTATTTAGTAAATGTATTTCATCTTTATCAGATATCTCTTGTAGTATTGAACTATCAATATTAAACATTTTAATTAATGTACTAACTTTATTTCTAATATCATAATTCTTTGAATCTTTACTAATCATAAATGGACTTAATTTAACATAACTTAATTTATATTTAGTATCTAATAGTATGTTAAAATTGATATCTAATACATTTCCAAAAGATGTCTTTTTTATTTCAGATTTACATTCTTTTATTTCAATTAAATGTGTTCCTTCATTGATATTTTCACCATATGGTGTATCATATTTCTTTCCATTTGTATCTTGCTTGTTTTGTTTTTCTTCATTATTTTGGTTTAGCCAATCATTAATATTCATATGTTTTATCATTTTCGATTGCATCTTCACTTGAAAGATTCATATTTTCTATCTCATCTTCTATACATTCTGATATATTTGTTTCTACTTCTGTTACATTATTTTGGTTATATGTTTTTGCTAATACTGTTTTAGGTTCATCACTTATCTTATCTACAAAAACATAATCATAGTTATATTGTTCATAGATATTAGTTTCAGGTGAGTTTTGTTCTCTATCTTTTAAGTGAGTAATAATTACTGTTTTATTGGTTACAGGTATTTCTTGTTCAGACCAATTAACTATTCCTCTTTTAGCTGGAACATCTAATGCTAATACCATATCAGAGTGTTGAATAAAAGCATCACTACCATATAAATCTAAATCCATTATTCTATTTAGATATGAGCCATCTTTTCTTCTTTTATCTTCCATTACCGTTCTATTCAATTGTGCTAACATTAAGAATATAACATTATGTTTTTTTCTTAATTCTGTACACTTATTCATTAATAAATCTAATGTATAGTTTCTTTCTTTAGATGGAACTTTTGAGGCGTAATCAACCGATACTATAACCGAAAGTTTATTAGCGTCATTGCCTAATTTACCTTCAATGGTTTTAATAATAGAAGATGACCACATATAAATATCTTCAACACTATTAACAGAATCAAACACATAATAGGATAATATTTGAGGAAATCTATTCTTAAACTCTATTGCTTCTTTTTCTGTGATAGGGTAGTCTTTATTTGGTATAATCTTTTCTCTTACCATATCCGCTTTCAATTCAATTAGTTTAGGCATATCTAATTGATAGTTGATAACAAGCCATCGTCTATCTGGATTTTGTTTTATTAAATCAAATGTTATTGCTTGTTTTAATATAGATTTACCATGACCAGGTCTTGCAGAAATAGTAATTACAGAACCGTGATTGACTGGTATTCTATTATGTAGAAATTCATATTTAGTTTTATAGTAATTTATTCCATCTTTACTAATCCGAACTAACTCTTTTAATAAACTATTTATATCTATTATGTTATCAATCATATCAATAATTAATATATTTTAGCAATTCATCAATGTGAGATTTAATAGTACCATCTTCTAATCTTCTTGTAACCACAAATTCTTTATCTTGTAATTCCTGTATAATTGTACCGCATAATACAGAACCGTAGTTTTTAAAAGATAACATTACTTCATTATCTTTTGCTTTATATACTAAACCTATTACTTCAGATTCTTTTGATAAGTGTTTAGATATATTAGAAGGAGCATCTATTTCAATAGTGCTTGCTCTATCTTGTTGTGCTTTTTCTTTTAGGTGTGCAATAGTAACTATAATCTTACCAGAACTTTCTAATAATTCGTATAGTTTATCAACACCTTTTTTCCAGTAGTCATATCCTGCTGCCATAGGTAGATTAATTAAATCACCATATTTTTGTTTACCTTCTGTAAACCAGTTCTTACCTATAGTCGTTTGAGAATATAATAATTCACCAAGATATTTAGCAACCGGAAGCATAGATGATAATGAATCTATAACTACAAATTTATATTTCTTATCTTCTTTCAATTCATTAATAATAAGTTTTATCTTTTGTAATGTTTCATGTAATAGTTTAGGATTATCTGGTGTTTCTAAATCTATTACATCAATGTTAGGAATATGTTTTGTTCCTCTCTCAAAAGATAAAAACAAAGCATTTGGTAATGTAGAGCATAATGTTGTTTTACCACTTTTAGGTAATCCATATAGGATTATTCTTTTTACATCTTTTTTCTGGTTGGCTTCTGTCTTTTTAATTAAACTTGCTATACTCATTTTATTTATTTTGAAATGCAAAAATAGGTATTATATCAGTAATAAAATAGTTAATTAAAGTTAAATAATATTATCTATGATAATTTTATATTATCATAGTTAATATTTTCATAAATATTTCGGCAAGGAAACCCATTGGTCAGCTCTGTTGCCGATGGGAGGAATTGCCTCTCCGTAATTAAATTATTTAACAAATTGGAAGACGAACCAATAAAGTGTTTAAATGCATTAACACAAATTGCAAAATAGATATTATTGACGCAGATTTTAACGCCTCTCAAAATATCTCTTTGCTTGGGGCATCCGTAAACATGCCTGAAAAATCGACTATCTATTGCTCTTTGCATTCGTAGTTAGGTTTAAAGCCTATCCCATCGCTTTGCGTGGGTGGGTAGTTTACTTAATTTTCTAAAGTAAACATTAATGTCCATATTAAATAAAGTTTAACGCTTCCACTTTAACAAAGTTAATTATACCAAACACCAACTTATCATCCTTAAAATATATGGTTTGATCATTATCTATAATCATTCTAATGTTATCATTTACCCTATTAAATATCTTTTCAATATGTTCAGGAACACTATTTAATTTGTATATTTTAATTAGACCATTATTATATAATAATGAATTACATAGGGTTTTAAGATTAAACAGATAAGAATAATTATTAGGAGTTATATAGTTACCTGATTCATTTTGATAATAGACATCTGTGTATAAAGTAAATCCAAAATATATGGGTTCATTAAAATATAATTGGTCTTTATTTAATATAACTCTAAATTCAAAATCAATTATCTTTTCTCCAACTATTTGTTCAGGTGGTATTAACTCACCTTGCTTTGTAGTTACAATATTATTTTGATATAGATTAATACCTACTATTTGTTCTGGTTTTAATTTTAGAACATTGTTAATATAATAATCTTCAGAGTTTATTTGTATTTCGTTATCGTGTATTTTAGGATTTTTATTCATTGGATTATTTCATTTAGATTAAATCTATCAACACATTTAACTTTATATTTTTCATAATAATAATATAATGAATATACCAACTGATGATATAATATACTTGATAATCTTCTTTTTAATATCAAATCATTATTCCTATTTATTTTGACAAACCCATCATAGTTTGGTTTTAATAATCCTAAATAATGTATAATAGTATCTCTAAAAACATAATAGGTTTTAGTATTATAAGGTTTATTGTTATTAAGTTTATCTATATTTAAATCTTGTAATGCATTTCCATTTATACCTAATGAAGTAGATATTGTTGTATAGGTAATATAATGTTTATACCATGTTAATGTTTTCTTACTTACATGGTTATCATTATTTACTTTATAGTTTTTAACATAGTATTTTAGATGTATTATATTATGTAGTTTAACATATTTATTATAGAATAATATATTTATTTTACCATCTTTATATGCTTTTTCGCCATTATAGTTTACATTATCTTTTAGAAAATATATCTCTGTATCTTCTTTATTATTAGATACTTTCTCTTCTAAATATCCTTTGTCTTCTAAGTATGTTTCAATCTTATTTCTTATTATTTCAATGTTTGTTTTCATTGGGTTTTTTAAATGGATATTCTTTTAAAATATCATCAAATTTATATGGACGAGCGTAAAACACACTCATCACGAAGTGTGGGTGGGTAGTTCACAAAATCTTAATCTTAAATGGTTTTAAATTAACAACAATCTTATATCCATCAGGACTAATAATTTCTAGTTCTTTATAATCCACACCTATTTGTTGAAATATACTTTTAATAACATCACATTTTTTATACGCATCTTTTCCTGTTTCGTTGTTCTGAATATATTCTCTACTCATATTGGTTAATACTTCTATAATAATATTTTTCTTATCATTAGAATCAATAATATTATGACTAAAAGTATTAACTACTTCATCACTTATATTAGTAACATTATCCGGTATATTATCTAATGATATTCTTAATTTATCATTTGATGGAATTATAGGTTCTTCTAAATAAGGATTGATTTGTTTAAATGTAAAGTTAGCATCGATATAAAAGGTATTGATAATATCTTTTAATTCCATATTCCTTGCTTTCTCTAAATTCTCATAAAACTCTTTTAGGTTAGATATTAGATTATTGACAATCATAACTTCATAGTCCTCATATTTAATCTTATCTAAATATATTTCTGAAGGTGAAACGAATATAAATAAATAACCATAGTCTTTTTGAAATAGTAATTGCTGACATAATGATTGAACAATATAATCCCCAGCCATAGGTTTATTCCTATAAACATTGAAGGAATATGGATTCATTGTCTTAATATCATAGGGGTAATTATCACTGTCAACATAGTCGGGTGATACTATAATACTAACATCACCATAATCAATAGAACTAAATGTTAATAAATATACATTACTATCTTTTTTAACATCTCTAACTTTCTTATTATCTTTTATATTTTGGTAAGTTTTAATTATATCTTCTTCAAAGTAGGGCAATATATTATCACCCAATAAAGGTTCTAATACATGTCCTGCTGCCATCACAGGAATCATTTCCTGTTTAAGATATCCTAATTTCTTTAATAGTAATTCTTTTTTACTATGATAGGAGGATATATTAAGTAATGTTGCTAATTCACTACTACCTATATATTTACTTCTTATCTGTTCCCATTCTTTTGTATTTTGTTTAATATCAAGTTTTTCTGCTTTTACTATCATTGCTTAGTTTTTTAGTTTTTTATTAACAAACCATTTAATATCATTTATCAATTCTAAAGGCATATTATGAAAAGTCATAGCCATTATATTATTTATTTTCCAATGTTTATTATGAGGTGTTCTGTCTTTTGTAACAATAGATTTGGTTATATCAAATATAAGATTATATAATTCCTTATCATATATTCTATCTGATAGACATTTTGATTTTATATCATTGATATGATGTATAACTGTAGAATGGTCCTTATTTAATATGCGTCCGACTTTTAATGTATTGTGATATTTATAATATAATAATATTGACATTGCCTTAATTAAATAAGGTAAGTTTCCTTTTTTCATTCTTTTTTTAGATTTATCTGATATCTTATCTTTTAATTCGGGATTTATATTAAAACAAATCTCAAATAGTTTATTATCGTCAAATTTTAATTCCCCAAAACAGATTTTATTGAGATATGTTTTTAATTCGTTATCCATTACAAATCAATTTTATCCACAAATACTACATATTTATTAGGTAACTTTGTTGTTATTTTATATTTGTGTTTAGTGTTATCTTTCTTTACAATTGAATCAATAATTGATTTACGGATAAATACTTTTGATTTAATACCATTATATTCTTTTTCACATTTCATACAATCATGTAATTTTAAAAGTTCTTTAATTGAAGATGCATAATCCACTAATAGGAATAAAGATGATACTTTATTTTTATATGAGTGTTTTTTAGTTATAATTAGTTCAGCATCGGTATCGCTAATAACAGGTATAAATTCATTACTATTATTATTCTGGTTTAATATGTTTAATGTGATTACATCATTATTAGTTAAATCAATTATCTTTTCAATCTTTTCTCCTTTCTTATTTTCAAATTCAATAATTACATAGCCATTAGATAATTTGGCTTTAATTGGATTTAGTTTAGTTTTCTTTTGTTCCATGATGTTTTATTATGGAGTGCAAAATTAGTGAATTACAAAACACTAAATTATTATTTAACAAAATTTAATTATTATTGTTAGAATTTAATGTTTTATAAATTGCAATTAAAGATGCAGTAAAAAATATATTAATAACTTCTTTTTTATATATTTGTATTAATTTAATTATCTTGTTTCCAAATGTACTTTTGTCCATATAAAATTCTATAAATGATGAGAAAAATATTTTACCTGGTTTGGATATATGAAATCCGTGATAACTAATAAATGTTTCATACATTTTATCATATAGGTTATTAAATAATGTAAAATGATAAATACCAGGATTATTATCTATAGTTAATACAAATTGATAATTTTGTATATTGTATTTAATATTACATCGTACCTTATTAGAATTAATATTACTCCATAAACTATTGAATTTTTGATGTTGTTTTTCTAATTCTATTATAGGGTTAAATGTTATAAATTTATCTACTTTCTTTATTGAAAATAAATCGTTCTTTGTTTTAGGATTAAAAATTAGGTTAACCATTTCTTTACATTTTGATTATAACAATAAGAAATATATATTGCATATAGCTTGAGATTCATAAGCAGTTATAGAACTATAAAATAAACTTCTTAAATAAGAATTTATCTTTTCTTTTTGTTCTGATAAATATTCTGATGGGTTAAATATCACTGATTCCTTCATTCATTAGTGCAACTTTTGTTGATGTATAATATATCATTCTAACTAAATAGTTATATATAAAATACCAATTAATATCATTTAAGCATCGTTTTATATTTAATTCATATATTGTTAAACCTCTATATCCTTTATCTGGATTATATTTAATTGAAGCATTCCAATATAGATAGGTACTAATACCGGGTTCTAAATTTGTAATATCATATAATATAATATCCATCCCATTTTTCATATCATAATAATTAAGAAAAACGGTACTATGTAATGATTCATCAAGATATTGTATTTTATTATCATAAGCATCAATGTGTTGTTTCCAATTATATTCTATATTATCTGCAGGATTTATTATTAATTTAGAATTATTCATTGCAAAATCATTTGGTTAAATTGCAGATACACTGATTTTAATTTAGGATTATATTCAAACTCTATATCTTTATCTAAACAATATTCAATAATGTCTGCTAATCTCATTATCTTACCTGTTATTTCTTGATTATTTCCTAATATAATAGGATTAGGATTCATTCCTGTTTCTCTATACATATTAACCATTCCTCTATATGCTTCTATATCATCATCAAAATATATCGTAGATGCTGATTTAATATTCAATTCTGGTTCAGATTTATTTTCACCTAATATAAAGGTCTTTGAATAAGGACTTAACATTACATATAGAGAATGTAGATATCTATCTATATTATTATTATATTGATAGTATGCAGGTTTATATATATCTAATTCTCTCATATCATATAAAGTAGCAGCGATTGCTGTTTCTAATATTACATCTGGTGTTTTAACTTTAATAATATTTGTTAAGTAATTTATGAGTTCAAGTTTCTTATCTTTGTTATCTGTTTCCTGATTATTAAAATCAATTTCAGATTTAAATAATTCTAGTAATTCATTTGTAATCATAGTTGTTTTGGTTTTAATTGTTTAAATTATTCTTCATCTTCATCATCAGTGTCATCCTCCAAAATATTCTCAATATCATCTCTTATTTCATGCCATTCATCTTTTATTCTAGCTTCTAAAACAAGGTTTGCTAACTTTTCAGAATCTAAATTATCTAATGTATATCCTAATTCTTTAGCATAATCAAATGCTTCTTTTAAACTTGGGTCTTCTTCCATTAAAAAATCCATTGCTTTATGGTTGTATATAATTAAATAATCACATAGTAAATTATCAATACCATCATCAAATACAGATATATCTTTATCATTAATAGCATCTTCAATATAATATTCATAATCAAACCAATTATCAATATATTTTGTTTCTTTGAAAATCTTTATTATTTGTTCTTTCTTTTCTTGATTTGTCATTTGTTTAAGTTTTAATTATTATTTTTCAAATTTTTGGTTTATAGACATATATGATAATATATCTTTAAATTTATAGTTATCAATTCCTTTATCTTTTAGGAATTGTGTAACTAATTTCTTTTTTTTTCTATTTGAATCTGAATTGTTTGTTTCTAAATATAATAGTAACTCATCTATAAATGTATCATTAAGTTTATATTTATATATATATTTCTTTATCACAATAATATTTATCAGGTAATTATATTTATATTCATATAAACTTATTTCATCAATTAATGGATTTAAATCTAATGATAATATATTTAGTCTTTCATCTCCTATATTTTCTAAAAAGTATGTTAATGAATGACTATGTTTATTATAAGTTTTAATATATTTTCCGTTTAAATTATATGTATTAATTATCTTTTCTAATGATTTTCTATAATCAAATTTAATTTTGTTACTTAATTTACTATATCTATAAACATCTATGTTTTTTACAATGTTTATATTTGTTAACCATTCTATAATTACTTCATATGCTTTTCTTATTTTTCTTCCATCTTCATCTTCATATAGTTTTTGTCTAATTTCTTCTTTTAACATTTCTTTTTTATTCTTTATATTTTCTTTTTCTATTATTAAATTATCTCTTCTCTGTTTATATAATAATGCTACATTATATATATCTTTATTATTAAAATGTATATACTTATTAACTAATTGTAAATCAGACATTCTTTTATGCTTATTGTTTTACTATGATATTCTAAATGATTATATATTAATGTAATTAACAATGATGATATCTTTTATAAATATACTTGTTTTTAAATAACCTTTATCTTCTAATTCACATAGTTGGTAATATATCTTTTCTCTTAAATTATTCTTTATTTTATTGAATGGAATCATTAGTAACTTTTTATAATTGGCATTAATAATATTCTTTTATCTGAATTGATAATTGTTATTGGTCTATTAGGACTATCAGTAACATGTAATTCAGTAACTATACTATCCAAATAATCAACTATTAATTCAAAGAAATCAATACTAAACATTGCTTTATATTCTAAACCTTCATCAATACTTACAACGTTATATGTAGAACTAATTATTTGTTTATCTATATTCTCATCATCATACATGTTAGTAAATGTTATTTCATTATTCTTAATAGTAATTTTAAACTTAACTACATCATCTTTTTTATATAATACTTTCTTTGCTTTACTTAACTTTTCAACAAATTCTTTTATATGTTGGGTATTAACAATTGCTTTTTTGGTATCTGTTGGAAATATATTTTTATATTGTGGATAATTGTTTTCCACTTGACCTACTAGTATAGAAAGATTATTACCTATGATTTCATACTTTAATACGGTTTGGTCTTTTAACAAATCTACATATGTTTTCTCTTTATATATGTTTATTTGTCTAACATTTTGTTTTGATTTATCATGTGAGCAAAGCGAACTTAGTTTTAATAATGACTTAATAAAGGTAGGGTTTATATTTATAGGTTCAAACGGATTTTGAATTACTGAACATATTGCTTTTTGTTCTAACAATATATGGGCTTCAGTGCATACATAATAGTTACGATTGTTTTCATTACTAACTCTTACATTAACCATAGCAGGTCTATTCAGTGGATTATCTACCATTTTGGTAATCTTATAATGTAAATTTAATGTTTCAATAAATGGTTTATCTAATAATATAATTTCATTAGGTATCAAGTTTTCAGTATAATTAATTATATTAGATTGTAATAATAGGTTTATTTTACCATTATTAATAACAACACCATGTTGATTTGTAACAATGTCTGGTTTTATTGTAAAAGCTAACATTAACCATTCACTATCTTTTACAATATTAAATAACTTATTAAAGTTAATTTCATAGAATTGTCTAGTTCCTTTTCCATATTTTAATCTATAACTAATATCTAATCCATCACAAACTATATATTTACCATAGTGTAATAATGATAAAGTATTATCATCTGTTGGTCCTAATAATACTTTAAATTCTTGTGGGTTTGTTTTATAATATTTTCCACTTAAAACTTTTATCTCTTTAAGAACATTTAATAATTCTTTTACTTGTTTTTTGTCTAATTTAATTTCTTTCATAAGTTTAAGTTTATTTAATTCACATTACTCTCTAATAAATTTTGTTTTAATTTATTATTATCTAATTTATATTTCATAATACATATAGCATCTGCTAATCCATCTTGTGTTTTTTTAATTTCTATATCTTTTCCTGTCAGTTCTTTATAAATGATAGGTGCTATTGCTAAACTTTTAAGTTTAGTTTCCTTTATGTTTGTTCCATCTGATGTTATGTTATCTGTTATTTGTCTATAATTATCAAAGATATATTTCTGCCATGTCTTTGCTGTAACGGATTCAAATTCTAATCCTAATGCTAAACATACACCTTCAATAAAACTATATTGTTGTAATAGTTTTATATTACTATCTTTACTAATACCGTATATTGATTGTAGTTTTTCTACTATAACATAATCAACTTCAGATGTTTTAATTAATTCTATAAGTTTTAATTTATCTAAATCATGTTTGCTTTTACTACCTTTAACTTTAATGATTGGCATTTTAGTTACAAGCAACTCACCATATATGTTATAATAAGATATACCTCCTTTTAAACCAATATCTATTGCCATTATTCTCATGTTGTTTTTGTTTGTTTATGTTTAGTTGCGGCGAGGGGACTCGAACCCCAAACCTCTTGGTTATGAGCCAAGCATGCTATGCCATTACACCACGCCGCTGATAGTACTACCCTTCTATCAATTCTCTAATCTCTCCTTCCCTGTCTGCTTTATAGGTTCATGTTCTGATGCTACAATATATAAAGCTGCAGCAACATTTGGCATTATCATTTTATTTTTAGATAATAATAGATTATTACAAAAATCTATCATTTGTAATTTATCTTCTTTCTTATTAATATCTTCTTTAAATTTAAGAATACTTTCTACTTTTTTAATTGTTTTGCTATCTAAGATAAGTTTAATTATTTAGTTATCTGCCATTTTCAGACAACCATTGCACATTAGACACCTTTAAGACTTCACCGATAGTATCACCTATTTCGTTTGAGTGAAGAAAAAGCGTCCCATCGCCTATAAGTATTTCATTTTCCATCCAAAGTTTTTCTTCTTCGGAGTTTCCATAAACATTATCGTCAAGTTTGACTTCTATTGTTAATTTTAGTATCATAATAAAACGGCAGCTAACACTGCATTTGTGCAAGCTGGCGGATAGCTTGCTGTTAATAATAAGTTGCATTTATGCCCGCCTGACATAAATGCTTTGCTATTATCTTTATTTTCTAATAACTTAAATAACATTTGATTATTATTTATAACTTTTAATTTTGTCTAATTACTGATGAGATAATAGGATTCTTTGATAGTTTAAATAATAACGAATTAGACATTAATGATGCAGGGTTTCTAAATAATTCATTACCAAACCACTTTAATAATTCAGGACTAGTAGCATTAATATATTTTATTATCTTATCTTCAATAAGGTTTGCTAAATTATTTACTTCTTCTTCTTTTAATTTTCCATTTATATTTTTACAATAGATACTTAATGAAGATAACAATGCAAATCTTTTAGATTTATCGAATGAACTATTATAATAACTCTCTAATTCTTTATCTTTCATTTCTAATATTTGTTCAATATTAATATCCTTTATATATTGAATAAATACTCTTAAATGTGAATAAGCATATTCACCTATTACAGAACTAGCATATCCAACATAAGTATAATTATCTACAAGTTCATTTATATTTAATACATTTTCAATAACAATTAAATCAAATATTCTTTCCCAACCTCTTGGTCTTGCAAATTGAGAATAATCTTCTTTAATACTTTCCATAAAAATATCCTCATTATATCCTTTTAAGAAGTCAATAATAGTTTCAATTACTATATTACCTTTATATTTATTTTTCAAATAATCTAATATAGAATAATTATCAGGTTCATAGTTTACAACTGAGAATCTATTTAATAATGCGGGACTAATATCATTAACCATAGATACCTCCTCATTAGTATTCCCTGCTGCAACTATTAATACATTATTACTAATAGGTGTATTATCTACCATTCTATCTAATACTATTTTATATAGAGTAGATTGTATATCTTCTCCTGCAAGATTTATTTCATCAAAGAACAATACCCCAGATGATTCTGGATCTGTAAAATCATATAGTTCTTTTGGTGGGCAAAATATAGTATATCCGTTTTCTAATTTAAATAAACCTTTAATATCAGATACATCTAACTGAGATGTTCTAACATCATAGAAATAACATTTAGATCTTTTATCTTCTGGTAAAGATTGTTTTATTTGTTCATATACTTGTTTAACAATTTGAGATTTACCTACACTTATTTTACCTAAAATAAGAGTAGAAACTTTTGTTTTATATGAAAGCATTAAATGATTAACTAATTGTTCAGGTTTTGTTATTCGCATGTTATTAATTTTTATTTTATTTATTATCGTTACATTTACCAACAAACCTTAAAGGTTTTAATAGTTCTTCTATATTAATTTCTTTACTTAAGGGGTAATAGTATTTAATAGTTTTCTTTTCATTCTTATTAATATAAATAAAGATATTTAGCAATAACTGACCATCTTTAATTCTAAATTCAAATTTAACATTGTCATTCATAATTTAACAGGTTTAATTTCTATAATTTTGTTACTATTAATATTCTTTAGTTCATTTGTATTAACATTCTTTTCATTATCAATCATAACAATATCAAACATGTTAATATCTTTTTCATCAACATATCCATAATATAAATCACTATATAACATCAAAACAATATTATCTTTTTTATTATACTTATAACTCTTAATATCATTTATTACAGGACTGATATCAGTTCCACCTCTACCGACAGCAGTAATCTTATTTTTTAATTTCTCTCTTGTATATGTTCCCAAATCATACACTATTGTATCAAACATTTTAAGTATTAATTTACCATTAGTTTGACTAATAAGAGAGCTAACTTTATCTAATACTGCTTTAAGAGATTCATCAGATATACTACCACTAGTATCTATATACACTACGCCATTTAATGTAACATTGTCCTTTTTCTTTATGATAAAACCACTATTATTTATTATAGTTTTAATAGTTCTTTTCTTATGTATTTTACCTTTAGTTAATTTCATTTTAGCATTGCCAATAGATTTTAGTTTATTCTTTATCTTCATTAAGATAGGTCTGATATCAAATCTTTTTCTGTTTAATAATACTTCAAGTTTTTCAGATGCTGTAATGTTACCTCTATGCTTATCAATAGAATTGTTTATTGCTTTATCAATTTCATTTACTAAGCCTTCTACTATATCTTTACCTAATACATCAGATAGTTCGCTTATGTTTTCACATTTTCTTTCTTTATTGTTATCTATTGTTATATATATTTCAGAATATCCTCCTACAATTTTCCCTTTTAATTGTTCTTTTATTTTGCTTTGAATATCTAATAATTCCTTATATATTTGTTCAGATGTTTTCTTATCAATTTCTGTTATTACTCCTATTGTTTGATATAATTCATTATCTGAATAATCTTTAATTTTAGTTATATCAATTGCTTGTTTAAGTATTTTAATTTCATATTTATGAGAAGCATCAGGGATTAATAGTTCTCCAGGTAAAGATATATTATTAAAGTTCTTTAAGAAATCATTTATCCATAGGTCTTGTGCTACATTCCACAAATAATGGTCTTTATATTCTAGTAAATCGAATCGCATATCAGATAGTAATATCATGTGCATTATCTCATGTAGGATTAAACCTATTAATTCATCATCGTTTATTTCATTAACAAAATTTTGATTTAGATATATCTTTTTATTTTTAATATCTATTGCTGCTTTTTCTACATACTTATCTGATACAACAAATTCTAATACAAATAATGATTTAGCAATAATATCTATATCTGGTTTCTTATTCTTCGAACCTATATGAAAAGAATATAGTAATTGTATAACTGCTTTCTCTAATCTTTTCTTACATCTTTCATATATTATTTTAGGGTCTTCTGTTTTATTTTGTTTTTCTTTAACTATATCTTTCATACATTTCAATTTCTTGCCATTTTATTATTTTTTTACTTTTATTATTCATTTCTAATTTCAATATATCCCTTTTCAATTAATTTATTCAATCTATCTTTTATTCCACATGGTAAATCATCAACATTAAAATATAATCTATTAGGTTTACCTACTACAGATAAAGTAATATCATCCTTATACCAACTAAACACATAGCCATCACCATGATAACTTCCTTGTTCATAGTATATAAAGGGACGACCTATTGTTGTCCTCTCCATATACTGATGCTTTTCTGGGATAATTGTTTCAGCCCTTCTTACTATTGCTATTTGTTTTTTGTTTTCCATATCATTATCATTTATTATGTGAAATCTTCATATTCATTATTTGGCAATCTATCAATGATATCTTTACATTTTTCATTGTTATTATTTTTAATTATTCATGAGGAAACCATTCATCATATTCATCCTTATTATCTTTTACTTTAGGTTTATTGTCAAGGTCATTCCTATATAGACCAGACCACAATTTTAAACAATATCTTACAGTGAATCTTATTATTAAAGCTATCATTTGTTTAGTGTTTGTCATTTATGATTTTGTTACAATCATTTATA
>FWPU01009077.1_pt1 | contig 16053 bp, 15 predicted proteins | sample 2228361 | NCBI WGS metagenome assembly FWPU01 (sample SAMEA103939777, study PRJEB20133) | metagenome
TTTGGATGAATTTTTTTGCATTTATTATACTTTGATCCAAATTATCTGTTATCATATTATTGTAAAATTGTAATTCTATCTCATTTAAATAATCTTTATATAAAGAATATAATAATATGGCTATTGCTATATAACTTAATACCAAAAGTATAATAGAAAAATTAATCGGGAATTTATAACGTAATGCCCTTAAATTTTCTTTAAAGTTACTTTTTTTATACAAAGGCACAATCGCTTTCTTTTCTCTTTGGAATATAAATTTGAAGTCTTCATATATAATCTCTGAGTTGTTGGTTAATATGGTTTTATTTTTTACCTTTTCTCCATTGACTAAAAGAGAAGAGTTATTATCATCAGTTGAAATGGAAAAAAATATGCCTTTCCTACTTATGCAAAAGAATGTTTTTTTATTTTTATAGGGTAATTTTAAATGACAATAATCAGCGCTACCGACATAAAATAAATCGCCATCAATTACAGCAACTTTTCTCACATTATCCACATAATATATCAATTTCCCTATTATTCCCATCTCTATGCTAATATATATTTTATATCTTTTTATCTTTATTATATACCATTATGATTTAAAAATATTATAATAATATACATTATTGAAGTATTAAGAAGTGTTATATAACGAAAGAGAAAAGAAAAAAAAGTATAAAATAGTTTATAAATTATGTATTATTTTCTGTTCCATATTATTCCAGCTATATGCTGGAGAATCATTCTTTGATGCTTTAAAAAAAGACCCTTTTTTTAAGACCATTGATACTATAAAGAAGACGATTGATAAATTAAAAAAGAATATGAAAATTGATTGTGTTACAAAAGTTGCGATTGAATACATAGATTTAGGATTATTTGAACTTTCATGGGACCCATATAAATTTGATAAAAATAACCCCCAAAGAAAGATATTACTTTCCAATCACTATCTTGCTATGATGAATGGTTATATAATATTAGAAAGAATAAATACCTATGCTGATACCATAATTAAAGCAATAGAAAGAAAAGATGAAGAAACTTTAAAAAGGATTGCAAAAAATCTTATAAAATATGTAATAATATCTTTTAACCTGAAAGATCTTGTGAAAGGCGAATGTTCAAGTTTAAGTAGGTTTTATATAAAAGAGCTATATGGTTTTGGAGAATGCGTTGATAGTTTTTCATCAACTGAAGGATTTAAAGCAATAAATAAGGAAATAAATAAAATATTTCCTCAAACAAAAATAGATACCGTCATATGTAACTGCAACAATGTGTATCCTTTAGATAGAGTATATTGGATTTCAATGCTACATGATATACCTGAAGGTATCGAGGTAACAAAGGAAGATTTGGAAGATCCTGAAAAGAAGAAAGGTTCTTTGGCATATGATAAGTTTAACTCTTCGTTTATGCAGTTTTGGCTTGCAACATTGTCTTTCGAATTTCCGAGTGTATATGAAAAATTGATAAATAAAGTAAAAGAATTTGGGGCAGGATTAGTTGAACAGTCAGTTCAAAAATGTAAAGCAACCTGTGTAGGGGATGAAGATAACGAATTTACAAAACCACTGGAATTAAAACCGGAGGAGGTATTTAAGATTCCTGAAGATGATTTTGGAAAGAAATGTATAAAAGACTATGAAAAGTTTATTGTAATATCAGAAAAGTGTAAAGATATGAAAGAAATAGATAAATGCAAAAAGCAGTTATATTTTACAATACTTTATTACAATTACATATATAAAAATAGGTCCATAGCATTCTGGTGTGAGCTTTTCAGAGATAACTTTAAAATTTTTACCTTCTATGATAGCGCATGTAGCAAGTGTGCATATTTAGATATATGCAAATGTAATGAAATAAAAAATATTCAAAAAGAACGCAAAGAAGAAGAAGAGGAAGATCTTTTAATTTGTGAAGATGAGATATTGTCTGATAGGTTTTTCGTAGATATGCCACGCTTCAAAAAGGCATGTTTTCCTGAACAAGGACAGTAACACTTTTACTTAGCAAACTAATTGTTTTTCCAGCGTTTCTGGTATGTTGAAAATGCTCATCTAGAGTTTGATTCTATACATATATTTGAGTGCCTTGAATATAGGTAAAAATGTTAGTACGCTACAAACACAATCCACACACTTACAATCTTGATAAGATAGTTAGGTGAAATTATTTTTTGTTTTTTCAATCAGCAGAATTTCTAAATGAAGAACCAAAAGTAATATTGCAAAAATTATTTAGGATGCAACGCTTCATAAAAAGGGGGAAATGTTCCTAAAAACCCTAAAAATAATAATATATACGAGATTATCAATCCCACTTTTAAATTTACATCCTTTTTACTCCACAGCAATGAAAAAACAAACCAGCTAACTATCCATACGATAACACCAACAGCAGTTTTTCCTGTTAAAGGTCCAGCCGGAGTCCACCAGATTAAAAAATCATTTACTTGAACTGAAACACTACTTAATACAGTAGATAAACCAATAACAAAGCAACCTAAAGAAGCAGATAGAATTGCAGCGAATGCAGAACCATTTTTTAATTCTTCTTTAATATCCATTTTAATCTCCTCCCTCTTTTACCTAATTGGAGCCATAGCATTTATAAGTATTCCTAATACTCCTCCAATCAAAATAGAAAAAAATGTCAATAAATTAAGAATTAAAACCGCTTTTCTCAAAAGAGTTAGTTTTGCCAATCGTTCTCTATATTTTAAAACAATGTAAGCTATAGCAGTTGCTAAAATGGGAGCAAACCACCCTACATGTTCTTTCCATTCCATCCCAAAAATATGCCACCCCGCCTTTTCGGCTTTTGACAACAAAAACCACTTAGGAAAATTTTCTAAGTTTTCTGCATTAGATGGCTTAACTCTATACCAAGGATAGACTATGTAAGTTCCTGTAATTACAGTAATCCATAATGTAACTGCCAAAATTATACTTAACCACTTCATATGTCCAAACAATCCCATACCAGGGAAAAGAGTTGGTTTTAAGCTCCATAAACTTCCTACAAATCTACTTATAAATATTAAAAGATATCCTACAATAAATATTAATCCGTGAAATACAGTCCAGAATTCTTTCCACGATATATGCATATTACTATCCTCCCAACTCAAAGTCAAAATGCTTCATAGCAAATTTTCTCCTTACTTTTTAATTTTTTTTGACCCAAGAAGCAATTGACCAATATTGAAAACCAAACTCAACATCTGCTAAATCCTCATCGTAATGAAAATTAGCATTTCCATTATATTTTATTTCATTACCAATAATAGAACCAAAAGTTTCAACATTACCACCTACATGAACATAAGCATTAGGGGCGTAGAGAGTTCCGTAATATTCAGCATTACCAGAGAATAAAACCTTGTCAGGTGTTGTATAAGTATTTGTGGAAAGATATACTTGCAGTTGGTCGGGTTTTTGAACGGTATTTACGAATCCATTACCGGTTATAGTAAAATCACCTCCACCATAGAATTTTGTTGTCCCGCTAACTGTTATTGTGCCATTCCCACTAATTGAAGTATCTCCAACAACTACAAAAGTTACATCACCAGTAGTAATAATATTTGCATTTCCAGCAAGTGACATGGAATCTGTAACATACACAAGGGAACCGCCACTTATATTTAATGTAGCAGACGATGACATAATAATATTGTTAAGATAGTATGTTCCCTGAGGTAATATATATGAACCACTTGTAAATTGTATTTTCCTCTGGGCAGGATTATATATATCAGGAGGTATTAAATGATTGTCGTCTGAAGAAGGTGCAGATGGAAAATCAAAAGATGGTAATGTAATTCTCTCTACCATACGAGAAACTTCTCCGGTTACATAAGAATTCATACCATAAAAAATGTTTCCCGTTGGTCCATAAGAAGCATCACCATATACCTTTACATTACCACTTAAATTTATATTCTCATTTGTTCCAATATCACCATTACTATTTGCATACCTTACACCACCATGGGAGAAGTCAATATTAATTGCCTGACTTTCGTAAGTGCCATTATCAGAATCGTAACTATCTATGAGAGGATTCCCAACAATTGTTAAGTCTCTACTGGAAAATAAACCAAATGTAAATATACTTTTTATTCTCTTTATTATATAAACCTCAATCTCATGAGTACAGGTATTTCCACCTAAATTGAATGTTCCTGTAGAATTCGCTTTGTATAATTCGTCATCAACTCTTGTAAGTTCAACAGAATAATTCCCTTGACCATCCGTTCCAGTGAATGTATAAGATGCACCGACAGACAACATATAATCAGTGTTTAATCTATACAATACATAATTTATTCCAGAGTCAGTTGTTTTCATTCCTTGCATATCGCATTGTCGTAATTCTTCTGATTTAAAGGAAGCCATTGATGTTGTAAAAAAAGCGTATCCTATTATCGCACCAAATACTGCAACCATTAAGACGATAACTAAGACAACTCCTTTTTTGTTTTTCATCGCCTGTTACTTATTCCTTAAATAAATTTCTCTACTATAAGTACTACTTAATATTCTACCATCTTGATAATTCTTTTGCACGGTTATAGATATATTATATACATTGTGGGATACTGGATTAACTAAAAAACTTATAACATTATCTGCAACAAAATGTGGACCGCTAACTATAGTTTCAGGAATAATTGTTTTATTTACTATATATTTATTCAAGGTGCCATCTTCTAAGGTAAATCTGATAGTATTTGCTGAATCTATTATAGGATTCTTCGTAGTCACATTAAATCCTGTTACTTTTGGAAAATCTATGGTTTGGTAGCCTCCTGAACCTAAGTGTTGATTACTTAAAACTATGGAAGAGGAACTAGCTTGAACAAGTTCATTTTCTATGGAATCAAGAGCGTTTATTGCACTAAAACTTCCAATTGACACCGCATGGCCCCATTCAAACTGATCTCTATAATCCATGATTAACCTTGTCCCAATATAAGTAACCACAGAAATTAAAACAATCGTAATAAATACTTCGACAACAGTTATACCCTTTAATTTGCAATTGTTACTCTTCTGTTTCATAAATTGGTCTATAAATAATAGCAGAAGCACTGACGGTTTTAGGAGAAGATGCTAATCCCCAGCTCATGGTAATGCTAACCAATGGTGGATCTGTAGTTGAAATTGTTATCCTTCCCGTCATAATCTCGCCATTTGCTAAGGGAGTTGTAAATGTAGTATTATTGTAAGTTCGGATCATAGATGGATGGTATTGCTTTAACTCTTCTAATTTTGAAATAATGGCGGTTCTTGCAACCGCTAAATCCGCTGACTCGTTTATCAAATCCCAGCTTGATTTATAACTTAAAAATAAGCCAGTTATCAACATAACCACTATAGAGATTGAAATAATAACTTCTATTAAAGAAAATCCCTTTTTCTTTCTCATTAAGTATGATATTATATAACTTTTTTTTGTGTCAATAACAATTCCATGAGAATATTATGTAAATTTAATATTTTTACACAATAAAGGTAAATATTGAACAATCAAAATGGGATTTAACCAAATATATAAGATAAAGTCCAAACCACTATGATTTTTTATAAAAGACATTCTATTATTCACAATGTTGTTAGCCACTTTAGAAAATAAAAAGTTTAGCGTAGTAATTAGTATATTATAGCATTTTAATCTCTTGCTTATATTATATACAATTTGCCAGTTTACAAATTTTGATAGCTCAATTATATCAACGATTCTAATACTACTATCAAAATTATGTTTCAAACTGTGAAGAGTTATATATATAAAATTGAAATGTGTTTCCAACCGTTTATAAGACAAACCATCCAAATGTGCAGTAATTACAAAGTTTGGTAATTCTTTATCAAACAGCGCCAGATATGGTTGTGGATATACTGCGTTGTGTAAGGAAGTATGAATGTGAAACTTAGTAGCAAATTTGTAATATTCAAAAGAATTGAGTTTTTCGGTGCGATAATATCTTTTATAGCCATTCCTGGTAAAAAATTCTACTATCTTTGTTTGTTGACTTTTTTTGATTAGAATATCTATATCTTCGTAAGGTCTTACCCCCAAATCATTATAATAATTTAGAGCAATATCTAACCCTTTAAGGACAAGAACATCAGGAAATTCTTTGATAAGTTTTTTAAATTCGTCTAATCTTACAAGATTAACTAACTTATTCTGCATATATGCATTTCTGTAATGTGAATATAGAGTTGGATTTCTTTTATATAAGTATGGTTTTATGGAGTTATCTAATATTATTCTAATATGTCGCATTATTTAAATGGATAACATACTATGTCAAAAAATATAAAACTTTTAAAATTATACAACCGGTAAGTTTCTGTAAAAGTGTTATATTTTCCCCAAAATAATATATTTTTGTAATCATAGAATCTTATAAAAATAATTGCATTCATTTGTATCTATTTTACTAACATCAGCTTTTTGTAAATTATACTGAGAAGTAAAAGGTTTTCAAGGGTATAAAAATTTTACTAGTTCATTAGCGGACTTTTGTTGATTGCAAAAATATGTATTAAAATAATATAAAATGTGCAAAAGTTGTAAATTTAGATGAGTTTTAAAAATCACAAGAAGAAAAATAAAAAAATCATTTTTTTACAATTTTTTATTGGAATTTTTTGGTTAAGATAATAGTATAGAAAATATAAAAGGGGGAAGAAATGAGATATATTAGTAAAGAAGAATTATATAAAAAGTTTTATGAGGCGACATATAAAGCCTGTATTGAGATTACCCCTGAAATGGAGAGTGGATTTCAACACGCAATAAAATTGGAACGAAAGCAAACTGCACGGAAAGTTCTAAATATTTTATTAGAAAACGCCAGAATAGCAAAAGAGGAAAATATACCTATGTGCCAAGATACAGGTTTAGTATGCGTTTACTTAGAAGTTGGCAATGAAGTATTTCCTGAAATAAATGAATGGGAGGAAGTTATAAATAAAGCAGTTGGACAGGGATATATTGATTTTAACTTACGAAAGTCAATTGTAAATGATCCAATTGAACGCAAAAATACAGGCAATAATACGCCGGTATTATTCACATACAATTTTATAAAGGGAGATAAACTAAGATGTGTCTTTCTGGCTAAAGGGACTGGAGCAGAAAATAAAAGTGCTCTTAAAATGTTAGTTCCTGCTGATGGTATTGAAGGAATAAAACAATTTGTAATAGAAACAGTAAGAAACGCTAATGGAGAAGCATGTCCACCTCTAACTATAGGAATAGGATTAGGTGGTTCGTTTGATAAATGCGCTGTTCTTGCGAAAAAAGCACTCTTTAGACCACTTGGACAGCCAAATTCCAATCCTGTGTATGCAGAACTTGAAAAGGTGATACTGGATGAAGTAAATAAAACCGGTGTTGGTCCACAAGGGTTTGGAGGTAATGTTACAGCCTTAGCAGTTCATATAGAATATATGCCTTGTCATATAGGTGCTCTACCCTGTGCTGTAAATCTGGATTGTCATGCCCACAGACGTTTAGAATTCGAACTATGACTATCAAAAACCATCATTCAAACATTGAAAAATTTTGTAGGTATTTTTAAAATTATAAGATAGGCTATACTTGAAGAAAAATATTGTCATTACCGGAGCAGCAGGATTTTTAGGTAGTCATTTTATAGAAACACTGAATACAAAAGAATATAATATCTTCGCTATTGATAAAAAAAAATTTAAATTTGATAAAATAATTTCATTAGTATTTGATTTAAAAAATATTGATAATTTCATAAATAAACTACCGTCTAAAATTGATTATCTCTATCATTTTGCATCTGTTAAAGATATTGCAATCTGCGAAAATGATTATGATAGAGCATATCATAATAACACTTATCTTACACTCAAACTTATTTTTCAACTGAAACATAAGGTAAAAAACATTATTTTTACAAGCACATGCGCTGTATATGGTGAAAACATCGTTCCAACAAAAGAAGAAATCCAAGCGCAACCTATTAGTTTTTATGCTACAAGCAAACTATCCGCTGAAAACTACTGTTTAGTTTTTTCAAAAATATTTAACATAAATACGATTATTTTGCGGTTATTTAATCTCTATGGTAAATGGAACAAGGAGGATTCATATCAAGGTGTAATTATTAAGTTTTTGAATAGGATACAACAGGTAAAATCTATCACTATATACGGTGATGGTAAACAATATAGGGACTTTATAAATGTATCTGATGTGTGTAAAATACTTTCGTTATTTTTACATAAGTTGCCTCACATAAGTGTTTTGAATGTTGGAACAAGTAAGAAAACCACCATAAATGAGCTATTTCAATTAACACAAAAAGTATTAGGTAAGAAAGTTAGATGTTACTATACTAAACCAAAAGAATTCGAAATATGTAAATCATTAGCAAATAACAAAAGATTATTAAGCTATATAGGTAATAATTTTTCTTTTACCAATTTAGAAGAAGGGTTACAAAATATTATCAAATAAAATTTGCAAGTAGGAAGGATGTATTTTTTATATAAATTTTTGAATGTATAGTATGTAATGGTGAAAACGGTAAATGTCATAGTAATAAATCCCGGTTCTACAACAACAAAGCTTGCATTTTTCAAAGGAGCAGAAAAGTTTTCTCAATGGGAGATATCGCATACGATGGATGAATTTTCAAGTTTTGAGAGTATATTTGAACAATTAGATGTACGGTTTGAAAAAATTATTGAGTTTTTACATGGGAAAGTTGATTTTTCGCTTGTTAATGGGATTGCGGCAAGAGGGGGACTTGCAAAACCAATGAAAAGTGGAACATATAGAATTTGTGACACTTTAATAGAAGATTTACGCAACTCTCTGTCTCGCTGGGGGATGGAGCATCCTGCAAACCTCGGAGCGCCACTTGCAAGAAAGTTACGAGAATATATAAAATTAAATTTTAATAGAGAAGTTGAAGCGTTCATTGTGGACCCTATTTGTGTGGATGACTTTGAACCTGTTGCGAGGATCTCCGGATTAAAACCCTATGAAAGATATAGTTTATATCATGCTTTAAATCAACATTCCGTCGGCAGGATAGCAGCAAAACAAATTGGCAAAGAGTTTGAATCCTCAAACTTAATAGGTGTACATATGGGTGGAGGTATTTCCGTTGTTGCTTTCAAGCAAGGCAAAGGTATAGATTCAAATGTAGCGCTTTTAGGTTATGGTCCGTTTTCCCCACAGCGGGCTGGAACTTTAGCACTTGAAACAGTTATTAAAATTTGTTTTTCAAATAAATATACAGAAAAAGAAGTTAGGAAATTATTAAGTAAACAAGGGGGGCTTTATAGTTATTTCCACACTGATGACGCAAGAGTAATAGAGAAAAAAATATTGGAAGGTGATAAAGAAGCAGAACTAATATATTATGCTATGGCATATAACATTGCAAAAGAAGTTGGTGCAATGGGAACCGTATTAAAAGGTAAAGTAGATATAATATTTTTGACAGGCGGACTTGCAAAATCCGAAATGTTAACTAAGTGGATAAAAGAAATGGTAGAATTTATCGCTCCTGTATTTGTGTATCCCGCAGAAAGAGAGATGGAAGCACTTGCTGAAGGCGTCATAAGAGTTTTAGAAGGAAAAGAAATTGCAAAAGAATATTCTTAAAAATTTCCAATCGATTTACGAAAAAGTTAAAAAAGCCAAAGTTACTCCTGTTATCTTAGTTATCTTCCCTCATTATATTGAAATAATAAAGACCATAAAGAAAGCAATAGATGAAAATATTTGTAAATTTATTTTAATAGGTAATAAACAGTTGATAGAGAAATTGCTCATAGAACAAGAAATCTCTTTTTCCCCCATTCTTAATATATTAAACATAAATGAAGAATCAAATGCATGTATAGAAGGGGTAAAAGCGATAAAAAATGGGTTAGCAGATATATTGATGAAAGGTGATATTAAAACATCAACCATACTCAAGGCGGTTCTTGACAAGGAAAATGGATTGCGAACGGGGAAGATATTAAGTCATATCTATGTCGCAGAAGTCAGAAGCTATCATAAGATGATTTTAATGAGTGATGGCGGTCTTGCAATCCGACCAGATTTGGAAACTAAGATAGGCATAATTAAGAATGCCGTTGAATTTGCAAAAAAAATTGGCATTGAAACCCCAAAAGTCGCATTGTTATCTGCTGTTGAAGTAGTTAATCCGGATATGGAGGAAACGGTTGATGCAGAAAGAATTGTAAAAATGCAAAAACAAGGAGAAATTATAGTGGATGCAATCATAGAAGGACCTCTTGCCCTTGATATAGCACTATCAAAAAAGGCGGCAATGATAAAAAAAATTGATTCCAATATTGCGGAGGATACAGATATCTTTATAGTTCCTAATATTTCAAGTGGTAATATATTTGGAAAAGCGTTGATATATTTTGCTAATGCTAAAGCAGGAGGAATAGTATGGGGAGCAAAGGTACCTATAGTATTATTGTCCAGAGCAGATGATTGGGAAACAAAGTTCAGGTCTATTTTGTTAGGTATAGTTTCAACCCTTTAATCAAAGAAATGAATAAGAATATAAAACTGTTATCAGGAAACGAAGCAGTAGCAAGAGGTGCTTACGAAGCAGGAGTCAAAGTTGCAACTGCATATCCCGGCACACCAAGCACTGAAATTTTAGAAACAATAATAAATGAATATAAAACTATTTATGCTGAATGGTCCATAAATGAAAAGGTTGCATTAGAAGTTGCTTCAGGGGCAAGTTTTGCAGGTGCCAGAGCATTAGTCGCTATGAAACATGTCGGTCTTAATGTAGCGTCTGATCCACTTTTTAGTATTTCATATACAGGTGTTAAAGGTGGTTTGGTCATTGTTTCTGCAGATGATCCAGGAATGCACAGTTCTCAAAATGAACAAGATAATAGAATATATGCCAGATTTGCAAAAATCCCATTACTTGAACCGGCAGATAGTCAAGAATGCAAGGAGCTTGTGAAAGAAGCATTTAAAATTAGTGAAGAATTTGACACACCTGTTTTATTAAGACTAACTACGAGAATAAGTCATAGCAGTAGTCCTGTAATATTAAATGAGCCTGAGCAGTGCGTCATTAAAGGGTATGAAAAACAATTTGCAAAATACAATCTTTTGCCTATAAATGCACGCAAAAGACACATTTTAGTTGAGGAAAGGTTTAAAAAGTTGCAACAGTTTGCAGAGAATTTCAAATACAATGTAATAGAAAATGGAAAAGGTAGTGTTGGATACATAACTGACGGTGTATCATATCAATATTTAAAAGAAATTTTGCCAGATGCGCCGGTATTAAAGCTCAGCTTTGTGTATCCTCTTCCTATAAATTTAATAAGAGAGTTTATTCGTTCTTTTGAAAAAGTATATATAGTTGAAGAACTTGAACCGTTTATAGAAGATGAAATAAAAAAAGAAGGAATAAATGTTTATGGTAAAAATATAATTCCGATATGTTTTGAATTAACTCCTGACATTTTATATGAAGGAATAACTAAGAAGAAGAAAGAAGTAATAACAGTAGACAATATAACTCTTCCGCCAAGACCGCCCGTTTTATGTCCAGGATGCCCACACAGAGGGTTTTTCTATGTTGCAAATAAAATGAAATTATCTGTTACTGGAGATATAGGATGTTATACTTTAGGAGCATTGCCACCACTAAATGCCATGGATACTTGTGTGTGTATGGGAGCGTCTATAGGTAATGCTCACGGAATAGAAAAAGCAGGTGATACCAGTACCCAAAAAAAATTAATCGCTGTAATAGGTGACTCCACTTTCTTGCATTCAGGGATAACTGGTTTAATTAATGCAGTCTATAATAAAGGTAATATCAAGATTGCTATATTATACAACTATACTACTGCAATGACAGGACACCAGCCTCATCCTGCATCTAAAACAGATAGCACCACAAGTATTATTGATATGAAAGCGCTTTGTTATGCTTGCGGAGTAAAAAATGTAATGGAAGTAGATGCATTTAATATAAAAGAAATAGAAGATGGCTTAAAAAATATATTGAATTCGCCCGGTCCTGCAGTATTTATAGTAAAAGGACCATGCCCGTTTGTAGATAAAAGTATTATTCAGGATGCATTAAAAGTTTACGAAGAAGATTGTATTGATTGTGAAGTGTGTCTGCATCTGGGGTGTTCTGCCATTTCTGCTATTGATTTTGCAAAAAACGGTAAAGTTGTTATAGATGAAAGATTATGTATAGGATGTAAATTATGTGAACAAGTATGTCCTGTTGATGCAATTAGAACAAATAATTAATATAAAAAACAGAGTTAATAATGGATAACGAAGTAACAAGTGTAGTTATTTGTGGTGTAGGTGGACAGGGCATTTTATTAAGTAGCTCAATTCTTGCTTATGCAGCTTTACTTAGTGGATTTGATGTAAAAAAAAGTGAAGTTCATGGAATGGCACAAAGAGGCGGAAGTGTTATATCCCAGATAAGATATGGAAGAAAAGTATATTCTCCTTTAATTCCAAACGCATCAGCTAAAATGATTGTGTCTTTTGAAAAAATGGAGGTATTAAGATATATTCATCTACTTGACCCAAGAAAAGGAATAGTAATTGTTAATAATTATAAAATTCCCTCAGCTTCAATTTTGTTAGGTAAGGATAAATATCCTGAAAATATTGAAGAAATATTAAACGATAGAATATACAAATTATACATGGTTGATGCATATACCGTTGCTGAAAAAATGGGGAATTTCAGAATGTTGAATGTGGTTATGCTTGGTATTGCATCAAAATTTCTTGATATCCCTATTGAAAAATTTAAAGATGCAATTAAAGAATGTGTTGCTCCAAAGTTTTGCGAATCTAACTTGTTAGCGTTTGAAAAAGGAGAACAACTTTATAGCACCTTATCAGTGTAAGTGCATACAAAGAATAGTTGTATTTTTTTTTAGATACCAAAAGGAATAGATATCAGATTTTGTGTTTAAAAAAGTATAAGATACTGTCAACTACAAAAGTAAACCTTGGTTAAACTTACAGATAAAATATCATAGTTTTATAAGTGATAAACCTGCTGGATTTATCGCTTCTACAATTTCCTCCAGTATATCTTTACTAATAGGATCGTCCAACCCTAAAACGAGCATAGCTAAATCGCCTTTTATCTTCCTGCTTACTTCCATCTTGCCAATATTAATATTATTTTTACCTAAAATTACACCTATTTTACCAACCATTCCTGGAATGTCTTTATATGTTAAAATCAATAAATTATCCTCTGGTTTTATGTCAAACTCAAAACCATTAATATTAAGTATTCTTATCATTCCATCATCAGTTAAACTCCCGCAAATTGTGGTTAATTCATTATAAAAAGTACTTGAAATTTCCATTTTTCTAAAATGGATATTATTTTTTTCTATGTAGGATAAAGTATTGATACCTTTCTCTTTTGCAATTAATGTTGCGTTAACGATATTGATATGAGTATCAGAAATTTGTCTAAGCAAACCGGTTAAAACTCCTCTTGTGGCAAGATCGCAATAAAGGGAATCAAAATTACCATATAATTTTATTTGAAGATTGGTTATATTTTTTTTGTTAATCTGTCCGAATATTTTCCCCATAGTAATGGCGAATTGGATAAAATTATTACATTGACTGTCTTGTGGAAGCGGAATATTTACTGCATTAACAATAAATCCATCCTCAAAAAAATCCAATATTTTTTTCACAATATCAATTGCCACTTTTATTTGTGCCTCTTCAGTAGAGGCTCCAATATGTGGTGTTAAAATCACATTTTTAAGTTTTTGAAATGGACTATTGTATAGGGGTTCGTTCTTAAAAACATCTAGCGCAGCACCTGCTATGATATTATCTTTCAATGCTTCATACAATGCAGACTCATCTATTACATTGCCTCTTGAAGTGTTTATAATAAAACAACTCTTCTTCATCTTTTTAAATTCTCGTCTTCCTATAAGATTCTTTGTTGCTTCATTTAAAGGTATGTGAAGTGTAATAATATCTGAGCAAGCCAGCAATATGTCAAGGTCCACAAATTTAATGTGAGGAAATTTTTCAGGTTTAATATATGGATCACAAGCAATTACATTCATATCAAATGCCTTTGCAAAGTTAGCTACTTTTGAACCTACCTTACCTAAACCTATTATTCCTAATGTTTTCCCATTTAGTTCTGCACCTAATGGTAAATCTTTTTTCCACAAATTACTTTTTACATTATGGTCTGCCTGTGGTATGTGTCTTACTAAAGATAAAATAAGCGCAAATGCGTGTTCTGCAGCTGAGACAACATTTCCTTCAGAGCTATTTATAACATATATACCTTTTTTCGTTGCTTCTTCCACATCTATGTTATCTACACCAATACCTGCCCTTGCTATGACCTGTAAATTCTTACCCATTTCTATTATGTCTTTCGTAACTTTTGTCCTACTTCTGACTATTAAAGAATTGAAATCGATAATTTCTTTTTTTAATTGTTCTGGGGTTATATTAGGATTGTAACTAACCTCAAGTTTTTTGGAAGATGTTAACATTTCTATTGCCTCAACAGGCATTTCGTCCGATACAAGTATTTTATACATTACCCTTACTCCAAAAACAAAATGTTTATTTTATTTTTATTATAAACCATTTTTTATGTTAGACAAAATAAAAATTTTCAATTTAAAATGCGAACTCTACAGCGTGAAAATATGGGTATTATAGAAAAACTAAATTATCCTCATATAGGGTTATTTATCTTAAGCTGGTTCTTGATAGACAGAATTGCTCCTATTATTATAAAAATATGCCATAAGTATAATTTACTGGATTATCCAAGTGGATATAAAAAACACATTGGTGGTGTTCCTTATCTTGGTGGTGTATGCATATTTTTTGCAATAGCTATAGCTATAATTTCCACATTGCGATTTGAATATTTTACATTTTTAAAACCTCTCATATGGATTGTAATTGGCACATTTTTAATTTTGATTATGGGAATAATAGACGACATAAGAAAGATAAATGCTATAATAAAATTATTTATTTTACTGTTACTAACATTACTACTCTACTTTAATGGTGTTAAGATTACGATTTTTGAAGGCAATTTAGCTTTTTTCAACATTCTAATTTCGCTACTATGGCTTGCAGGAGTTACAAGTGCTTTCAATAGTATTGATAACAGTGATGGTATCTGTGCAGGAGTCTCAGCAATAATATCATTTTTCCTTTTTTTGATAAGCTGGATATATTATAATATAACGAATGACCCGATATGGAAAAGTCTACATAAAATCCTAAGTTATGCAGCTATTGCTTTATGTGGAGCAACATTAGGATTTTTACGTTACAATTTTCCTCCTGCAAAAATATTTTTAGGTGATAATGGTTCTATGTCTATAGGATTTTTCCTTGCGGCGGTTTCCATTTTAGGAATATGGTCACAATCTCCGTATAAAGCAATGCTTATACCTATTTGTCTTTTATCAATACCTCTTTTTGATATAACATTTACGACGATTTTACGCGTAAAAAATGGCTGGGTAAAATCCATACCTGAGGCAATAAGATGGTGTGGAAATGACCATCTCGCTCACAGATTAAAACAACTAAATCTGCAGGATAATTTTGTAGCTTATATAATATACATTTTTACAGTATTTTCAGGAATTGTAACTTTTGTTCTTGCCAACCCTTTACTAACTTCTGTTGTTTTCTACATTGTGATAATACTTTTTTTCGTTATATTATTTATATTTATGATTTTTTTGGATACAATAAAAGTAGATATTTCTAACACTTACAAATAATAAAAATTCCTAATTGAGTTTTTATAATAGAAATAATGTTTGCGCCTAAAAAGGGAACGGTAAACATCATTGCTCCTCCTGTTTTTATGGTAGGTATAATTTTATGTGCCTGGGCTATCTATTTGAATTTTTATAATTCTAAACTATCAAATAAAATAGAACAACTTAATAAAGAAAAAAATATATTGTCTGGAGAGAA
>FWPU01009078.1_pt1 | contig 16052 bp, 12 predicted proteins | sample 2228361 | NCBI WGS metagenome assembly FWPU01 (sample SAMEA103939777, study PRJEB20133) | metagenome
GACGTTCGACCCACTCCCTCACCTTTCATCCTCTCCCTCGCCCTAGCCAGGGCGAGGGAGAGGAGTCGACGTGGCTTGGTGCGACGGAGTGACGGTTTGCACATGCAGTTGCACGGCAGAGAAAAGATGCCTCTCCCTGGCAGGGAGAGGCCGGCGCGCAGCGCCGGGTGAGGGTGGATCCCGCGGTGCATGTAGGGGCGACGCGGTGCGTCGCCCTGGTGCGATCGTGCACGACGGCACCGCATCATCCGGGGTGCCCGCCCGCCACGGCCCCGCCGGGCGACCCACCGGGTCGCCCCTACATTGCCTGCCGGCGGCGCGCAGGATCGTATGAACCACGCCCGTTCCCATCTGGCGTCACGGCGGGTGCGTTGGACCCTGGGGACGCCCGTGCCTGGCAGCGGCGATTCCATCGCGGGGTCCGATGCAACATGGCATGTTGTAAGGGCGGTTCGCGAACCGCCCCTACAATGCGGTGGGCGTGAAGCGATGTTCGTTCGTGCAACGCACGCGGCTGCACGCACGGCATGTAGGGGCGACGCGGTGCGTCGCCCCTACATGCCGCAATGGTAGAACTCACCACGGGCGAGCCACCGGCCCACTCGTTCCCGGATCGAACCGGCTAGCTCGATCCTTGTGGCGTGGGGGCAGGCTGCAGTTGCTTCAGCAGGTCTTGCACTTGTTCGGCATGTTTGCGGGTGTCGACGTCCTCGATCACCGCTCGCAGGATGCCCTCGGGGTCGATGATGAACGTTCTGCGCTTCGCCATTCCCAACCAACCTTTCACGCCGTAAAGCTCCACGACCTTTTGGTCGGGATCGGCAATCAGCTCGAAGGGCAAAGACAACTTCTCCTTGAACTCGCGCTGTGTTGCTAAGTCGTCCGTGCTGACACCCACGACGGTCGCGCGAAGGTTGCGAAGCCCCTCGATGCCGTCACGCAAGGAGCCCGCCTCGGCCGTACAACCGGGAGTGAAGGACTTCGGGTAAAAGTACAGCACCACCCAATTGCCGCGGAGATCAGCCAATGACAACGGTCCAGCGGTGGACTGCGCGGAAAATTCTGGCGCCTTGCTGCCCACAGCCGGCGCCGACGCGGCCATTGCGAGCCGCGCGGCAGCGAGGACCACGACGAGGCTGACTTGGAGAAAGGTTTTCATGGGCGACATCGTACCAGGGCTTTGGTGCAACACAAGCCTTGCGCCCCCGTACTCCTTTTCGGGTAGCCAGCGGGCGAACGGCACGAGCGTGCCGCGCGCCCGCCGCGAGTGAATGCGCCGCTGCTTCTAGTCCAACTGGCCGAGGACCCACGCAGCGGTGTCTTCCGGAATATCGGGCAGCAGCTCCAGGAACTGCTGTACGTCTTCTCCGACCACCCGGCCACTGAAGTTTTCACGCAGCAAACTGTGGAAGTGCTGGGCGACGCGTTCGCTCAGCAAACCGCACCGGCGAAGGGTGGGCAGGACGAATCCTTGCGTAGGCCCCAGGCGGCCTCCCGGGCGAATGTCGCGCATGATTTGTTCTCGCTCTTGATGGACGCTGGACAGCAGCGCCGCCGGATCGATCCCGACTTCCGACCAAATGGCAAGCAAGGAGCTAAAGAACGTTTGCTGCGTGCGAGAACCAATCAAAGTTCGGGCAGCCTCGAGGGCGAAGTCCTCCAGTTCGCGCCGTTGCGCATCGTTCAGGCAGGGCACACAGCGGGAAATGTATTGCACCCCGTATGCGTGGTGGCGCGACTCGTCGCGGGCAACGTACGTGAGCAAGTCCTTCAGCAGGGGCTCCTCTGTAAGGTTGCGCATTTCCCGAAAACTATAGAGCGCCAGCCCCTCGACCACGATTTGCATGCCCACGAGCTTTTTCATCCAGTCGTCCGTCTCGAGCGTGCTATCGAGGATGGTCTTGAGCGCGGGAGCGATGGGCCGCACTTCGTCGAGCTTCTTGATGTACTTGGCAAACACCTCGACATGACGAGCTTCATCCATGGTTTGTGTGGCCGCATAAAACTTCGCGTCGGTGTGGGGTACTGCATTCACCAACTGCGCGGCCACCATCAGCGCTCCCTGCTCCCCGTGCAGAAAGTTGCTCAGACGAAAGCTTGCCAACCGCCGCGTGGCCTCCCAGCGCGTTTCCTCGGGCAACGACTTCCAGTAAGAACACTTGTCGATTTCGATTGCCGTGCCCATCGGCGTAGACGCGAACTTTTCGATGTCGATGGGCCGATCCCAATCGATCTCTCGCTCTGCGATCCATTGGGCGTCGAGCGCCTTGTAGTACAGGTTGCGAAGCTCTTCGACCTCGGGATCGTAGTTCCACTGGTAAATGACCTTTAAAGCAGAGTCTAACGCGGGTTCTTGCGTCGGTGTTTGAATTCGAAACTCGCTCATGAACAAAACCCTCCTATTCCCTCTTGAAGCGATGGTTGCTGGTTGGCCGCGACAAGGGTGGCCACGCCGGACTCTCCGAGCATCCGGAACGCTTCGCGCAAACGCGCCACCGCTTCGCGCGGCTTGCCCGCCTCAATTGCTGCTACGCACGCATCGATGACCCCGACGAGGCGCCCCGGGTCGAGCTGGAGCCGTTCCCGGGTTTGTCGCAACGGTGGCGATGCCAGCAAAGCCCGTAAGCGCCGCGCCACCATTTGCCACACACGGTTTCCAGTGATGTCGGCAATCAGCACCATGATTGCGCGGGCCGCTTCGAAACGATCTTCTCGGCCAAGCGCCGTATCGGCCAGCACCGCGCGCAGACGTTTGAGTTCGTCAAGATGCGCTGGCGTTACCCGATCCACCGCCACCCGCGCCATCTCGTACAGCAGCACCGACACCACCTCTTGCATCTCTCGTAAGAGTCCTAGGTCGACGCGCCCGCCGCGGAAGATCATCGGACCAATCAGGTCCAACGAGGCCTCCACCAGCGGCTGCACGGTGACTCCGTCGCCCTGCCGCACCTTCACCAACCCGGTGCTTTCCAACAACTTGATGGCCTCCCGTATGGAGGTGCGGTTGACTCGAAACTGCTGTGCCAGCTCGCGTTCCGGCGGCAACTTGTCTCCGGGGCGGTAGTGGCCCTCGAAAATGGCGTCCCGCAGTTGCTCCGCCACTTCCTCATGCAAGCGCCGCCGCGTGGGAGGCTGGAACAACCGTGCATGGATTACGCGAGCAGTCATGGAATCAGCTGGTTATCAGGTGGTCCAACCAATTGCAAGCCAGGAGTGCGGTTCCAAGCAGCCGCGATTCCGTGCCTGTCCGCTTTGCTCCGCTTCGAACGCTCCGGAAACCGTTTCGACTGCTGTCTGCTCCGCTTTAAAACGATGGGTCAACAAGAGGGTGTGGGTCCAGATCGAGCGAGGGGGCCATCTGGGCTTCGGCGCACAGAAGAAGCCGCCGAGAGGCAAGAATGGCAAAATGGCGTGAAGCGGTGCGGACCGAGTTGCGTTACCCGTTTGGGTCCGGGGCGGCCACGGTCGGCGTCGCGGGAGAGGAGGGATGCTCGGCTTCCTGCAATTGCGCCTCCAGCTCGCGAAAGCGTCGCTCGAGATTTTCAAAGCTGCGGGTCATCTGGTCGGCCAGCTTCTGGAACTCCTCGAGTTGGCGGTCGGCTCGCGCGCGTGCTTCGTTGGCGGCCTCGAGTTTCCGAGTGAGTTCGCGCACCTCGAACTCCAGGCGGGCGTTTTGGTCGGGCGGCGGCGCCAGCAGGCTCACCAAGATGGCGCCCAGCGGGATACCGAGTACGAGGCCGAGTATCACACCGCTGCCGAATCTCCAGCGCAGCATCAGGGTTCCTCCCGCAGCAACTTTGTCATGGTCAAGGCGTTGCGCACGCCGTAGTCCGAATAACAGTTGTTGAAGATCACCTGCACCTCCGTTGCCCCACGCAGCCGGCGAATTTTTTGGGCGAGCTCCGTGAGCTCTTCGTTGCTGTAAAGGTATCGAAACCGTTCGCTTGCGCGCTCGTGACGGCCAAACCAAGCTTCGCGATTGCGGCCGTGCAACCGCACGTACGCCATGTCGCTGGTGCTGGCAAAGGGCGTTGCTGGCAGGCTGGGCGCAGCGGGCAGATCCAAAATGACGTGCACGAGGCCGCGTTCGTGCAGAAACGCCAAGGTGTGTTCGGCCCGCTCCCCGAACCAACTTCGGTGTCGGAACTCGATGGCTAACCGGTAGGTGGGAAGCTGTGCGCGGCAGTAGTCGAGGTATCGTTCGTTCTCTTCGCGAGCGGTAAACCACGGCGGAAACTGGAAGAGCAGGCAGCCCAACTTGCCGGCGCGCTCCAACGGGCTGAGCGCCGCGGCAAACATGGAAAAGCACAGCTCCAACGCTTCGCTGCTGTCCACTTTTACTCGCTGGCCGGGCTCGGTGGGCTTGGCCTCGCTGCCCAAGCGCTCGCGCACGGCAAGCGGGAGCTGGCGAAGCTCCACCGGATGTTGGGTCAAGGCAGCAAATGCTTTGATGTGGAACAGAAAGTCTTCCGGTGTGCGCTGCGCCCAGAGGTAGGAGTTGCGCTCGCTGGGTAGCGCGTAAAATGTCGAGTCCACCTCGACGGTATCGAAGTGGGCTGCGTAATATTGGAGGCGGGCGGCTGCGGTGTTGGCCGACGGCGGGTAAAACCCCGACTCGAGCAATGTTGGGTCGGTCCAGGAAGCCGTACCTACCCGGTAACGAATGCGCTTGCGTCCGCTCATGATGCGCGTACCGCAGGACCTTGGTTCCGAGCACCGACCCCAAACAGCAAAGCGGCCAGCCACGGGGTACACGCTGCGCAGGCAAACATCCAACGTTGGCCCCACGCATCGGCGATGACCCCGAACAAAAAGGCGCTCGCCATCACGCCCAGGTTGAACGAGCCGTTGAACAAGGCTTGGGCCTTGCCCAGCGCGGCGGCGGGGGACGTGTCCACCAGAAACGCGTGCAGGGTCGGATACGCCAAACCCTGAGCTAGTCCGAACAGTGCTCCCGCAGCAATTAAAGCTGGCGCTTGTCGTACAAAGGCGAGCGCGAGAATCGCCAAGCCAAGGGTCGCCAGTGCTGGCAGGATCACCACGCGTCGGCCCCAGCGGTCGGAAACGCTCCCTCCGAAAATGCGTACCCCGATCGCGCTGGCTGTGTACGCGGCAAAAAATCCTCCTACCCGTCCAAGCTGCTGGGTTTTGATAAAGCTGGCTGCGTACGTGGTGACGCAGCCGAATCCCATCCCGAAGAGCACCATGACCACTGCCAACACGTAGTGCGCTCGTGGAAGTGTCGCCCGAGCGGTGCGCGTCGACCCCGAAACCGGATGCTCGCCCACTCCGGAGATCCACCAAGCGCTCGCTGCAGAGCAAAGCGCTGCGGTTACGAACAAGGCTGGGAAGCCGTTCCGGTGGATGATTTCCTCGCCGAGTGCCGGTGCGAGGGCGTGGGTGAGCAAAGTAGACACACCGAACCAGCCGAGCGCGCGCGCACGCATGGCTGCTGGCGCCAAGCTCGCAGCCAGGGTCGTTGCCGCGGTAAACGAAGCCGCAAACGCCACCCCCTGGGCAAGGCGCAAGCAAACGATTTCCGGGCCGATCCGGTGCACGAAGAGGTAGCCCAGTGCAGCGAGAGTCATGATGACCGCCCCGGTTTGAAACACTAGGCGCCGGTGCACCCGGTCGATCCACAGGGCCACCGCTGGGAGGGTGAGCAGCGTGGCAAGGCCGCCCGTCCCCATCACCCAACCAACGGTGGCTTCCGAGCCTCCCAGTTCCTTCACGAACAACGGGAGCAGGAAAAAGGAGGCGAAGTTGAGGAAGAAGGCAAAGTTCGCCAGCATGACGCGTCCGAACGGGCCACGGAGGAAGAGAACCGTGGGACGCGTCGTACTCTGCGGCGTTGCTTGATGACGGCGAGTGGCTGCCGTGTGTTCTCCATGCAAGGGCGGTGGGGAAGGGGCGGGCGTGGTCATGGCTCCGCCTCGCGAAGCTCGCGCGTACGCAAGTGGTAGAGCACGTGGCCGAGGGTGCTGCGATGGAAAGCCTGCTCGCCATCGACGAGTACGGTAAAGCCCTCGTCGAACTGTGGGTAGGCGCGCTGGCCGTCCGGCCGATCCCAAACGATGGTGAGCTCGTGCCCGCGGTAGCGCAAGCGGTCGAGGAGAAACCGCTCCCACTTGCTCGCTAGCGGGTCGAGTTCCAGCCATTCGTCAGCTCGTGGAACGAGGCCAACGGCTCCTTCGACGACAAGCGAGAGAAACATGGAATGGAAGTCGTGCGAGATGTCGGATGGTTTGGGCCGTGCCGACATCCGGTAGGGTTCCCACTGGGAGTAGTATTCGTGAACGTTGGGCCGCCAGTACGGATCGTACGGGTTCACTCCGGGGTAGACGAGTTGGTTGTACCGCTCCATGAGTTCTATGAAGTGTTCTCTGGTGAGGGGGTGGTTTTGATAACTGCGGAGCGCCCGAAGCACCAATCTCCCTCCCATGCTGATGGGATGGGGCGCGATGTTTCGAGTGAGGCCATCCATCTCCCAATTCCATTGCCGGTAGTGGTGCTGGCTCGTGATCACTGGCGGGAACCGGCCCCAGAATTCGTTCGGGTCCACGAGGTAGCGCAGTGCTGCCGTGTAGCGCGGCTCGTTTGGCGCCAAACCCACAAGGAAGGGAAACAACCCGTGGAGTTCGCGAATGGGGATCCGCGCGTTGTTGTCGGCGCGCCGAGGGTAAAAGAATTGGTCGTGCTCGTCCCAAAATGCCGCCAGGGCAGCGTTCCGAATGTTTTCTGCCACACCGGTGAATTCCCGTTCCAAAGCAGGGTCGCCCGCCTCGCGGGCCAGCGCCGCGACTGCTTGGGCATTCGCAAACACGAAGCTGGCAAAGTCGACCCGCTCCAATTCGGGCGGGTTTGCGTGGGGGTGGAGGCGGAGGCCGTTGAAAAACCAGTAAGAGAGAATGTCGAGGTCGTAGCCGGTAATCCGCGGACGCCCACTTTGCGGCAAGCCATCGCCGTCGGGGTCGAAGCTGGTGACCCAAGCCCGGACATCTCGGGCCATCTCAGGTAAAAGCTGGCGGAGCTCGGCCACGGTGAACGGGTGCACGCGGTGGAATTCCTCCACTGCCGCAGCCGCCCAATGAGAATACGTTTCCCCCCAGTACGGACTGCCCGGTGGATCGATCAAAGCGCCATTGGGAGCGAGGTTGCGATAAGCATTGCGGATCTGGCTGCGCCCGAACGCCGGGTTGCGCAAGTAGGTGAGCTCCTTGATTTGCACCGGGACGGCAAAGGTAATGGCATTGTCGAAGCCGAGCTTGCCCTCGTAAAAGCGGTAGCCCGACAAATCTGGCGTATCGGCTTCCGTCATGTTGAAGCGCACGAGCCACCAACGGTAGTACCACATGCGCTTGAAGCCCAGGTCGCTGCAGTCGAAGTAGGGCACGTTTTCGAGATACCAACGCTGGTCCTGTTCGCGGTGCCGCTCGAAGATATCGGCAGGAAGCGATGGAAGGCGTTCGTGCTCGCGCTCTTCGAAGCGCACAGCCACCACCACTGGCGTGCTCGTTCCCTCCGCGGGCACGGGAATCTCCCGCTTGGCGTGCGTTTGCGCTTGTCCGTCGGCGGTGAAACCGGGCAGGTCTGCGTACACGTACAGCGGTAGTTGCTGGAACTCGCCGGCGGCGAGCAACGGGAAACGTGGTGCGCGCTTCTTTTCTGGCACAGCCAAGTACGGCACATCCACTTCGAAGAGAACGCGATGTAGTTGGTGGTCGCGAGACTGAACCGTGTACGCGGCCACAGCGTGGTCGTCTACCGTGATGAACTTCCGCTCTTCGATCACCACGGGCCCGACAAAGTACTGCACCGCCGTGTGGCTGGGGGAGCGCACGATCTGGAATTCGTCATCGAAAAGGGCGACTGGCTGTCCGTCGACAGCAAAGCGAGTGCGGAACAACTCGCGAAAGCAAAAAAACGAGTGCAGGAAACAAATCTTGCCCGCGAATCCAGGAACGAACTCCAGTTCTTGCGCCCATAGCCTGCGTCCTGCGGACAGCAGCACTTTGTCGTCGTCGAGCAAAAGGCCGCGAGCAACCGCCCGCGGAACGCCTCCCGGAGGCACTTGGAACACCTGGTGCCGCAGCGTCGCGTCGACATAGGCGGTTTGCCAATCCCCTTCGCGATGTTCGCTTGGCTCGTAGCGGTACCATGGCTCGAACAGCCCAGGTTGGACCCCCGCACGAGCCGTTCGGTCCTCCATGGGTTGGCTGCTCCGGGGCGCGGGCGGTGCGTTGCATCCCGCGCCGGCCAGAACCGCTGCCAAGAACAGCAGCAGGTTCGGGCCTCGAGCGAATGCACGCTGCTGGGCGCGCAGCGCCAGGGTAAGGAACTGCACGGGGCAGCGCCGCTTTACCGTTTGGCGACCGGTGGATGGTAAAGAACGTGCATGACGTAAATCAGCGCCGGGCGCTCCTGGCCAACCACATGGACGTGGATTTCGGTGGTCACTTGGGTACCCGCGGGCTTTGCTTCGACGCCGACGATGCGGCTGCGAGCGTGAATTTTCGCACCAGCCGGCACTGGCGCAGTAAACCGTAGCTTGTCGGCGCCGTAGTTCGTGGCGTTCCCATAACCCACGATTTGGAACGTCCCTTGCGGCCGCAGTCGCGGAATCAAACTCAGCGTGAGAAAGCCGTGGGCGATGGGCTGCTTGAACGGGCTTTCTCGTTTGCAGCGTTCCACATCGACGTGGATCCACTGATGATCGCCCGTGAGATCGGCAAAACGGTTGATCATGTCCTGAGTCACTTCCACCTCGGGGCCCCACGGCCCAAACGTATCGCTGATCTTGGTTTTGAGTGTCTCGATGTCGTCGAAGCGAATTTGCTCCATCGGTGGCTGCCTCCTTCTTGGAGAAGTTTCTCGTTTGTTTGCCAGAGCGCCCTGCGTTTTGTCTAGCGGTGGGGCACGGAGCCACCATGCCCCTGAAGGCGATCGCATCCACGTGGTGGGCCTCACCACGTTTGCAGCACGGACATCGCGCCGCGATGTTCGCTGGCCCAACGCACACGGCTACACGCACGGATTGTAGGGGCGACGCGGTGCGTCGCCCTGACGCCAGCGTGCACAATGGTCCCACGGAACGCGACGCCGCTGCGCTGCGTGCGCCGCACCTTATGGGCGATCCACCGGGTCGCCCCTACATTGCCCGGCGGCAAGGTGCCGGGTCGGTCGATTGACCGGACAGAACGCTGCCGCCTGTTCCCAACGAAGCAACAAAGAGACGCCTCTCCCCGGCAGGGAGAGGCCGGCGCGCAGCGCCGGGTGAGAGTCGATCCTGTCGTCGTGCATCGACGTTCGACCCACTCCCTCACCTTTCATCCTCTCCCTCGCCCTAGCCAGGGCGAGGGAGAGGAGTCGACGTGGCTTGGTGCGACGGAGTGACGGTTTGCACCTCGCAGTTGCACGGCAGAGAAAAGACGCCTCTCCCTGGCAGGGAGAGGCCGGCGCGCAGCGCCGGGTGAGGGTGGATCCTGTCGTCGTGCGACCGCTCCCGTGTGGCGTAGGGGCACCGTGGTGCCGTGCCCAAAAACCGGGGCCGCAGGCCCCTACGACGAGACCCGCGGACCCGGGGGCAGGGCACAACCGAGGAGGCAAAATTCCTCGTACGTTTACTCTTGACAAAAGCAGCGCTCTGTGTGGTACAAGACGCACCGTATTCCGTTTGACAGTGGTTGCGTGCGCTCGGAAGAACGTGGCTCACAACCGCAAAGGACGGTCAAGAACGCGAGGAGGGAACCAAACATGATGAATTGGGGAGCCATCGGGGGTCAGCGACCGAAGGTGCCATCGCGACGTGCGCTGCGGGCGGGTTTGCAAAGATGGTTTGCGCGCTCAGCCTGCGTGCTTGTGCTCGGGTTCGTGTGGGGAACCTTGTTGCACGGTGCCGTGGCGTATGCCGGACTAGCAAGCCCCAGCAACAACGCGACCGGAAGCTCATGTAGCGGGAGTAACAACAGCGATGGCTTCTGCGGCTTTTCCACGAGCATTCCGATCAACACCTCCACCCAACTCCAGTTCCGCTATGCGTGGAACATTAATGCGGACGTCGGGATCTTCTCCACGCGCGACACTGCCGGGACCGCAACGCACAACATTTCTTTCACCGCGACAGCCGTGAAAGGCTACCAGCTGAACGTGACTCCTCAAATCACCGGCATTGCCCAGGTGAACAACGATGCCTCGGGGTGCAATGGAAGAGCAACGATCAATGCAGTGACCGGAAGCACGAACATTACGCCAAATTCGGGCAGCGTGACCGGTTGGTTTGGGGGTGCGAACACAGGCAACACGGGTGGCGCCCAGATCCCGTTCAACAACAGCGGCTCTGCCGTTTACCAGCGGCTGAGCAACGGAGCTCCGCAGACCCACACCTTCACGTTCACGTGGAGCGGCAGCGTGCGCAGCAATTCCTGTGAGGCTGCGGTGCGCGTTGGCCAGCAAAATGGCAGCACGACTGGTTGCGGCGCCTGTGAATATCCAGGAAGCCCGAGCCGGACTCAGAGTAGCGACGGCCAGTTCTTGACCGTCACGTTCCAGGAGCTTTGCGGCGACGGAGTGGTTCAGGGGAGTCTGGGAGAACAATGCGACTTGGGTGCGGCGAACGGGCAACCGACGTCGTGCTGTACGGCCGACTGCCAGCTCCGTGCTGCCGGACAAACGTGCCGCGCGGCAGTGAGCGTGTGCGACGTGACGGAGACGTGCACGGGCACGAGCGCGACCTGCCCGGCAGACACGTTTGCACCGGGCGGAACCCTGTGCCGAGGTGCGGCCGGCATTTGCGACGTATCCGAATTCTGTACGGGAACGAGCAACACTTGCCCGGCAGACACCTTCCAGCCCGCGTCGGTGGTGTGCCGTGCTGCAACGGATTTGTGCGATGCCGCCGAGAACTGCACGGGAACGAGTGCCTCGTGTCCGGCAGACGTGCCACTTCCGAACGGCACCTTCTGCCGAGCTGCCGGTGGCGACTGCGACGTCGATGACTACTGCACCGGCACTTCCAAGGTGTGCCCGCAGACGTACAAGCCGAATACGGTGGTGTGCCGTGCGTCTGGCGGGGTGTGCGACGTGGCCGAGAACTGCACCGGCACGAGTGCAACCTGCCCCTCCGATGCCAAACAGCCAAACACGTTCACCTGCCGGGCAGCGAGCGGTCCGTGCGACGTGGCCGAGAACTGCGACGGTGTGAGCAACAACTGCCCGGCTGACGCTGTACGGCCCAGTGGCTACGTGTGCCGCGCTGCGGCTGGAGTGTGCGACATTGCCGAGACGTGCGACGGTGTGAACAAGACCTGTCCGACCGACGCCAAGAGCACGGCGGTGTGCCGCCCGGCGGCCGATGTGTGCGACGTGGCGGAGAGCTGCGACGGTGTAAACGATGACTGCCCGAGCGACGCCTTCAAATCGGCAGCGACGGAATGCCGAGCGGCGGCCGGTGTGTGCGACGTGGCGGAGAACTGCACCGGTACGGCGGCTGCGTGTCCGCCCGACCTCAAGCAACCAAACACGGTGACGTGCCGGCCAGTAGCTGACGTGTGCGACGTGGCCGAGAACTGCACCGGCACGAGCGACCACTGTCCGACCGACACCTTCCTGCCGGCTACGACCCTTTGCCGCGCGGGCTCGGGGAACCCCAACGGCGGTAGCGTGTGCGACCCAGACGAATACTGCACCGGGACGCAAGCAGCGTGTCCGCCAGACGTGGTGCAGCCAGCGGGAACGGTGTGTAACCCCGGCTCCGGGAACCCGAACGGTGGCAGCGTTTGCGACCCCGACGAGGTGTGCAGCGGCGTGCCCGGGCAACCTTGTCCTGCGGATACGTTTGCCAACAGCTCCACGGTTTGCCGCCTCGGTACGGAGGCAGCGGACGGGGCGCGAGATGCCGTGTGCGACCCGACGGAGTACTGCCCCGGAGTGGCGGACCAACCATGCCCGGCTGACTTCGTCCGCCCGGCTGGATTTGTGTGTGACGTGGGCTCCGGGAACCCCAACGGTGGCAGCGTTTGCGACCCGAACGAGGTGTGCAGCGGCGTGGCTGGTCAGCCTTGTCCTCCGGATACGTTTGCCAACAACTCCGTGGTCTGCCGCCTTGGCACGGAGGCAGCGGACAGCACACGGGACGCCGTGTGCGACCCAACCGAGTACTGTCCGGGTGTGCCGAATGCGCCGTGTCCTGTAGACGTGGTGTCGCCTCCGACAACCGTGTGCGACGTGGGCTCCGGGAACCCCAACGGTGGCAGCGTGTGCGACCCGGACGAGCACTGCAGCGGGGTTGCTGGGCAGCCGTGCCCTCCGGACTTCATCCAGCCTGCGGGTACGGTGTGCAATGCCGGAACGGATGCAGCGGATGCCAGCCGAGACGCGATTTGCGACCCACAGGAAGTGTGTAGCGGGTTTGCCGACGACCCGTGCCCGCCGGACTTTGTGCGACCTGCTGGGACGGTGTGCGACGTGGGCTCCGGCAATCCGAACGGTGGCAGCGTGTGCGATCCGGATGAAGTGTGCAGCGGGAACCCGGACGATCCATGTCCGTCCGACACGTTTGCATCGAGCAGCGTGGTGTGTCGTGCCGATGCGGGCGAGTGCGACGTCGGCGAGAACTGCCCTGGTTCGCCGAACCAGCCGTGCCCGCCGGATAGCTTCGAGCCTTCGGGGGCGGCATGTGGAGATCCGACGGACAACGATTGCACCAACCCCGACACGTGCGACGGCGCGGGCAATTGTCTTTCCAACCACGAGCCGGCGAACGTGCAATGTTGGGGTCCGGACCCGAACTCGAACGGCTTCAACCCGCTCGGGAACACGTGCAAGTACGCGTGCGACGGCAGTGGGTCGTGCCAGCCGCACATTACACCGAACTGCTGCGGAAACGGCATCGTGGAGGCCGGAGAACAGTGTGACGATGGCAACCAATACTCTGGGCTGCCGCCGGCGCCGGATGGGAGCTTGGAGTTCTGCCCGTCGGATCCGGCATTCCACTGCCAGTTCGTGGCCGGGACCACGAGCTTGTACGTGCGTGGCACAAGCCGCGATCCAGCAACTGACGTGAAGAGCTGTCAGGTGGAATTCTTCGTCGTGAACCCGAACAACCCGCCCGACCGGTATGGGTTGGCGGATTATCGGCAGACCTGCCAGGATCAAGACCCGACCTGCGACTTCGACCCGCTACCCGGTCGCTGTGGGTTCATCACCGTGGCATGCGTGAACGTAAGCGACCCGAACTTGCCGGCTTGTTCGCCCGCAGCCAACCAAGGAGTGCGGGAGCTGAACGTGATGCCGCTGTCGACCGCCCTCAGCTTGTTCCCCGTGGCGGTGGCACAGTATCAGGCAAACACGACGGCGCTGGGCCAGGCACTCACGCAACTGTTCGACCCAGCGAATCCTGGAGCTGGGTTCACGAACCAGGCGCCGCTGCTGCCTTCGCAGCAAAACCTGTGCAGCTCGCCGCGCATTCTCACGGTGTTCTCGGGTACGAACCGGCCGAACGAGAGTGCACGGGCACGATTCAGCCTGCGGGTGAAATCGAAAGACGGGCGGCTGCCTGTGGGACGCCAGAAGCGCACGCTACTGCGGCTTACGTGTAAAGCTCGTCCACTGCCGTAACGGCTGCCAGGACGTCCTGTCCCTCCCTGTGAACGCGCGCGGGGTGGCTCGTCGGAGCCGCCCCGCGTGTGTTTTGGGGGCTCGTCGCGAAACCGTGATGGAGGCTTGCGCTCCGGGTGCGAGCCAGCAAAGCATCGACCGCTGTGGCAAAGCATGCGTCGACGAAGAGACGGGAGGACTTGCCTCGGCCCCGGAAAGGCACGGGCAACAGCCAGGAAACAGGCTCATCCCGGTGGGATTGGGGCAAGAGCGGAGCAGCTTTGGGCTTACTGTTGGTGAGTGCAGTGCTGGTTGCCTACCTGCCCGCATTGCACGCTGGTTTTATCTGGGACGATGATGATTACGTGACCCGCAACGAAACGCTGCGGTCGGTTGCGGGGCTTTTCCGTATTTGGTTCGAGCCGCGAGCGTTGCCGCAGTACTATCCGCTCGTGCATACGACGTACTGGCTCGAGTACCGTCTGTGGGGGTTGCAGCCGTTGGGATACCACCTCGTCAATGTTGCCTTGCACGCGACGAACGCGTTGCTCGTTTGGCTCGTACTGCGAACCCTGCGTGTTCCGGGTGCCTACGGCGCAGCGTTTCTCTTCGCCTTGCACCCAGTGCAGGTCGAGTCGGTAGCGTGGATCACGGAGCGCAAGAACACATTGAGCGGACTGTTTTTTTTAACCAGTGTGTGGCTCTACCTGCGGTTTCGCGCCGATTCCCGCAGGCCTGCTCTGTATGCCGCCAGCGTGGCAGCGTTCGTGGCTGCGCTGCTGAGTAAAACCGTTACCGCTACCTTGCCGCTGACGCTCGTGGTTCTGGAATGGGCCAAGGGCACGATTGAGAGACGCGTTGCCTGGTATCTCGCACCGTTCTTTTTGCTGGGTGCGGCTTTGGCCAGCGTAACCGTGGTGCTCGAACGTGCGCACGTCGGGGCGGTGGGTGCCGACTGGGACTTAACGTTCCTCCAACGGGTGCTGATTGCCAGCCGTGCGGTTTGGTTTTACCTGGCGTCGCTGGCGTTCCCCGTGAATCTGACGTTCATTTATCCCCGTTGGGAAATTTCGGCGGGTGATCCGCTGGCGTACGTGCCCCTGGTCGGCGGAAGCATCGTGGCTGTGGTTCTTCTCGCGAGGAGCTCGCGTTGGGGCAGGTGGCCGTTCGCGGCTGGTGCGTACTTCGTGCTGACGTTGGCCCCCGCGCTCGGGTTCGTGAACGTATTCCCGATGCGTTACTCGTTCGTGGCGGATCATTTTCAGTACCTGGCATCTATTGGCCCGCTCGCCCTTGCCGCGGCACTGGCCGAGAGGGCGGTCGCGCACCTCCCAAACACCTCGCGACCGACCAAAGTGCGCATTGCCGCGTCGCTCCTTCTGCTCACGGCAGGAGCGTTGGGCATCCTCACTTGGAGGCAATGCGGCATTTACCACGATCTGGAAACGTTGTGGCGCGACACCGTGGCCAAAAATCCGCGCGCCTGGATGGCGCATAACAATCTAGGTCTGCTTCTCCTGGAACGCGGCAATCTGAGCGAGGCCGAGCATCATTTCCGCGAGGCACTGGAAGCGAAACCCAACGACAGCTTCGCGATGAACAACCTCGGACTTCTCGAGGCGCAGCGGGGAAACCTCGCCGAAGCCATTGGGTGGTTCCAAAAGGCAGCGCAGATCGACCCCGGTCACGCCGAGGCCGCGAACAACTTAGGCAATGCGTTGGCGCAAAGCGGTGAGCTGCAGAAGGCTGAAGTGGCGTTCAGAGAGGCGGTGCGCCGCAAGCCGTCATTTGCCGACGCTTGGAACAACTTGGCGAACGTGCTGGCAATGCAAGGCAAGTCACGAGAGGCCGAACAAGCTTACGAACAGTCATTGACGTTGGATCCCAAGTACGTCGCGGCGTACCTGAATTACGCCAAATTCTTGTTGGCCGCGGGAGAAACCGCGAAAGCGCAAGCCGTTTTGCGGCGACTGCAACAAATCGATCCGGCAAATTCCGAGGCGTTGCGGCTCCTCGGAAACAACACCTGAGAGGAACCGCGGGTCCGTGGTGCGGGCGCTGTGGGGGCGGTTCGCGAACCGCCCCTACAACCGGTGCGGCCAGGTGCTTGCGATGTTCGCGGGCCCAACGCACGCGGCTGCACGCACGGCATGGATGGGCGATGCGGTGCATCGCCCTGGTGCGATCGTGCACGATGGCCCGCATCATCCCGGGTGCCCCCCACCACGGCCCCGCCGGGCGACCCACCGGGTCGCCCCTACATTGCCTGCCGCAAGGTGCGGGTCGGTCGAGTGAGCGAACAGAAAGCTGCCGCCTGTTCCCAACGAAGCAACAAAGAGACGCCTCTCCCTGGCAGGGAGAGGCCGGCCCGCAGCGCCGGGTGAGGGTCGGTTGCGTCGTGGATCGACGTTCGACCCACTCCCTCACCTTTCATCCTCTCCCTCGCCCTAGCCAGGGCG
>FWPU01002848.1_pt1 | contig 16050 bp, 29 predicted proteins | sample 2228361 | NCBI WGS metagenome assembly FWPU01 (sample SAMEA103939777, study PRJEB20133) | metagenome
CGCGCCGGAAGGCGCGACGAGCCGGGGGGAGGGGCGGCAGCATCTCTTCTTCCCGAGAGGGTCAATTCGATGACGCACACCCGCGACATCGCGGGCATCCGCAACATCGGGATCATGGCCCACATTGACGCGGGCAAGACCACGACCACCGAGCGGATTCTCTACTACACCGGTGTCTCGCACCGCATGGGCGACGTGGACGCCGGCAACACCCAGATGGACTGGATGGTGCAGGAACAGGAGCGCGGCATCACGATCACGTCCGCTGCGACCACCTGCTTCTGGCGCGGCCACCAGGTCAACATCATTGACACCCCGGGCCACGTGGACTTCACGGTGGAGGTCGAGCGCTGCCTGCGCGTGCTGGATGGTGGCGTGGTGGTGTTCTGCGCGGTGGCCGGGGTCCAGCCCCAGTCCGAGACCGTCTGGCGCCAGGCGGACCGCTACAAGGTCCCGCGCCTCGTGTTCGTCAACAAGATGGACCGGACTGGTGCGGACTTCTGGAACTGCCTTGGGCAGATCCGCGGGCGCCTGAAGGCCCACGCGGTCCCGGTGCAGATCCCCGTGGGGCGCGAGTCCTCGTTTCGGGGGGTGGTGGACCTCGTCGAGATGCGTGCCTTGATCTATGACCGCGACCGGCTCGGCGCCGACTACACCGTGGGACCTATCCCGGGCGACTACGCCGAGGCCGCGGCCCGGGCCCGCGAGGACCTCCTGGACGCGGTGGCCGAGTTCGATGACGAGGTCCTCGAGAAGTACCTGGCGGGCCGCGAGGTCACGCCGGACGAGGTCCGCCGCGTCCTGCGCCGGGCGACCGTCACGAACCAGGTCGTGCCGGTGGTGTGCGGCTCGGCCTTCCGGAACAAGGGGGTCCAGCCCCTTTTGGACGCGGTCGTGGATTTCCTGCCGTCCCCGGCGGACCTGCCGCCAGTGTCCGGGATCGAGCCCTACCGTTCGAACGGGACGGTCGTTGCGGTCGAGCGGGCCGCCTCGGACCAGCAGCCCTTCTGCGGCATGGCCTTCAAGATCATGAACGACCCGTACGTGGGGCAACTGACCTTCGTGCGGGCGTACTCCGGGGTCCTGCGCGCGGGCGAGACGATCCTTAACTCGACGCAGGGCCAGCGGGAGCGCGCGGTGCGCCTGGTCCGCATCCACGCGAACAAGCGCGAGGAGACAAAGGAACTGCGCGCGGGGGACATCGCGGGCGTGGTGGGCCTGAAGGGCACGGTGACGGGGGATACCCTGTGCGACCAGGCCGCGCCGATCCGCCTGGAGACCCCGCGCTTCCCGGACCCGGTCGTGGACGTGGCGATCGAGGCCCAGAGCCAGACCGACACGGAACGCCTGTTCGCGTCGCTGCGGCGCCTGGCCCTCGAGGACCCGTCCTTCAGGTTCCGGGTGCACGAGGAGACCGGGCAGACCCTCGTGTCGGGGATGGGGGAACTGCACCTCGAGATCATCGTGGACCGCCTGCTGCGTGAGTTCGGCGTGGCCTCGCGCGTGGGGCGACCCCAGGTCGCCTACCGCGAGACGGTCACCCGCGCGGCCGAGGCCGAGGCCCGCTACGTCCGCCAGTCCGGCGGACACGGGCAGTACGGCCACGTCCTGCTCCGAGTCGAGCCCCTGCCGCGCAACTCGGGGCTCCAGTTCGAGGACAGGACCGTGGGCGGGGCGATCCCGAAGGAGTTCATCCCGGCCGTGGAGCGGGGGGTCCGCGAGGCCGCAGCGGCCGGGGTCCTGGCGCGTTACGAGGTCGTGGACCTTCGGGTGACGCTCCTGGACGGCTCGTACCACGAGGTGGACTCGTCGGACCTGGCCTTCAAGGTCGCGGGCTCGATGGCGTTCAAGGACGCGGTGGCGCGGGGTACGCCGATCCTGCTGGAGCCGATCATGGCGCTTGAGGTCCGCGTCCCGACCGAGTACCTTGGCGACATCCTAGGCCACCTGTCCACGAGCCGCGCGAGGGTCGTCAAGGTCGAGCCGGTGGGAGACCTGCACCTGGTGGGCGCGGAGGTCCCCCTCGGCGAGACCTTCGGATACGTCACGAGGTTGCGGTCCCTGTCCCAGGGCCGCGGGGTGCACACGCTGGAGTTCCTGCACTACGCGCCGGTGCCCCCATCGGTGGCCGCGCGCGTGATGGAGCAGGGAAGGGGTATCTGAGATGGCGATGCAGAGGATTCGCATCCGGCTGAAGGCGTACGACCACAAGATCCTCGACCAGTCCGTGGGCGAGATCATCGCAACCGTCCGCAAGACCGACGCGCGCGTGGCTGGCCCGATCCCGCTTCCTACCCAGATCAGCCGGTATACAGTGCTGCGGTCGCCCCACGTGGACAAGAAGAGCCGCGAGCAGTTCGAGATCCGCACGCACAAGCGGGTCCTCGACATCCTGGACCCGACCCAGCAGACCCTGGACGCCCTGACCAAACTGGACCTAAGCCCCGGCGTGGACGTGGAGATCAAGACCTGATGTCGGAGGGGAGCGCGATGCCGACCGTGGACATTTACAACCTGAACCGCGAGAAGACCGGGGAGATCGCGCTGCCGGACCGGGTGTTCGCTGCCGAGTCCAGGCCACACCTGTACTACGACGTGGTGCGCGCGCAACTCCTGTCTCGGCGGCGGGGGACCGTGGCCACTAAGAAGCGCTCGATGGTGTCGGGCTCGACCCGCAAGGTCTATCGCCAGAAGGGCACGGGCCGCGCGCGCCACGGGGACAGCCGCGCTCCGCTTTACAAGCGCGGGGGCGTCGTGTTCGGGCCGCAGCCCCGTCCCTGGGACGTGAAGGTCCCCAAGAAGGTGCGCCGGGCCGCCCTGGCGTCGGCCCTGTCCGACCGGTTGCGCCAGGGGTGCCTGTGGGTGCTCGAAGACCTGGACATCGGGGCTGTCAAGACGAAGCGGGTGGTCGAGGTCCTGGGGCGCTTCAACCTGTCGAGCGCCCTCCTGGTGGACGTGGACAACCGGACCCTGTCCCTGTCGTGCCGCAACCTCCCCAAGGCGAAATACCTGTCCGCCCGCGGCCTGAACGTGTTCGACGTCTTGAAGTACGACCACCTGGTGCTGACCCGCCGCGCAGTGGAGGCCATCGAGGGAGCGCTGAAGCCATGAAGAGCCCATACGACGTCATCCGGCGGCCCCTGATCACCGAGAAGGCGAACCTCGCCAAGGAGAGGCTGAATACCTACCACTTCGAGGTGCCGATCACGGTGCATCGCCAGGAGGTCCGCGAGGCGGTGGAGCGCGTGTTCCGGGTCCAGGTGGCGGACGTCCGCACGATGATCGTGCGGGGCAAGGTCAAGCGGCGCGGCCGGAACATGGGCAAGCGCCCGAACTGGAAGAAGGCCATCGTGAGGCTGAAGGAAGGCTTCAAGATCGACATTTTCGAGGGCCTTTGAGTCGCGAGCGCGAGGGAGCCGAAGACGATGGGTATCCGAAAGTACAAGCCGACCTCCGCAGGGCGACGCGGAATGACAGGGTTCGACTTCGCGGAGATCACCCGGACCGGACCCGAGAAGGCGCTGGTGGAGCATCGCCCGGCGCGGCAGGGGCGGAACTGCTATGGGCGGATCACGTCGCGCCACCGCGGCGGCGGACACAAGCAGTTGTACCGGATCATTGACTTCAAGCGCGACAAGGTGGGCGTGCCTGCCCGGGTCGCGGAGGTCGAGTACGACCCGAACCGCAGCGCCCGCATTGCGCTTTTGCATTACGTGGACGGCGAGAAGCGCTACATCCTCGCGCCGAGGGAGATCCGCGTGGGGGACGAGGTCATCGCCTCACCCCACGCCGAGATCCGGCCGGGCAACACCCTGCCCCTGAAGGCCATCCCCCAGGGGACCCAGGTCCACAACGTGGAACTGAAGCCGGGTCGCGGGGGGCAACTGGTGCGGGCCGCGGGCGGGTCGGCGCAGATCATGGCCCGCGAGGGCGGATACGTCCTGCTGCGCCTGCCGTCGGGGGAACTGCGCAAGGTGCTCGAGGAGTGCCGCGCGACCGTGGGAGACCTGTCCAACCCCGATCACGAAAACATCTCCATCGGGAAGGCGGGTCGCAACCGGTGGAAGGGGGTCCGGCCGCAGTCCCGGGGCGTGGTGATGAACCCGGTGGACCATCCGATGGGCGGCGGCGAGGGCAAGACGTCGGGCGGGCGGCACCCCTGCACGCCGTGGGGCAAGCCGACCAAGGGCTACAAGACCCGGGGCAAGAAGCCGTCGGACCGGTTGATCGTGAAGCGGCGCGGGAAGAAGTGATGTGGCGAACGGAGGGGTGGTGAGATGCCCAGATCGGTGAAGAAGGGTCCGTTCGTGGACAGGCACGTGATCGAGAAGGTCGAGGCCGCGGTCCGGTCGGGCCAGCGCAAGACCATCAAGACGTGGTCGCGGCGCTCCATGATCATCCCCGAGATGGTCGGCTTCAACTTCGCGGTCCACAACGGGAAGAAGTTCATCCCCGTGTTCGTGACCGAGAACATGGTCGGACACAAACTGGGCGAGTTTGCCCCGACGCGCACCTTCCACGGGCACTCGGGTGACCGGAAGGGCAAGGTCGAGAAGCGGGGCCGTCCCGGTGGGAAGTGAGGCGGCGGCGAGGGCACGCAGGAAGGGGGCACGGCCATGGAATCGAACATCGTGAGGGCGCGTGCGCGGTGGGTCCGGATGGCGCCCCGAAAGGTCCGCGTGGTGGCGGATGCGATCCGGAACAAGCCCGTGGACCAGGCGCTGGCCATCCTGGATTTCATTCCCAGGCGGGCCGTGACGCCGGTTCGCAAGGTGTTGAGCAGCGCGCTCGCGGCGGCGCGACGGGAGGGGACGTTGGACCTCGACAACCTCTGGGTCCGCGAGGTCTACGTGGACCAGGGGCCGACGCTGAAGCGGGCCCTGCCCAGGGCGCGTGGCATGATGACCCGGATTCACAAGCACACGAGCCACATCACCGTGGTTCTGGGCGAAAGGGATTGACGAGGCAAGGAGAAGTCGTGGGCCAGAAGACGCATCCGGTCGGGTTTCGGATCCCGTACGTCAAGACGTGGAGTTCCCGGTGGTACGCTGGCAAGGCGTACTCGGCCTGGGTCCACGAGGACCAGAAGATCCGGCGCCACGTGCGCCGGAAGATGGGTGAGGCCGGGATCTCGCGTGTCGAGATCGAGCGGACCGCGAACAAGGTGAAGGTCTATATCCACGCGGCCCGTCCAGGGATCGCCATCGGCCGCAAGGGCGAGAAGATCGAGGAACTCAAGCGGGAACTGACGGGCCTGACTTCCCTGGAGGTGGCACCCTACATCCAGGAGGTGCGCAAGGCGGAACTAGATGCGCAGTTGATCAGCGAGACGGTCGCGCAGCAACTCGAGCGGCGCGTGTCGTTCCGGCGCGCGACGAAGCGCGCCGTGACCCAGGCCATGAAACTCGGGGCCAAGGGGATCAAGATCCGGTGCTCCGGGCGGCTGGGCGGGGCCGAGATGTCCCGTGTTCTGTGGTACCGGGAGGGGCGCGTGCCCCTGCACACGCTCCGGGCGGACCTGGACTACGGGTTCTCCATCGCGCGGACCACGTACGGTGTGATCGGGGTGAAGTGCTGGGTGTACAAGGGCGACATCCTGAAGAAGTGACGCGAGTCGTCGGCGAGGGGGGGGTGACCCATGCTGTCGCCATCGAAGGTCAAGCATCGCAAGCAGCAGAAGGGAAAGATGCGGGGGACCGCGTTCCGGGGCAGCGAGGTCTCATTCGGGGACTACGGCCTCCAGACCGAGGAGTGCGGCTGGGTCACGGCGCGCCAGATCGAGGCCGCGCGCATCGCCATCAACCGGCACGTCAAGCGCGGCGGGAAACTGTGGATCCGCATCTTCCCGGACAAGCCGATCAGCAAGAAGCCGCTCGAGACCCGCATGGGTCGCGGCAAGGGCGCTCCGGAGGAGTGGGTGGCGGTCGTGAAGCCCGGGCGCGTCCTATATGAGATCGCGGGCGTGGATGAGGCGACCGCGCGCGAGGCGTTTCGCCTGGCGGGGCACAAACTGCCGGTGAAGACGAAATTCTTGACGCGGGGTGAGGTGCGATGAAGGCGTATCGGATGGAGGAACTCACCGCGTTGTCGGACGAGGAACTGGCTCGCCGCGAGGAGTCACTCCGGGAGTCGCTCTTCAAGATGCGGATGAAACTGGCCGTGGGGCAGATGTCCAAGGTGGCGGACGTGTCCGCGACCCGCAGGAACCTGGCCCGTGTGCTCACGGTCAAGCGACAGCGGGAACGGGCTGGAGAGTGAGGGTGGCGATGGAGCAGAAGACCGGGACTCGGCGCAGGCGGATGATCGGTACCGTGACGAGCGTGGCCGGGCTGAAATCGGTGGTGGTCGCGGTGACCCGGCGTGTTCAGCACCCGCTGTACCGCAAGTACCTCAACCGGACGCGGCGGTACATGGCGCACGACGAGGCCGGGGAGTGTGGGGTTGGCGACACGGTGCAGATCGAGGAGAGCCGCCCCCTCTCGGCCCGGAAGCGGTGGCGGGTCACGAGGACCCTCCACAAGGCGGTGTCGACCGAGCAGACCTCGAACCAGGAGGGCACGCCATGATCCAGCAGGAATCGTACTTGGTCTCGGCCGACAACTCGGGCGCGAAGCGGCTCCAGTGCATCCGCGTGATGGGCGGGTCCACGCGGCGGTACGGCACCGTGGGGGACATCATCGTGGCGAGCGTGAAGGAGGCCATCCCGAGGGCCAAGGTCAAGAAGGGCGACGTGGTCAAGGCGGTCATCGTGCGGACCGCCAAGGAGGTCCGGCGTCCCGACGGGTCGTACATCCGGTTTGACCAGAACGCGGCCGTGCTGATCAACAACCAGATGGAGCCGGTGGGGACTCGCATCTTCGGGCCGGTGGCCCGGGAGCTGAGGGCCAAGCGGTTCATGAAGATCGTGTCGCTGGCCCCGGAGGTGCTCTGATGCGCAAGATCCGGAAGGGCGACGAGGTGATGGTTTTGCGTGGCCGGGACCGGGGGCGCACGGGCAGGGTCCTGGAGGTGGACCCCAAGACCCTGCGCGCCGTGGTGGAAGGCCTGAACCAGGTCAAGAAGCACCAGCGCCGCACCGCGAAGAAGCTGAAGGCCGAGATCAAGACGATCTCGGCGCCGATCCCGATGTGTGCGCTGGCGATCGTCAGCAAGAAGGACGGCAAGCCGGTCCGCGTCCGCTTCGAGACCCGCGAGGTCGGAGGGAGGAGGCACAAGGTCCGCGTGGCCACCAGGACCGGGGAAGTCTTTGACTAGGTGAGGTGATGAGCAGACTCAAGAAGCGATACGCGACCGAGGTCGTGCCGGCCCTGATGAAGCAGTTCGGGTACCGCAACCGCTTCCAGGTCCCCCGGCTGGTCCAAGTCACGCTGAACATGGGCCTGGGTGAGGCCACGCAGAACCCGAAACTGATTGACTCGGCGGTGTCCGAGATAGCCGCGATCACGGGGCAGAAGCCGGTGGTGACGAGGGCCAGGAAGTCCATCGCGGCGTTCAAGGTGCGCAAGGGGAACCCGGTCGGCGCGTGCGTGACCCTGCGTGGCGAGCGGATGTACGAGTTCATGGACCGGCTGGTGAACGTGGCCCTGCCGCGCGTGCGCGACTTCCGCGGCGTGTCGCCCAAGGCCTTTGACGGCCACGGGTCCTACACCCTGGGTCTGCGCGAGCAGATCATCTTCCCCGAGGTGGACTACGACAAGGTCGAGAAGTTCAAGGGCATGAACGTCACGGTGGTGACGAGCGCGAGGACCGACGGGGAGGCATTCGCGTTGCTTCAGGCCCTGGGGATGCCGTTCCGGAAGAACTGACGAGGAGGGGGAGATTCCTCCTCGGACTTGGAGGATGGCGGTGGCGAAGACCTCGTTGATGCTCAAGGCGTCGCGGAAGCCCAAGTTCCGGGTGCGCGCGTACAACCGGTGTCCGCTGTGCGGGCGCCCGCGCGGTTTCTTGCGGAAGTTCCGGATGTGCCGGATCTGCTTCCGGAACCTCTCGCTCCGGGGCGAGTTGCCGGGCGTGGTGAAGGCATCCTGGTAGGAGACGAGACATGCACAGCGACCCCATCGCGGACATGCTCACCCGCATGAGGAACGCGATCATGGCTGGCCACGAGTCGGTGGAAGTCCCGATGTCGAGGCCCAAGGCCGAGATCGCGCGCATCCTGAAGGAAGCCGGCTACATCGAGGACTGGTCGGTGCTGGAGGGGCTGAACGGGGGCCAGGGGGCCCTGAAGATCTACCTGAAGTACCTCGGACCGAAGCGCAACGTGATCGCGGGGATCGAACGCGTGAGCCGTCCTGGACGGCGGGTTTACGTGGGCAGGACCGAGGTGCCGCGGGTCCTCAAGGGGCTGGGAGTCGCAGTCCTTTCGACCACGAAGGGCATCATGACCGGGGAGGACGCCCGCAAGGCAGGCGTCGGAGGCGAGGTCTTGCTGAAGGTGTGGTGATCGAGGAGAACCGTCGTGTCCAGAATCGGAAGCAAGCCCATCCCGGTGCCGAATGGGGTGGAGGTCGAGGTCTCGGGGAACGAGGTCCGGGTCAAGGGGCCTCTGGGGACCCTGTCGTGCCCGATGAGGGGCGTGCACGTGGAACGCGAGGACGGGGCGATCCGCGTCCGCCCCGACGAGTCCTACCCGAACCACCGCGCGATGTGGGGCCTGATGAGGACCCTGGTGGCGAACATGGTGACCGGCGTCAGCCAGGGGTTCACGCGGACCCTCCAGGTCTCGGGCACGGGCTACAAAGCCGAGGCGGGGGACGGTTTCATCACCCTGCACCTCGGGTATTCGAGCCCGGTGCGATTCGATTTGCCCCGGGGAGTGACGGCGAGCGTCGAGGAGAAGCAGACGCGGATCGTGCTCAAGGGCATCTCGAACGAGGTCCTGGGCGACACCGCGGCGCGCATCCGGCGGATCCGACCGGTCGAGCCCTACCGGGCCAAGGGGATCTCGTATCTCGGAGAGAAGATCCGCCGCAAGGAAGGCAAGTCCGGGGCCGGCAAGGGCAGCAAGTAGCGACCAAGGAGGTCTCGCGTCATGGAACTGCGAACGGCGGCCAAGCGGGTCGAGGCGCGCGCTCGGCGAAAGGTCCGCATCCGCAAGAAGGTGCGGGGAACGCCAGAGCGGCCCCGCCTGGTCGTGTATCGAAGCCACCGTCACATCAGCGCCCAGGTGGTGAACGACGAGACGGGCCACACGGTGTGTGCGGCCTCCACCGAGGCCCTGCGGGCAGACCTCGCGGGCCTCAAGAAGCGGGAGCAGGCGAGGAAGGTGGGCGAGGTCGTGGCGGCCCGATGCCGGGAGAAGGGCATCGAGGCCGTGGTTTTCGACCGGAACGGGTTCCTGTACCACGGGCGGGTCAAGGCCCTGGCCGACGGCGCGCGGGAGGCGGGCCTGAAGTTCTGACGAGCCTGGCCCTGGGGCGACGAAACGGAGGTCTGAAAACTTGAGCAACGAGGAACAGGCAGTCGAGAAACTGGAGTTCAGCGAGCAGATCGTCCACCTGAGCCGCGTGGCCAAGGTCGTGAAGGGTGGGCGCAGGTTCTCGTTCGCGGCCCTCGTGGTGATCGGCAACGGCGAGGGCCTGGTGGGCTACGGGCTCGGCAAGGCCCAGGAGGTCCCGGAGGCGATCCGCAAGGGCGGGGAACGGGCGAGGAAGAACATGATCCGCATTCCGCTCACCGGGACGACGATCCCGCACGAGGTCGTAGGCCGGTATGGCGCGGGCGAGGTCCTGCTGCGACCCGCGGCCCCCGGGACCGGGGTCATCGCGGGCGGCGCGGTCCGGGCGATCCTGGAGTCCGCCGGCGTCAAGGACGTGCTGACGAAGTGCATCGGGTCCCGGAACCCGCACAACGTGGTCCGGGCGACCGTGGCGGCGCTGAGGGGCCTGATGGCGCCCGACGAGGCCCTGGGCAAGCGGGGCCTGTGCCAGGAGGTGGCGTGATGAAGGAACTCGCCCGATTGAAGCCGGTCCCGGGCGCGACGAAGACGCGGAAGCGGGTCGGCCGCGGGGTCGGGTCTGGCCTTGGCCGGACCTCGGGCCGTGGCGAGAAGGGCCAGGGGTCGCGGAGCGGGAAGGGGCATCCGGCCTGGTTCGAGGGCGGCCAGATGCCGTTGCAGCGCCGGATCCCGAAGCGGGGGTTTCGCCCGCTGGTCCGCCGCGAGTACGCGGTGGTCAACGTGGGGGCGCTGGAGGTCTTCGAGGATGGCGCGCGCGTGGACGTGGGGACTCTGCGGGCCGCGGGGCTGATCCGGCAGGTCCGCGACGGGGTCAAGATTTTGGGGCACGGGGACCTGACCCGGAAACTCCACGTCACGGCCCACGCGTTCAGCCGGTCCGCGCGCGAGAAGATCGAGGGCGCGGGCGGCACGGCGGGCCTCGTGGTGGAGAAGGTTGGACGCGAGGAAGGAACCGGCGCGAGCAGCGGTTCGCGTCCCCAGGGGAGGGGCGACGAAAGCGGGACGCGCCTTTGAAATGGGGATCCTTGTGAAGGTGGAGGATTAGGCGGGTGGCGTCGAGCCTGGAAGGTCTCGGGAAGGTTCCGGAACTGCGGAGGCGGCTCCTGTACACGGTGATGATGCTGGCCGTGTACCGGATCGGGATCTTCATCACGGTCCCGGGCGTGGACCGGGACATCCTCGCGAACTACGTGAAGTTCGGCCAGACGGGCCTGCTCGGGATGTTCGACATGTTCTCGGGCGGCGCGATCTCGCAGATGTCGGTCTTCGCGCTCGGGGTGATGCCCTACATCAGCGCCTCGATCATCTTCCAGTTGCTCGCGGTCGTGATCCCGGCGCTGGAACGCCTCCAGAAGGAGGGTGACCCCGGGCGCCGCAAGATCAACCAGTACACGCGGTACGCGACCGTGGGGCTCGCCGCGATCCAGGGGATCGGGATCGCGGTGTGGCTCGAGTCGTTGAACACCCAGGCCGGGACCGAGAAGGTGGTCCAGGTCGGGGGCTTCCTGTTCCGGTTCCTGACCGTGCTGTCCCTGGCCACGGGCACGCTGTTCCTGATGTGGATGGGCGAGCAGATCACGGACCGGGGCATCGGCAACGGGATCTCGCTGATCATCTTCGCGGGGATCGTGGCCCGCCTGCCCGACGCGGTGGTGCAGACCTTCTCGCTCTCGACGCTGTCGGGTGGTCGCCTGGAGCCCCTGACGCTCGTCGTGATCCTCGTCGTGATCCTGGCGACGATCGCGGCCATCGTCTTCATGGAGCGCGGCCAGCGGCGCATCCCGGTCCAGTACGCGAAGAAGGTGGTGGGCCGCAAACTCTACGGCGGGCAGACCACGTACCTCCCCCTGAAGGTGAACACGTCCGGGGTCATCCCGCCGATCTTCGCGTCGTCCATCCTGATGTTCCCGGCGACGATCTCGAACCTGTTCCCCGGGGCGGACTGGGTCATCTGGATGAACAACGTCCTGGTCCCGGGCGGGATGATGTACAACGTCCTGTACGTGGTCCTGATCGTCTTCTTCTGCTTCTTCTACACCGCGGTCACGTTCAACCCCGTGGACGTGGCGGACAACCTGAAGAAGGGCGGGGGGTTCGTCCCGGGGATCCGAGCGGGCAAGGCAACCGCGGACTACATTGACAAGGTCCTGTCGCGGATCACGGTGGGCGGGGCGATCTACGTGGCCGCGGTGTGCGTGCTCCCGACCATGCTCCAGAAGCAGTTCGGGGTGCCGTTTTACTTCGGCGGGACCAGCCTGATGATCGTGGTCGGGGTGGCCCTGGACACGGCCGGCCAGATCGAGTCGCACCTGATCAGCCGCAGTTACGAGGGATTCGCGGGGGCGCACGGTCCCCGCGTTCGCGGGAGGAGGGACGCCGGATGAACGGGGCCACGCGAGCGATCCTCCTGGGCGCGCCCGGGTGCGGGAAGGGGACCCAGGCGAAGCGGCTCCAGGATGTCCTGAAGGTGCCGCACCTCTCGACCGGGGACATGCTGCGGGAGGCGCGCAAGGAAGGGACGGAACTCGGGCGGCAGGCCGCCAGGTTCATGGATCGGGGGGAACTGGTGCCCGACGACCTCGTGATCGCCATGGTCCAGGAGCGCCTGGCGCGGCCGGATTGCGCCGGGGGCTACATCCTGGACGGCTTTCCCCGGACGGTCGCACAGGCCGAGGCCCTGGACCGCGCGGGCGTGGTCATCGAGGCCGTGGTGGACATCGCGGTCGCCGAGGACGAGGTCGTCCGGCGGATCACCGGGCGCCGCTCGTGCCCGTCCTGCGGGCGGGTGTATCATGTCGAGTTCGCGCCGTCCCGGGACGGGACGCACTGCGACGGGTGCGGGGCGACCCTGGTCCAGAGGCCCGATGACCAGGAGGCGACGGTGCGCGAGCGGCTGCGCGTCTATCACCAGAAGACCGCCCCGCTCGCGGAATACTACCGCGCGAAGGGCCTCCTGAAGTCGGTGGAGGGCGACGGCGGGCCGGACGTGGTCTTCGCGAGGGTGATGGCGGCGCTGGGGCACGCGGCCGGTTGACCGGCGAGGTGACTGGATGCCGAAGGAAGAGGCCATCGAGGTCGAGGGCACGGTCGTCGAGGCCCTGCCGAACGCGATGTTTCGGGTGGAACTGCCGAACGGGCATCGGGTCCTCGCCCACGTCTGCGGCAAGATGCGGATGCACTTCATCCGGATCCTGCCCGGAGACAAGGTGAAGGTCGAGTTGTCGCCCTACGACGTGACCCGGGGCCGGATCACGTTCCGGGTGCGATAGGGCGTGGCGGGTGGCCGGAGGTGAGCCATGAAGGTACGGGCGTCGGTGAAGAAGATCTGCGACAAGTGCAAGGTCATCAAGCGCCGCGGCGTGATCCGGGTGATCTGCGAGAACCCGCGCCACAAGCAGCGGCAGGGATGAGGACCGGGGAAACGGCGAGGCCGAGAGGGGCGGGCCGCCCCGGGTGATGGAGGTTTTCGATGGCTCGAATTGCCGGCGTGGACCTGCCGCGGAAGAAGCGTATTGACATCGCGCTCCGCTACATCTACGGGATCGGCCCGACCCAGGCCGACCGGGTCATCGAGCGGGCCGGGGTGGACCCCGCCAAGAGGACAGACGACCTGACCGAGGGCGAGATCGCCCGGATCCGCGAGGTCATTGACACGGGGGGCTTCCGGGTCGAGGGGGACCTCCGGCGCGAGGTGGCCGCGAACATCAAGTTGCTGATGGACATCGGGTGCTACCGGGGCCTGCGCCACCGCCGGAACCTGCCGGTCCGCGGGCAGCGGACGCACACGAACGCCAGGACCCGCAAGGGGCGCAAGGGCGCCACCATCAAGAAGAAGAAGTGACGAGGGATCGCGGACGCCGCGAACAGGAGGGAACGACAGGTCATGGCCAAGACGCGTGTCGGCAAGAAGAAGGTCAAGAAGGACGTCCCGATCGGGGTGGCGCACATCCAGGCGAGTTTCAACAACACGATCGTGACGATCACGGACCCCGCGGGGAACGTGGTGTCGTGGTGCTCCGCGGGGCGCCGCGGGTTCAAGGGGTCGCGCAAGTCCACGCCCTTTGCGGCGCAGGTCACGGCGGAGGACGCAGCGAAGCGGGCCGTGGACATGGGGATGAAGTCGGTGACGGTCCTCGTGAAGGGACCGGGCTCCGGCCGCGAGTCGGCGATCCGCGCCCTGGCCGCGGCGGGTCTGCGCGTCTCGGCGATCCGCGACGTGACGCCGGTCCCGCACAACGGCTGCCGGCCGCCGAAGCGGCGTCGGGTCTGAGGAAGGTGCGGGGGCGATCCCTCTGGAGTGTTGGGAGGTTCTTGTGGCGAGGTACAGCGAGGCACTGTGCAGGATCTGCCGCCGCGAGGGCGACAAACTGTATCTGAAGGGCGAACGCTGCTACTCCGAGAAGTGCTCGTTCGCGCGGCGCGGCTATCCGCCGGGGATGCATGGCCAGATGCGGCGCAAGCCGACGCCGTACTGCGTGCAGTTGCGCGAGAAGCAGAAGGTCCGCAGGATGTACGGTCTGCACGAGACGCAGTTCCACCGGACCTTCGAGCGGTCCGAGCGCATGAAGGGCGTGACCGGCGAGAACCTCCTCATGCTCCTCGAGACGCGGCTCGACAACGCGACGTTCCGCGCGGGGTTCGCGGTGAACCGGGGCGACGCACGACAACTGGTGCGACACGGGCACGTGCTGGTGAACGGGCGGCGCGTGACCATCCCCTCCTACCAGGTGCGGGCCGGGGACGTGATCGAGATCGCGGCGGGGAGCCGCAAACTGAAGCGGGTCCAGGAGGCCATCGCCCGGGCGGAGCACAGGCCGGCGATCCGCTGGATCGACGCGGACCGGGCCCAGTTCCGGGCCACGGTGTCGTCGCTGCCCGGACGGGACGACTTCGCGAGGATCCTGCCGGGGCGCGAGGACGGCACCCCCGGGATTCGCGAAGAACTGATCGTCGAGCTGTACTCGAAATAAGACCGGCCCGGTCCAGGTCCCCCCGGCCGGCATGGGGGAGGGGGCGGGTCCATGGCCGTCACTTCTTGTCGGAGGCCGCGAGATGCAGGTCGAGAAACACTGGCGCGAGTTGATCAGACCCCGCGGGATCCAGGTGGACGAGGAGTCCCAGACCGACCGATACGGGAAGTTCGTCGCCGAGCCGCTCGAACGCGGCTTCGGGGTGTCGCTGGGGAACGCCCTGCGGCGGGTCCTCCTGTCCACGCTCCGGGGGGCGGCGGTCGTCTCCACCAGGATCGAGGGGGTGCAGCACGAGTTCTCGACCGTGCCCAACGTCGTGGAGGACGTGTCCGAGATCGTGCTGAACCTGAAGGCAGTGAACCTGAAACTGAACGTCGAGGGACCCAAGGTCATCCGTCGCAAGTTCAACGGGGAGCGGGAGGTCACCGCTGGGGACCTGTTCCCGGGTCCCGAGGTGACGGCGCTGGACCCCGCGCAGCACATCGCCACCATCGGCCCCGGGGGCGTGCTTGACATCGAGGTCACGGTCCGGGACGGTTACGGCTACCAGCCGGTCGAGCGGACGAAGGACCCGAGCGCCCCGGTGGGGACGATCGCGATGGACGCGATGTTCAGCCCGATCCGGAAGGTGAACTTCCGGGTCACGAACGCCCGCGTGGGACACCGGACCGACTTCGACCGGCTGACGCTCGAGGTCTGGACGAACGGGGCGGTCTCGCCGAGGGACGCGGTGGCCATCGCCGCGAAGATCCTGAAGGAGCAACTCCAGGTCTTCATCCACTTCGACGAGGGCGAGGGGGTGGCGGAGGCCCCGGCGCCAACCACGCTCCGGGCCGCGGTCGGGGCCGTCGAGGCGGCTCCCGCCGGGGCCATGGAGGCCGGGTCGCAGGTGGACATCCTGTACCGGCCGGTCGAGGAACTGGAGTTGTCGGTGAGGGCCCAGAACTGCCTCCAGAACGCGGGGATCCGGTACGTGGGCGAACTCGTCCAGCGGACCGAGGCGGAGATGATGAAGACCAAGAACTTCGGGCGGAAGTCCCTGAAGGAGATCAAGGACGCCCTCGCGGACCTGAACCTGTCGCTCGGGATGAGGCTCGAGGGATTCGATGCATCGAGGACGCCGCGCTGACGGAGACCTGGAGACCATGAGACACAACAAGGAGACACTGAAACTCGGGCGGACCGCGGAGCACCGGCGGGCGCTGTTCCGCAACCTGCTGTCGTCGCTGTTCCTGCACGGCAGCCTGATCACCACGGACGCCAAGGCAAAGGAACTGAAGCGCCGGGCCGACCGACTGATCGGGTGGGCCCGGGAGGGGACCCTGGGCGCGCGGCGGCTGGCGGCAGCGGAGTTGTTCGGGGCGAAGCCGTTGAAGGTCCTGTTCGATCACTGGGGGCCGCAGTTCCGGGAGCGGTCGTCGGGGTTCACGCGGCTCGTCAAGGTGGGTCGGCGGCCGGGGGACGGCGCGAGCCAGACCCTCGTCGAACTGATCGGGGGCCGGCCCGGTACGTCGCAGGGCGGCGAGACTCCCGGGGCGGACTGAGAGGACCTTCCCCACTGTGGGCATGGGCGTGGGCCTGGGCGTAGGCGAGGGGAGGTCTTCGTTTTCGATCACGTCGACG